>OGDX01000032.1_pt1 | contig 119311 bp, 129 predicted proteins | sample 1570461 | NCBI WGS metagenome assembly OGDX01 (sample SAMEA2582172, study PRJEB24529) | metagenome
TTTACCAGATATTCATTTGTAACACGAGAGTCAAGTTTGCTTGCGGAAATTAGGAATATGGATAATCAGTAAAGAAGGTTGAATGAACACTCTCCAACGATATATGGTGTTGAACTCCCTTTTGCTGGTGGTGATACCTGTGATGAGCCAGCAAAAGGAAGACAAGGAAATTAAGCTGAATGAAGAAACGGTAAAACTCATTCAGTTTGATTTCCTTCCAGGGGATATGGAGAATTATAACAAGCCTTTGGAAGCTCCGTTGGAAAAGAAATGGATGGAATTTCAGAATCCTTTTGATAAAGGAATCCCCCGAAGTCTGACAGACAGTCTTATGGTGAAGAAACCGAAGGGATATATCCGTATGTGTCCTTATTCCATCTGGACAAAACGGGGAGAAGATCCGGTGTATGATGTGACTGTGGAAGGTCGTCCGCCTGAACTTATCATGAACGAGGGACCGGACGTCAGTAAAAAACTACAGACAGATTACGGGCATTCTCTCAAGCCCTCAACGGGCAGAACGTATGATATGCTGAATAACTCCACTCCTATTGAAGTAGGAAAAATTTTCAAGAAATATATAAAGCCGTTGCTGCCTGCAAAAAAGAGTAAATAGTTTCTTATAGATTCTTCAGCTTTCTTCCGTATATTCTTTAAAATAGAGTTAAATTTACCTCGACACGAACGTGACGAGGTCTTGACACGTACGTGATGAACTCTCGTCACGTTCGTGTCGAGATATTGACAGCTACGTGTCGAGGTATTTTAGTATAGGAGTTTCAAAATACGGATTTATGCGCTTCTGTGGGGAAAGAGAAATTGACGGGAATGATAAGACCGGAATGATTTTGTCGAACGTACCACATTATTATGTGGTGGGAGTGGAGTTGCATAAGGAAGCCAAGTAAAGGAAATTTTGATTTCTTGAATATAGGCTGCGGTTCGGTAATACTTGTGCTCAAAAGCAGGCTTTTGGCTTGGTATTGCACTCACCTTTTAGTATCTTTGCGGCTTAATCGGACATTTGTTCAGAAAGTGAAAAGGATATGATAAAATTTACGGATATGAAGACTAAACTATTGATGTTGTTTGTCCTTCTGGGAGGCTTGTGGACGAGCAACTTGTATGCTCAGACACGTTATCCCAAACGGGAGTTTCGCGGAGCCTGGATACAGTGTGTAAACGGACAGTTTCAGGGTATGCCTACGGAGAAAATGAAGAAGGTGCTGGTGAGCCAGTTGGACAACTTGCAGAAAGCCGGTATCAATGCCATCATTTTTCAGGTAAGAGCAGAGGCGGATGCGTTGTATAAATCTCCTTACGAACCATGGAGCCGTTTCTTGACCGGTGTGCAGGGAAAAGCTCCTTCGCCTATGTGGGACCCTTTGCAGTTTATGATTGAGGAATGCCACAAGCGGAACATGGAGCTTCATGCGTGGATTAATCCGTATCGTGCCAAGACGAAAGGCACAGGTGCTTTGTCGCCCATGCATCCGTACAGCAAGAATCCGGAACTGTTTGTGCAGTATGCCGGCCAGCTGTATTTTGATCCGGGACTGCCGGAATCCAGAAAATACATCTGCAAGATTGTACGCGACATTGTGACCCGCTATGATGTGGATGCCATTCACATGGACGACTATTTCTATCCTTATCCGAATCCGGGAGAGGAGTTTCCGGATAATGTCAGCTTTGCAGCATACGGTCGCGGATTTACGCGTCGGGCAGACTGGCGTCGGGATAATGTGAACGTGTTGATTAAGGAAATTCATGAAACCGTACGCGAATGCAAACCGTGGGTGAAGTTTGGTGTATCACCGTTCGGTATTTATCGTAACAAGAAGAATGACCCGAATGGAAGTGAAACAAACGGATTGCAGAACTACGATGACTTGTATGCCGACGTGCTTTTGTGGGTAAACAATGGCTGGGTAGATTACAATATCCCGCAGATTTATTGGGAAATCGGACATCCGGCAGCCGACTATGATACACTGATTCGCTGGTGGGCACGTCATTCCGCAGCTCGTCCGCTGTACATCGGTCAGGATGTGATACGTACGGTATCGAAAGCGGATTTGATGAATCCGAACCAGAGCCAGATTCCGGCAAAGTATAATTTGCAGCGTTCGTTGCCTACCGTACAAGGTAGCTGTCAGTGGTATGCGGCGGCAGTGGTAGAGAATAAGGGAAATTACCGGGATATGCTGGTGAAAGAATATCACAAGTATCCGGCATTGCTTCCGGCTTCTCCGTTTATGGACGACAAGGCTCCGGGCAAAGTGCGCAAACTGAAACCGGTATGGACCGCAGACGGATACATCTTGTTCTGGACGGCGCCAAAGGCAAAGACCGAGATGGATAAGGCTTATCATTATGTGGTGTACCGCTTCGGAAGCAAGGAGAAAGTGAACCTGAACGATCCTTCACACATTGTAGCGATTACGCACGATGAATTCTATAAGTTGCCGTATGAGGACGGAAAGACGAAGTATCGTTACGTAGTGACTGCACTCGACCGTCTGCACAATGAATCGAAATCGGTATCAAAGAAGATTAAGCTGTAAATATAGTCTGATAAAAAATAGAAAGGGCAGGAAGAAAGGATTGGGGTTTTCTTCCTGCCCTTTTTTATGGATTTACCTATAAATTATTTGATATTTTTTCGAATCTTGCTAAGATAGGCATGCATGCCTTCTGCATCTTTCCGGCTGATAATATCTAACAGCTCATTTAGCTCCGTACGGATATTTTCGACTTGAGCCGGAGTGCGTGGATTGAACAAGATTTCCTGTAGCAGAAAATCATCTTCGCTTAGTACACCTTGCGCAATGGCCATGTGGCGCTTGAAGGTCGTACCCGGCGCGTCCTGGTGTTTCATGACAGCTGCAAACACAAAGGTTGATACGAACGGGATGGACAAGGAGTAAGCCACCGTTTCGTCGTGTTCCTCGAAAGTGTATTCAAAGATGTTCAGCTTCAGGTGCTGGTAAAGGTCTTTGAAGAAAATCTTGCCCAGGTGGTCACCTTCCTTGATGATGATGGCATTTTCCGTACTCAGTTTGTCGAGGTTGGCAAATGTGGGACCGAACATCGGGTGGGTAGATACATAGCGGAAGCCGCAGTTTTCATAGAACTCCTTTAATCCGGTTTTCACGGAAGCAATGTCGCTGATGATACAATCCTTCGGCAATACCGGAAGGACCTGATGGAAAGCATCGAGTGTGTATTTTACCGTGGCAGCATTGATGACCAGCTCCGGCTTGAATTCGCCGATTTCTTCCAGTTTGGTGAAGCGGTAGCAGTTGTACATAAAGCGCAGACGTTGGGGATTCACATCGTACACGGCGACTTCATGTTCAAAACTCAATACATCGGTAAAGAAGGAGCCCATTTTTCCGGCTCCTAAAATCAATATTTTCATGCTTTGTTTCTGTTATTTGTTGATGATTTCCATTTGCTGGCGCACGCTTTCTTCGTGAATCAGCTCGAATACTTGTTTGACGAAATCGGAATCCATGCCGCAAAGTGAGCCTTGTGCACCGCGTTTATCCAGAATTTCATTGTAACGTCCGGTTTGCAGGATGGTCATGTTATGTTCCTTTTTGAAGGTACCGATTTCGCGGCACACACGCATACGTTTGGCGAGTATGTCCATCAGGTCGTTGTCACATTCGTCAATCTGCCGGCGAAGCTCGTTCAGGTTCTCTGTAGTCTGATACTCAGAACGGATAACGAGCAGATTCAGGATGTAGTCAAGAATATCGGGAGTAACCTGCTGTGCGGCATCGCTCCATGCACATTCCGGATTACAGTGTGATTCGATAATGAGTCCGTCGAAGCCTAAGTCCATGGCCTGCTGGCACAGCGGAGCAATCAATTCACGCTTTCCGCCGATATGGCTCGGGTCGCAGATAATAGGCAGGTTCGGGATACGGCGGTGCAGTTCGATAGGAATGTGCCACTGCGGCAGGTTGCGGTATATTTTCTTGTCGTATGAAGAGAATCCGCGATGAATGGCACCGATACGTTTCAGTCCGGCATTGTTGATGCGTTCCAATGCACCGATCCATAATTCCAAATCAGGGTTTACCGGGTTCTTTACATAGACGGGAATGTCTACGCCTTTCAGTGCATCGGCAATTTCCTGTACGGCAAACGGGTTGGCAGTAGTACGGGCACCAATCCATACGATGTCAACATCAGCTTTCAGGCATTCGTACACATGCTTGGCGGTAGCTACTTCCGTGGCTACGTACATGCCGGTTTCCTTCTTCACTTCTTTCAGCCAGGAAAGTCCTTCCACACCGATACCTTCGAAACCTCCCGGTTTAGTACGAGGTTTCCAAATTCCGGCACGGAATATTTTGATACCTTTGTCAGACAGTGACTTGGCTGTAGTCATAACTTGTTCTTCTGTTTCGGCACTGCAAGGGCCTGCAATAATCAACGGGCGTTCCTGAGATACACCTTCCAGTTCAATAGGGAGTAAATCTAACTGTTCCATAGTGGTATTTGATTTTTTGTAATGTTATTTATTCATGATGGCCTGGATTCGTTTTAACGCCTCTTCCAGTTGAGGCTCTTTGGCACAGAGTGAAATGCGGATATACCGTTTTCCGTTGCTGCCGAAAATGAATCCCGGAGTGATGAACACGCGGGCTTCGTGCAATACTTTCTCGGTCAGCTCTTCCACGTCGGCATAGTGGTCTGGAATGCGTCCCCACAAGAACATACCTACTTGTTCCGGGTCGAAGGTGCATCCCAAGGTATGCATGATTTCTTCAGCCAGTTTCCGGCGACGTGCGTAAGTCTGAATATTGGCTTCTTCATGCCATTCTGCGCTGTTGTGGTAAGCTTGTGCGGCTGCCAGCTGCAAGGGGCGGAAAGTACCAGAATCAATGTTACTCTTGATTTTCAGAATCCACTGTACGAAAGTAGCATTGGTTGCCAGCATACCCACGCGCCATCCCGGCATGTTGTGGCTCTTGCTCATGGAGTTGAACTCGATACAGCATTCTTTGGCTCCCGGCACGTTCAGGATACTGATGGGCTTGCGGTTCAGTATGAAACTGTACGGGTTGTCGTTGACGATGACAATCTGGTGACGGCGTGCAAAATCCACCAGCTTCTCGTAAAGTTCCATGGTGGCATTGGCGCCGGTCGGCATGTTGGGATAGTTGGTCCACATGATTTTTACCCGACTTAAATCCATCTTTTCCAGTTCTTCGAAATCCGGTTGCCAGTGATTGTCTTCCCGCAGGTTGTAGTTCACGATTTCACTTCCCAAAATCTTGTTCAGTGAAGTGTAAGTAGGGTATCCGGGGTTTGGAACCAGCACCTGGTCGCCGGGGTTCACCAGTGCCAGTGTGACGTGAAGGATACCTTCCTTTGAACCGATAAGCGGCTGGATTTCCGTAGCCGGGTCCAGGTCTACATCATACCATCTTTTATACCAGTCGGCCATGGCCTTGCGCAGTTCCGGTATTCCCACTGTAGGCTGGTAGCCGTGTGCATCCGGTTTACGAGCATTTTCACACAACACGTTGATAGTCTCTTCTGAAGGCGGCATGTCCGGACTTCCGATTCCTAAGCTGATGACATTCTTTCCTTCGGCATTCATCCGTGCCACTTCTTTCAGTTTCCGGCTGAAGTAGTATTCGCTGACGTGGCTCAGTCGGCTGGCCGGCTCTATCTTATAAGGTTGATTCTCCTTCTGCATATTCTCCTAAAATTTTAAGTGCTTTGGTTAATGGCATTACTGCATCAATGGATTGTTTGTATCTCAAATAGTCGTTGAACATCACGTCTACGTAGAACAGGTATTCCCATTCCCGCCCGATGATGGGCAATGACTGTATTTTGGTTAAGTTAATGTGATAGAACGAAAAGATGGACAACACTTGTGACAAGCTTCCTTCATTATGAGGCAGGGAGAAAACAATGTTGGCCTTGTTGATTTTGGAACGGTCTTTCAATTCGTCGGCCATCCAGGGATCGCATATTACCAGAAAGCGGGTGAAATTATGCTTGTTGGTTTCAATGCCTTCCTGCAGGATTTTCATGCCGTAAAGCTCGGCTGCATATTTGGAGCAGATGGCAGCATGTCCTTTCAACCCTTTTTTCTTGATGTCGCGTGCGCTGCCTGCGGTATCTTCCGTTTCTACCACCTTCAGTTGTGGATGGTGTTGCAGGAAATCCCGGCATTGTGCCAGAGCTACCGGATGAGAGTTTACTTCTGTCAGTGTACTCCAGTCTTCTCCGGGCAGACACATGATGCTGTGGCTGATTCGTAATTTGTGTTCTCCAATAATCGTAGCTCCACTGTCTCTGAGCAATTCGTAATTGTGAAGGAGACTTCCGGCAATCGTATTCTCAATGGCAATCATTCCGATGATGCTGCTGTCTTTTTTCAGGGTATCGAACACCTCTTCGAATGTGTTGCAGCAGATCAGTTCGATTTCCTCATTCTTGAAAAATTTATGGGCTGCAATGTCGTGATACGAGCCCGGAACTCCTTGTATGGCTATCTTCTTCATCTTTTGTATAACTATAAAAAAAGTCCCGCTCCATCGAAGCGGGACTTTGTATTATCATTTCATTCTTGTTTTCTTTATTACCGTATGCATGCAAACTCCCGCTTCACTTCATTGCTAAAGTAAAAGAAATAAAAGTAAAAGAAGAAGTATGATGCAAATGTTCTCATTTGTTTGTTATTTTGTTGTTATTTCTGCTGCAAATGTAATACTTTTCTTTAAAAAACAAATGTTCCGACAAACTTTTTCTTCTTATTTTTAAAAAATAGCCTCAGAATGGCGGATATGAATGTATTTTCTTACCTTTGTTGTACAGAGATATTTCATTTGTAAAACAGCCAAAACAAATAAGAACATGAACTATAATTTTGATGAAGTGATTGACCGTCGCGGCACATGTTGCGAGAAAGTAGACGGTATGGTAAACGTATGGGGAAAGTCTGATTTGATTCCGATGTGGGTGGCCGATATGGATTTTGCCACACCTCCGTTTATCTTAGAAGCCATTCGCAAGCGTTGCGAACATCCGGTGTTGGGATATACCTTCCGTTCAGACGATTACTATCAGTCTATTATCGGATGGGTAAAGAAGCGTTATGGCATGTCGGTAGAGAAGGAAGAAATCAATTTTGTACCAGGCATTGTACCGGGTCTGGGCATGGCTATCAACTGTTTCACGAATCCGGGCGACAAGATTATGATTATGCCTCCGGTGTACCATCCTTTTGCCTGGCTGGTGACACGTAACAACCGTCGCTTGGTGGAATGCCCGTTGAAGGAAGTGGACGGACATTATCGCATGGATTTGGATTTGATTCGCCGTTCCATAAAGGGAGTACGGGTACTGATTCTGTGTAATCCTCACAACCCGGGAGGAGTGGTTTGGAAGAAAGAAGAATTGCAGGAACTGGCCGAAATCTGTGCCGATGACAATGTGATTGTCTTTTCGGATGAAATTCATGCCGACCTGACTTTACCTCCTTATCAGCATCTGCCTTTTGCCATGGTGTCAGAAAAAGCCCGCAACAACTCCGTTACTTTCATGGCGCCCAGCAAGACTTTCAATATGCCGGGAGTAGCTGCTTCGCATACCATTATTTACAATGAAGGACTTCGTTCACGCTTCGTGACTTATCTGGATGCCGGAGAGCTGAATGCGGGACATGTGTTTGCATGGCCTGCCGTAACTGCCGCTTATACTGAAGGAGAAGAGTGGCTAGAACAGTGTCTGGCTTATATTCAGGGAAATATTGACTATGTGGATGCTTATACGAAGGCATATACTCCTAAGATTAAGGTGATGCGTCCGCAGGCTTCTTACCTGATTTGGCTGGATTGTCGCGAACTGGGATTGTCGCACGAGGCATTGAATGCTTTCTTTGTCGACAAAGCCGGACTGGCGTTGAACGATGGAGAGATGTTCGGTAAGGAAGGAGCAGGCTTTATGCGAATGAATGTAGGTTGTCCGCGTGTGGCACTTGAAAAAGCCTTGCAGCAGTTGAAAGCAGCTTACGAAGCTCTTTAATACATCTATTATTATAAAAAGAACGGGTGCGGAATTTCACGAATGAATGTTCCGCACCCGTTCTTTATGAAGAGTATCGTTTAGTAGATTCCGGTTTGCAGATTACTCTTTTCAAAGTTATTGAAATTGCCGGAAATCAGGTTTTCTTTTTCAGGAGCCAGCTCGATGGCCTTTTTCAGGTCCTCTGCCGCACCGGCCTTGTCGCCCATCAGCAGGTGAACGCGTCCTCTTTCCTGGTACAGCTGCGCTTCCTGCGGAATCAGTTCAATAGCTTCCTGATAATTCTCAAGTGCCTTGTCCAGTTGTTTTTCCTCTATCAGCAAGCTACCTTTCAGCAAATACGCTTTCACGTTGAACGGGTTCAAAGCTATAACCTGTTCCACGCATGTTTCTCCTTCCTGATTTTCTCCCATACCGATATGGATGGTAGCTTTCAGGAGAAGCGCTTCCTCTTCTTCCGGATTAAGTTTCAGTACCTGCTCCAGGTCGTTGAGCGCATCTTTCGCCTGGCGCATTTCCCACAACACTTCAGCACGCAGAAGATAGGCTTCTGTGAAACTCTCGTTTTGTACGATGGCTTTGGTCAGCATGACAATGGCTTGCAAGTCATTTTTCAAACCTCGTGCTGCACGAGCGGCTAAGTAGTAAGCCTGAGCGTTCTTCTCATCCAAAGCTATGGCTTTCTGGCAGGCTTTATCCATCCCTTCATAGTCCTCTTGTATATAGCATACGCTGGCCAGAGACAGCAGGGCCTGTACGTTTGTCTCATCTTTTGCAATCAGCCGGTCAAGGGTAATGCGCGCATCCTCCGTGCGGTTAGCCTGAAGATATGCACTGGCCAGTAAACCCAGCGTTTCCTTTTCTTCTTGAAGTGCCACTGCTTCTTCAAAACATTTGATGGCGTAGGGCAGCTTGCCCATGTTGCGGGCACGGATGCCGTCATATTTCAGGATGTCGAAATTCTTCTTGTCTTGTTTCTCTTGTTCGTTTGCATCGGATTTACTTTTTCCGAATAAAGATGATAATAATCCCATGATAAACTGATTTAATGTTTTTTCTGTGGCAAAGATAGGCAGAAAAAGAAAGAAATTTGTATGTTTGCACCGTATTTTACTTTAAAAGATGAAACTATGAAGAGGCTAATGTTTTTGGTGGCAGCGGTTTTGGCTTGCCATTCCATGCAGGCACAATATTTCTGCACGACAGAGGGTACAGAACTGCACTATGTGAATTACGATGAAATCGGTCAGAGTACATCGGATGAAACCATGACCGTAAGTAAGGTAGAGAAGGTGGACGGAAAGCTTCAGGCTGCCTACTATGATAAGATTGTCACTACAAAGGCAAAGAACAATACCAGCTATACCTTGTTCAACTGGAGCTATGATGGAGCCAATACGGTATGTACGGAAGATTTGATGTACGGTCCGTATGTAGATTCTGATTCCGACCCTGCTAAATACAACGAGGCTGCTCGTTTAGGTTTGCTGGAGAAACTCAAGTTTAAAGGCGACAATTCATTTACTATCAAAGACGGTGCCAAAGGTGGTGAGAGCATTCCAGACCGCTCTTATCAGGTAGTTCGCAATATGTTGAAGAATGAAGTGAATGTGTCTGGTGCAGCTTACATGGGAAATGAAACCATCAGCACTACAGCCGGAAAGTTTGACTGTGTGAAGATTTCTTACCTGCAGCGTACAAAGATTGTGCTGAAAACCACTACACTGCGCGTGACCGAATGGTATGCCAAAGGAGTGGGACTGGTGAAATCGGAAGCATACGATACTAAAGGCAACTTAGACAGCAAGACATTGCTGGTGAAGATTGTAAAGAAATAAAGCAAGCAATTTGTCGATAAAATTCCGGCCCGGAATCTATTCTTGAGAAAGAAGGATTCCGGGCCGTTTTTTATATAATTTCGATGCCTTGTTCGGCACACAGTTTCAAACTCAAATCTTTCAGTTTGAATTTCTGGATTTTTCCGCTTCCTGTCATGGGGAATTCCTTTACAAAGAAAATGTATTTGGGGATTTTGTAGCGGGCTATTTTTCCCTGGCAAAACTCACGTACATCAAATTCGTTCATGGTGTATCCTTCGTGCAGGATGATGAAAGCTCCCACTGCCTCGCCGTATTTTTTGGAAGGCACCCCGGCCACCTGTACATCCTTGATGCCCGGCATCTTGTAGAGGAATTCTTCGATTTCGCGCGGGTAAATATTTTCTCCTCCGCGGATAATCATGTCCTTGATGCGGCCCGTAATGCGATAGTTTCCGTTTTCATCTTTTACTCCCAAGTCACCGGAATGCAGGAATCCGTTGGCGTCAATCACCTCAGCTGTAGCTTCCGGATTTTTGTAGTAACCTTTCATGGTGTTATAACCCCGGTTGCACATTTCGCCCTGTACGCCCACCGGACATTCTTCTCCGGTATTCGGGTCGATTACTTTCACTTCCGTGAACTCAAAGTCATGGCCTACGGTGGTGTAACGTACTTCCGGATCGTCGTCAATGCGGCTGTGGGTCATACCCGGTGAAGCCTCTGTCAGTCCATATACGCTGGTAACGCGCATAAACATTTTTTCTTCTACCTGTTTCATCAGTTCCACAGGACAGAGAGAGCCGGCCATGATACCCGTGCGCAGGCTTGACAAGTCGAACATGGGGAACATGGGGTGATGCAGTTCGGCAATGAACATGGTCGGTACGCCGTAGAGAGCCGTACAGCGTTCCTTGTGTATGGAGGCCAGTACGAGCAACGGGTCGAAGCGCTCTATCATGACCTGTGTGCAGCCATGCGTCAGGCAGTTCATGGTGGCCAGTACCACACCGAAGCAATGGAAAAGCGGAACGCATACACACAACTTATCATCGGCCGTGAACTTCATGTGCTCACCGGTTAGAAGTCCGTTGTTGGCAATATTGTAATGAGTAAGCATAACCCCTTTGGGGAATCCCGTAGTACCGGAGGTATACTGCATGTTCACCGTATCGTGGCAGCTTACCAGTTTTTTTGCGTTAATCAGTTCCTCATCATCAATGTTGCTTCCTAACAACAGAATCTCTGCTGTGTTATACATACCCCGGTATTTCTCCTGACCGATGTATACCACATTACGCATGTGAGGGAAACGCTTGCTCTTCATGTGCCCCCGTTCGAAGAGCTTCAGTTCGGGCAGCATGGTGTAGGTCATTTCCACGAAGTTGCTGTCCTTTTCTCCGTCTACGATACACAGAGTATGCATGTCGGAGTTTTCGCAGAGGTACTCCAGTTCCGCCTGCTTGTAGTTCGTGTTGACCGTAACGGCCACGGCACCTATTTTGGCGCAGGCATACAGAAATGTCAGCCAGTCGGGCACATTGCGGGCCCAGATGCCCACGTGAGTATCTTTTTTCACGCCGATGGCCAGCAAACCTTTGGCCATGTGGTCCACACGCTCGTTAAACTGCTTCCAGGTAAAACGCAGGTTGCGGTCGGAATATACAATGTATTCTTTGTCCGGAGTCACTTCTGCCCAATGCTCCAGCCAGTCGCCTAATGTTCTTTCAGAAAGTTGTAACATGTCGTTGATGATTTGTGTGAGACTTATACTGGGGTGTAGACTACGGCCAGAATTTGTGCAGCCTGTCCTTCGGCGGTGTGTACATGATGCGGTACGATGGAGTCATAATAAATGGTATCTCCTTCTTTCAGGCGATAGTTGCTTTTTCCATAACTGATTTCCAGTTCTCCTTTCAGTACCATGATAAACTCTTCTCCTTCATGTGCCGACAGAAAGAAGTCTTTTTCGTCGTTGGCGTCGATGTCGATGATGAACGGTTCCATGTGACGGTCCACCTTGCTTTTTGACAATGAATGATAATGCATGTGCTGGCGGGCATGCGTAGCGTTGTTTGAAAATCCGATGGTATCGTCCGCCTCACCTTTGCGGCAGATAACCGGTCCTGCTTCACTGGTCTGGTCGTCCAGGAAAGTACCCAGACGTACTCCCAATGCACGTGCTATTTTAATCAGCGGAGCCAGCGAGGGAATGTCGATGTTTTCCTCAATGCGACTTACCTGTTCCACGGTCAGTCCTGCGCGTTCTGCCAGTTCCTGTATACTTATTTCTTGATTGGTTCGGAGCGATTTTATTTTTTCTCCGATGATGTTAGTGCAATCCATAGTTCTTCTCTTTAGCTTTGATTTACAATAAAAGTGTAAGGGTGTACGCTTTGTTCTTCATAATTCGCAAAGTTAATAAAGTTTCTGTATAAACATACCGAAAAGTAATAAAAAGCATTTTCTTTCGGCCCTTTTCGCACTTTCTGATATTCTTTTTGCAGGCAGGTTTCTTGCCGAATGTGTCTGTATTTTAATTTTTTGTACTATCTTTGAGCCGAAATATAATTTAGAATGAGTATGAAGAAGCTTATTTTTGCATTGACATTGATGGGACTTTTAGGCGGCCATGCACCACTTACAGCCTCTCAGCCGGTTCCTGATGCAGCCGGATATATTGTCAAGGTAGGCGATACGGCTCCCGACTTTGAAATGAAGCTGACGGACGGACGCAAGGTGAAATTGTCAGAACTTAAGGGAAAGGTAGTCATGTTGCAGTTTACCGCAAGCTGGTGTGGAGTCTGCCGTAAGGAAATGCCTTTTATTGAAAAAGACATCTGGCAGAAACATAAGGACAATGCTTCCTTTGCGCTTTATGGAATTGACCGTGACGAGCCGCTGGAACGAGTGAAAGCCTTTGCCAAGCAGACAGGAGTGACTTATCCGTTAGGACTTGATCCGGGAGCAGATATTTTTGCCAAATATGCGGAACGCAATGCCGGAATCACCCGTAACGTGCTGATAGATAAGGAGGGTAAAATCGTGATGATGACCCGCTTGTATAATGAAGAGGAGTTTGCTTCTCTTTGTAAGAAAATAGATGAACTGCTGAAGTGATGAAGAAGTTCTTATGTTTGATTTTGTGTGGCTTGCTGTGCTTTCCTTCGGGAATGACGGGAAAAAAGAAGGGACATTATGAACCGCTGTTTGGAAAGAAATATGCGTCGTATGCGGTAACTTCCAGCTCGTTGAAAGGAGCCACTTTCTATCTTGTCAGCGGACATGGGGGACCGGATCCTGGCTGCATTGGCAAATATCGTGGAAAAGAGTTGCATGAAGATGAGTATGCTTACGACATTATTCTCCGCTTGGGGCGCGAGTTGATGAAACGTGGAGCCAAAGTGCATTTTATCATTCAGGATGCAAAGGATGGAATTCGTGACCAGGCTGTTCTGAATAACAGCAAGCGGGAAACTTGCATGGGAAAAGCCATTCCGTTGAATCAGGTAGCCCGTCTGCAACAGCGCTGTGATGCGGTGAACCGCTTGTACCGGGAGGATAAGAGCAGCTACAAGCGTGCCGTGTTTATCCATGTAGACAGTCGAGCCCGGAACAACCAGACTGACGTGTATTTCTATCATGCACCGGGCAGTTCAAAAGGAAAACGACTGGCGAGGGAAATACAGCGGACTTTCCGTTCCAAGTATGACCGTCATCAGCCCAACCGCGGATTCGATGGTACGGTGAGCGAACGTAACCTGTTCGTACTTCGCAACACGACTCCGGTAGCTGTTTTCCTGGAAGTAGGAAATATCCAGAATGCGCAGGATCAGAAACGTCTGGTCATTGCCGACAATCGTCAGGCCTTAGCCAACTGGATAACCTTAGCCATCGAGAAGGATTACCGGAAAAGATAATCTCATAAGTCATAAAAAAAGTGGATTGTTTATCGGTTTTTGGCCTTCAGCACTTTTTGTACATTCTGGATTATTTCCGGATTAGCAAGGTCCTTCTTGCCAGTCAGCGTGAAGGCAAAGTTGTCTGCCATGATTTCTTCCGGATGAATGAGATAGTTGGTGTTCTTTCCTACTTGTGTGTAGAAATCTTCCGCTTCATCCAGTGCATAAATGATTGTCTTTCCAGCCTTCTGAATAGGAACAAAATCACCGTTCAAAGGTACAAGTCCCACTTTCAGGTAGTCGAAGAGCGTTTTTCCGTCATAAGGTCTGTCGGTATAAATCACCATGGTGCAGTATTGCTTCTGTCCGCCGATGGTAAACGTGCCGTAACTGTCATATCGGCTGAGGTCCGGATTGGAAATACGAATTTCTGCCAAATCGGACGGGAAGATAATTTCTTTTTCAATCACCGTGAATCCGATGACCTTGTAAATGTCTTTCTTGAAGTTGGAATTCTGTCGTGTCAGCAGGTGAAACAACTCATGGGCTACAAGGTATTTCAAATCTGCATCCGAAGCTTCCTTCAACGCATGCTCACCGATGGCAATCCAGTTTACGCGGGTGTAGGCCTCTGCATTCCCTTCTTCTTTCTGGGTAGTTTTTACAAAGATGATTTCTTTCGGGAAATCGAGGTTGTAACTTTGTTTCTTGATTTCTGCATCCAGGCTTTTCATTGCCTTGCTGATACGCTCTTTTTCAGTGTCACTCCAGTTGAGTGTCTGTTCCATGGCAAACTGCAACAGCTGTGATTTGCGTCCTTGCGGTTTTTGAAGACGTACGTCAATGTCAAACTGGTTCCAGTTGCGGGTATAGTCATCCAGTTCCGTAATCAGCATTTGTCCTTCGGCACGAGTGGCAAAGCGGAAGATGGAGTTTGAAAACTTGTTACTCTGCGCCCAAGCTGCGATGGTGGTAAAAGCCAGGCAAAATATGAAAGAAAGCGAGTGTTTTAGTGTCATAGTTTTGTTTTTTAGTTACCTGTTATTTTATTCTCAGTGGTAAATATAACGTATTTTTCTGTATTTTTCCTCGCTTTTTATCAAGAAAAAGAAAGAAAAAGAAAAAATAAGACAAATCGCTGGGAGTATTGCTTGCCTGAGAAAAGAGGAAACAGGTAAGGGAATCTTTATTTGATAAGTGCTGAATGCCGTGGCGTATATGCTTATTTCCTTTTGTCTTTTTTATGTTTCCCGAACGGGAAACTTATGTTTTCCCTGGCGGAAACGTACGTTTTCCTATCGTGAAACGTAGGTTTTTGCTGCGCGAAACGTAGAGTGTGTGGTAAGATTTTCAGATAAACTTGGGGTGGTTTTTTCTTTATAGTTGGTTTAGTAAGCTATTATGCTGTAAGTGTATGTTGACTGTGAGGTAGACTTGTATGGTGTGAATCAGTAAAAAATACATGATATGATGTGTTGAGTAAATCTCTGTCACAGAAAGAAAAGTATAAAAACTCAAAAATCTGTCTGATATAATTTGTTATATTTGCATAATATAATTACATCTAAATATGGAAATTAGGATTGGGCTCGTTTTTAAAAAAAAGTATCGTCAGTCATAACTATTAAAGTTGGGTAAAAGTTTTTTGTGAATTGATACCTATAATGTTATGAACGTCCATTATTATTTTTTAAGTGTATAACTTCCGATAATGCAAAAATATAGGAACATATGACACCAGAAGAAAAAGCAAGACAGAAAATAGATCAGTGGTTTAGCGATGCAGGATGGAAAGTCGTAGATAGAGATGAGTATGAACCGACTTGTACCGCAGTAGCTATAAGAGAAGGATTATTGAAAGGTAATCTTGAAACTGACTATTTCCTTTTTATTAATGGCAAAGCTGTTGGGGTGCTTGAGGCTAAAAGAGAAGAAACGGATGCCTTCTCTGATAAAGTATGTAATCAGGCTGTTTTGTATGCGCGAAATGTTCCTAAGATTTATCAGACATATCAGAAACCATTGCCTTTTATTTTTACTTCAAATGGCAAAGACTTGTATTTTTGTGATTTCCGGAAACAAGATTCATGTTTTAATCAGATTATGACGATTCCCACTCCTTATGAATTGGTTAAGTTGTTGGGAATAAATGATTATTTTGCCGGACTTCCAACTTTGCGAAAAAAAGGATTACGTGATTGTCAGTATGAAGCAGTTACTGAACTGGAAAAAAGTTTCAGGAGTGGTCAGAATCGCGCCTTGATGGTATTGGCAACAGGTGCAGGTAAGACATATACCGCATGTCTTGCTGCATATCGTCTTCTTTCATATACTCCAATGAGAAGAGTATTATTTCTTGTGGACAGAAATAACCTCGGGAAACAGGCAGAGGGAGAATTTGGAACTTTTCGGTTGACAGAAAATGGAGATGCATTCAATACAATATTTACAGTAAACCGCCTTCGTTCCTCTTCTATACCATCTGATAGCAATGTTGTTATTTCGACAATACAGCGTCTTTTTTCTTTTCTAAAAGGAGATCCTATTGAGGATAATGACAACGATGATGATAATGAGCCTACAGAAGAAGTTGTATTGCCTCCTAATCCCAATTTACCACATGATTATTTTGATTTGATTATCATAGATGAGTGTCACCGCTCCATTTATGGGAATTGGCGTAAGGTATTGGAGTATTTTGATACGGCCAGACTTGTTGGATTGACAGCCACACCAATTCCTGAAACAATGGCATTCTTTAACAATAATCGCATAGTCAATTACACATTGGAAAAAAGTATCGTTGATGGTGTAAATGTAGATTGCCGTGTATATCGAATCAAAACACAAGTTACAGAAAATGGTGGTGCCATATTGGAGGGGGAGAAAATAAGGGAAGAAACCCGATATACCGGAGTTGTAAAAACCATATCCAGCAAAGAAACGAAAGCTTATACGAGTAAAGAGCTGAACAGAAGTGTCGTCAATCCAGCGCAAATAAAACTTATTTTGTCTACTTATCGCGATGTAGTCTATACTGAATTATTCAATGACCCTCAGCGGGAAGCTAATTTAGACTATTTGCCAAAGACGTTAATCTTTGCTCTAAATGAGGCTCATGCTACCAATATTGTACAGATTGCGAAAGAAGTGTTTGGACGTACAGATGACCGTTTTGTGCAGAAAATCACGTATTCAGCAGGCGATAGTAACGAATTGATACGTCAGTTCCGGAATGATAAGGATTTCAGAATTGCCGTAACCTGCACATTGGTAGCAACAGGCACGGATGTTAAGCCTCTTGAAGTATTGATTTTCATGCGTGATGTTGAATCTTTACCGCTTTATATACAGATGAAAGGGCGTGGTGTGCGTACAATCGGAGACGAACAGTTGCGGAATGTTACTCCGAATGCATTCAGTAAAGATTGTTTCTATTTGGTTGATGCTGTAGGTGTTACTGAACACGAAATGAAAACGCATATGTTGATTGATAGGCCAACAACCAAAATAATAACCCTTAAAGAACTGCTGGAACAGATTACTCATGGTTACCTTCCTGATGAGCATTTGAAACGTCTTGCAGCAACACTTTCCAGAATATACAACAAAGCTGATAATTCACAGCGGAATGAGTTCGTACGTTTGGCTAATGACGACATGAAAGAACTTGCTTCAAGGATTTATGAGGCATTGGAAAACAACATTCTTCCTTCATTTGTAAATACAAATGAGCCTAACAATGAACGAAAGGGCTTAGTATCACCACTTGCTAATCATGCAGATGCACGCCGGTATTTACTTATTCTTGCAGCCGGATTTGTAAATACCCTGATGCCTGGTGAGGACACGCTTATTTCTAAAGGTTTTTCAATAGAAGAAGCTAAAAGTACAGCAGAAGCCTTTGAAAATTTCTGCAATGAACATAGTGATGAAATAGAAGCCTTACGCATAATTTATAATAATGAAGGTGAGCCGATTACCTATTCAATGCTAAAAGATTTGGAAAACAAACTCAAGATGGCTAACAATCATTTTACTTCCAAGCAATTGTGGAACTCATACGCTATTCTGAATCCCAATAGTGTTCGACGTTCTTCTACGAAAGAAGAGAGTGATGCTTTGACTAATATCATACAGCTTGTACGCTTTGCTTTACACCAGATTGAGCGGTTAGATAGTGCCATTTCTACTTCCAAGCAATATTTTAATCTGTGGATAGGGCAAAATCAACGTGAAATAACAGATAAACAACGTGAAGTCATCAGTCATATTGTGGATTATATCGCATCGAACGGTGCTTGTACAATTAAAGAGATTCGTGAGGATGATGTGACTCAAGCTGCACAGATGATTCGTGCATTCGGTAGTATGCAAAAAGCTGATGAGGCCTTACAGTCTTTATATACATTTATAGTTTTAAGAAAAGCAGCATAAATATATGGCAACAAATAACATAACAGAGCAATCGCTCACCAAAAAAGTTTGGAATCTAGCAACAACTCTTGCCGGACAAGGTATCGGTTTTACAGATTATATTACACAACTTACCTATCTTTTATTTTTGAAGATGGATGCTGAGAATGTAGAAATGTTTGGAGAAGAATCAGCAATACCATCTGGTTATCAATGGAGTGATTTAATATCTCTTGATGGTTTGGATTTGGTAAGGCAATATGAAGATACTCTGAAATTGTTGAGTGAACAGGAAAATCTTATCGGTACAATTTATACAAAAGCACAAAACAAGATTGACAAGCCAGTCTATTTGAAAAAGGTCATTACCATGATTGATGAAGAGCAATGGCTGATCATGGATGGAGACGTGAAAGGTGCTATCTACGAAAGTATCCTTGAAAAGAATGGGCAGGATAAGAAAAGTGGTGCTGGTCAGTACTTTACTCCACGTCCGCTCATCAAAGCAATGGTAGATTGCATAGCCCCACAAATTGGAGAAACGGTTTGTGACCCGGCCTGCGGCACCGGAGGTTTTCTCTTGACTGCATATGATTACATGAAAGAACAGTCTGCCAGTAAGGAAAAACGTGATTTCTTGCGTAACAAGGCACTGCATGGGGTAGATAACACACCATTGGTCGTAACGCTTGCTTCCATGAATCTATATTTGCATGGTGTGGGAACAGACCGGAGTCCGATTGTTTGCGAGGATTCTTTGGAAAAAGAGCCCTCTACTCTTGTGGATGTAATACTTGCCAACCCTCCTTTCGGCACTCGTCCGGCAGGTTCTGTTGATATTAACCGTCCGGATTTCTATGTAGAAACGAAAAACAACCAGTTGAACTTTCTTCAGCACATGATGTTAATGCTAAAAAACGGAGGTCGTGCAGCTGTAGTATTACCAGACAATGTACTTTTTGAAGGTGGTGCCGGAGAAACAATCCGCAAGAAATTACTTTCGGACTTCAACTTACATACGATACTTCGTTTGCCCACTGGTATATTCTATGCGCAAGGTGTAAAGGCCAATGTATTGTTTTTCACAAAAGGACAACCGACAAAAGAGATCTGGTTCTATGATTATCGTACTGATATCAAACATACGCTGGCTACTAATAAATTGGAAAGACACCATTTGGATGATTTTGTCACATGCTATAATGCAGGAAATTTAGAAGGACGCAAAGAAACGTATGATGCAGTCAATAATCCTCAAGGTCGTTGGCGTAAATATCCAGTAGATGATATTCTCACTCGTGACAAGACAAGCCTTGATATAACCTGGATAAAACAAGGAGGAGAGTCGGATGACCGCTCCTTGGCAGAGTTGATGGCTGATATAAAAGAGAAAAGTAAAACTATTAGTGCAGCAGTAGCAGAACTTGAAAAACTGCTTGCAAACATAAATGAAGATTAAGCGTATGAAGAATACCGACATCGCAATATCAATAGAACAGCAATTTGGAGAAATCGTAGATATTATTCTCCAACATAAAAGCAATGCTTCAAGAGTAGTCAACGAAGAATTGCTGCTTACTGCATGGCATGTAGGCGGATATGTATCGGCCAAACTGAGGAGCGAAGAATGGGGAAGTAAAGTCGTTTCACAATTATCCGAATATATACGTTCTCAACACCCTGACCTAAAAGGATATAGCAAGAGAAGCATTTATAATATGGTAATGTTCTATGATGAGTATTCATCGGAAACATTTATAGCGGCAATAAAACAATATTTGAATACAGAATTTGTGCAGACGGCATCTGCACAAATTGAAGCGGGCAACCATGTACAAGAATCAGCTACAATTGTGCAGTCAATGGTTACACAAATTGTTCAGTCAACAGTTGGACAAATGCCTAAAATATTGGAACTAACAACATTGTCCAATCATATAGAAATTCTATGCCGCTGTAAAAGTAATGAGGAACGTATATTTTACATTCTCTACGCCAACAAGGAACATCTTTCTTATAAAGAAATGCAACGTTGCATTTCCAATCAGACTTATGTAGGTTTATTAGGTAATAAGGATAATATGTCAAAAGGATTACTCGAAAGATATCCTAATGCACCAATCTTGTTTAAAGATACTCTGTTTGTAGATTTTCTCAATCTGCCTAAAAAGCATAGCGAATCAAAACTAAGAAATGGCTTGGTAGAACACATGAAACAGTTTATTCTTGAATTGGGAAAGGATTTTATATTCATGGATCAGGAATATCGTCTTAATATTGGAACATCTACATTCAAGGCTGACTTACTGTTCTTTCATCGTGGTTTACAGGCATTGGTTGCTGTGGAATTAAAAAAGACGAAGTTTCATCCTCGCGACCTTGGGCAACTGGAATTTTATTTGGAAGCACTTGATCGGGATGTAAAACGTTCAAACGAAAATCCGTCTATTGGTATCATTCTCTGCCCTGAAGCAGACCGAGTAGTAGTAGAATATGCTATGAGTCGAAGCATGAGTCCTACCATGATTGCTGAATACAAACGCATTCTCATTCCGCAAGAACGCATGCAGCAACAGCTGAATGAGTTTTGTAATCTATTCTTAAACAAAGACTAGCCGAAATGGATACAAAGAAATTACGTCAAAAAATATTAGATCTCGCCATTCGTGGTAAACTTGTTCCTCAAGATCCGAATGACGAACCTGCATCTGTATTGCTTGAACGCATTAAAGCAGAGAAGGAACGTTTGATAAAAGAGGGAAAAATAAAGCGTAGTAAAAAAACAGCTAAAACTTCCGATACGCCCCATTATGAGAACGTACCATTTGAGGTGCCAAAGGGATGGGTGTGGACAACATTACCAGAACTTTGTACTATCCCAATAACTGATGGGACTCACAAGACACCCACATATACCGATAAAGAACATGGTGTTCCTTTTATTTCATCAAAAGATGTTACAAGCCAAAGGATAAATTGGAATAATATTAAATATATAACAAGAGAACTTCATGAAGAATTACACAAACGAATAGCTCCTCAAAAAAATGATATTTTATTAGCGAAAAATGGAACAACGGGAGTTGCTGCAATAGTTGAAGATACACGAGTCTTTGATATTTATGTTACGCTAGCTGTCATACGTCCAAGTCAAAATATATGTCCACAATATTTATATCAAGTTATAAATAGTAATTTCTGTAAAGAACAGTTTAACAGTCGTTTGACAGGAATTGGATTGCCCAATTTACATTTAGTAGATATAAAGAAAACAATGATACCCTTGCCTCCTATTTCTGAACAAAAAAGAATAGTAACAGAAATAGAGCGTTGGTTCGTTTGGATTGAACAAATAAGACAAAGTAAAACTGATTTACAAGATGTTATTAAACAGACTAAAAGCAAGATACTTGACTTAGCGATACATGGCAAGCTCGTTCCTCAGGATCCAAGTGATGAGCCAGCTTCTGAGTTACTAAAACATATCAACCCGAAAGCAGAGATTACTTGTGATAACGCGCATTATCAGAATTTACCTTTTAACATACCATCAAAATGGATATGGACAACACTTGGGCAAATAGGAAAGTGGCAGTCTGGAAGTACACCTAATAGATTAAATAAAGATTATTATGGTGGAAATATTCCTTGGCTAAAAACTGGAGACTTGAATGATGGATATATCACACATATCTCGGAAAATATAACGGAAAAAGCTCTAAATGAGACCCCTGTAAAACTGAACCCTAAAGGTTGTGTATTAATAGCAATGTATGGTGCGACAATTGGTAAAATTGGAATGTTGACATATCCTGCCACTACTAATCAAGCATGTTGCGCCTGTGATGTTTTGCATGGTATAGAAAAGGAATACCTTTTTTATTTTTTACTTTCATACAGAGAGAAATTTATAAAATTAGGAAGTGGTGGAGCTCAACCTAATATTTCAAAAGAAAAAATTATTAATACATATATTCCTATACCTCCACATTCAGAGCAGAAACGAATAGTAGCTACAATCCATAAAATATTTGCTAAATTAGATACAATTACGGAAAGTCTATAGGTTTTCCATAATTGCATCAATCTATTTTACCCAATACATTATACTATATTGTTGCCGTATTCATTATAAATCAACATAATATGGTAACAAAATTCAAAAATTATTTATCTAAGACTAATTTGGCAAAGAACACTATCAATTCGTACGTGTGGACTGTAGAATATTTTCTCAATCATTATGGAGAAGTGAACAAGAAGAACCTTTTAGCATACAAGGGGGATTTAGTCGAAAACTTCAAGCCGCAAACTGTAAATCTTCGTTTGCAGGGAATCAACAAGTATTTGGAGTTTACAAAACAAGAAAAATTGAAAGTGAAGTTCGTAAAGGTACAGCAAAAGAATTTTTTGGAAAACGTAATCAGCGATGCCGATTATAAATTTCTCAAATCCAGACTCAAAGCAGATGGCTATGATGAATGGTATTTCATCGTGTGGTTTATGGCTGCTACCGGAGCACGAGTTAGTGAATTGCTCCATATCAAAGCGGAACATATCGGTGTAGGTTATCTTGACCTATATAGTAAAGGTGGAAAGATTCGTAGGTTATATATACCTAAGACTCTACGAACAGAGGCAGATAAATGGTTAAAAGGCCAAGGCTTAACATCTGGATATATCTTTCTAAATCGTTTTGGGCAGCGTATTACCACTCGTGGAATAGCATCACAACTCAAACATTTTGCAGAAAAATATGGAATGAACAAAGAAGTGGTTTATCCTCATTCATTCCGTCATCGTTTTGCCAAAAACTTTCTAGACCGTTTTAATGATCTCGCTCTACTTGCCGACCTTATGGGGCATGAAAGTATTGAAACAACCCGCATTTATCTTCGCCGTACAGCAAGTGAACAGCAAAAAATTGTAGATAAAGTCGTGAACTGGTAGTCTGTCAATAGCCTTTAGAAGTGCAATTACTTACACTTCTAAGGCTTTTTGTATATTGTCAAGTGAAGAGAATAGCTTTTCTATCTTGGCAACTATACGGTATTGTTCAGCAAGAGGAGGTAAGAATATATGCATATTTTCTAAAACCCCAATATATAATTCCTTTTGGTTTGTGCTTCCTGCAAGATTCTCTTCCATATACTGTTGTATAGAGTCAGAAGATATATAAGCATAAACATACTGAGGACAAATACTTTTTAATACTCTTACAACAGAAACATGTGAATCAGGAACTACAAATGGATAGTTACCCAAGCAATTTGTATTAAATAATCTTGTTCTTCCAGCAGTGCCAGTACCCGTTGAATTTACAAGAATATCCCCAGTTTGTAATTTGTAAACTTCATTCCACTTGTTAATCGTAGAAGGGTCTAAAAATTTTGCTTGCTCTAATGATACGCCACCATCTTTTAGATTACATTTTTGAGCAAATACCGGGTATGTTTTATCTTCTTCCGAGTATTTGGGTGATTTTCCTCTCGACAAGAAAGAACATATATCAACCAATTTGCAGGCGCACCAATTTTTAGGAATCTTCCTATACTGCGCGTTATCACAAGTAATCTCAGCTTTCGGGTTGATGCGCTTGAGCAGTTCTGATGCTGGCTCATCATTCGGGTCTTGAGGCACAAGTTTGCCGTGTATCGCCAAATCAAGTATCTTGCTTTTAGCCTTTTTAACGATAAATTGTAAATCGGTTTTACTTTGTTCAATTTCATCAATAAAAGCAAACCAGCGCTCTATTTCTATTATTATCCTTTCTTGCTCAGGAAGCGGTGGTAGAGGAATAGCTGTGTTGACAATTATTTCTTTCGAGATATTGGGTTGTGCTCCCCCACCTCCTTTTGCTATAAATATATCCCTATGAGATAAAAGAAAATAAAATAGGTAGTATTGAGTTATTGCATAATATTCAATACAGGCGCAACATGCTTGGTTTGTTGTTGCCGGGAAAGTGAGTATTCCCAATTTTCCTATTGTTGCCCCATACATAGCCATAAGAACACTTCCTGTAGGATTTATTTTAGCTGAAGAATTTGCAACTGCTTCTTCTGTAATACTTTCTGGAATATTAATAATTAAACCATCATTTAAGTCACCAGTTTTAAGCCATGGAATATTTCCACCATAATAAGATTTATTGGAACGACTTGGTGTTCCACCTGACTGCCAAATACCAATATTCCCTAAAGTTGTCCATACCCAATTCCCCGGTATCTCAAATGGTACGTTCTCATAATGGGGCGTATCGGAAGTTTTTATTAGGTGTGGTATTGATAAATGTTGTTGAAATGTAAAAAATGAGTTTGATATTTTGAATCATTTGGGCAAGTCTATCATAAATTAAAGAATCTCTTCTATGATATTTTTTATAGTGTATTTGTAAACTTATAGGCGATATTGATGCCATAAAAAAACGGATTCACCTGCTGAATTCCAGCACGGTGAATCCGTTTTCTGTATAGATAAAGAATCAGTTTATTCCTTGTCTTTCAATGCGTCAAAAATCAGTGTTTCCAGTTCATCAGCCAGTTCCGGATTATCCTGGATGCACTGTTTGGCCGCATCACGTCCTTGGCCCAGCTTGGTGTCGTTGTAGCTGTACCATGAACCGCTCTTCTTGATGATGCCTAATTCAGCTCCCAAGTCGATGATTTCACCGCTGCGAGAGATGCCTTCACCAAACATGATGTCGAATTCGGCTTTGCGGAAAGGAGGAGCTACCTTGTTCTTTACAACTTTAACACGTACCTGGTTACCGATAACTTCTTCACCGTCTTTCAACTGAGTAGCGCGACGGATGTCCAAACGGACAGAAGCATAGAACTTCAAGGCGTTACCACCGGTGGTAGTTTCGGGATTACCGAACATCACACCGATTTTCTCACGCAACTGGTTGATGAAGATGCAGGTGGTGTTGGTCTTGCTGATAGCAGAAGTCAGCTTACGCAGTGCCTGTGACATCAGGCGGGCTTGCAAACCTACCTTGTTGTCGCCCATGTCGCCTTCGATTTCAGCTTTCGGGGTAAGGGCAGCTACAGAGTCGATGACAATGATGTCGATGGCCGATGAACGGATCAACTGCTCGGCGATTTCCAGTGCCTGTTCACCGTTGTCGGGCTGTGAAATCCACAAGTTGTCGATGTCCACTCCTAACTTGGCTGCATAGAAACGGTCGAATGCATGTTCTGCATCAATGAAAGCAGCAATACCGCCTGCTCTCTGTGCTTCGGCAATGGCATGAATAGCCAGTGTGGTCTTACCAGATGATTCCGGACCGTAGATTTCGATGATACGTCCTTTCGGATAACCTCCTACACCGAGTGCGGCGTTCAAGGCGATAGAACCGGTCGGGATGACTTCTACTTCCTGCACGTGGTCGTCGCCCATTTTCATGATAGAGCCTTTTCCAAAGCTCTTTTCAATCTTGTCCATGGCGGCCTGCAGGGCTTTCAGCTTTTCGCTGTTATTGGGTTTCGGGGCATTTTCAATGCCACCTTCAAACTCTAATTCGTCTTTTTTTGCCATAAATTACTGTAAGATTTGTGAGGCATGGTCTTTGGTCTTTACTTCTTTAGGAGAAATAATCCGTTCGATAATGCCTTCTTCGTTAATGATAAAAGTGGTACGGAAGGTACCCATGTATTTGCGTCCGTACATGCTTTTTTCTCCCCATACACCGAAGGTCTCTACCAGTTTGTGTTCCGTATCGGCAATCAGTGTGAACGGAAGCTGGTTCTTTTCGATGAATTTCTGGTGTGACTTCTCGTCGTTGATGCTGACGCCGATTACTTCGTAACCCGCTTGCTTGAGTTCGGCATAGTTGTCGCGAAGGTTGCAGGCCTGTGCCGTACAGCCGGAAGTCATGTCTTTAGGGTAAAAATAGAGTACGATTTTTTTGCCTGCATAATTGCTCAGGCGGATTTCTTCACCTTTTTCGTTGATTCCCAGTATTTCGGGAGCTTTGTCTCCAATATTCATATCGTAAGGGAAATTTTTAGAAAAAAAGAATCAGGAACGAAGAATGAGTACTCCTTCTTCATTCTTGATTCTTTTTATGATTAAGGTAATGTAATTACAGTTCCAGGTCACCGTCGAATACTTCATGCCAAGGCAATCCGTATTTGTTTAAAGCTTCCATGAATGGATCCGGATCGAACTCTTCTACGTTCCATACGCCCGGACGCTTCCACAATCCTTTCAGGAACATCATGGCACCAATCATGGCCGGTACACCGGTGGTGTAGCTTACGCCCTGCATACCTGTTTCCTGATAAGCTGCCTGGTGAGAGCAGTTGTTGTATACATAATATGTATGTTCTTTTCCGTCTTTGATACCACGGATACGGCAACCGATTGAAGTTTCGCCTTCGTAGTTCTCGCCAAGGTCTTGCGGGTTAGGCAGCACGGCTTTCAGGAACTGCAGCGGAACGATTTCCATACCGTTGTAGTTGATAGGTTCGATGCTGGCCATACCGATGTTCTGGATTACACGCAAGTGAGTCAGGTATTCCTGTCCGAAAGTCATCCAGAAACGGGCACGCTTGATGGTCGGGAAATTCTTGACCAGTGATTCCAGTTCTTCGTGATACAGAAGATAAGAATCACGCGAACCGATGTTAGGATAAGTCAGGTCTTTGTGGAATTCCAGCGGCTGGGTAGTAACCCATTGTCCGTTTTCGTAATAACGTCCGTTCTGCGTGATTTCGCGGATGTTGATTTCCGGATTGAAGTTGGTAGCGAAAGCCTTGTGGTGATTTCCGGCATTGCAGTCTACGATATCCAGGTAGTGGATTTCATCGAAATGATGTTTTGCTGCGTATGCGGTATATACTCCACTTACTCCCGGGTCGAATCCGCAACCCAGAATGGCAGTCAGTCCGGCATCTTCAAAGCGTTTTTTGTATGCCCACTGCCAACTGTATTCAAAGTGTGCCTCGTCTTTAGGCTCGTAGTTTGCTGTATCCAGGTAGTTCACTCCCGCCTGAAGACACGCTTCCATAATCGTTAAATCCTGGTAGGGAAGTGCTACGTTAATAACGATTTCGGGTTTAAAACTGTTGAATAAAGACACAAGTTCATCCACATTGTCGGCATCTACCTTAGCGGTCTTGATGTTGGGGTTACCAATTGCTTTGACAATTGCGTCGCATTTTGACTGTGTGCGGCTGGCAATCATGATTTCAGAAAAGACTTCCGGATGCTGAGCCACTTTGTGTGCAACAACGGTACCTACACCGCCTGCACCGATAATCAATACTTTACTCATTTATTACTTTGAAACTTTAAATGCCCGGTAAACGTTACCGTTCAGTATGCAAAGATAGAAAATAATTCAAAACATGATGCAGTATTCGGAGGATATACGTATTTTTGTAAATGAACAATTCTTAAAAATGGATTGTTCGTGAATTTATGATTAAGATTAAAAAGGAAAAACAAGTTATGAATAAGAAGTATTTTGCAGCCGCAGCTTTGGCTTGCGCACTGATGAGTTGTGGAACCGGAAAGAATTCGGTAGCAGTAGTAGACTTTACAGGGGAATGGAATATTGTAGAAGTGAACGGAGAAAAAGTGAGTGCGGAAAATGCACCATTCTTGGGTTTTGACAAGGACGGACACCGTTTGTATGGCAATGCTGGATGCAATCGCCTGATGGGAAGCTTTGAATTGGATACCCTGAATGCCGGAAAAGTGAAATTTGGTCAGGTGGCTGCTACCCGGATGATGTGTCCGGATATGACGTTGGAGCAGAATGTGCTGGAAGCATTGAATAAAGTGGCTGGATATGAAACAGTAGGTGAAGATGTAGCATTGAATGATGCGGAAGGTAAGCCGGTAGTATTGTTGCAGAAGCGTGAAGTGGCAGAGGTTTCTGTAAACGACTTGAATGGTGCCTGGGAAATTGTATCTGTAAAAGGCAATCCTGTAGGAGAAATGGAAAAACAGCCGCAATTGGTTTTCAATGTAGCAGAAAAAAGAGTACACGGTAATGCCAGCTGCAATACGATAAACGGTTCTTTCACACAGGAAGAAGGACAGGCTGCTTCCCTCCGTTTTAGTCAGATGATTTCTACCATGATGGCATGCCCGAACATGGATGTGGAGTCTTCTATCTTGAAAGCTTTGGATGAAGTACGTAGCTTTGAAATCAAGTCAGACGGAACCGTAAGCCTTTTGGGAGCAGATGGAACAGAAGTGCTGTCATTGAAGAAACTGGCCGAAACAGAAGTCGAGGCTTGATAAATCTGCCGGCTGTAGTATAAGGTCCGAGGAAAAATATTATCTTTGCAGAAAGAAGCATAAACCTTATAATAATATGACTAAAAAAATACTTTTGTTGGGTTCCGGGGAACTCGGAAAGGAATTTACCATTGCTGCCCAGCGTTTGGGACAGTATGTAATTGCGTGTGACTCTTATGCAGGTGCACCGGCTATGCAGGTGGCAGATGCATGCGAGGTATTCAGTATGTTGGATGGAGAAGCTTTGAACCGTGTGGTAGAAAAGTATCGTCCGGATATAATTGTTCCTGAAATAGAAGCAATTCGTACTGAACGGCTTTATCACTTGGAAAAAGAAGGTATACAGGTTGTACCAAGTGCCCGTGCGGTGAATTTTACGATGAACCGTAAGGCTATCCGTGATTTGGCAGCGAAGGAACTGGGACTGAAGACGGCAAAGTATTTTTACGCTTCTTCTTATGAAGAACTGAAGGAAGCTGCCGGAAAGATCGGCTATCCTTGTGTCATTAAGCCGTTGATGTCTTCTTCAGGTAAGGGACAGTCTGTCGCCAAGAGTGAGGAAGACTTGAAGTATTCTTGGGAATACGGATGCAGCGGAAGCCGTGGGGATATTAAGGAACTCATTGTAGAAGAGTTCATTCACTTTGACAGTGAGATTACCCTGTTGACCGTGACACAGAAGGATGGGCCTACTTTGTTCTGTCCTCCTATCGGACACGTGCAGAAAGGCGGTGACTACCGTGAAAGTTTCCAGCCGGCTCATATCGCACCGGAACATTTGGCTGAAGCTCAGCAGATGGCGGAAAAGGTGACTCGTGCTTTGACGGGCTATGGCTTGTGGGGAGTAGAATTCTTCCTGAGCCACGAAAACGGAGTTTATTTCTCTGAATTGTCTCCTCGTCCACACGATACAGGAATGGTTACACTGGCCAATACACAAAACCTGAACGAGTTTGAACTGCATTTATATGCAGTGTTGGGACTCCCGATTCCAGGTATTACACAGGAACATATCGGAGCCAGTGCCGTCATTCTTTCTCCTGTTTCCGGCCAGAAGGCACCGCAGTATAGAGGAGAGGAACTTGTTTGCTCTCAGCCTAATACCTATCTTCGTATTTTCGGAAAACCTACTACCCGCTTGAACCGTCGTATGGGAGTAGTAGTTTGCTATGACAAGAATGACGGTGATTTGGATGCACTGCGTGACAAGTGTAAGTCACTGGCTGCCAAGGTAGAAGTATATTGAGAATTGATTTATGTCATGAAAAATGCATAAATAAACGAAAAAACTTCATTGCTATGTTTTAAATACATATATTTGCGCCCGCAAAATTAAACTAAACATAAATGGCAGAAAACAAAACAGTGAAGTATCATATTCCTCACAGAGGGATATATATGTATTCTCATGTACACGAAGGAAAAACTGAAATGATTGTGCTGAATAGCACTGGCTCAGAACAAATTCTGGATAGTGAGTGCTATACTGTCTTGACTAAGGATTCTAAAGAAGGTAGAGATGTTTCGAGTGGGAAAAAGATTGACTTGACAAAGAATCTGGTAATATCTCCTCGTAAATCATTGATTATTGAATTCTGAGAAATGTTTATAAATAAGGAGACTGTCGTGATGCTGAATCGGACAGTCTCCTTATTTTTATACCATATCGTCTCCAGCTTTGGTGTATTTTACGCGAATTGTCTTATGGAACGGTATGAAACGTGAAACAATGGCTATGACCAGTGAGATGACAAACAGATAGCCTAATATATGCTTGAGCGAAGGCAAAAGGCTTTGCTGCTGTAGAGTGGCATAGAGTGTCTGGGTAGCCATTTGTGTAGCTTCTGTATATTCGTGTCCTTGTGCCAGATGCTGTGTGAGGGACTGATTGAACTGGCTGGCAGCCAACGGGTCGGTCTGACTGATTGTTTCGGACAGGGAGTACATGTATTTTTGCTCCAGCCGGTAGAGGGTATTGCTGTAAAAAGAGGTTGCCAGAATGGGGGCCAGTACCGAACGGAAGCAAATCAGGAAAAAGGCATTGGCCAGCAGGAATTTAGGATTTAGCTCCTCTACGGCGAACAGGGCAAAGGCTATGATGAGTACCAGCATGCCTAACCCTCTTAAGAATACAGGAAGAAAAAGCATCTCGTACGTGCTTTCAGGAGAAACCGTGAAATACAATATTCCGAAAAAGGCTGCAAAACAACTCATACCGCCGGCTATCAGAAAGCGGAAACGCCAGCGTTGCCAGCGGAACCACCAGAAGCAGATGAATGCTCCCAATGCATATCCCGGCAGCAGATAGATGTAAAGCTGGTACGTGTGTGTACTGTCCACCTTCAGAATGCTGGTCATATAATTGGTCAGCAGGGTGGTAGAGGTACTGAAAAACATGACCAGCATCATGTAGAGATAACCTACGATGGCTTTGGGCTGGTACAATGGGGCCAGGTTTACGTACGGCTGCTTGGAGTGATATTGTTTCCAGATGAAGAAAGCGATTAAGATGGGAGCAATGACCAGATAGAGCCGGATTTTAAAAGAAGACATCCAGTCGAGTACTTTCCCATAGTTAATGACGTACATCAGCATCAGTAATCCGGTAGCAATGACAAGCATTTCCCGGATGTGCAGTTCCGAAAGCCGGATGGGTTTAAGCGGCCGATTGTGACGGAAACAGACGATGACAATCAGAATGGATGCCATAAGCATCATCATCATGAAGTAATACATGTATTGCCAGTTGTAGTGATAGGCCAGTTCGGCGGTCACAATCATGGACACTTGTCCTCCGGCAAATACTAACGGGTAGAAATAGGAGTAGAACTCACTTCGTACATTTTTCGGACTGAAAATCTTGGTCGCTCTTCGGATGAACCAAAGCATGAGAAATCCTTTCAGGAAGCCGATGAAGAAACTGCAGATGATGACCAGGTCAATATTCTGCGAACGGGCGCATACCCAGCTGAGCAGGAACTGTATGCTCAGGTCGGTCAGTAGCAGAAACTTGGACGAAAGGGCATCAAGTACCTTGGGTACGATGGGGTAGGCTATGGCCATTCCGGCAGAATTGTCGGTAGGAACCAGCGAATATTTGGAGCCGGTGGCTTCCGAAATGGCCGTTACAGTGCCGTGAAAGACTTTTCCAGGGAGGGCATCTACCTTGATGCGCACTTCTTGTCCGATGTAAATATGGATAATCTGTGTTTCCTTGTAATTGGCTGTCACCCATTTATCCGTATTCCGAACCAGATACGAGATGGTTTGCCCAGCCTGTACATATGACCGGGTTCCAGGGTTCGGCGTCCCATATAACCGTCATACGGAGCTGTCAGTACGGTATATGACAAATTAAGACGGGCCAAATCCAGGCTGGCTTCCTTGCTCAAGATGGCTGCTTCTGCGCTGGTGGTTCGTCGGGTAGTTTCCGTGAACTGCGACTGAGCCGCTTTTCGCTGTTCTAACAATGCCTGATAGCGGGCCTGGGCTGCTTTGTAAGACGCTTTGGCCTGCTCATATTGCTGTTCGGGTACAGATTCCTCTTTGAGCAGTCTGGCAAAACGGCGGTAGTCCTGCTCCAGCTGCCACAATTTGGCTTTCGCTTCGGCAATGTTGGCGTCTTGCACGGCGATGTTGGTTTGTGAAGTCTCTATGCCGGAATGAAGTACCTCTTTGGAGCCTTTTACATCCAGCAGGGCAGCTTCCGCCTCTTTCACCTTTATCTGATACTCACGGTTGTCCAGTATCAGCAGTGTATCTCCCTGATGTACATACTGATGTTCTTTGAAGCGTACTTCCTTGATGTAGCCGGAGGCACGGATGTTCAGCGGACTTACGTACTGGTCAATAAAGGCATCGTTCGTAATTTCATAATGAATGTATTTCCAAAAGTAATTGGCCACCCATATCAGTCCGGAGCCGGCAATCAGAATGCATAGAAAGTTGAGCGGGATGTTCTGCAGTCTTCTTTTCCGGAGTTTCTTGTGTGTATCTTGTAGCGTCATATTCTTTATAGTTTAGTGAAGTTATAATCTTCCGCAAGCTTTTTGCAGCTGGTAGTAGGTGTAAATGATTCTGGTGCGCGAAGAAGTCAACTGTAGCTCGGCATTGAGCAACACGGAATTGGCATCCAGCAGGTCGGTGAGTATGGCCAGCTGGTTCATGTAACGGTTTTGCATGATGCGATAGTTTTCCTGTGCCTGGCGGACCGACAATTCCCAAGCTTCTTCTTCCTGCAAGGCTTCCTTGTGGCGCAGGATGGCATTGTAAATATCCATCTGCAGCTGTTGTTTTTTCAGTTCTTCTTCTTTTTTCTGTACGGCAACCTGAAGCTGGCTTTCCTTGATTTTGTGTCCGTTCTTGAATAAGGAGGAGAACGGATACGACACGGAAAGTCCGATGTTCCAGTTATTGTTGTATAAGTCGGTCATGGTACGCGTAATGGGGCGGGCCAGGGTGTTCGACGCATACAGGTTGATGTTCGGCCTGCGTGAGGCACGGTCTATCTCTATCTGGTTCTGGGCCAGTTCGGTTTCCTTGCGTAGCAGTTGCATGCCTAGTGCCTGCTCGTAGGCTGACAAGAGGTAGTCGTTGTAGCTGTCCAGCGGAGTAGCTTGCTGAAGCAGTGTCGTGTCGGGCGTAATAATCGGGTTACGGTCGTTTCCTAACAACAGGTTCAGTTGTTGCGACACGATGTGAATGCTGTTTTCCGTTTCCTGCAAAGACAGCCGGTCATTGGTCAGTTGCATTTCGCTGCGCAATACGTCATTGTTGGTGATAAGTCCCTCTTTCTTCATTTGACGTATATCTTGCAGGCGACGCTCGGATTCTTCTATGTTACGGGTAAGTACAAGATGCTGTTTGAATAAGGTAAAAAGCGTCAGGTACTGGTTGAGTAATCCCAATTTGATGTCGGCCTGATTCGTCATCCGCTGCAGTCTGGCTATTTCGGTTTCAATGTCTGCCTTTTGGATGGAACGGCGGATTTTTCCTCCCTGATAAAGCGGCTGGTTAAAGTCGACCGTGTAATTCTGTGACCAGTCCGGGGTATCAGGGTAGGTAGGGTTGGAAAGTCCGTTCTGAAAGACCACGGGCTGACCGATGATGCCTCCTTTCAGCCCTATTTCCAGGTCAGGAAGCAGGCCGGTTTTGGCATACAATTTCCTTTCATAAGCCATTCTTTCTTTCAGGCTGTCACTTTGCAATTGCAGGCTGCTTTTTATGCCCGATTCGAACAGTTGTTCGACCGAGAGAAATAAAGAATCCTGCTGTGCCTGTGCAGAGGCAGCCCCCAACAGACTACCTGTAAAAATCAGTTATCGGATGATGTTAGAAACCTTCAAGGACATTTTGTACCGTTTTTAATTCAGATAATATCTTTGCCGTTCGTTCGGTAGACAATATTTCTTCTGCATTGGCGTATACCAGATTAAGAATCGGGCGAATCTGGACTTTAAGTGCTTCCCCTTCAGGAGTGAGGTATACCAGCTTGTTGCGTCGGTCATTCGTATCCTCTTTCCGGTAGACATATCCCTTCTTTTCCAGGTTGTTCATCAGATTGGTCAGGCAGGCTTTGTCCTTGGCTGTACGCTCTGCCAGGGCCTGTTGGGTAATACCCTGTTCATGCCAGAGACTGCTTAAAACTTGAAGATTTCGAAGGTGATGCCGGCATTATTATCTTTTAGGGTGCGTTGCATGGTACGTCGAAAGGCCATGCGAGTGCGGAAAATTTGTATCATGAGTTCCCGGAACTCGTTTCCTTCTTTCATTTTATGAGGTGATTTTTTAGTTATCCGGCTACGAATATAGTTCCTTTTTTTGAAGTAGTAAAATATTTGACTATTTTGTGGGGAGAAACCTGTGCTTTCATTTGAAAGCGGAGGGGGAAATTCTCAGTACTTCCGAAGGAGTACTCCTGTACTTTCAAGGCAGTACTCGAATACTTTCGGGGAAGTACTCCAGTACTGCCTAAGAAGTACTGAGAAGTAATAATAGGTTTATAATGAGTGGGTTAGAATTCTAGGTAACCGTTCTCTTGCCGGATGATTTCCTCGGAAACCAAGTAGGATACCACTTTCATCAGGTGATTTTCAGGCACTTGCATTTTGTCCTTTATCTCTTGCAACGAAAGCGGATTTTCTTTCAGTAACGCTTGCAGTTGCTGACTGATGGCTTCAAACTCTCCGGACTTTAGGCCGGACTGATGTTGCTGCAGGCATACGTCACACTGCCCGCAATTGTGCTCATTCTTTTCGCCGAAATAGCGTAACAGCATCCGGCTTCGGCAGCGGTTTTCGCTTTCTGCATATTCTATCATGGCGTTGATACGCTGCACATAGCTTTCTTTTCTGTCTTCGTAGACTTCCTTACTTAAATAAACGCGTTCCGTTTCTTGTCTTTCGCGTGTATAGATAATGTAAGGTGTCTTTTTGGCGGGAATATAATGCAGGATATGCTGCCGGCTCAGCGAGAGCAGGGTTTCATATATTTGCTGTTTGCTCAGTCCCGAACGGGTCGACAGATTGTCTTCACTGATATAAGCATAGTCCGTGAAAAGTCCGGTGTAGCTTCTCAGTAGGATACGAATCAGTTTTTCTGTGTATTCGCTTTGTTCGCGGATGCGGTATAGTTCTTCCTTGGTGATGGTAAACATGATACGCGAGACATTGTCCTGCTCATCAGTATATTCCAGATAGCCTGCGCGAGTCAGGATTTTCAAGGCACTGTCGGTCTGTACGGGAAAATGCTTGAAGTTACGGCAGAATTCATCGATGTTGAACGCGAAGGTGCAGCCTCTTCCGTCTCCCATGGCCATTTGGTAATAGAAGTTGATGTCTTCGTAAATCTTACGGATGTAACTTTTTTCGGGAAATGTATCGCTTACCCGCTGTTTAAGTGTGATTTTATCGCGGGCACAGAACAGCAGTACGGCATAGGCTTTCATGCCGTCTCTTCCTGCTCGTCCGGCTTCCTGAAAGTAGGCTTCGGGCGAGTCGGGTACGTCGGCATGGATAACCACGCGTACGTCTGGTTTGTCGATTCCCATACCAAAGGCGTTGGTGGCTACCATTACACGGAATTCTCCTTTCAGCCAAGCTTTTTGTCGGGAATCTTTGGTCTCATCATTGAGTCCGGCATGATAAAAAGTGGCTGTGATGTGGTTTCGGTTCAGGAACAGAGAAATCTCTTTCGTCTTTTTCCGGTTGCGGGTATAGACAATTCCCGACCCGTTGACGCGTTGCAGGATATGGAGTAGTTCACTTTCCTTGTCTTCTGTATGACGTACTACATAGGCCAGGTTTTTCCGCTCAAAGCTCATGCGGAACACATTTTCCTGGTGGAACTGAAGGCGTTGCTGGATATCACTGACCACTTCCGGAGTGGCAGTGGCCGTCAGTGCGATGACGGGAACACCCGGGAGCAGCTGACGTATATCCGCTATTTTCAGGTAAGCAGGGCGGAAGTCGTATCCCCATTGTGAAATGCAGTGTGATTCATCTACGGTGATGAGGCTGACATGCATGCTGCGGAGTTTGATTTGAAAGATTTCGGTGTCCAGTCTTTCCGGAGATACATAAAGGAATTTGTAGTTGCCGAAGATGCAGTTCTCCAATGCGATGACAATCTCTTCGCGCGTCATGCCGGAGTAGATGGCGGTTGCCTTGATGCCCCGTTCGCGCAAGTTTCTCACCTGGTCTTTCATCAGGGCAATCAGAGGGGTAATGACCAGGCATAACCCTTCTTGGGCGAGGGCGGGCACTTGAAAGGTGATGGATTTACCACCACCTGTGGGCATGAGTCCCAATGTGTCCCGGCCTTCGCCTATGCTGCGGATAATGTCTTCCTGTATGCCTCGGAAATTGTCATATCCCCAGTATTGTTTCAGGATTTTTCGGTAGTCAGTCATGAGCCGCTAACTTCGACTGGGCTTGATGTCTTCTATCTGTAGTTGGATTTCTCCCCGCTTATGGGTATTTTCTTCAATGGTATAACAGATGTTGAACGACTGTTTGGTCTTGATGTAACGCACCTGTGAACTTTGTCCGAAAGCGATACCGTTCATGACGTTGTTCGACTTGTTGTCCACCAGTTCCAGTTTGATGTGTTCCTGATCTCTTCCTACCACCTTGCTGGTACCATAATCGTACACATTCAAGGTCGCGAAAACAGGCTTGTGGTTCTCCGGACCAAATGGGTTGAACTTCTTCAGGTCGAAGAAAAACTTCGGAGTGATGTCTCTGAAGTCCAGCTGTGCATCAATCTGGATGGTAGCGTTAGTCTGCTCCGGAAGAATGTGGTTGGTCACGTATTCTTCAAACCGTCTGGTAAATTCCGGCACATTTTCCACCTTCATGGATAAACCGGCCGCATAGGTATGTCCGCCAAAATTCTCCAGCAGGTCACGGCAATGTTCTATGGCTTTGTATACATCGAAGCCGGAAACAGAACGTGCTGATCCCGTAGCCAGGTTCTCGGTACGTGTCAAGACCACGGCAGGACGGTAGTAGATTTCCGTCAGACGCGAAGCGACAATTCCGATGACTCCCTTGTGCCAGTCCTCATTGAAAATCACGATAGACCTTCTTTCAGACAAGTTGGACAGGTTATCCACGATTTTATTGGCCTCTTCTGTCATGTTCTTGTCGAGGTCCTTACGCGTTTCGTTGTAGCTGTTGATGCGGTTGCTCTTTTTCAATGCAGAAGCAAAATCCTTTTCAATCAGCAAGTCGACCGCTTCCTTTCCGTTTTGTATTCTTCCCGAAGCATTGATGCGGGGACCTATCTTGAATACGATGTCGCTCATCGTAATTTCTTTTTCAGCCAGTCCGCATACATCAATAATGGCTTTCAGTCCGATGCTGGGGTTGGCATTGAGCTGACGCAGTCCGTGATAGGCCAAAATACGGTTTTCACCCATAATAGGTACAATGTCGGATGCGATGCTGACCGCTACCAAATCGAGCAGGGGGGTAAGCTGATGAAACTCGATGCCGTTGTTCTGGGCAAAGGCTTGCATAAACTTGAATCCTACTCCGCAGCCAGACAGGTGTTCGTATGGATACGTAGAATCCGGACGCTTGGCATTCAGAATGGCGGCGGCAGGAGGAAGTACCTCATCGGGCACATGATGGTCGCAGATAATGAAATCGATGCCTTTTTCTTTGGCGTAACTGATTTCTTCTACCGCTTTAATACCACAGTCCAGTACGATGACCAGTTTTACTCCGGTAGAGTAAGCATAGTCGACTCCCTTTTTTGACACACCATACCCTTCATTATATCTGTCGGGGATATAATAATCGATGTTCGAGTAGAACTGTTGAAGAAATTTGAAAACAAGGGCGACAGCCGTAGTGCCGTCCACGTCATAATCTCCATACACCAGGATACGCTCTTTTCGTCCCATGGCCAGGTTTAGGCGTTCCACTGCCACGTCCATGTCGTTCATCAGGAACGGGTCATGGAGGTCATTAAGCTGAGGGCGGAAAAACCGTTTGGCCTCTGCGGCAGAATGGATACCTCTTTCCTGCAGTAGCTTACATAAAATAGGACTGATGCCAATCTCTCTGGAGAGGGCTCTGGCAGCTTCTCTTTCTTGAAGTGTTGGAGGTTGATAGTTCCATTTGTAGTTCATTTATATATGTTTTTTCTTTTTTTTCTTTTCGGGTGGGGTTTCGCCAGTCTGCCGGTTGTAAGCCTGTACGACTTTGTTGCAGTAACCAAATCGGCAAAACTTGTAATTGGATAAAATCTTCTTATCCACTTCAATCCGTAAAATTAGTAAAAAGAAAGAAAAAAGCGGCTCATTCCATCTTAAATTTATGGAACGAGCCGCTTTTTATTTATAATTAGTCTATATAATAGGACCTTAGAATCCTAATTTTTTTGCGATGTGTGCAGGGATTGCTTTCTTGTTCACCAGGATGTTCATGGTTTTGTATTTGGCAAAAGCTTTAGATGCATACCAGATACCTTTGTACTTGCCGCTTAATCCCCATGAGTTTTTCACCATGTAGTATTCTTTGCCGTTCTGGTCTTTAGCGATACCGTAGATAAGCATTCCGTGGTCATCGGTAGTTTCCCAGTTGTCGAATGCTACCTGACGCATTTCCTGAGTCACTTCAATTTCAGGAAGCGGTTTGCTGGTCAGTTCCTTGCGCTTGTCTGCTTTGCTCAAGCCCAGCCAGTGTGCCATATCTGAACCAGTCAGTTCGGCTCCTTTTTCTGCATTCGGACATACGGCAATACCGTCGCGGGTAAATCCTTCTTCGCTGACATCAGCTCCCCATGCGAAAGTATATCCGTTGTTAATGGCATTGTCCATCACTTCCATCAGTTCATCGATAGGCAAGTTGTAAGACAATGCGTTGCGCCAGTTGTCCTGTACCTCGATGCTGAAGGTCTGGTAGAAAGGATGATGTGTGTAAGAAGTCAGTGATACATAGTCGTTCATATTCAGTCCAAGCACTTCATCTGCAAATGTTCTCGGAGTGTAAGTCTTTCCTTTGTAAGTAAATTCTTTTGGACATTCTCCCAGGTAAGTATCGTAAATGGCTGTTACGCCTTTTTTCCATACCGGACTCAGTTTGCTCTGATTGCCTTTTCCAATAGCTTGTACGTATGCTCCAGCTACCGCATCCAGCTCATTGTGGTTAGGCAGTGAGTCACCGTATTCGATACCCGGCATTACGTCCTGAGGAACCATACCGTAATTCTTGTAGCAGAAAACGATGTCTTCAAAGCTTCCGCCCGGTGAGAACGAAGCATCTCCGTGATAGCGTACATAGTTTACCGCACGGTCTTCCATGGTTTTGTGCACTACAAACATTTCAGAAAGGTCAAATTCTCCTTTTCCTTCACGCAGCAATTCTGATTCCAGAAATCCAAGGCTGGAGAATGACCAGCATGTACTTGAACGATTCTGGTTCTTTATGGAAGTAATAGGGTTTTCTTTTACGGTTGTAAATACGAATCCTTCTTCAGCTTTGTCTTTCTTCGGATTTTTTGCATAGATGTTACCAAAGCAAAGTCCTGCAACAGCTACTAAAATTAGTTTGTTCATTGTTTTGATCTTTATGGTTATAGGGTTAATAAATACGTAATTATTCATTCATGATGGCTTCTACCTCATCAAACGTGATGGGGATACGTTTTTCGCCCAGGAATCTGGATCCGTTTTCGGTAATCAGGATATCATCTTCCAGACGGATACCTCCGAAGTCCTTGTATTTTTCGATTTCATCGAATTTCAAGAAATTGGTGTGTAGTTTTTCTGCCTTCCATTTATCAATCAGGGCTGGAATAAAGTAGCATCCCGGTTCATCGGTAATGACAAAACCTTTCTGGAGTTTTCTTCCCATACGGAGCGAAGCCAGTCCGAACTGAGTGGATGGTTGCACTTCTTCGTCATAGCCTACGTAACACTGGCCTAAGTCTTCCATATCGTGTACGTCCAGTCCCATCATGTGTCCCAATCCGTGCGGCAGGAATAAGGCATGAGCGCCTGCAGCTACAGCTTCATCGGTATTTCCTTTCATCAAGCCCAGTCCTTTCAGCCCTTCTGTAAGTACCTTACATACTTCCAGGTGTACCGACTTGTATGTCACTCCTGGTCGTGCCAGTTCCAGTGCCTTGTCATGGCAGGCAAGTACGATGCCGTAGATGTCACGCTGGCGACTGGTAAATTTTCCTCCTACAGGGATTGTACGGGTATGGTCTGAACAGTAATAATTCATCAGTTCGGCTCCTGCATCCGTCAGCATTAGTCTGCCTTCTTGCAAGATGTGACTGTGGTCGTGATTGTGCAGGGTCTGTCCGTTTTGCGTAAGAATAGTGGCAAATGAAACCATTCGTCCGTAAGATGAAGCGATACCGTCAAGCACTCCGGCTATGTATTGCTCGGATACTCCCGGTTTGCACAGACGCATGGCTGCCGTATGCATTTCATATCCTACGTTGCAGGCCTTGTCGATTTCTGCGATTTCACATTCTTCTTTTACTGAACGCAGCGATACGACCGCCTTAATCAGTTCAAGAGAAGCGTGCTGTTTAGTCATGGATGCCCGGATACCTGTCAAATCTTCCAGCAGCATCATATTATCGTAGCGATAGGGAGGGAGGAAGTGGATTTTTCTTCGCTGAGCGATGGCTTTTCCCACTATTTCTTTCAACATATCGAAAGGATAGCTTTTCTCAACTCCCACCTGTGCCGCCAGTTCTTTTACACTGGGTTGCGGGCCCATCCAGATGATGTCGTCCATGTCGACATCATTTCCAAAGAAATAATCTTTGCCATTGTCTATGTCGATGATGCCGGCATAACCCGGGTGTGAATGTCCGAAGAAATAGACAAAAGAACTGTCTTGTCTGAACTTGTATGTGTTGTCGGGGTAGTTGGCCGGTGCTTCATTGTTTCCTAAAATAAGAATGATACCGTTGCTCATCTTTTCCCGCAGCGCATTCCGACGTTTTTGATAAGTAAGAGAATCAAACATAGTTATTTCTTTTTGATGTAATGTTTGTGAAAATAATGTTGCAAATGTAGTAAATAAAATAGAAAAAATGGCTGCAGTGTAATGGAAAAACATATATTTGCAATTGCCAAAATTACTTTAAAAACTGAGGTCGTATGAATCTGGATTTACAAAAAACAGGGTTGGTTCTCGAAGGAGGAGGTATGCGAGGGGTGTTTACTTGTGGAGTCTTGGATTTCATGATGGATCACCACATGCAGTTCCCTTATGTGATAGGTGTGTCAGCAGGAGCTTGTAACGGATTGTCGTATATGTCTCATCAGCGGGGGCGGGCAAAGTTTAGTAACATTGATATGCTGGCAGAATATCATTATATTGGGTTGAAATACCTCTGGTATCAGCATAGTATTCTGGATCAGCATTTGCTTTATGACTTGTTTCCCACCAAGATTCTTCCCTACGATTTTCAAGCCTATTTTAATAATCCTGCCCGTTTTGAGATGGTAACGACCAATTGCGTGACGGGAAGGGCTTGTTATCTGGAAGAGAAAGAAAACAGGGATGGCTGGAGACTGGTGGATATTGCCAAAGCTTCCAGCAGTCTTCCGTATGTTTGTCCGATTACATACGTGGACGGGCGTCCTATGCTCGATGGAGGAATTGTCGATTCTATACCTGTCTTGCGGGCCATGAGTCAGGGCTATGAAAAGAATGTAGTAGTCCTCACTCGTAACAGAGGCTATCGTAAGACTGAAAAAGATATTCGGGTTCCCCGGTTCATTTATCGCCGTTATCCACGGTTGAGGTTAGTGCTTAGCCGACGCTGTGCGGTATACAATGAGCAGTTGGAGATGGTCGAAAAGTTAGAGGATGAAGGACGTATCATCGCGATTCGGCCGGAAAAGAAAGTGGTGGTGAATCGTATCGAGAAGGATATCAAGAAGCTGACTGAATTATATGAAGAAGGGTATGCTTGTGCGGAGAAAGTGTTGGCACCTTATTTGAAAGTATAGAACATAAAAAAATCCGGAAGTTCATTCCGGATTTTTTTATTGTTTATTTTGCGAAGCTGACTGCACGGGTTTCACGGATAACCGTAATTTTAACTTGTCCCGGATAAGTCATTTCGTCCTGAATCTTCTTGGCGATTTCAGTTGACAAGCTTTCTGTCTGTTTGTCGTCAATCTTGTCGGCACCTACAATGACACGCAACTCACGACCTGCCTGAATAGCATAAGTCTTGGTTACACCCGGATAAGACATGGCCAATTGTTCGAGATCATTCAGACGTTTGATGTAAGCCTCTACAATTTCCCGGCGTGCTCCCGGACGTGCACCAGAGATAGCGTCACATACTTGTACGATAGGAGCCAAAAGGCTGGTCATTTCCACTTCGTCGTGGTGTGCACCAATGGCATTGCAGATATCTGCTTTTTCTTTGTACTTTTCAGCCAATTTCATACCCAACAGTGCGTGCGGCAATTCCGGTTCTTCATCGGGCACCTTACCAATATCATGCAGCAGTCCGGCACGTTTTGCTTTTTTCGGGTTCAAACCTAATTCCGAAGCCATTACTGCACACAAGTTGGCTGTTTCACGTGCATGCTGCAAAAGATTCTGTCCGTATGAAGAACGGTATTTCATCTTACCGATGATACGAATCAGTTCAGGATGCAGTCCATGGATACCTAAGTCGATTGTAGTACGTTTACCTGTTTCAATGATTTCGTCTTCCACTTGCTTGCGTACTTTTGCTACCACTTCCTCGATACGTGCCGGGTGAATACGTCCGTCAGTTACCAACTGGTGCAAGGCCAGACGTGCAATTTCACGGCGTACCGGGTCAAAGGCTGAAAGTACGATTGCTTCCGGTGTGTCATCCACCACAATTTCTACACCTGTAGCGGCTTCCAGTGCACGGATATTACGTCCTTCACGTCCGATGATGCGTCCTTTGATCTCATCCGATTCAATGTGGAATACAGTGACAGAGTTTTCAATGGCAGTTTCAGTAGCCACTCTCTGAATAGACTGAATTACGATACGTTTCGCTTCACGGTTTGCAGTAAGCTTGGCATCGTCCATGATGTCATTGATGTAAGACTGCGCCTGTGTCTTCGCTTCTTCTTTCAGCGATTCTACCAAGCGTTCTTTCGCTTCTTCAGCCGACAAGCCTGAGATTGTTTCCAGTTTCTCTCTTTCCTGTGCCTGAAGATTATCTAATTCCTCTTTCTTCTTTTCAATGATTACCAGCTGAGCGTCCAGATTTTCTTTGATAGCTTCTGTTTCATTGCGTTTACGCTGAAGCTCTTCGTTCTTCTGGTTGAGCACCATTTCGCGTTGCTTTAACTTATTCTCAGCTTGCTGGATTTTCTGATTACGCTGGGCAACCTCCTTTTCCAAATCCGCTTTTTTATTCAAGAATTTTTCCTTTACTTCCAGAAGCTTGTTTTTCTTGATTACTTCAGCTTCAGTTTCTGCTTCTTTGATAATTGTGTCATATTTTGTCTTTAAGCCGTACTTAAAGAATCCATACGACAATGCCCCTCCCACCAGGAAGGCCACAATTGTTAGTATTACTGTCGTCAACATTATAATTAATTTAAGTATATAAATAAAAAACGCATAAACTTATCCGTTGGGAAAGTCCCTTCGAATAAAGCTTATGCGTGAATTTCCTGTTATAATATCTTTCTATAAACCTTCGCCCCGGTCAGGTCGGATACATCTTTCAATATCCTCTTCCAGTTCTTTAAGTTTTTCCATATAAGGTCGGGTGTCATTTCTTCCTTTCATGGATATATTTTCATACGCCAAATCAAGTGCTACCATCTTCCAGTGTTGTATACTGTTGAATTCAGGAAAAGCACTGCGATATTTATTCAGTTTATAGTTAATCTGTTTGGCAGCTTCCCGATAACCTTCCTCTTCCGCAGGGAGTATGGACACAGGATACCGTTCGTTGTCAATTAGTAGATTAAATCTCTTTTTTTCGTCCATAAAAGTATATACTTTACCGCATTGTTATTCATTCAGCAAAGCGATGCATTTATCGACTTCACGCACAAGTTTCGCCAGTCTTTGTTTCGTATCGCGGAGGTCATTGTCGTTGATACTGAGTATGCGGGCGTTTTTCAAGTTGATATACTTGGCTTCCAATTCTTTATTATTACATTCCAATTGGGCTATTTCTGCATTTTTTCTGTCAATTTCATTTCTTAATGAGAGGTTTTCTTTTTTCAACTCTTCATAAAGAAACAGCAATTGTCTGAGTTTGCCTTCGAAAGTATGTAACAGTTTTTTGTCCTCTTCCGTCATTCGTATATCAAAAATGTGTATACAAATATACTGTATTGGTTGGAAAATCAAAAATATTTGTTGTGGATTTTATTAAAATTTGTGAGATTTCGTGGCATTCAAATCTTTGTACATGGATTTTTTCTATCTGATAATTCTTTTTACCTTTGTCGTAGCATTGAGGTGACATTAAATGCAGAGTTTTTTAAATATTTAAAAATCAAAATGTTATGTATACAGTCATTAAACGTATGGAAATTTCGGCTTCACATAATCTGAAACTTTCTTATGAAAGTAAGTGTGAAAACCTGCATGGTCACAATTGGATTATCACCGTATATTGTCAGGCTGAGCAATTAAATGAAGATGGTATGGTGGTAGATTTTACGCATATAAAAGAAGTTGTAAAGGGACAGCTTGATCATAAGAACCTGAATGATGTGCTTCCTTGTAATCCAACAGCCGAAAATATTGCCCGTTGGATTTGTGAGCGAGTACCCCATTGTGTGAAGGTGGAAGTGTGTGAGTCTGAAGGTAATCGGGTGATTTATGAAAAAGATTAACGAGATATTCTATAGCCTTCAGGGGGAAGGCTTTCATGTGGGTACACCTGCTGTCTTTGTCCGTTTTTCGGGATGTAATTTAAAATGTGAGTTTTGTGACACGCGTCATGAGGAAGGAGTCATGATGTCGGATGAGGAGATAGTGGAGAAAGTCTGTCAATATCCCTGTAAGACGGTGATTTTGACAGGAGGTGAGCCTGGACTTTGGGTAGATGAGGATTTAATTGCTGCATTGCATAAAGCTGGAAAATTCATTTGTATTGAAACGAATGGCACATGTGTGCTTCCTGAATCGATAGATTGGGTTACCTGTTCTCCCAAATTAGGTGCACCGTTACGTGTCAATCGTATAGATGAGGTAAAAGTAGTTTTTCTTGGTCAAGATGTATCTCCTTATCTTGAATTAAAAGCCTCATTTTATTTTTTGCAGCCTTGCTCTTGCCGCCATACGGCAGAGGTTGTAGAATATATTAAGTCGCATCCTCAATGGCGTCTAAGTTTGCAGACTCATAAATTGATAGATATTCCTTGAGGAATTTTTGTGCAATTTGTAATCGTATTTCAGCCTTTTTTCTTGTTGTTTTTTAACATCATTCTGCTCGGAATTTGTTAATAAATATATTTTCCTCCGTTTCGATTTTGTATAAAAAAGATACTCCCACTGAACACTTTCAGCAGGAGTATCACAACACAAAAACTAAACTAGACTTAATCTTGTGAGTGTGATACTTCCTGTTGAAAATCAATTAATTATAAATGTTGATTTTTAGCCGACTGGAATAAAAGTGGAATATATTATTATTTCTCCATTATTAATATCTCGGTTCACTTTCTATTGCAAATCTTATTCCCAATTGTATTATAAGTCTTACATTGTCTGATGCATTTTTTATTATAATGTTCTTACTAAAAATATTTTGACCAAGTTCTACATATAATCTTCCAAAAATTTGTTTAGCACAATATGTTGCCATTGATTTTATGCTTCTCATGTCGATTGTTACCTCATTTTCTTGTGGTATTGAATCTTTTATGAGATTGTATATTATGCTTCCGCTTTCTTTGCTGCTTATTATTGGAGCAAATTCGTCAAGTGATATATATTTTTTCATTGAAAATTTACATTTAGATTGTTTAGTTCATTATATTCATTCTCAGGTAGTATGTCTGATAGGTTTTTGGGTGAAGATAAACTTAGGAAAACATAAATTATAGTTCCTCCCCAATATGAGCATTCTCCTTTTGATATTTTTCCATATTCATTTTTTACATATTGTCCTTCTGAAATAAGAATTAGTCTTCCTTTTGACAGATTTGTTATTTGATTTATAATCCAAAGTCCGCATCCCATGTGGTCTGTGTCTTTTTTTGACGTTACTCCCATTTCAAGGGACTTCAAAAGGATTTCATCTTTTGAAATGTTTTCATTAAGTGTAGGACCTAGGGTTGATATAATTCCATTTCCAGTATCTGCACAGGCTATCTCAATATAATCTACATTACCGTTTGCAATAATAATTGATTTCGTGTCATTAACGGCATGCTCCCAGAAGTTTAATAATATTTCACTGAAGCATTGTAGTATCATAGACGCAATGTTTTCTTCATTGTTTTTGGCCATTTCTTTATAGTATTCCTCTATTTTAGGGAAATAGCTGTCTTTAATCTTTGCTTTTGTATATTCATTTTCTCTTAATAATGGGAAAGGTGCTATAAATAATCTTTTTCCCTTTAAAAAAAAATCAAGATTTGTGTAGTCTGCTCTCTTTTCTTCTAAATAAGAGTTTAGCAAATCCCAGAATTTAAACTCTGATAATTTGTTTTGAATATATTCATTTGTCTTTAGTTTGGAATCACATATGCATCTGTTTTCTACACAGAATTCAATTATTTTGTAGTTAAGAAGAAGTCCTAACATGTCTATTTCTTTAACTTCCGCAAGATTAAATATTACGTTAGGAGTTTTTTTATTTTTCCAGTTAAATATTTGTTCAACCGCTTTTAAAAATGATAACAATTCAAAAACAGTACATTTGACTGGTATTTTTATTTCACTTACCATTGTATATATCTTTTAAAAAAGATTTTATTTGAATGTCTTTTTCAGGGTTCCTTTGGTTTATATCTGAACATAGTGTTAAATAGTAATCTGCTATATTTATTAGCCTTGAAAAGTCTGATTCATTCCTAAACAAGAATTCATTATCTATTATTTGATTTCTAAAAGAGTCAACTTTATCAACGTCTAGATTTGAAGATGATTTGTTGAATTCATTAATTGTATGTAGTAATGATTTTGCAAATATTTTCTTTTCTTTTATTTGTTCATCTTTTTTATTCAATTGATACATGAGATAAGTTAGAATACACGTGAGTACAACTGAATAAACACCTCCTATATAGTCACCAAAAAAAGCCCATTTTTCAGGATCGTCGCTTATTTTATAATTGGCGAAATTGAGTATATAAGTAATTAGAGGTATAGATGCTATTATACAGTACAGATATTTCATATTAATATTATTACTTTTCGGTTTCCAATGCTTTGTTCAGTTCTTCTTCAGATACTTCTTTTTTCAATAGCCAGTGATATACGTTTTGATTTCCCATTGTGACTGCATAAGCTTGTACAAATTCCCATCCTTGTTTTCCGAAGTAGTTCATTGCATCCACCATAGAATTGAATTCTATATTCTTCCCGTTTTCGTCTTTCATATATGATATGCCTTTCCAGAAAGACGTTTCCTGGCCATAGTCAACTTGAACTTTAACTTTGTTGCTCATTAGTTTTGTAGTCCCAACAAGTTCGCAGTAAATATAATTTTCTGCATAAAGTCCAACTGTACTAATAATAAGTGCAAGTGCGATAAAAATAAATCTTTTCATATTATCCTATTTTACGTTCATTATTAGCTATTATCAGTTCCGCTTCCAGTTCCTTGATTCTTCTTTGAAGGTTGTTGATGGTGTCCTGCTGGAAGGCTATTGTGTCAATCAGCTTGCTTAATCTGTCGCTTTCGCTTGAATCAGTTGGCTGTTCAGATGTCAGCAGCATTTCTCCTGTACCTTGTATTAACCAGTTAGTATCAATATCGCTAAAATGCGATGCAAGTCTATAGATTAATTCAAAATCAATAGTGTTACTTTTTTTATTACAATATTTATTGAGCGTTGAATAACTAAATCCTATTTCTTTAGATAAGGAACGTTGATTTAAAGACTTGTATTCCATTAGTTGTTCTAAACGTTCAATAAGTCCATTATTAATTTCCTGCTTATCCATATATCCTACATAAATGTTAAAAATAGCTATATTGCGATATTTTTACAAGAAAACATTTTCATATATCGCAATATTGCGATATCTTTGCAATACAAACATACACACATACAAAAATAGAAATTAAAACGAATAATTGAAAATGAAAACTGATGAATTTTTCTACGAAAATGAAGCTGAAAGTCTTAAAGCTGACATCGAAAAAGCAAAGTCTATGACAGAAGAAGAGATGCAATCTTACTTCAATACAGACGACAGCAAGGAAGATTTCATAAGTTTTCTTGAAGATGAACTCAAAGTTGCTGAAAGCCACATTGAAAATGATGATGATTTCAGCAGTGTTGACCCCGGCTTTGCAAGTGAAGCCGATTATTTGAGATACAAATTTGCGTAATAAAAACCTCACTAAAAGTCAAAACCATTATGGAAATTAAACCAACCAAGTATCAGCCAGGACAGAAAGTCTGGACACTTATAGGAATGAAGGCTGAAGAGAAAACAATCAAGGGTATCAACATCAGTGTAGATTCCGACGGAGTACAGAAGAACTACTATTACATGTTGGTTCCAAAAGAAAAGGAATGCTCCAGTGAAGCATTTGCATCCTATTCCGAGAAAGAACTTTTTAGTTCAAAGGAAGAGATGAGAATTAGTGTTTTCGGTGATTGACAAATCACATCCCGGTGTGGCCTGACCGCCTATCCGGGAACAATAGAGAAGAGTTCCTTGACATCTTTTGGCTGACGGACATACTGGTATGGTATAGTAATTCACCGTGGATAACGGGCGGTCCGACAGAGTGTAGAATTGTAGCAATTCGGCCTATTGTAATAGGTTTTACGATATGATATAGCTGGAGTAGCTTAACGGTAGAGCGCAACACTGGGTTATAAAAAATAGATGAATGCAATAATGATTATCGTTGATGAAAGGGTTCGACTCCCTTCTCCAGCCCTAATTCAAATTAGTTTGTTATGGTTATAGATAATTCGATAGAAACTGCCGAGTCATTGAAAAATCTATTTGCAATGCTTTATTTTGTGGCAGCATGGGCATTCGGCATGGTTTCTCCATGCCTTGTTTATGAAATATGGAAATCGTGTAAGGAAGAGCGACCTTTTGATTTTAACGGAGCCAATTATTGGTGTCCTATTGCGATTGTGATGTTGGTCATTTCTTCTGTATTATGTATGATTTCTTTTTTCTTTATGATTGCTGAGCTTCTTTTGAGATTCGTTAATTGCTTGGATTAAGCAATTTTCTGTAGTCTCTTCAAATTTCGTGAATGCTTCCTCGTATTTATTGATTTTATCGGGGTATGGCAAATCCTTGCTGTATATTATGTCTCTGAGTTCATCATAAAGCAGTGAGGAACTTTGTACGAGTGAATCATATTTTTCATAAAGTCCTTTATCAAGGTAGAAATGCAATTTCAGGTTCTTGTTTTTCATGTCAATAAGAGGCTCATAAGCTATCTTATTCAATTCAAGGATGTTTGTTTGCCCATTGAGGATGTCAATCAGGTTGATGTTTCTCATTGCTGCCTTGTATGAAAGAAAAGAGTCGAGGAATTCTGATATGGAATTGACGGAGTTTGAGTAGAAGGTTTTGAATTTTAGTTCTTTTTTTCTGATACTCAACTTGTAAAGTTCTCTGATAAAAAAGAATATAATTCCTACTAGTAATGATAAGGAATCTAAGTGGTTAAGAAGAAGTTCGATAAAATGTTTCATAAATCTTAATTTTTTAGTTTGACAGCGTAAAATTAAGAAATCCCTCCGGAGAAATCCCATGATTATAAAATTCTGGAGGGAACATTCCGAGGTTGTTTAATGGCAGAACGGCACCAGTCTGAGGGCATAAGGATTTTTGGTGCAGGTGGCGGTTCGAATCCGTCTCTCGGAACTTAAACTTATTAGTTATGAAAGTATTTAGTCGTATATGTATGCTGATGGTAGCTATATGTGCTGTTGGCATGTTGTATGGAGCAATCACAATACCAAGTCCGGTGCAGGGTATATGGATATGCTCCTGTATAATCATTGTAATTGCATCGGTATATGCTTGTGTTATAATATGGAAAGAAAGGTAGAAGTTATGGGCAAAAGACCTATTGTATCGACATTACGATCCATGAAAATAGATGAAGAGGTTATTTTTGGTATTCATCAGAGAATTTCTCTTATGGGTACAATAGCCAATAGGTTGGATGTTGAACGTGCTTCAGGTATGTCATGGAAATGCAAGACAGACCGTGAAGCCGGAATTGTAACGGTTAAACGTGTTAGCTGATGGTGTTCGAATTAAATGGGAAGTTTATGACTACAATATTGTCAGATAATACAGCAGGAATGATTCTTGAGAACATACTTCTTGCAATGGAAGGAATAAAGTTCAGCAAGTCTCAGGCATCAGGAATAGTCGGTTCCGAGAACCGGTTGGAAAAGCTTGTTGAGAGCGGTAAGATACGTGCTGAGAAGAAGGCAGATTGTCAGAACGGAAAATGGTTCTGCAATGGTGCTGATGTGTTAAGGTACTGTTCGTACAAGAAGAGACATAAAAAAAGGAACAAGTCTAAAAGCCTGTGAAGGTGGTTATTTTCTACATAAATGTTTACGTTTTAATTTCTTGGTGTACGGACTGGCTTGTGAAAGTCGTCCGTACTATTTTTTTTCTGGGCACTTGGTCTAATGGTAGAACATCGGCATAATTCCATTCCATGTTTGTTAGTGTTAGAAATCTCTATTGTTAGTCGAAGATGCGGGTTCGATTCCCGTAGTGCCCACAAATAATCTCAAAAATAAAGAATATGGAAACGAAAGAAATAACTAAGACTATTTACATCGCTAATGATGGAAAAGAGTTTCTTACAGAAGAAGAATGTAAGGAGCATGAAACGTATGTGAAAGAGATTTTGCGAAATATTTCCTATTTCTGCATCCGTTGCAATCCTGATTTAACTGAAACAGGATGCTATATGCATAGAATATATGCAGCAGTCCTTTCTAAAAATGGATTATTCAGTGAAGAAATCGCATTTCAATGGGCTTTAAAGAAGTTTGGTAGTTACTTAGGAGAAAGCGTAATGGGATATGGTTTCCAACCACGCTTTAGTGTGAGTGAAGTTTCTAAAGAAGAATATGAAGAATGTCCTGCTACTATATGGGGAGGCACTCCATTGAAAAGTGAGAAAATATTCCTTAGTCCTAAATCGGTAGAGGGATTTCCTGAAAATATTGACTACATGAAAGAATGGGGATTTAAATAATATGCCATACTACAACAAGAAACCTAAAAAGAAGAAAGAAAATCCGTTATTAAATCCGAAAGTAGGGCGAAGATAGCGCAGGGTTTCATCCGCGCAGCATCGGTTAGCCGTTGACTCTATCTGAGATGTAACGCGAAATCGGAAAGGATTGATTGTGTGTGATGTGCCCTGGGGAATACGCCCCAGGGTTTTATTTATCATAATGAGAACAAAGGTTAAGGCGTAAAAATGGCGAAGTTTCGGATTGCAAAACTTGACTATCTGAACTACCTTTACAGATGTAAAGAACTAAAAGTCAAACCAATAAATATAAAATAATGGCTGAAAGAAAAGCTAAAACAGACGTTCCTGAAAAAGATAATCAGGAAGAAAAACAGGAAGAAAAAGAAGTGCAACATACACTTTCTGACAAAATTGTGAACATAAGAACCCTGAGAGCAAACGAGATTGAATGCCGAATAGGTACAATCAATGAGAAAGGATGCACATTGTTGCTGTACAAGGATGCCCGTGTGGATATGAGACTTCTTGATGAGGTGTTCGGACCAATGAACTGGGAGAGAGACCACGAAGTTGTGAATGGAAACCTATTCTGCACCATATCAATCTACGATGAAAAGAAAAAGGAATGGGTGAGAAAGCAGGATGTCGGAACTGAATCCAATACGGAAAAGGAGAAAGGTCAGGCTTCCGATGCATTCAAGCGTGCCGGATTCAACTGGGGGATTGGTCGAGAACTTTACTCGGCACCTTTTATTTGGGTAAAACTTGAATCAAACGAAATCTTTAAGAGCACTTCGGGAAAATGTTCTACTTATACTAAGTTCTCTGTAAGTGAGATTGAGTATGACGAGAACAGAGAGGTTAGTAAATGTATCATTGTAGACAACAATGGTGTGATAAGATACCAGTTCCCTATGCCAAAGGAAAAGAAGTCTGAAAAGACTCAGCAAAATTCAAGTGTATTTTCCGGTAAACAGCTAAAGGAAGCGATTGATGAAGTAAGGGTATGTAAGAGTCGAGCCGAAGTTAATGCTGTATGGAAAAAATACGCTGCTATGAAAAACAATCTTGAGTTTAAGAACGAGATTCAAACAATGTGTAAAAGATTTCCAAAATGATAGAGTTAGTTAAGTCAGGTGTGGTTTTCAATGAAGAGAACCACACCTATTTCCTGGGCGACAAGCAGCTTTCAGGAATAACGGGAATGATTAAGAGACAGTTGTTCCCGGATAAGTATAAGGATGTTCCTCAGTTCGTCTTAGGAAGGGCTGCAGAAAGGGGAACAAAGGTTCATCATGACTGCCAGTTTGCAGACGTTACAGGATTTGAGCCTGAAAGCCAGGAGGCAGTCAGTTATATTATGATACGTACTGGTGCCGGTTATTCTGCACTTGACAATGAATACACTGTATCAGATGAAGAGCACTTCGCTTCAAACATTGATTGTGTATGGGAGAAGGATGGCACTATAGCACTTGCCGACATCAAGACAACGTATAAGCCGGATATTGAATACCTCGAATGGCAGTTGTCAATATATGCGTACCTGTTCGAAAAGCAGAATCCTGAGCTGAAGGTTTCTAAACTGTACGGTGTATGGCTTTACAATGAAAAGTCAGAGCTTATTCCACTTGTCCGGAAATCTGACGTGGAGGTCAAAAGGCTGTTGCAGTGTGAGATTGAGGGAACACGTTACCTTGATACTGAAACTGCACTTGAACACAAGCAGGATGAAGTACAGCTATTGCCAAAGGACGTGATAAACAAATATCTTGAAGCTGTAGCGGAAGTTGAGAGAATACAGCCGTTCATTGACGGTTTCAAGGATTCGTTGAAACGCGCAATGGTTGAACACGATGTCAAGTCGTGGGACACAGGTGTATTGAAAGCTACCATAACACCTGCAGGAATCAAAAAATCTTTCGACACTAAGAGGTTTCAATCTGAGCATCCCGAGTTGTATAAACAGTACATCAAGGAGACTGAAACTGCTGCATCTATAAGAATCACATTAAGAAAGGAGGAAGAAAATGCTTAATAAGGTAATGCTGATAGGGCATCTTGGAAAGGACCCTGATGTAAGAACGCTTGATTCCGGAACAAAAGTCTGCCAGTTCACACTGGCAACGACGGAAAAGGGATACACGTTGCAGAATGGTACTCAGGTACCGGACAGGACAGAGTGGCACAACATTGTACTATGGAAGGGGCTTGCTGAGGTTGCAGGTAAATATCTACACAAGGGAGACAAGGTTTTTATCGAAGGTAAAATCAGATCCAGAAGTTATGAGGATAACAGTAAGGTGAAGAGATATATTACAGAGATATTCGCAGATAACATGGAGATTCTTTCAACATCTAAGAGTGGTTTACAGGATAGTAGTTCACGGAATAATTCTTCGAACGCTCCATTACCATCAGGGACTCCAAGTGATGATTTACCGTTCTGATTGTTATGGAGGCTACAATTATTAAGAAAGACGGGAAGGCCACCATGGACAAGGATTTCAACTTCATGCTAAGCCTTCTCCGTAATGGTGAATATACTCTTACCATCAAGAGAAAGACTAAGCCCAGGACGCTTGACCAGAACGCGCTCATGTGGATGTGGTTCAGATGCGTGGGTGGTGCCTTACGTGAGTTCACCGGTGAAGCGTACTGGAGTACAAAGGAAGGGGTGGAAACGATACATGACCTGTATTGTAAGAAATTCCTTACGAAGATGGTTATCACCCCGAAAGGTGAGAGGACGGAACTTGCAAGGGGCACAAAGGGACTTAGCACAATGGAGATGTCACATTTCCTGGATGCCGTCAAGACTGATATAATGACAGAATACGGAATACAGCTACCGTTACCTACAGACCAATATTATTCGGCATTTGCAGCCGAGTACGAAAACAAATATTAATATGGCAATAATTAAAGATTACGAACCTGAGGAACTGAAATTTGTTCTTCCGGAAGCAGTTCGGGAACAGTTTCCATTGGAACTGCATTTTGAGAAAGCTGAGAGTGAGAAAGACATCCTTAAGGCAGTGAATGAACACTTCAATGCTTTGTTCCCTGAGAACGAGATGGCGCTGCGTTACATGGATGATGTGGAGAAATCGGACCTTCGTGGGAAATACTGCAAGCTTGTAGAGCAGGAGCTTCCTGAAGCTGAGAATGCTTTGTTGAATGCTAAGGAGGAAGCCAAACGCATCAAGACGGATGCTGAGGAAAGGTTGAATTCATTGAGCAAGCAGATTAAGGATTACGCTGCAAAAGTACAGGAAGGAACGGAGGAAAAGAAACTTCCGGCTACAAAGACATTCCGTATCGCTTTGAATGGGTATTTCCTGTATTATTCCATTCTTAACGGTAAGGTCGTACTGGCCAAATCTGAAAAGATTCCATCCTACGATAAATCATCATTGTGGGCTCAGGAAGATAAGAACCGTGTAGCAATGATGGAGCTGTTCGGTCTTGACTTCCCTGCTCCTGAGAAACCTTCTGATGAAGAGTTTGACAAGGAACATGACATGCTTCCAGATAATGATGGTGAAGTTATGGGTGAAGAAGAATTCAATGACGCTGTAGGTGATGAGTAGATTGCAGCATAAGCGTGGCCGCAAGTCCAATTATGCACGTTCTCTTAACAATCCATATTGGGAAAAGGTTGCAAGGAATGTGAGGTTAAGGGATGGGCATAAGTGCAGGATTTGCGGAGCACGCTATCCTTTGGAAGTGCATCACAAGAGATATAAGGTAAATGGTGTTTCAATTGTTGGAAAGGAACTTGAGTACCTTGATTGCCTTGTCACTCTGTGTGCTTCCTGTCACGAAAAAGTTCATAAAGGAATATTAAGTATATGAAGTTTCAATTACGAGATTACCAGCAGAAAGCCAGTAACGCAGCAATATCGCACTACAAACTGAAAAACGGTAGAAATTATCTTATGGTATTGCCTACCGGTGCAGGGAAAAGCCTCATCATAGCTGACATAGCAGCAAGGCTGAATGAACCGTTGCTGGTGTTCCAGCCTAATAAGGAAATCCTGGAACAGAACTTCGCAAAGTTGCAGACATACGGAATCTTTGATGCCGGATGCTATTCTGCCTCTGTCAAGAGAAAGGATATAAACAGAATTACCTTCGCCACTATCGGTAGCGTATATAATCACATGGAAGATTTCAAGCATTTCAGGTATATTCTTATTGATGAATGCCATTTGGTTAACCCGACAGAAGGAATGTATGCTGATTTCTTCGCAGCTGCTGAGAGACGTATTATCGGACTTACTGCTACTCCTTATAGATTGTGCAGCACGATGAACGGTTCGATGCTAAAATTCCTTACGCGTACAAGACCGAGAGTTTTTTCGGACGTAATCTATTATTGTCAAGTGAGCGAACTGCTTGCAAGAGGATTCCTTACCAAACTGAAGTATTACGACTTGACAAAAATAGAACTTGTGAATGTCAGAAGGAATTCAACTGGTGCTGACTTCGATGAAGCGAGTCTTTCAAAGGAATTTGAACGTGTTGACCTGTATGGCTATCTGATTAGCATGGTAAGAAGGCTGCTGGCTCCTAAGAGTGGAATACCGAGACGTGGAATACTGGTGTTCACGAGGTTTGTAAAGGAGGCTGAAATGCTAACCCATGAGATTCCGGACAGTGCAGTGGTCAGTGGAACGACTCCTAAGAAAGAACGTGAACGGATCTTGTCAGACTTCAAGTCCGGAAAGATAAAGGTTGTTGCAAATTGCGGTGTACTCACTACAGGATTTGATTATCCTGAGCTGGATACAATCGTTCTTTGCCGGCCTACTATGTCACTTGCATTGTACTACCAGATGGTAGGTCGTGTTATCCGGCCATACCCAGGGAAGGAGGGTTGGGTGGTTGACCTGTGTGGAAACATTAAAACATTCGGTAGGGTAGAGGATTTGAGGATTGAGCAGCCGGAAAAAGGAAAGTGGATGATAAAGACTAACGGAAAACAATTAACCAATGTAATACTATAGCTTATGTATGTGATAAGAGGACAGATACCAAGTAAGAGTAACTGTTATAAGATAGTAAATGTCGGTGGTCATGCAAAGCTGGCCAAACAGAAGGTTCTTACTGAATATGAAAAGAATTTCTATATCCAGTGTCCGGAACGTGGTAGGATGGTAAAGGGATATTTCAAGCTGAAAGCAAAGATATATTATTCAAGTAACCGACCGGATCTGGACAATTCTCTTAAGATTCTTCTTGATTGCCTGCAGCAGACCAAGACGATTGATAATGACAGATATTGTGTTCAAATAGACATTCAGAAGTTCATCGACAAGAAGGAACCACGTATCGAATATGAGGTAACTCCGATTGAGTTCTGAAAGTAGGAGGTACTTATGGCCAGACCAAACAAGCAGGGATTTCCTGAATGGAATCCTACAAATAAGACATTATCAATGCTTTCTAATATTTCAGAAAAAGTTAGATATAAAGCATTGAGAAATTCTTCAAGTGCATTTATAAATAGAAAAGACGTTAGAGATGCTATTTTCTCAAGGGATAATAATAAATGCATTATCTGTGGATCAACCGATAATTTGCAAATAGACCATATACATTCTGTATATTCTGTTATTAAAGGACAGTATCCATTGGAAAGATTAAATTCAGAAGAAAATCTGAGAACGCTGTGTAATCATTGTAACGCATCAAAAATACCTTAAATATGGGAAGAAATAAGAAGATTGGTCTTGATTATTTCCCTTTTGATATTGATTTTTTTCAAGATTTGAGAATTAGAAAACTAATCAAATACCAGGGTGGTAAGGCTGTTACAGTATATGCTCTCCTGCTATGTAATATCTACAAACAAGGGTATTATATGAGGTGGGATGAAGAGTTGCCTTTCTTTGTATCGGAACAAACGGGCTTTGAAGAGGCGTATATACGTGAGGTCATTAAATGCTGCTTGGTAATCGGGTTATTTTCTAAGGAATTGTATGATTCTGAAAAAATTTTGACGTCAAAAGGAATACAAGAAAGGTACCAGAAGATATGCGATTTATGTAGAAGAAATAATGAAATTTACGAATATAACATCATTTCTTCTGAAGATATATCTTTTTCTTCTGAAGAAAAGCCTGTTTCTTCCGCAAAAAGTACACAAAGTAAAGTAAAGAAAAGTAGAGTAAAGAAAAGTAAAGAAAATGATAAAGAAATATCTCCAGAAGGAGATACAAAGAAAGACGAGCTTTCTTTGAATCCTCATCCGCAAATAGAGCATGTTGATTTTGTCAGATTGCAGGAATACTTCAATACTACTTTCAACGGTAAATTGTCAATGGTCGTGAACATGACCGAAGCAAGGCGCAAGGCTGTCAAGGCAAGAATAGCCCAGTACGACAAGGAAACTGTATTCACCGTATTGAAGAAGGTGGCTGCCAGTCCATTTCTTTTAGGGTGTAACGACAGAAACTGGAAGTGCGATTTTGACTGGATTTTCAAGGCTGGAAACTTCACTAAGATATTGGAGGGTAATTATGACGAAAAACGAAATAACAATACGGCAGGAGGCAGAAAGGAATCAGTTAGCCGTCTTAAAGGCCTCGCCGAAGCAATACTTACAGATTCTGAAACCTAAGAGTATCGATGATGTTTTTTCATCATCAGTGCCGGCACTTGTAAAAGTTGCCATGGAATTCGGAGAAAATCATGCACGTGCAATTGTTGTGATATTGCTGTCGGAGGTTGTGGATTTCTTCAATGCGTCAAATACAATGAATGATTCACAGGTAGCCATTACAACTGATTTAATTATCGAGGAATATCCGTATTTCAAGATTGATGATTTGAAGTTGGCTTTCCGAAATGCTATGAAGGGTAGATACGGAGAGATATATAATCGTCTGGATGGCTCTGTTATCATGGGATGGCTGAATCAATACAATCGTGAGAGATGCGCTAAGGCTGACGTAATATCGTACAATGAGCATAAGGTAAGAGTTCAGGAGGAATCTGGGTTGTATTATGATGATTACCGCAAACAATTGAAGGTTCTGGCATCACATGGAGACAAGAGTGCACAGGAAGCGCTCCGTAGATCTGATGATATACTTTCCTTCATGAAAGAGAAGAAACTTGAAAGACTGAAAAAACAGCTTGAAGAGTATGACTGCAAACATAAGGGTGTATGAAATAAAGTTCAACAAAAAAGGGCTTAGGAAAAAGGATGAGATATGTAGTCATTTTGAATGGTACAATGTTCATCTTACAGTTAACGGACATTGTATTGTACGTGTTAGCATGGATAAGATGAATGCGTTTGAAAAGACTGTTGAACGTGAATTTATTTCAGTGATTAAAAGGCTATAAAATGGCGAAGTTTCTGTTTGCAAAACTTGTCATTCTGAACTATCTTTACTGATGTAATAAACTAAAAGTCAAACCAATAAATATTAAAATTATGGCACAAATCGAAAAAATACCGGTGATGTACATACATACTTCACCGATGAATCCTCGTAAAACTTTTGATGAAGCGAAGATTGAGGAACTCGCTCAGAATATTGAAGAACAGGGCTTGTTACAGCCTATCACAGTCAGGAAAATCAGCGATGAAGAAACACATATTGATGAAGAAACCGGCGAGGTTGTATCTGTAGAACCGAGGTACGAGATTGTATGCGGTGAAAGACGTTCCCGAGCATGGAATATGCTGGCTAAAAAATCTGACAAGTACAATGAAATACCTTGCATAGTAAGGGAAATGACTGACGAACAGGCTTTCGACGCTATGATAACAGAGAATTTGCAGCGCCAGGATGTAGATCCTGTTGAGGAAGCGATAGCATTTTCCTTGCTTCTTGAAAACGGAAATGCGGTTGAGGACATTGCTGTCAGATTCGGTAAGTCAATCAGATTCATTCAGGACAGAGTTAAGCTGAAAGGGCTTATTCCTGAGCTTATAGATATGTTAAGACAGGAACTTATCCCAATATCAGGAGCAATGTTGCTGGCTAAACTCGATATAGATGCGCAGAAAGAATTCTATAATGAGAACGTGAATGGTGAGAGTGCTGCAAGCATATCTGATATAAAGGAATATATTGATGACTTGTTCTGTGTTATTGATAAGGCACAGTTCTTTTCTGAGGATAATTTCAGTGATGCGATTCCATCATGTTCTGGATGCATCAATAATACGGCAAATCATGGATGCCTTTTCTATGAAATGAAAGGAAAGGAACAGAAGTGCATTAATCGTGAATGTTTCGAGAAGAAGCAGCAGGAATATGTCAAATACCGTGTCATGAAGGAGGCTGACAATCTTGTTAAAAAGGGAGAGCCGCTGACATTCGGAAAATCAGTCATTCTAATTGAATCTCCAAAATCATGGGATAATGAAAATGATAAGAAGAGAAAGGAAGAGGCAGTTAGGATGTACAATGATATGGGCTTTGAGGTAGTGTATGATAACGTATTCGACCATCAATGCTGGTATAATGAGGGTGATGAAAGAATTGCAGAGAAGCTCGAAAATAATGAGTTGTATAGATGCATTGAGGTTCTTAATTATAGAAGGCCTGGATTCAAGGTCTCTTTTTATTATCTCAAGAAATCTTCATCTGTTAAAGGTGCTTGTACTGTATCAAAGCAGATTGAGGCAGAGAATATCAGACAGAAGATTAAGCGCAATAAGGAACTCATGGTTGAGAAGGCAACTGAGACATTGCGAAGTTGGGCTAATGAGATAACGGATTATTCAAGTAAACCAGATGATATTACTTTGAATGAGCAGATCATTTTTGATTCACTTGTTTTAAAGGAGTGTGGATATGTATATCTTGACTCTATTGGCGTAAGTACAGGAGAGAATGATTTGGTCAAGTATGTCACTGAACATCAGAATGACAGGAAGATATGGTACCGTGAATTTATCCGCAATAAATTGTCTGATAGTGCAGTTATGTATAACAGAAAATTACAGGAGTTGCAGAATTTGCTGTTTAAGGAACAATATCCTGAAAAATATGAGGAACTGTGTGATAAACTGGGTAAATCCTATGGGAAAAAGGAAGAAAAGCTGAATGAGAGACTTAAGGAACTTGAAAGTGAGCAGTAAATTAGAATACGGAGGAGTCATTTAGACTCCTCTTTTGTTTAACCTTAACAACCAATTATGGAGAAAATTCATTCGCCCTGAATAATTTGCTTAATTGATATATAGTCCGATAACAATAACTTAGATAATTATGATTACGTTAAACAGACTTGCAAAAAGATGTTTTGATATAGCGTTGAAGCGAAAAAAAATGACAGAAACCACTTCTCCTAAAGCCGTTGTGTTGGCCATATCGTCAGAATGGAGGGAACTTGCTGAAGCTGGTAAGGAGCGAAGCAATCATATACCATCATGGAGTGAACGTGAGGAAGAAGCCGCAGATGTCATAATAGCTACGCTTACCTATCTTGAGAAGATAGGATGCAATGACATCGAACAACTATTGAAGGATAAGGTTGAGTTTAATTCATACCGCGTTGACTAAGTGATGTTCCGGCTATTGTGTGATGTTGATTATTAGTGTTGTTGATTTAAATAGTTGGTATATGACAACAGAATTTGATTTCAAAACAATCCAGATCAGTTTGCTGGATTTCAACAAGGGCCAGCTTGATGGCCTTCCGAAAAATCCCCGGTTCTTCAGGGATTACCGTTATGATGCAATGAAGAAAAGCATAGAGGACAGTCCTGAGATGCTTAATCTTCGTGAACTAATTGTCTATCCTGTAGGAGAAAGATACATTGTAGTGTGCGGTAATTTAAGACTTAGGGCCTGCAAGGAACTTGGGTACAAGGAACTTCCTTGCAAGGTTCTAAATCCTGAGACTCCTGTAAAGAAGCTGCGTGAATATGCGACAAAGGATAACGTGTCATTCGGTGAGAATGATATGGACGTGATGATGAACGACTGGGATAAGTCTGAACTTCAGGACTGGGGTATTGAGTTTGCTCCGGAACCTGAAAAGGACGAATTCAAGGAGCGTTTCGAAGCCATAACGGATGAAACTGCTGTTTATCCACTTATACCCAAGTATGATGAAAAATATGAGCTATTCATCATTATGTCGGCTAGTGAAGTGGATAGCAACTGGTTACGTGAAGCACTTGACATGCAGCACATGCAGAGTTACAAGACCGGCAAAGTGAGCAAAAGCAATGTAGTTGATATTAAGGATGTACGCCATGCAATTGAGAATCGTAATACCAAGTCATAAGAGACACGACAGGGTGTTCGCAAAAAAGCTGGTGAACGACCCGATAATCTGCGTAGCTGAGAGCCAGGCGGACCTATACAGACAGTTCAATCCAGATTGTGAGATAGTCACTCATCCGGACGATGTTGTAGGACTCATCCCCAAACGTAACTGGATGGCCAAGCATTTCGGAAACCTGTTCATGCTTGACGATGATGTTCACTCATGCAAATCTATATGTGTAGAAAAAGGAGAACCGTCGAGGATTAAGGATAAGAACGAGATAACGCGTATAATATTCAATCTTGCCGAGATTGCTCAGATGCTGGATGTACATCTGTTCGGATTTACTGCACGAATATCTCCGGTCATGTACGATGAAACTGCATTTCTATCGTTGTCAAAGATGATAACCGGATGTTCTTATGGCGTGTTTTACAACAAGAACACATGGTGGAATGAAGAGCTCAGGCTTAAGGAGGATTTCTGGATTTCCTGTTACATGAAGTACAAGGAAAGAAGGATACTTACAGACCTTCGTTACAACTTCGAGCAGAAATCCACATTCGTCAACTCCGGAGGACTGGCAGCCTTCAGGAATCAGGCTGAGGAACAGAGGTCGATAATGCTTATAAAGAAACATTTCGGCGACAGCATCAATCTCAAAGGAACTACTAATAACGGTAAAGACAAGACCAAGCAGCTTGTTCAGTACAATATAACGTGTAAGTTCAAGTATTGATAAATGGCTATAAAATGGCGAAGTTTCTGTTTGCAAAACTTGTCATTCTGATTTAATTTTACTGATGTAATAAACTAAAAGTCAATGCTATATGCTTATAAGAACCGTTAGAGGATATGATTTTTTTGAGGTTTCTTCAGCCATGCAGAAGGCGATAAGGAGAGCTGATGCGGCGGTTGCCGGATATTTTGCTCTTGAGTTGTGGACCAGTGGATATAGGGACTATGTATGGAAGAGACTTTTTACCATAAGTGCTGAGGATTGTTACGGTGTGATAACGAAAGAGATTGAAGCCTTGTGGCAAGGTCATGAACTGGTTAACAAGGGAAGCAAGGAGCCAAAGGGTAGAATATTTGTCAGCAAGGCAGTAATACTTCTGTGCGAGTGTCGTAAATGTAGGGACGCGGATCACCTGCAGAACTTCATTTACGACAAACTTCTGATAGATGCTGATGAATGGTTGGAAGATGTAAGGCAAAATCCGATACCAATTCCTTCATATACATTCGATGTACATACCAGAAGAGGAAAGAAGATGGGACGGACAAAAGAGGAATTTTTCAGAGATGAATATGAATCTTTGAATCCCAGGGAAAAGGGACTGTTTGATGGGCTTTTAGAATGATTGATGAAAATATAGCAAAAAAGTTATGTTTTTATTTGGTTGTTTATAGCAAAAACGCTATTTTTGCATTGTCTTAATAAATAAAAACGGTCTTTTAAATTATGAAGTACAATCAGTTTTTTGCGGAATTGACCGCAGCGGGTTGTTACGTTCTCAGGCATGGGGCTAACCATGATATATGGTACAGTCCAAAGACGGGAAACAAGTTTGTTTTGTCAAGACATGGCAAACAAGAAGTACCTACAGGAATGGAACGTAAGGCAAGAAAGATTCTTTTGGGGGATTAATTCCCCCACCTTTCTTGATAATTTAATGACTTAATTTATTTATTGGATAATTGGGGGGCGGCATAATGCCGTACCCTTTTTACTAAAAAAGAGGAAATATGAAAGTTACGGCAATTATGGAAAAGGCTAAGGACGGGTATTATTCTTGCTATGTGGAGGAAGATTTGCCCGGTTTCGGATTATCCGGCTTTGGAGATACGGCAGAAGCTGCCAAAGAGGATATGATGAAAGCGTATCAGGAAATAAAAGAAATGCAGGAGGAAGAAGGCAAGGAAGTGCCGGAACTGGAGTTTACCTACAAATATGATATGCAGTCTTTCTTTGATTATTTCTCTTTCTTGAACGTAACGAAAGTGGCTGAACTGGCCGGTATCAATCCGTCTTTAATGCGTCAATACACATCAGGCGTAACCAATCCCGGACAAAAGCAGTACGACAAGATACGTGTAGCTGTGGAAAGAATCTCAAAGGAGCTTTCCACAGCCACTTTCTAAAGATAATGTACCGCCGTGAGGCGAGACCGTTTATTAAGACAAATGTGCCCCGAACCAACAATGGAACGGGGCTTTTTATTTCCTGTATTGGATGCATTGCGTATAAGTGTATCGATATAGTAAGTCAGTTTGCCAGTACTTTCTTGGCAGTACTCCAGTACTTTCTTGGCAGTACTCCGGTACTTTCGAGAAAGTACTCCAGTCCTCTCTTGGCAGTACTGCCTGATGAAAGAGCCGTGTATTTGCATTTTTAATTTTCTCTTTGATGTTAATAACTATAATTCGTAAATCCATAGTGCTATTCTACCTTGATATTGATACTCTTCCCGCAATGGGGGCTATGTATAATCCCATCTTTGGGCTTATCAAAGAGTTCCGGTATTTCAACACCTAAAGCATCAGCAATTTCTGCAAGTCTATCCATATTAAATTTATTACGAGAAACAGCTTGTGAAAATGAAACAGCCTGTATGCCTAATTTATCAGCAAGTTGTGCTTGAGTTATACCCCGTTCCTTACATAGTTCTTTAATTCTTAATTCTGTATTTGCCATAAGATTATATTTTAGGCATAAAAATATAGTTTATGCGCGAAAGGAAATTAGGAAAATTATTTATCAATCCTCTACTTTCTTTAATTCGAGTTTCGCTCCACAGTTAGGGCAAATTATAATATTGGTTGTTTCGTCTTGTAACAATTCAGATACAGAAATGCCAATAATAGAAGCTATTTCTTTTAGTTTATCTAAAGACGGATTACCATTTATTATTTGTGATAGAGATGATTGAGTTATGCCTTTCTCTCCTTTTTTATTAGTCATTAATGCGGCTACTTGACTAATGGTGAAACCTCTTCTTTGAATTTGCTCTTTAATATTCATAATGTATAAGTTTTAAATTACATCGCAAAGGTATCATTTAAATTATAAATGACCAAAAAATATTAGATATATCTACTTTATTATGTGCTTTTATTAGTTTAACTTTATAATTCTATTATGTTAATTATTAGTTAAACCTAATATATTGTATTGCTATATTAGCTTTATCTAATATATTTGCATCATCAAATAATAAGTGATAACAATTAAACATAAAGACTATGGCAACAACATTCAAAACTCAGTTAAGTTCAATCATGCGTATGGCATGGATGTTTGTAAAGAAGTACGGTTTCAGCATGGGAGAAGCATTAAAGCAAGCATGGCTCAATACAAAGCTGAAACAAGAGTTGAACAAACGTATAGTAAAGTTCTACTTTCAGAAGATAAACGGTGAAGTCCGTGAGGCGTGGGGAACACTTGCAAGCGACAAGATACCTGCTATCGCTGGAACAGACAACAGGAAGAAGAATGATAGCATACAGACCTATTATGATACTGCCAAAGAAGAATGGCTGTGCTTTAAAATCGCAAACCTAATAAGAATAGCTTAATATTAATAATGTAGGTAGGTGGTGCGAACACCTACCTACTGTAAACCAATCATATAAATATGAATAATCCAGTAGTTTACGACTACAAAGGTAGTCAAATTTCATTCATCAGTGGTGAAAATGTGATGGTAAATGCCACACAGATGGCAAAGTTTTTTGGAAAATCCCCTAAAGACTTTCTAAAGACAGAACAAACCAAACGGTTTATTGTTGCTTTAAGCGAGGTGAAGAAAATCCTCTCGACTGATTTAGTGAGAGTTGTATATGGTGATAATGGTGGTACATGGATGCACGAAGATGTTGCTTTAGAATTCGCCCGTTGGTTAAACCCAGCCTTTGCGATATGGTGCAATGACCGTATCAAAGAGCTATTAAAAACTGGCGTAACCACCGTAAGCAATGATGATGAAGCGATAGCTTATGCTATGCAAGTCTTAAACAAGCGTCTTGAACAGGCAAGGCAAGAAAAAGCCATGCTTGAACAGCAGAACAACTATTTGACAACTGAAATAAAGCAGTCAGCTCCTAAAGTAAAGTATTATGAGGATTGTCTGCAGTCTGTGAATACATTGACTACTACGCAGGTCGCAAAGCAGATAGGTATGGATGCGGAGAAATTGCATAAAAAACTCAAAGAGATAGGGGTAATATACCGCCAGTCAGGTCAGTGGATTTTGCGTTCTCCGTATTCTACATGGGGACTACATGCAACACGTACACAGACTTATACACGTTCTGACGGTTGTACAGGTACAAGTATATATACGGTTTGGACTGAAAAAGGAAGACGGTTTATCATTGCATTGTATCAGGAAGGATTTGATTTGAAGAAGGCAGTCAAACTGTTATAAGAATAAAGCCAATAAACATTTGTGTAGAATATTATATACGTTTTTAGAATTAAAAATTATGGGTAGAAACATTGCTAAAGCTCAATCATTTGAAGTATTAAATCAACGTATAAATGAACTTGAAATAATGTGCTCTCAACTAAGTATGATGATGAGAAAGATAGAAATGAATTTTGAAATCGATACAAAAATCCAGAAACTTTTGGATAGTGCAAAGGAGCAATGCGAAGTATCCGGAAGAACTGTTACAAATAATATCCATTTACATGTGATAAGAGGAGGTAAATATGAAGAAGTCTGAATACTATTCTAAAATAGCATCATTATATCCATTATTATTGTGGTTCTCTTATCGTTATTGTAGAATAGAAGATGACAGAAAGGATCTTGTCATGGATACAATCTGCAAAATGCTTGAGAGCTATGATAAATATAATCCTGAATATGATATAAACTTGTGGGGGTATGTGATAATGAAAAATCTGTATTGTACGAGATATAAAAGGTCTAAAATTATAGGTTTTATTGATGTTGAAATGATTGATGAACCTGCTGTTATAGATGTTGATGTAAGTATTACAATTATGCTTGAAGAAGTAAGTAAGATTCTATTAGATAGAAGAGTAAAACGTGATGAAGTCATTCTTTTTTCAGAGGGATATTCATATGATGAGATTGGCATTATAAAAAAGATTCCATTAGGAACTGTGAAAAGTAGAATTTCGGATAGCCGTAAACTTCTTAGAAGGTTTTATTTAAGAAGGGTTTAGTTATAAAATAAAGAAAGCAGGTCTGATAATCAGCCTGCTTTTACATGGCATTGTCCATTTTCTTCTCGATCTCCATAGGTGAAAGAGACACTATAAACATGAAAATCCGGCAACCCTTTTATGGCTACTTAGTAATGTAATCAAATGCTAAATCAATGCAAGATTCGATTTGGGTGTCATTTAAAAAGGAATAAGTACGTCCTTCATATGCATATCTGACTTCGATTTTGTTGATAATTTTATTATGTAATGCTTGACTTGTGTCTAAATAGTATATTTTACTTTTGAAGCCGAAATTTCCTACTACAATAGTGCATAAAAAAACATTAATACAGTTTAGTAGATCAAGTGTTTGTAAATGTAAAATACATTCTTTGATTTTATCTGTTTGAATTATTCCTAATAGTTTTAATATTGAAATCGTATAGGTTAATGGAGATTTTGTATTAAATTCACAAAGGGCTATGCCGTATGTGTCTTCTTGAATATATAAATCAATTCCATTTAAAATTGTGTGTACATCTCTTACTGATAATGAATCCAATTTTTTATTTATTTGTTCTGAAATACTTCTGAAAGAATCCTTTTTTAAGCAGCATTTTTCGGATATGACATTATATAGATATTCTCGTGCTACTTCATCTATAGAATAATAAAAAGGTTGATGACTAGTGAATTTATTGATGTAGCCACTATAATTTGCATCTTTACCGTAGAAGTGGTGAAAAATATTTTCAGTAGTATTGTAGTCAAAAACTGTAATAATATTGTCGAATCCAAATTTATTACTATTGCCTGATTCTTTATATAAATGTTCATCTATATGTGCCCCAAGTACATTTAAAATACGGAATAAATGCGCAGGGTCAATACGGTCAAGGTCTTCTATTATAAGGGCTGTTTTATAACCAGATGATTTGATGTATTTTAATGTTTCTATAATAAGTTCTGTGTAGCCATCATGTTCGTATAATCCTCCTTTTTGTGACGTAAACCATGATTCGTATTTTTGGAATGTTGTTTGTTCTTCTTTGTATTTCTTGGCGAATTTCTCTCCTTTTTCAAGGATTTTGTTTAGAATTTCTCCTTTTGGCATACAAGAAATTAAAAATCCTATTACCTCTTTGAGGTTTTCCCATGTAAATATTGATTTTGCTATAGCCTCAAAATCAATCGGATTTAGTTTCCCATCCTTGGCCAATTGAAAAAGTATATCTCGCTTTATGTATTCGAATATATCTTGATTTTCAGCTACAGAATAATTAACTGGATATAAAGTTATAAAATAATATTTTTCTTCTTCATCAGCATCTTCCTTGTTCTCATCGCTATATTTCTTTTTGAATTCATTTAAAAAAAATGTTTTTCCATCTCCAAATCTGGCAGAGAAGATTGTACGTTCATTAATATTTAGATGCTCTTTGAATGCAACTAATTCTTTATCTATTGGTATCAATTCCATGATTTTGCATTTTTAATTTTGTGAATAAAGAATGAGGGGTAAAAAGTATTTTTACTTTATCTATAAACCTTACTGGTACTATCCTATTAGTGCTGCTTTGATATACTCGGTAATTGCTTCGTGGCAGTTATCAGGTTTCTATTTTAATAGAGAAACTAATAATGCAGCTATTGCAATAATGGTATTAAAAATAAGGAGCCATTTTTGTTGAATAAAGTTGGTTCTGCTCCTTGGGGCAGGTTGTTCTATGATTTGGGTATTTTCATTTAACTTTTGATATGCTTTTTCTTCATATAAATCTTTATGTTCTTGTTTAGCTAATAATTCTACTCTTATATTGTTAAAAATAGCATAAGTTTCGATGAGTGGTTTAAATTTTTCATTTCCATTACTTGATAGGCAATTATAAAACAGCATTATAAGTTCATATTGAGAAAGGTTTGCCCTTACCATGCATGAATATTTATACTTATTGTTATCATCTATTATATCAGAATCATCAATATATTTAAAGATTCTATATAAATGACGAAAATAATGATCAAGACACCCTAGTTCTTTCAAGTCAGTATATCGGTTGACATCTTGAAATTTCATTAATGTCTTGACACCTACAATTATAGGAGTTTCATCTCCATATTTACTATCTAAACCGAAATTATAGTCCTCATATACATATTGAAAGACATCCCTTCCTTGTGCTTGTACTATATTTTCGTTATCTTTTTTTTCTACGAATATTAGGTTATTAGTTATATCATGCTGGATATGTATTAGCTCAAACAGATTACTTTCAAATCGTTCCAATGCAATATCATTCCTTTGTTGTTCATTGGCTTTATATTGCACCCAGAAAGCAAGGAAAGTAAGTAATGCCGCAGCGATAGCAACGAATGGTCCCATTATGCCTCCTATGGTATCACCGATCTGTCCGGTATTTCTAAAATCTAAACATCCATTTTTAGTGAATAAAAATGGAAACAAACATATTATAGCAATGGTTATCAAAAAAGATGTCAGATATTTCCAAAAATCTTTTGTAAAGGTATTATTTCCCATGCTTAGCATTTTATTTGTTTAATAATGGCAAAGATATTATAAATGTATGTATGTGTGATTATTTGGGTCATTTTTTCGTTTCTGCTTATTTCAAGATTTTGTCATTTTGTGAAACGTGCTTATATTCTTCGTAAATTAGTACGAGCATAGGGCTACATAAGTAACCCTATACTTGAGATTAAAAGAGTATTTCAGATATTATATCACAAAGTATTTGGATTCTTTGATACTTATTTTCCTGTTCAACGTAAAGTTCATAAATAATACGGAGCAGAAGTCTGTATAATAATGATTTCATAATAAACCTTGCTCTCGGTAATATCAGTGGACCAACTTGGCACACTTCACCCGAAAAGCGAGATTTGCTTCTGCTTCTGCGAATGTACTGATTCGTTTTTTTATGGTAGTGACGAAATTGGGTAAATGTGTAATGGATTGGAAATTAATGGCGTGTGAATTTTGTAAACTGATTAAATAAAAAAAATGATTCATGAAAGCAAAGAAAAAACAAGTTGTTGGCCTGCTCATCAATCTGTTAGAGTGGGCAATTGTATCAATGGTATTATCATCATTGATAATCTTAGGAGATTTTGATGTACCGTCCAGTTGGGTTTATCTGTCCTCTGTGGTAGTTTCATTTCTCATCCTATATGTGTTCTACTGGGAGCGTGGAACATATTATTTTGTCTCATTCGTCGCTGGCGGAGTTCCAGGAAGGGTGTTCCTGAAGTTTGACGAGCGTGTATCTCTTGATGTGATTGAGAATACCATATCCGGCCTGTATTCCGGTGAACGGGTACTTGTTACCGGATACAAGACAGTAAGCAGATATGAGTATGAACTTAATATCAAGTCCTGATGGAACATTATCAGGCCAAAGGAGTAATGTTTATGATTGTGGTTGTCCTGTTCTACTATTCCATCGGAATGGTTGAGCAGGATACCGCACTTCTGATAATAATAGTGATGTTACTGGGTAACATACTGAATGTTTTATGTAAAATTTTAAACAAGCTGTGATGATGAAAATTGTCGTAACCGGCAGTGAAGGCTTTATAGGTAAAGCCCTCTGCAAGAATCTGAGAAGTCGTGGTGTTGAAGTGGTCGGTATCGACCGTGTGTGTGGAACTGAAGCTGCCGGCGTTCCGTGCCTTCTGGCCGGGGGTGGAATCGATGCTGTTATACATCTTGCCGCACAGACCAGCGTTTTCAATTCGGATCATGAAAAAATACTTCGTGACAACATTGATTCATTCGTTGCGATAGCTGACGGATGTACGCGCTTCGGTGTGAAACTGGTGTATGCAAGTTCTTCCACCGCAAATCCATGCAACACGACAAGTATGTACGGTGTAAGCAAACATTTTGATGAAGTCTATGCTTCAATTTATTGTAGGAATGCGACTGGTGTACGCCTTCATAACGTGTACGGACCTGACCAGCGGAAAGGGACTCTTCTCTATGCTCTCATGAATTCGGAAAAGGTCAGTCTGTATAATGGGGGAATGAACACCAGGTGCTTCACCTACATAGATGATGTTGTGGACGGGTTGATATATGCGATAGGTTCTGACAAGAAGCTGGTAAACATTGTCAATCCTGAATCTTGTACAATATTTCAATTTGCGGAAGAAGTAAAGAAATACAATGGCGTTGATATTCAGTGTGTTTCCGAAAAGAGAGAATTCGACAATCCTGTACAATCTGTCGATGAAGGTATTTTTTCAGTACCTTTGAATTACACCTCAGTCAGTAAAGGGATAGCAAAGGTTTTTGGCTGTGAGGAAAGGTAGAAAGATAAGGATTGATGACTGGGACAAACCCGCCCGCGGCTGGAGGAAATACGAAAGGTTATGCAACATGCAGCCTAAAGTAAGAATCCACCGTAAGGGCGGGTTTTATTACATATCCCTGTTTGCAAAAACAAAGGATGGAATTCCATTTGAGGAAATCAAGAGTTCGGGTGAGTGTGCAGAAGTCATTTCGGAAGCCGCTACGGAACTGATATTTTCATTGATACGGCCGGACGATGAATGGTGCATAATTACCACACCGAAGCGCAGGCACATCACAGAGTACCATTTCGCCACTGACATTTGCCAAAAAATTGCCCAGGGGGTGAAAATAAAATTCTATGAATCTGCAATGCAGTGCCTCAACAGGACACGTATCAATCCTGAGTTTTATCTTCTCCGGCCAATTAAGGAACAGAGAGTAATACTCTTTGATGACATCTGCACGACAGGAAGTACATTAACAGCAGCCTACGATTTGCTGAAAGACCGGAAACAGGTAATCTGCATCGTCGGCATTAATAACCATTAGCCTATGAACAACAGGAAATTGACCGAAAAACAGGAAAAGTTCTGCAATTATTACCTTGACTGTGACGGTAATGCAAGTGAAGCATACAGGATGGCCTATGACGCATCAAAGATGCAGCCTGAGACGATATGGAGCAATGCAAGCCGGATGCTGGCAAGTAACAAGGTTGCAGCAAGGATAGACGAATTAAAGGCCCAACGTGCAGAAGCATCGAAAATTAGCCGTGATAAGGTGGAAAAGGTTCTCATGGATATTGTCATGATGGACCCGAACGATTTGTATCTTGTAGATCCTGTAACAGGAAAGATAAAACTTAAATCCCCAAGCCAGATGCCGAAGCGTGTGAGAAATGCCATGAAGAAGATAAGCAATGACAAGGGTAAGGTAAGCTATGAGTTCAATGGTAAGGTGGAAGCGGCGAAGCTTCTGGCCAGCATGAATGGGTGGAATGCTCCTCAACAGATAGCATTTACTGGTAAAGATGGCGAAAAAACGAACGAAATACGCATAGGTTTTGATGATGAAACTGAATAAAATCTAAAGAATAGGATAATTATGTGAGAAAAATATCGGGGGTTATACAAGAAATAATACGAAGAATCTCAAGAATAGAACAAAAGTAGCTGGCTATGATAGTAAATCACAAGAAACTCAATCCGAATGCATTCTATCTGCTGAAATATCTAAATGATGCTACAATACGCTTTATTATCTTATATGGCGGTTCATCATCTGGTAAGTCTTTCAGTGTAGCACAGGCTGTGCTTATACAGACATTGCAGGACGGTGAGAATACACTTGTGATGAGAAAGGTTGGTGCATCAATCAGCAAGACAATTTATGAGGACTATAAGGTAGCTGTATCACTGCTTGGTATATCACAATATTTCAAGTTCATACAAAATTCAATAAAATGCACATTCAATGGTGCGAAGATAGATTTCTCAGGTTTGGATGACCCCGAAAAGATAAAGGGTATCAGTAACTACAAGAGGGTACAGCTTGAGGAGTTGTCAGAATTTGAATTTGCCGATTTGAAACAGATCCGTAAACGTCTGCGTGGTAAGAAAGGGCAGCAGATTATTGCAGACTTCAACCCAATATCAGAGACAAACTGGATAAAGAAGGACTGGCTTGACAACGAGAAACTGCATGATGTTCCTATGGTTGTAGAAATTGGCGGCCGGATAATACCTGCAGAGCTGACAAAGGTGAAGTCTTTAAAGATGAACGAGGGACGCTCAATAGTGAATCCTAAAACTAAGGAAATAGAGGAATATCCGCCTAATATGGTAGTTATTCAGTCAACGTACCTTAACAACTTTTGGGTTGTTGGTTCGCCTGATGGAACGTATGGTTATTATGATGAACAATGTGTGATGGACTTCGAGCATGACCGGATTCATGACCCGGACTACTACAACGTGTATGCGTTGGGAGAGTGGGGTGTAATTAAGACCGGAAACGAGTTCCTCGGTTCGTTTAATGTAGGAAAGAACAGCGGGGAATACAGTTACATACCTGGATTGCCGATTCATCTTTCTGTCGATAGTAACGTATTACCGTACATATCTGTCGGCTACTGGCAGGCAGACTTGAGCAAAGGTAAGGATATGTACCAGATTGCCGAGACCACGGCTGAAAGCCCGAACAACAGCGCAAGAAGAGCCGCGAAACTGGTATCCAAGCGACTGCAGGAGTTAGGATATGACGGTAAAATCTACCTTCATGGTGATGCATCAGCCAAATCCGCCAACACTATCGACGATGAGAAGCGTTCATTCATGGACCTGTTTATTGACACGTTGAAGAAAGACAACTGGATTGTTGAGGATAAGGTGGGTAACAGGAACCCGTCCGTATCCATGACCGGTGAGTTTGTCAATGCTGTTTTTGAGAAATCATTGCCCGGCCTCAGCATAAGCATAGACGATAGTTGCAGGGTATCAATCGAGGACTACCAGAGCGTACAGAAGGATGCTAATGGTGCAATCCTCAAGACAAAGATAAAGGACAGCGTAACGAAACAATCCTATGAGGAACACGGGCACCTTACCGATACTTTGAGATATGTTGTACATGACATCATGTACGAGGAGTATTCCCAGTTCTCGAGCCGTCGTAAACGCAACATGTATTCTGACAGAAGCGTGTTCGGATTCTTCAATCCTTCAGTCGAGTATCAGTATTCACAGAAGATAGTGTACATCATGCCGAATGTTGGAGGAAAGTTCTATATGTGTCAGGTTGCAAGGTGTGGAGAAAAATGGCATGTTCTTGACCTCGTAATGCGTGAAACTGTATCACTCGAAGAGATGAAGTCTGTTATATGTTCACATGATGCAGGAACGTATATCGTGGAATCGTCACCTGCATATTACCAAATGGCAAGGGAACTGAGAAATACGCTTCCGGAAGTAAGGATTAAGAAGGAATATCAGGATATGGATAAGAGAATAGCTGCTACATCCGATTTCATTAAGTCATACTTCCTGCTTTCTGAGACCGGTATGGAAAATGATGAGTATATGGCATTCATAACTGAAGTTCTTGACTACAATGATGAAAATATAAGTGGAGCCAGTGCCCTGTTAAGTGGTATTGCATATACTATCATAAAATTAGGGTAAGCTTGGTTCTATTAGCAATATGTTGATACATAGTATTTTATTTGCATTTTCCATGTTTGGGTAAATTGCAAGATTTTTGCAAAATCAACATCGTATATACCCATAATTTATCTTTGTCATATAAGGATAAACTATGGGATATACAATTTTAAAACAGGATACTATTCCGGCATGTGCTGGGCTGAAAATGGCCAGTGAACCACAGACTGTATCAACACCAAAGGAGGGTGTAAAAGATAGTGGTTATATTGACCGTTGTGATGTGCATGAGTTATTCGTATCCCCACTGGTTTGCGGTCATAATTACATGGAACTGTTCCGTTCTGTTCCTGAGGTATTCTTTCCGATTGATTACATTGCTTCACGTATATCAGGTTCCGGATTCCAATTGAAGAAGGTAAAGGACGACAGCGTGGTCTGGGAGAACAAGAGAATGAACCAGATTCTCACAAAGCCAAATTGTCTTATGTCTTGGAACGAGATTATATATTCACACTTCGTATATAAGCTGTGCACTGGCAATGCTTTCTTTCGTGCTGCTATGGGAGAAACATTCAAGGACCAGCCAAAGTGGAAATGGTGTGATAACTTTTGGGAACTTCCTGCTGATTTTGTTAATGTAGAGCCTAACAGAAGTGTCAATAGTCCAATCTTTGGAATAGCATCTGAAGATGATATTATCCGTTGTTACCGTCTGAATTACGGATATGTGAGTACGATGGAAATCCCTTCATATCAGATATGGCATGACCGTGACGGCTCACCTGAATATATGTCAATAAACGGGTTCCTGAAATCAAAGAGCAGGTTGGCCGCTCATCTGAAACCTATATCCAACCTTATTGCTGTATATGAAGCGAGAAACGTGATTTACGTAAAACGTGGTGGTTTGGGGTTCCTGGTATCCAATAAGAAGGATGAAGCTGGTACTGCAGCAATGACAGAAGATGAAAAGAAGGAAATACTTGACAGTCATTTTGGAAAATTTGGGCTGGACCAACGTAGACTTCCTTATGGTTTAAGTGATGTTCCTCTGTCGTTCGTTAGGACAAATCTTACTATCAGTGAGTTGCAGCCATTTGAGGAAACCTTGACTGATGCTATACAGATAGCCGGAGCATACGGTATCCCTTCAGTGCTTGTACCGCGTAAGGACCAGGCAACATTCAGCAATCAGGCAACAGCGGAAAAGGCTGTATATACATCTACCATCATACCGATGGCCAAGAAATTCTGCAAGCAACTAACTGCATTTCTTGGACTTGAAGAAGGTGGCTATTACTTGGATTGTGATTTTTCTGATGTGGATTGTCTGCAGCAGGGATTGAAGGAAGCTGAGGAAGTCAAGACAATGGTTAATACTAGATGTAAGGAGCAGTTCCTTAGCGGCCTCATCAGTATAAATGACTGGAGGGCACAAATAAAGGAAAGCAGATTCGAAGAACCTCTTTTTGACAAGACTTTGTTCGAGATGTCAGACGAGGAGAGAGAGATAGTAAAACAAGTAATAAGTCTTAACACAAAAAGTGAAGTTGAAAATGGAAGAGAAAACCAAAAGCCTACAGTACAAAACGAAGGCAAATGATGTGGATGAGAAGGGTATCGTAACGGTAGCTGTGAACGGTATCGGTGTGAAAGACTCACAGAACGACGTTTCCATGCCTGGCTCTTTCAACAAGACGTTGAAGGAGAATATAGGTAGAATGAGATGGTTCCTTAATCACCGTACAGACCAGTTGCTTGGCGTTCCATTGAGCGGAGAAGAAAAAGAAGGAAACCTAATCATGGTTGGCCAGCTTAATCTTGAGAAGCAGATTGGACGTGATACATTGGCTGATTACAAGCTGTATGCTGAGAATGGAAGAACACTTGAACACTCTATCGGTGTGAAAGCAATCAAGCGTGATGAGACAGATCCGTGCAAGGTGCTTGAATGGAAGATGTTCGAGTATTCGACTCTGACAAGCTGGGGAAGCAACCCTCAGACATTCCTTGTAAATCTCAAGTCAGGTACGCAGGAACAGGTTAAGGAGGCAGTTGAGTTCATCAGGAAAGCGTTCAGAAATACTGATTATTCGGAAGAACGATTAAAACAATATGATATGGAACTGAATCTTCTCCTTAAAGCAATTAATGGAGGTAACGTGGTTACTTGCCCGCATTGCGGACACCAGTTTGATTACGATGAACAACATGAGCATACATTTACTCAGCAGGTGCTTGACAATGCTGCCATGTATTCGAGCTGGCTTACTGACCGTATCGTAAGTCAGGAGATAGACAAACTGGAACCGGAAGTACGTGCAGAAGTTATTGCACTTATTGATTCCGTAAAGTCGGAAGGACTGGAGTTGACTGAGAAATCTGTACAGAACTTCATGGCATACGTCCGTTGTCCGGCATGTTATGGAAGAGTATATAGAAGTAACGCCTTGTTGCAGGATAATAGAACTAACATCTTCTCCGGAAAGTCTGAGCCGTCCAATGACACTCAGGATAAAACTGACGGTAAGCAAGAAGATGATAATGTTGAGAAAAAAGCCGCTGATAGCACTTCTTTCTTTGGTAAACTGAATGAGGTATTTAGTAATAATTATTAAAATTTTGATTGAAAATGAAGAAATTTACAGTTGCGGATTTTGGTCTTAAGACTGACGGCCTGCCTCAGGATCAGGCTACATTTATGAATAACATCGCAAATATGATGTGTAATGTCATTAACAAGGCGATGGAAGGTGTTATTTCTCCTGATGATATGGAAAGCAGATTGAAGTCTCTCAACGAAAAGTTTAACGGATATGACGATGAGAAGTTCAAGCAGCTTGCCAAGGATAACGAGGAACTCATTAAAACGGTTAAAGGTCTTGGTGAGACTATCGAGAAGCTGAAATCTAAAGGTATCGGAATGGAAGTCATCAACAAGTTTGATGAGAAGTTGAACGAAATGCTTGATTCAGAGAAATTCAAGGAGTTCGCTTCTGGAAACTGCCGTAAGTCAGGTGTGTTCGAAGGTTTCTGCTTGAAGGATATTGTTTCCATGACTGATAACTATAGCGGTGACCATCTGATTACTCAACAGCAGAACAGGGTTGTATCACAGGTATCTAACAAACGTATTCATATGCGTGATGTATTGAATACATTGGATGGCGATCCTAAATACCCTAACCTTGCATTTACTCAGGTATATGAATTCGACCGTAATGCGCGTTATGTAACAGAAAACGGAAGATTGCCTGAATCAAGTTTTAAGGCAAAGGAGGTACAGACTGGTACAAAACGTCTTGGAACTCACCTGAATATTTCCAAGAGAATGCTTAAGAGCCGTGTATTTATCCGTTCATTTATCTTGAAGATGTTGCCTGAAGCTGTATATCAGGCTGAAGATTGGAATATTCTGTTCGGTGACGGTAATGGAGAAAATCTCCTTGGTATTGCCAACCACAAAGGCGTTTATCCTGTTGAAACTATCATCTCTGAAGATTATGTTAGTGGTTCTGCTGGCTCTGTCAAATCAGTTTCAGGTTATAACTCTAATAAGGACACAGTCGTAGAGTTTACAAACCCTCAAGACCAGATTCTTGATGGTATGACTATCACATTTACTGGTGCTACCGGACTTACTGCTCTCAACAGCGCTAACCAGCTCGTGAAAATTAACGACCGCCAGATTTTGTTGAAAGGTGTTGCTTATACAGAGGAAACCTCAACATCATCAATGACCTTCAAGGTAAGCCATGGCGCATTTAAGTCAGTTGAGGAACCTAACTCTCTTGATGTCGTCAAAACTGGTTTTGCTGTGATGACATACGCACAGTACACACCGAATGCTATTGCGTTGAATCCTATCACTGTTAATGCTATGGAAAGTGAAAAGGATACAACCGGACGTAATCTTGGTATTATCCAGATGATAGGCGGTGTTAAATATATTGCAGGACGTCCTATTATTGAAACAAACAACATTCTTCCTGGTAAGTATCTGATTGGTGACTTTAATATAGCTGCAAATCTCGTGGATTACACCTTATTGACTCTTGAATGGGCTGAAGATGTAGAAAGCAAGTTGAAGAATGAGATTGTCCTTATTGCTCAGGAAGAAGTTATCTTCCCTGTATATATGCCATGGGCATTCGCTTATGGTGACTTGGCAGCCTTGAAAGAAGCAATCACTAAATCTTAATGCTTATGTATTTGCTTAATGGAGAAAAGAAAGCTCTTGAATCTGTCATAAAAGAACAGCGTATCCGTATTGGCCGTGGGTTGATTTCTATCACCCCGGTCTCGGAAGCTGGACTTGTGTCTGAGGAAGATGTCGAAAAGGCATTAGAGAGCAAACAGAAGGTTATAGATGAGCTTTCTGTTGAGAATGAGAGTCAAAAGAAAGAAATTGATGAACTGAAAGCCAAACTGGCAGAACTTGATTCACATGTGGATGATGCTAAGGATGTTCAAGAAGACAATAAAAATGTTGAGCAGACCGATACAAAGGAGGTTTCTGCCGAGGATGATAAGGCAGCCGTTGTTCAGGACGAGAAAAAAGTTTCTGCTTCGAAATCGAAGAAATAAGGAATTGCCATGTTGATTGATGTGTCATATTTTGTAGCAGGCCCACGTCATATTCTAAATGCCTCAACGTCAAAGACTGCTGGCGCCGATTCTTTGGTAGTAACCGCCCATATCGAAGAATATATTAAGAAGTTGCAGCCTGTTTTTCTTGAATCCATGCTCGGTGAGAAGGAAGCAGGTTATGCAATGGATTACCTTGATATGTCTGATGATGAAAGAAACGAAGATACTGAGCCGTCTAAGTATGAAATCGTATGCAACAAACTGAAAGAGCCTTTTGCTGATTACGTGCTGTTCCACATACTTCGTGATTCTTCATCGGAGGCTACAATAACCGGGAATGTCAGGCTGAAGTGTGCCAATGAGTACATTTCACCTGTCAATGCCCAGGTTATTGCATGGAATAGGATGGTTTACGCCAATGTGAAGTTCATCCAGTGGGCGCGTGATGGTAATTGTCCGATTGACCTTGTCACACAGACTAACATGTTGATTAAGATTAACCAGTTCAATCTATGAAAGGTATCGTTGAGATTATTGGAGATGTAGTAAAGGAAATGAGTGGGAACCTTACAATCGTAATGCCTGCTGACATCGAGAATGATAGGTTCGAGGAAGTTAAGAATCCTGAACTGAACTACATATTTGGTTCGGCCCAGTATGTAAAGGATAAACTTGATGAATACAGCAAAGTGCCTTCAACATCAGAACGTAAGTTCCCTCTTGTCGTACTGTTCTGTCCTGTTACAGAGAAGAGAGACAGTCTGGACTATTATTCAAAGGTTTCACTGAATATCCTTATAGCGTGTTCATCAACGAAGAGCTGGAGCAATGAACGGCGTCTGTATGCTTCATTCATCAACATTCTTCGACCAATTTATGAAAGGCTGATTGAGGTAGTTAGAAATGATGAAAGGTTTGATATATACTATGACAGCATCGTTCCGCATGAATATTCTGAGAACTACTCGTATGGCAGATACGGAGCCTATACGGAATCCGGAGAGGAAGTGAGCGAGCCTATTGATGCCATAAATATACGCTCGATGGAATTAATAGTTAAAAATCAAAGTTGTAGGTAATGAGAAATACAAGAGTGTGCGAAAGCGCAGAAATGAATACCGGTGGTTCGGCCTGCAAGGTTGACTGGGGTAAGGTAAAGGGAGCAATACTTGTAGAGCATGGAGTAAAACTACCGGCAAATATTACTGCCGATGAGTTGGAAAAAATGTGTCATGCTGACAGACCAGGCAGAATTTATCCTATTCATACATTCGTTGAATATGCGAAGAATGGTGGTGAAGCTCAGGTTAGTGCTGTGGGATACGGGGCAAACCAGTACAATGGCCTCAACGCTCAGACAGATACTTTCACACTTCCTCGTTTTGATGAAATTCTGAATGCTGAGCTGTTGCGTTGTGCTAACAAGGAATGGGATGTGTACTTCTGGGATTCAAACAGAATGCTTATCGGTTACAATGATGGAACTGATATTCTTGCCGGAATTCCGATGTCAACAGTATATCCAGGTGCCACACCGTTCAGCACAAGCAGTGCGAAGTCAAGTATGACGGTAAATTTCTGCCACATGGATGCAGAAGACAGCCAGTTGAACTTTGACTACTTAAAGTTGGATTTCAATCCTGCGAATGTGATTAAGGGACTGACTGAGGTCATGTTAGTTGAAAACGAAAACAACAAATTCAAGATTATTGAATGTGTAGGTGGATATGACAGAACTGCTGAATTTGCAACAGAATTGTCCTCAGGTGCATCCGAGGTATTTGATGGGGTTACATCAGCTTCGTATGAGGACGGTTATCTCACAATTACTCCTGGTGAAGGTGAGATTTCAGTTAAATCACCTTCTGTTCTGTACGAGAAAGATGTCAAATGGGTTGAATTTGTAAAAGTAGTTAAAGCAAAAGCATGATTGTAGATGGAGTCAATTTTGTGGAAAAGCAGGTCAAGATGATGTCGAAAAAGAAATTCATTGATACCCACATGACCTGTATCTGGCAGAAAGTTTCTGAGGAGAATCGAAAAAAGAAACTTTCTGACGTGTATGAACGAATTACTGGTAAGTCTGTAAAGGATGCTGACGGTGAGTCTGCTGATAAGTGATGGTTTTGGTTGATTAAGCCGGGCGGAAGTCCGGCTTTAATTTTAATTGTATGGCTGATTTCGAGAAATTGGAGAATGTGATAAACAGAATTGCATCAGGATTTGAAAAGTCATGTATGGATTGCCTTCAGGAAAACAATATAGAAGTTGCAGACCTTGTAAGGGAACAGCTATATTCAGGTCTTGACGGTAATACAGACAGTCTTAGACCAGGATATTCAGAAGATCCATATTTTAGAGAAACTACATCTATGTGGCATAATGATCCAGACGGGTATATTGAATGGAAAAGGAAGATAACACCTCCGATAAAAAGTCCGAGACTGAATCTTCCTCCAAGGCCTGTTGATGTTCCTAACTTGTATATTACCGGTCCGTTCCATGAAAGTATCCGCGCATCTGTTGCAGGTGACACTCTTTCGATTGATACTGTGGGATTCGTTGATGGTCCTGATATAGTAAGGAAATACGGGAATGACATTCTCATGTTGGGAAAGGACGCAAGAGAGTATGTTGTACTTCAACTTCTCGAGCCTTTTTTGAAACGTTTTTTCAAACAATGTGGGTATAAATGATGGGATGCGGTTGCGAGAATAAGAAAATCATGTCTGACTATGAGCGTGTGGCCATGCTTGCAAAAAAAGCTGCCATGCTGGACGGATGTGTGTACGTTGTGTACAGGAAGAGTGACGGTACCTACTCGTTCGATAAGGAAGGTACCAAGGTGGATGGCGTTATTGTTGAATATAAACATTACTTGTGATGGGAAATTTGAAATTGAAGGATTTCGTCGATGAGGAATCATTGAAGAAGTTGCAGGAACTTAGGAGTACAATATCAGATGTAAGGCAGGATTACAAGGATGCTGCATCGGAACTTATCAAGGGACTTACTGTTGACGTCAAGGTAAAGGGAGATATTGACAAGTTGCAGGCCATATATAATACTCAGGCTAAGAACGTATCTTCCGCATCTGAAAAACTTACTGATGCATTCAGTCGTCAAGCAGAGGTCGCTGAACAACTGATGAAGAAAATCAAGGAGAAGGCAGATGCAGAAAAGCTGAGTACAAAAGAGGTAAAGGAATTGTCAAAGGCATCAGCAGAAGCATCCAAGGCAATGCAGCAGGCTGCAAAGGCTGAGGAAGCAATGAATAAGGCCCAGAAATCTGCGAACACTACCAGAAAGGCTGCTGCCATGACCGAAGAGGAGCGAATCCGTTTCATCAAGGAATCTTTGGAGTTGGCAGACAAGGAGGTGCATAGTAAAGAAGAAGCTATAGAAGTGAACAAGCGACTTCGTAAAGCGTCTAATATGTTGAAAGATACCGACGAGGATTACAGAAATACGCTCGGAAAGTTGAATTCTACAATCGGTGTAAATACTGATTACATAAAGCGTAACAGTGACCGTTACACGCAGCAGAAGATGACTATCGGTAGCTATAAGGAAGAAGTTAAAGCAGCCTGGATGGAACTTAACCATCTGAATGATTCCATGGGTAGCTTCGGAATTATATCAGGCAGTTTTGGCGACTCCCTTCAATCTCTTGGTAATGCAGGAAGTGTGCTTGAAGGTTTGTCCGGTTTTGGCAAGATATTCCAGAACAAGTGGCTTCTTGGTCTTGGAGCTGTTGGGGCTGCCGGTGCCGGGATAGGATGGTGGGTGAACTACAATAATGGACTAACAGAAGCAACACGTCTTACACAGCAGTTCACTGAGAAGTCAGGAGAGGACTTGAAGGCTTACCGCACGGAAGTGCAGGCTATTGCAGACTTCTACGGTAAGGATTTCAAGGAGGTATTGATTGGTGCAAATGCTGTCTCTAAGCAGTTTGGTATCTCCGCTGAAGAATCCCTGAAACTAATTCAGGATGGATTCATTGCAGGTGCCGATGCAAACGGTGAGTTTCTGGACACGCTGAGGGAGTATCCTGCATATTTCAAGGAAGCCGGTATCAGTGCTGAAACATTCATTGCTATTACTGCCCAGGCTGCTAAGTCTGGTATCTATTCTGATAAGGGTGTGGACGTTATCAAGGAAGGTAATCTTCGTATCCGTGAAATGACAACAGCTACCGCAGCGGCACTTGAAGGAATCGGCATTTCGGCTGATGAGGTTCAGGAACAGTTGAAGTCCGGCCAGAAAACAACATTTGACATTATTCAGATGGTATCTGAGCGGCTGAATGAGTTGCCCGATAGTGCGTCTGTTGTCGGTACTGCATTGGCTGACATCTTCGGTGGTCCGGGTGAAGATGCCGGACTGCAGTATATACGCACATTGAAGGATATTAAGACTAACCTCGGAGATGTTAAGGCAGAAACAGGTGAATTAGGGAAAGCACAAGAAGATATGATTGAGAGCCAAAAGTTGCTTTCTAAGGAGTTGGCACTATTGTTTGATGCGACTGGAGGATCATTCGAAACGATGTCTGCAAAAATAAAGAGTTCTATTGCGTCAATGACTGCAGATTTGCTTTCATTTGTTCGTCGTGGGATTGAGAGCGTTGAGGAGCTTTCTGAGAGAGAAGAAAAGCAGGCCAGGGCTGAAGGAGAAAGGTATGCAGAGACTGACGTAATTAAACAATATGAGGAAATCAATAAGGCAAGAGAACAGTATGTCAAGCAGGGAATGTCAGAGGAAGAAGCATTTAAAAAGGCTAAGGAAGAACGGCTTGATATGATGAAAAGGTCTTTGAAATATGAAAAGCAAAATTTGGAGGAAGCTGTCAATATCAATAAAAAATACTATGACGAATATCAAAACGCAAGTCTGTGGAAACAGATGTTTGGAATTGACCGGACTAATTCCGCGATAAATTCTGACATTAGAAACTCATGGGGTGAAAGGATGTCTGCAGAGAGGAATTACTCCAACATGAACAGACAGATTTCTCTTGTAGAAAGTTACCAGTTGCCAGGAGCAAAAAGAAGTGAAGTTTCAGAAACAGCAGATGAAAAATCATCACGCCTTGAAGCCGAAAAATCATTGCAGGAGTCACGTATTGCCTTGATGGAAGAAGGACTTGATAAGGAACTGGCCACAATCCGCTATGGTTACCAGCAGAAGATTGATGCCGTAAAAGGTAATTCATCCGCAGAAATGGCATTGAGAAAATCGTTACTTCAAGAAATGAACAACGAATTGGCGAAGGCTTCTGAGGAGTATGAAAAGAATCGTGCAAGTATTGACCTTCAGAATCGCCTTGCTTCCGTTGAGGAAGGTAGTGAGGAAGAAATGTCCGTTCGTCTTGATATACTTGATAAGCAGAAGGAAGAAGAAATGAAGGCTGCTGAAAGTAATGGTGCCGACGTGAGCCTCATCGAAAAGAAATACATCAATGAAAAGCGTAAGATTTATGAGGAATATGCTGCTGATTATGTTGATGAGATTTCTAAATCTGCCGCAGCCGAACAGGTTGTAAGGAATGCACAATATAATTCCGACCTGAAAGAGTTGGAAAAGCTGCATGCCAAGAAACTTATTTCGGATGAGGAATATGAGAAAAAGAAGGCTGATATAACAGAACGGTATTCTATTGATACCGCTAAGGCTGCTGTTGACTCGTTGGAGGAACAGATTTCTGTTGAAAATCTGAGCCAGGACGACAGAGAAAAACTTGCCGAGCAGCTTCAGAAAGCAAAGGCTGATTTGGCAAATGCTGAAGCTGATGCTGAGATTGCTGCAATCAAGAGGGTTCAGGATGAAGAAGAAGATTCTTACAAAAAACGGATGAAGAATGCTCAGCGATGGATGGATGTTGCGTCTGATGCCATTGGTGCAATCGGTAATCTTATGTCGACATTATATGAGCGTGATATTGAAAAGATTGAGGATGAACAGGAGGCAAATGAGGAAGCGTACAATGCTGATGTTGAAAGGATTGAAGCACTTGCCGAAAGTGGAGCAATATCTGAGGAGGAAGCAGAGGTTCGTAAAAGAGCTGCTGAAGCTGAAACATCAAGAAAGAATGAGGAACTTGAGAAAAAGAAAGTTCAGTTGCAGCAGAAGCAGGCTAAATGGCAGAAGGGTGTGGACATTGCTCAGGCTGGTATAGCAACAGCACTTGCAATAACTCGTGCATTACCTAACCTAGTACTTGCTGCAATAGTAGGTGCAATGGGAGCGGTACAGATAGCGACTATCGCAGCAACACCAATTCCTGCATACAAGGAAGGTACTAAGAACGGTGGACATATTGGAGGATTGGCTATCGTTGGTGATGGTGGAAAGCATGAGGTTGTTGTGTATGGTGGTAAGTCATGGGTAACTCCAGATGTTCCTACCGTGGTAGATTTACCGAAAGGTGCTGAAGTGTTCCCTGATATAAGCGAATTCAATGAGAATGTAAGAATGAATACTATATATGATTCAGGAATAAGTAGTCCTGTTGTTGTAAATGATTATTCTGAACTATCTCGTGAGATGAAAGGAATGCGTGTAGAACTCAGGAAAATAATGAAGATAATACATAAGGAAGCATACAACTCTAATTATGAACATTATAAAAGTACAAGATTATGATAACTACATTAAGCAGGTTGAGTATGTTTGATTTTATTGAACTTCTTTGTGGAAACAGAGAAGTTCTTATGGAGGAAGGTGATAATAATTCCATGCTGGAAAATGTGGCTTCAGAATTGATATATCAGTATCAGAGCATAGTAAATCCTTCCGGAATAGAATCTGCAATTTTAGAAAAGGAAGAGAAAATAAAGATTAAGTACAGGATTACTATTGCAAAGATATTGAAGGCGCTTATTAGCATAAACGCTGTAGATGATGTTGTTGGACTTCTGTCAGAAATGGGAATTACTGGTATTGAGCGTGAAAAGATTCCTTCAAGAATAGACCGTATGATTGCAGAAGCGGAGTACATGAGAAAGAGGATTGAAGATACTTCTTCTGCTGATAGAAAGAAAAATACTCCTGATGATGTACGTGCATCATTTGACAGGGAGATAGCGTTTCTTATGACTTATTTCAAAATGAATATTGACACAAGAATCATTACTGCAGGTGTGTATGCGAATATGGTTCATCAGGCAGATGTTGAAATTAAAAGAAAATTGCATCGTTAGATAACTTTTTTGCTGCTTGTCGAATTTTTTTCCGTTTGGTTTGTAACACGATTGTAACACTAATAATCGTAATAGACATGGAAGAAAAATTCGACAATGTGGCTTTATTGCCAGTAATTAATGAGAAATGTGACATAATAATTCATCTTTTATCGTCACTTTGCGACAACCCGGATTTTCTTATAGACTTACTCAGAAAGACTACTGAGAAGCAGAATAAGTTTTCATCATCTCGAATGAAAATATTGCATGGACATGGGGTTGGAGCAGATAGTGATTGAGCAATATCAGTGGATATTGGGACTGGCAAGAAAGTATTGCAGGAATATGATGGACGCAGAAGACCTTGCCGAAGAGACTGTGTATAAGATTCTGTCAAATAAAAGTAAATATGATTCTTCCAAGAGCTTCCGACCATGGTGCAGCGTTATTATGTTGAACACATATATAACAACATACAATCATGAATCATTGATACGTTTCGATTCTGAGGAGAAGGCTGATCATATCCATTCTTATTTCGATGCGGACAATGAAACGTTAAGGAATGAACTTTATGGGATAATTGAAAAATGCAGGAGAAAATCATGTTCCGTTGATTGCGCTATAATGTATGCTGAGGGTTACTCTTATGAAGAGATAGCAAAAAAGATGCATATACCATTAGGTACGGTTCGTAGCCGTATCTCGTTTGCTCGGAATATGATTAGGCAATGTGTTGTAGATTAATAAGTTAATTATGGTTTGACAATTGAGAATGGCGAAGTTTACGATTGCATATATAGTCAATCTGAACTATCTTTATAGTACAATTAAAATATAAGTCAAACCAAATAATCTTAGCATTATGGAAAAGAGTAATTTTCGAGTAAGAGTGATGAAGTATGCACACCAGTTAGCAAAAACAACAGAATACACGTGGAAAATCTGTCTTATTAAGGCATGGGAGTTATACAGACTTGCTAAAAATATGAGAAAGGGTATTGTGAAATTTGCATTCCAGAAAGTTGACGGAAGCATCAGACATGCTTCAGGAACATTGTACAATCTTCCGGCCGGAACATCAATTCACGGGAAAAAACTGACAAAGCCAAGTTACAAGACATTTGCATACTTTGATGTAGATAAAGGAGAGATGAGATGCTTTAAGATAGAAAACCTTGTAACCGTTTATTGATATGGAAAGTTTTATTGTTACTACTTCCGGGGAAGTATCATTTACTTTCCCGGCAAACGGGAGTGATTTCTCGTTGAAAGAATTGCAGGATTCTGTTAATGGAAATATAGAGATTGTTCCAATAAGAAAGAATGTAGGTCCTTTGATTTTTAAGGAATTTGATAAGGAGGGGTTTGCAATAAAATTGACTGATGAATATATTATGATTGTTAATTCTGAGGGGAAGATTGAGTCTAAGCAGTTCAATTATGTAGCAACAGTACTGGCAACGGCATCGGAATCTATAAGTCCTGGAGACTGGATTGCTGGAGATGTACTTGTCTGCAGAAGTAGTATGGTTAAATAGTTCGGTTTTGTGTAATACATTTTATATCAGTTGTTTGCGCGTTTTTGTAAGAGTAGGATTTTAGGCAAGCCTTAGTCGGTTTGCCTATTTTTATATATTTGAGAATGAATTAACGACAGGATGATTTGTAGATATTTTTTACATATAGACTCAGATGTTATGGATGTTTCAGATATGATTGAAAATCTGTCTGACATCAAGATAACATATACTCGTACAGGATTAAACGGAGTAACGAGAAAGTGTGGTAGTACAATTAATTTTGTTTTTTCTGCAAGGGATAAGCTGATTGGAGTGTATGAATCAAAAGGAATTAATTCTGTAGTTTACTTCTCAATATCACAAATTATTAATAACTGGGATTTTGTTGAACTATTTAAATGTCAGCTTGATTTCTCGTCTTTTAGCTACGACTCATATACTGCAAGTATATCATGCCTTGATAATGATATTGAATCCATATTAAATGCTAATAAGGGCACTACGTATGAGTTTTTTGTAGACGAATTGAAGAATGATAAGAAACTGAATTATGATGGTGTTATAATCAGGAATGAGAAGGTATGTATATTATCAGGTGAAACTGTTGAAGGAGAATCTTACACAAGGAAAGAGTTTGACAACAGGGTGCCGGACTGGTGGTGGATACCATATATCGGAACTACAGATTCTGGTTCTGAAATTCATAACAAGTCATTTGTTTTTCAGGACCAGTCTGAATCTATGCCTTCTGCATCAGGTGACAACACAGGATGGGGATTCCCTGCAAATCCTTGTAATACAAGCTGGTTTTTGGAATGTCTGCGAGACAATACTATAACAATTGATTTTAGTTCCATAGAGTTCTCAGGTAGTAATCAGTTTGCATATGCTTTGTTTAAGATTGATACTAAAGGTGTGGTACAACCACTGACATGTGGATATTCAAATATGCTTTCGCTTGACTCAAATACGAGACCGAATTCAATTAAGTGGACCGGTCAGTTGAAGAAAGGTGAAAAGCTTCAGTATGCTGTTTTTAATCATAATCCTTTAAATGAAACTCATGCAGATTTGTCCAGCTTGCGAGTAAACACTGGTGAATGTGGTGCTTCATGGGATGAAAGGGGTGACAATTACAAGATTGATATTGTAAGGCCTGTTACCTTACTTAATGCAATATTGAAAAAGATATTTCCTGGAAAGGATATTACCGGTTCTATTATTGAAAGTGTAGTAGGAATAACTAACGACAGGTTGAAAAATTCTTGTCTTGTCGCAGCAGAGAGTATCCGTGAAATGGCTACTCCACGAATATATACATCTTTCTCGAAGTTCTGTGAATATATGGAAGCCGTATATGGATATGTATATATAATTGATGGTAATGATGTGCGTTTTGTACACAGGAGTGAGCTTTTTAGTACCGATAATAAGATTGTTATAGGAAATGTGTCTGAATTTAATTATTCGGTAGCTTCCGACAGAATATATTCATCCGTACAGATTGGATATGAAAAGCAGGATTATGACTTTGGAAACAATGGTTCTGATGAATTCAATTTCAACAATACATATACCACCGGATGTACTATAAAAGATTCAAAACTGACTCTTATATCACCGTATAGGGCAGATTGCTATGGGTTCGTTGAATTGGCTGAAAAGAGAAATCAGGATTCAACGACAACAGACAGTGACCAGCAGATATTTATTGTGTGCGCAATTGAACATGAATCAGAATATGAACTTGATAGAAGTATAGATGTTCAGGGTACATATACTTATTCCATTTTTAATGCGAAACTTGCTCCAGTTTATATGATAGAAGCGAATATGGCTTATTTATCTTCGTTTGCTGGGAAATTGACATTTGCATCATCTGAAGGTAACTCTGACATCGTTATAGACGGGCGAAAAGTGAATTCTGATATAGATATGGGAAGTTCTATGTTTGGTAATGGTAATTTTTCTTTCACAATGGAGAATACTATAATTGATAGTAATTTGAACTCTTTGTGCATAGAATTATCAAATCAAGGAAAGACATATAAGGGATCTATTAAAAGCTTGGAATTCAGTTTATCCAATGTGGAAGCGGTTAAGTATGAACTTATAGAAATTAAGTAATATGTATAAGATAAGTCCTTTTACACCATTGTTTTTCAATCCATCTACGGATATTGGATTATCAAGCAGATATGTGCAGTCATTTTCTACGTATGACCATATTCTTTTGCAAATAATAGCATACAATGAAAGTAATGCTCCATCAGTATATATCGTTGATATAATCGGGAAAAGGCGGATGGTTAACATGAGGTCTTGGTTGATGAACCCCAATGAAACTTTGTATTTCACAGAAATAACAGGATTGAACAATGGCTTATATTATGTTGAAGTTGAGGGTGTATGTTCAGAAGTATTCCGTGTGACAGATGATGTCTCTGGAACTGTTCTATTGCAGTATTCAAATCCTAATAATCTGATGAGAAAGGATGCCGTATTTTGGATTGACAACATGCAATACTTTTTTGATTTCAGAATACATGGGGGATTCAAGGATGATGATTGGGTTTTCGGAGTAGATAATGAGCAATATACAACTTCAGGTAATGATGTTATTGACATATATAGTATTGACAATGTACAGAAGACTCTTACTATGGGAGGTTCAAAAGGCTGTCCAGTGTGGTATGCAGAGTTGCTAAACAAGGCATTATGTTGCAGCTATTTTTATGTCGATGGCGTTCGTTATGCCAGGGTTGATTCTAATGTACCTGAAATGAATGTACTTGTAGAGGGTATAAGGTCTTATGTGTTTAAACAGGCAATAAGAAGGGTTTCATTGTTAAATCCTGATATTGAAACGAACAACAAGATGATAATGAGACGTGTAGATGATTCACGTTATAGAACCATTGATAATGATAATTACAGATTTAAAACTATAGATTTATGACAAACGAAGAAAAACAGGAAATCATATCATCTGTGATTCAATCCTTACAGACAAATTCTGCTACAATAGACCAGTTGAGTGAGGTTGAATCTTGTTCAGAGGGTGATTTTATAGAGCTGAATAAGGGAAGAAAAATCAGTGCTGAGAATCTTGCAAAGGATGTATCTTCAAAAGTTCTTCAAGAAGCTAATCAGGCTGTCGCCGAATCACAGAACTATGCTGAGAAGTCCGAAGAGTCTGCAAATGAATCTGAGGAATATTCTGAAAAATCCAAGGAGTATTCTGAAGAAGCAAAGAGACAGGCTGTATTGGCCGGCCAGTCAGGTGAACTTGCGCAGTATGCGAAAGAACAGGGAGATTATGCGAAAGAACAGGGTAACAATGCTAAGGAGAAAGGAGAAGAAGCTGTTTCTATTGCTGAAGATGCTGCTAAAAGGGTGACGAATGATGTACTTTTTAAGACCGAACAATCATTATCGGAAGAAGAACAAGCGCAAGTATTAAAAAATATTGGGATAAAGTCTGTTGTAACTGAATATAATTATTTAGATTTAAATAGTATAATTATAAATTTTGATGGAAGTAATAAGTACGTTACTAAAATACCATGTACTGTCCCATTCTTTATTTTATCATTTGAGGTACGTGGAGAAGCACTGTTAGATAGAAAGAAATATAATGTAATTTTTTTACAAGATAGTGTAAATAAAAATTATTCAATGAATTTAGAAGCAATTAATCCTTATTTGACTGGAAGGATTGTTGCTAATGAAGAAGAATCAGATCCTGGTGTATTAACTCTTAAATGTTCTGGCGTTGAAAGTTCTAATCCTGATTATAATAGAATAACTTTAACTTCAGCTTGTTATCCTTCTGATTATGTATCTAAATTCAAAGGTAATTTTGAATCTGAAGAAGTTCTACAGTCGGTTAGGGGAACTATTGGCTGCTATGCATTTGTTGGAAATCCTCGTCACATCTATAACTGGGATACAGAGACAAATAAATGGAAGGATGGAGGAGAGCTTATTACTATTACAGATAAGGAACTATCTGAAGATTCAGACCGTCCTGTAGCTAATTCTACTCTTTTTAAGAAGTTCAATGAGATTGAAAAGAGCATTACTGATACCAAGAAAGAACTATCTGATAAGATTGATGAAAATATCTTCTTTAAAAATGTATCTAAAAATGGCGAAAGATTAGATTTGGTTTCCGCTGTCAATCTTGTTCCGGAAGAACTAAGAATTCATGGGTTTGAAGTGCGTTATCTTTCCGATGATGGTTCATGGATTGACGTTACTTTCACCGGTGATTCTATTGAAAACTGGAGCACTGAAAGTAACTGGAAACAGATTTCTGGTGGAGGTACTGGAAGCGGATTCTACAATGTGTCTGTGCAGCATCCATTGATAGAAGGGTATTACACTATTGAAACAGCACTTCAGGCAATCGCAAACGACAAGATAGATGATGAAGATAAGAAGGGTAAGATTATTACATTCGAAGTATCTGCAGGTAAATGGGAGGACTATCGTTTTTCAGGAACCAGCATTGAAAGTTGGCTTGAGCCTTCTGCCTGGGAACGTTTCGGAGGTGGAGATGCGATTAAGAAAATTAAAGTAACAAAAGGTATTTCTGTTCAAGAGTTGACGCCGGATGAACATGGACAGGTTGACCTTGAGATACCAGTTGTTGAAGTGGACCAGGCCGTTAATGAAAATTCAACTAACCCTGTAAGTGGAAAGGCTGTATTCAATGAGTTAAAGAAGAATACAGGCTCGGTGGCGTCAGGAATACAATTGAACGAGATAGGAGAGGGTGATCAGAAGGTATATTCTATCTCTCTTTTGAATGCAGGTGGTGAAGTGATAAGTACTACAGACCAGTTCTCCGGTGCCGGTGGCGGAAGCAGTCTTGCAACGAAGGTAATTCTTACTCGCGTTACAGCTAACAAGACTGTAAAGATTGGAGACGATGTGAAATTGACATACAAGTATGACCATGTCAATTCTGAGACTGGAGAATCAACGGGAAATCCGGCTAAGGCGATAGTGACAATCATACAAGGTGCTAACACCAATACATTAGAAAGTAACATCTATGCAGGAAGCAGCAATACTGTTGATGTGACAAAGTATATGGGAGTAGGTACCAATACTGTAAGGGTAAAGGTTCAGGTCGGTGAAGGCGCAGAGATGCAGGTTTCTCAAATTACATGGACAATCAATGTGGTTCAGTTGACTCTATCCAGTTCATTCAATATTGCAACATCTATCAATAGAGGAGATAGTGTCACTATCCCTTATGCTCTGTCAGGAGCAGGAAACAAAACATTAAGGTGCTACGTTGATGGTGTTGACAAGGAAGATAGAAGTATAACTGCTTCAACAGCGAATGGATCATTCAGTATAGATACATCTGGAATGTCACATGGAACCCATTCTGTTCAGCTTGTCGTAGAACTTGAGCTGTCTGAGGATAATATAATTAAATCAAACAGCATATACTTTGCAATAGGTGTTAGAGAAACTGATAATAATGCTCCGATAGTATATGCAAGGTTCGACTATCCTGATGGAAGCCTTATCTTGGGAGAAAATACGCCTTACATACAAACAAAGCAGTTTGATGTATATACACTATCCTATGCCGCATATAATCCTAAAGAAACTCCTACAAATGCCATCGTATATGTTGGTGAAGATGTAGCCTCATCATCATCTGTTCCTTTCGTTGTACAGAATCTTACGCTTCGTGCTTCTAATTATGGAGAACAGAAGTGCCGGATTGTTGTAGGCAAAACTGAATACAGCTTCAGATTGATTGCAGAGAAGAGTGAACTCAATATAAGTGAACCCACAGACGGAATGACTCTCAAACTTTCTGCACAGGGAAGAAATAATAATGATGTCAACCGTGAAGAATGGAGTTATAACGGCATTCAAACTGTGTTCGAAGGATTCAAATGGGGCGGTGACGGATGGATTGGAAATGCGTTAAGATTGAATGACAAAGCTCGTGCTGTCGTTCAATATGCTCCGTTAAGGCAACCAGACCAGAACGTAACTAACGCTTTTGCTTTTGCTGTAAAGTATAAGGTCTCTGAAGTTGTGGATGATGAAGCTGAGTTGATAAGATGCGTTGACGGTGATGGAACCGGTTTTGTAATCACCGCACAGGAAGCAAGAATGCAGACTAAAGGTAAGTCCTCATTATCCATGAAGATGGCTTCAGGCGAAGTCTATGAGGTAATATTTGTCTCATTTCCTAAATCAGCATCTGGTTCATCAGAATATGAGAAACTGAATACTGAGATGGTATATCTGTATATCAACGGAATCATGTCAGGTTCTGTACAGAGGTCTGCTTCTGATAGCATTTACCAGTCCGACCCGCAGTTTGTTACCATGGGAGCAGACGGTGCCACGTTAGATGTGTATCTGTTGAGGGCTTATAATACGTATCTTAGTGATTCTCAGGTTTTGGATTGTTATATGATTGACCAGGATTCTGTTGATGACATGTTTGCGTTGTATGAATCAAATAATGTGATTGATGACAACGGAAATGTTACAGTTGACAGTGTTCCGGACGGAATGCGTTATATCATCATTACCGGGCGGCAGGACAATGGGGTTCCTACTGTTCTCCAAGCGGCTGTCAATAACGACAAAGACCCGAAATATGATGTGGACGAGATGCTTTGTGTGGTGAAAGGGAACCAGTCATTGAACTTCAAGTGCGTGGGAGGATGTATCCGTCTGCAGGGAACTTCATCACTTGCATATCCGATAAAGAACTACCGCATTTATTTCAAGAATGCTTCCAAGGTAGCCGGTGATTTGTATCTTGGCTGTGACGAACAAGGTGTTGGAGGAGAGCTTCAGGAAGAGGCGAAATACTCATTCCGTCAGGCAGGTACATCCAACAAGGCAGCAGCCCCTGTGGATTGTTTCTGTCTTAAGGCTGACTTTGCCGAATCCTCATCATCACATAACACTGGTATGGCAAAAATTGTACAGAATATCCTTACTGCTGCAGGAGAGTTGACTCCTGCTCAGGCACATTGTTCAGGAGAATATGGATATGATGTGCGAACAACCATCGACGGTGAACCTTGTTACCTGTTCTACCGCGGTACCCTGGACGAAACTCCACAGTTCCTTGGCAAGTTCAATTTCAATAACGACAAGTCAACAGAAGCTGTATTTGGATTCTGCGATATACCTGGTTATCATGACCAGTCGTGGGTAGCAGATAAGTTTAGTGGCGTTAACCCGACCGAGTGCTGGGAGTTCCTGAACAACGACTACCCGATGGGCATGTTCCTGGATGATGATTTTGATACAAAGGGTGATGACGGTACCCCGAACTGGCTGAAGGTATTTGAGGCGAGATTCCCGGATGATGACGACATAAACGCCGAGTATGAGGCTGGAACCCGTAAGCCGAAATATCTTGAGCCGTTGGTGAAGTGGGTAAAGAGCACACAGAACGACGGTGAAAAATTCAAGGCTGAGCTCGCGGACTGGTTTGATGTAGACTATTTGTGCGACTATTATATGTTTACTGAAATAATGGGATGCGTAGACCAGCGCGTGAAGAACATGATGATGGGATTCTGGTATGATCCGGAAAAAGACAAGGTTCTTGCCTATATGATATTCTATGACTGCGATACTATTTTGGGTGTGCGTAACGACGGCCGTCTGAAGTATTCCTGGGATGTGGACGAAAACACTGTCGATCCTGAGCTTTCAACTGAAGAAAAGACGGTGTATGCCTATGCTGGTCATGATAGTGTATTGTGGAAGAATCTTCGTGAACAGTTCCCGGAAGAATTGCAGGCTGCGTACAGACGTATTCGTGAACGAATGTCAAACAGCACTATATTTAAAATGTTCGATGACGAGCAGAGCGCAAAGTTCTGTGAACGAATATATAACCTTGATGCTTTGAACAAATATGTTGAGCCGAAGACATTAGGTGTTGAAGTAAATCAGGATGGTTCAGTTACAAATGTCAAGTATTCGTACCTGGAAGCTATGCAAGGTAGTCGTAAGTCACACCGTCACTGGTGGATAACGAATCGTATGGGGTTATTTGATGCAAGATATAGTACGGGACAATATACAGCAACTGATATATCGTTCAAAGGAAATAGTGCTGCAGGTGCTACAGTAAAGGCTACTCCGCTTCGTGATTTCTATTTTGAATTCCGTCGTGAAGGTGATACAATGGTGCATCAAAAGGTTACTAAAGATGTGGAATGGAGTTATACTTATAACCAGATGGCCAACATTGGAACAATATTCCACCTGTACGGTGGTGAATGGATGAAGAAACTGGACCTGTCTGCGTGGGGTGGATTTACGGACATGAGCCTTCCGACGCTTCCTGTTCTTGAGGAGCTTATTCTTGGAGGCAACGCAAAGACATACGCACTGACAGAGCTTGTTCTTGGTACGAAGATACCGATGCTGCGTAAGCTTGAGGTAGTCAACTACACCAACCTTCCGAGCCTTGACCTGTCAGGATGCAACCGTCTGGAAGAAGTGAACGCATCCGGATGTACAAAGATGTCTACAATAACCTTTGCTGAGGGTGCGCTTATTAATAAACTTCATCTTCCTGAAAACTTCCAGACTCTTGTACTGCGTTCAATGCAATATATAGAATGGGATGCTATCACATTTGATGCAAAGAATAATCTTACAGGATTATGGATTGAAAATTGTTCCCTTATAGACGGTAAAAAGGTATTTGATGAGATGTTCGCTCTTAAAGGTGCATTGAAATATGTTCGTATAACTGGAATTAATCTGGAAGGAGACGGAAGTGATTTGAAGGTTTGGTATGATTCTGGTATTGGAGGTATTGACGCTCAAGGTATCACTACAAATACAAGGTGTAAGCTGGTTGGCAACTACAAACTGACTAAGTATCTTGATGAAGAAGTGTATGCTAAATATGCTGAACGGTTTGATGAGCTGAATATTCGTCAGCCTCAATATACTATGATTGAGTTTGATGATACAGTTCCGGACGATGCAAATATATCTAACCTTGATAATGAGACCGGATACAAGTTTGGCAATACTTATCAGACAAGTGCTCATATATCAGTTATCAGGAGAAACAGACATCGGGTACTTGGTAAACTGAAATCAGAAGGAAAGATGGTTATATGTCAGCTTCATGATGAGGATAGTAATTATTATGCGGATGCCGAAGTAGCAGCTTCAGGAACACCGGCTAAGTTGGATTCTACTGAAGGTGACGTGTATATATATGAGCCTCATTATTGGTATAAGGGTATCAATGACTACCTGAATAACAAGAAGTATTCATGTTTCAGTTCGAATGAAGAAATGCCGGATAGACCGGAATGTAAGGTTATTGGTTATGATGAGATTGAGTCTGAAAAGAATGTGCGTGAAGGGTATAAACTGACTGTTGGAAGACAGCATCTTGATGATGCTTATTCACAGGATTCAAATTATCTTGTCTGTAAAGTTAACGTGTTTGGATATAAGAAAGTGAGATTCCCGACTGTACTTGGTACATCAATGATTGGTTCATGTTTTACTGATTCCGGAAAGAATGTAGTGAAGGATGTTTTTGTAGATTCTCTAAACAATAGGTTTGTCAATGGTATGTATATTATCTGTGATGTTCCGGAAGGGGCTACGGAATTGAACTTTACTATTCATAAGTATGCGGAATTTGATTGCGTAGTATTGAGCAACAGCGATAAGATTGAAGATATGGAACCTGACTGGGTTGAGCATGAACGGTGTCTGGTAGCTGTCTTTGAGGCATGTACGATAGGTAGTAAATTGTATTCGGCTGCTACAGGTAATGCAAGTGTTGGCTCATTGACTCAGAGTGATTTCGTCTATTATGCCAAGCAAAGGGGACTTCAACTTATTGACTGGGAGATGCACAAGGATATAGCTAACTTGTTTTTTGCTTTCTATGGTCGTCGTGATTCTCAGGACCAGTGCGGATATGGACAGTCAACAGAACAGAGAAATATCGGAACTACGGCATTGCTTGGTATGCAGGATACCATAAGCTATAATTCAGATGGAGGAGCACATCAGACTTCCAATGCATGGTATGTACGCCCAAATGAAGATGGAAAGAATGTATATTCTCTCATTTACAATACAAACTGCATGGGATATGAGAATTTGTACGGTGATAAGTATGAATGGTTGTCAGGTGTTTCTTTGCCTAATACGAATACTCAGGAACAATATAAGTTGTTGATAGAGATGCCAGATGGAAGCACTAGAAAGGTAAAGTCTGGTACTGTTAGTGGATATTGTACTGGTATGTATCATCAGAAATATATGGATATTGTAGGAGTACATTCACAGAAAGGAAGTTCGACTACTTATTATTGTGATGAGTTTAATGTAAGTAATGCTGCTAACCGTGTGGTGTGCCGGTCGTACTACAACTCGAATGCGTTTGGCGGTGTCTCGTTCGCGTATTGCGGCCACGATTCCTCGTCCACGTTTACGTATATCGGCTCTCGTCTCGCCTTCAGGGGCGAAATCGAAGAAGCGGAAAGCGTGACTGCGTTTAAAGCGATAAAAGCGATTTTGGCATAATATGATTTAGGAAGTTGACGTAGTTTTTTACGTCAACTTTTAAAAACGGGCGTAAGCCCGTCGAAATTTTTTATTTTTTGGATTATGAAAAAAGCATTACATTTGCCACGAGGGTGGATTCCTCTGTACCGTGTGGTGTGCCGGTCGAACAACAACTCGAATGCGAATGGCGGTGTCTCGTTCGCGAATTGCGGCAACGATTCCTCGTCCACGAATACGAATATCGGCTCTCGTCTCGGAATCAATCAGAAGGAAATAATGGCTTTATGCCAGGAGGATGAGCCTCAACAAAAGCGGTATTTGTACCGGAAAGTTGAAAAAAAACTTGAATGGGTAGAGTTTGGTAGGGATTTTTCCCGAAGAAGTTGGGCCCGGTGATTGAAGGCATGAAGAGAATAGGTAACATCATGAGTGAGGTTGTTGAGTATTCGAACATGTATGAATCTTACAAACAGGTTCTTCGTGGGACAAAAAGGAAACAGTCTCAGTCAGGCCAGCGTATTATACAGGATACGGAAAGAATACTTACGGGATTGTCCGAGTCTCTTGCGGACGGGAGCTTTGAAATATCTGGATACAAAGATATAGATGTTGTTGAAGGTGGAAAACTTCGACATATTCAGGTTTTATCTTTGAGAGAAAGAATAGCTATTAATGCTGTAATGCGTGTTGTTGATAAACACTTGTTACCACGTTACATAAGGACAACTTCTGCGAGTATCGTTGGAAGAGGTATGCACGATCTGATGAAGTATATCAGGGATGATATACGTAATGATGTGGATGGAACAAGATACTGTCTGAAAATGGACATTCATAAATTTTATGAAAGTATAGACCAGGATGCAATGATGGATTGCGTAAAACGTGTGTTTAAGGATAAGATTCTGATATGCCTTCTCGATAAGTTTGTCCGTATGATGCCTTCAGGTATCAGCATTGGACTTAGAAGCTCGCAATGCCTTGGAAATCTTCTTCTGTCTGTTGTTGTGGATCATTACCTGAAAGATGAGTTAGGTGTGAAGTATTATTACAGGTATTGTGATGATATGGTTGTTCTATCTTCAAATAAGGAATATTTGTGGTCCATTTATAACGTAATAAAGGAAAGGCTTGATGGAATAAATCTTGAGATAAAGGATAACGTCAGGGTTTTCCCGACAGAACAAGGGATAGACTTTATAGGCTATGTTATATTTCCTGACCATGTATTGCTCAGGAAGAGAATAAAGAAAAAGTTTGCAAGAAAAATGCACGAAGTAAAAAGCTCTAAGAGAAGGGATGTGCTTATTGCTTCTTTTTACGGAATGACCAAGCATGCGGATTGTTGTAGATTGTTCAAAAAATTAACAAATAAGGATATGAAAAAATTTAGTGAAATGGGAGTCGTATATACTCCTGCAGATGGAAAGAAACGGTTCCCAGGACAAACGGTATCTCTCAAGACGTTGATAAATCTTGAGATAGAGGTACATGACTACGAGACGGACATTAAGACATCTGAAGGAGAAGGACGGTATCTTGTGTCTATTAGGATAAAGAAAACCGGAGAATGGAAGAAGTTCTTCACTGCATCGGAGGAAATGAAGGCAATCCTTGACCAGATTTCTGACATGGAGGATGGCTTTCCGTTCGAGACAGTACTGGAACCTGAAACCTTTGACGGAAATAAGGTTAAGTATAAATTTACGTGAAATGAAGAGAGTAGAAGGATATTCTGATATTAGGTTACTTGAATGTACAAACCCAGTTAAGAACAAATGGCGTCTAAGATTTGATGTTGTTGCAGGTGAAGATGGGGCATGCTCATACATGGAGGAGGAACTTGACCATAAGCCTGATTCTGAAGAAATACGCTCTATCGTATCTCAGTGGTACAATTCTGAAACAGATAAGAAGATACTTTCAGGATTAGAATATGAAGGTCATACTGTATGGCTGTCGAATGAGAACCAGTTCAACTACAAGGCAGCATATGACATTGCCGTTCAGACTTCCGGACAGAATCTTCCAGTAACTTTCAAGTTAGGTACTAATGAGGAGCCATATTATAAAACATTTGAGAATCTTGAAAGTTTACAGGATTTTTACTTGAAGGCTATGAATCATATACAGGAATCGTTGAAAGAAGGATGGGAGAAAAAAGATTCGTTCAATGTTGAATTATATATTTAGGATTGAGTTATGTGTTTGTATATCAGTGATATTTGATTAGTCGTGATTATAGGATTTTCTAAAAAAAAGATATGATATAATATATTCAATATCTTTGTGAAGGCCCTCAGATAATGTATTGTGCATTGTCAGAGGGCCTTTTGTTTTATTAAATCTTATTTTATATGAAGGAATTAGATGATTTGATTAAAAAGGTAGGGAATGACAAGGTATTGCATTTCCTTGGAGGAGGGTGGATTTGCGCAGTTATCACTTTTGTATCAATTCTTCAGGAGGGTGATTTAGACTCATGGGGAAAAATATCATGTGTAATAATTGGCACAACGGTAGTGGCTTTTCTGTCTGTTGTAAAAGAAATTATCATGGATGATAAGGCTGACTGGTTTGATGTTCTTGCGTCTATTGCTGGATGTGTGACGATTTTTGCTGCTGTTGGAATTGGTATTTTGTTTAATAATTTATCTATGTGATATGACTGTCCTATTCTTAATTTCATTGTTTGTTATTGCGATTTATATCGCTGTAGTAATTGTAAAATCAGGAGTACCTTATTCAGTTTCGGATACTTATTACAGGATTGAGCACAAGAAGTGGTTTACGTTTGTTATGCTTGCAACAGGGTTTTCATTGCTACCTGTTGCCCTTGAAGTAAGTTCGGAATCATCACAGTTCTTGATTTTCCTTACCATAGTAGGAATTACTTTAGTTGGTATTTCTCCGAATTTCAAGGGGGAAAAATCTGAGCGTAACGCTCATTATGCTGGGGCAATTATGCTTCTTGTATTTTCACAGATATGGGTATGGCTTAATTTCAAGTGGATTCTATTGCTTTGGCTTGTGTATGTTGGCTATATTGCGTATAGCCTTATTAAGAAAAAGTCAAGTTCTAGTTTTTACAACGATCTTGTAAGCTTGAAACCGGTATTCTGGGCTGAGATGGCATTGATTGTTTCAACTTATATTGCGGTTTATATTAAATTATGAAAGATATAGTGTATAGCTTTATCAGGGAGCACATGATGATGCATATAGTATTGATTGCATTATCTTCTGCTGCTACACTAGGTGCAATGGCAATAGATTTTGTTTTCGGGCTTATTAAAGCAAAAAAGAGAGGTGAGGCACGCACATCTACTGGATACAAGAAGACCGCAAGTAAAGCGCAGAAATATTTCAGTCCGTTCATGGTGCTTGTGTTTATAGACCTTATCTGCTGTGTAGTAATACCATTTCCGGTGTTTAGTATGCTTTGGGCAGCTTATTGTGTGTTCTGCGAGTTTAAATCTGTAAGGGAAAAAAGCTGGCAGAAAGCCGAATTACGTAAGGCGGAAAAAACCATGTCTGTTATTATTGAGAATAAAGATGATATAGCAAAATTGGCTGCCCAAATTTTATTTGAGACAAATAAAAAGGAGGAGGAGAAGAAATGAATAAGATTGATGCGATAGTAGTCCATTGCTCTGCTACAAAGGCCGGGCAGGACATCGGTAAGAAGGAAATCACACAGATGCACCTTCAGCGTGGTTTTTCCACGATTGGGTACAATTTCATTATCCGGCTTGACGGTACGGTAGAGGTTGGACGCAGCCTTACCATAGATGGGGCACACTGCAACAGCAAGGGTTTCAGCGGCATTAGCTACAACAAGCATTCCATCGGTATCTGCTACATTGGTGGACTTGATGCAAACGGAAAGGCAGCCGATACCAGAACTCCGGAACAGAAGAAGGCGCTGGCAAAGCTGATTAAGGAACTCTGTACTAAGTACCAGATTGTGGAAGTGCTGGGCCATCGTGACACATCGCCTGACTTGGATGGGGATGGTATCGTAGAACCTGAAGAGTGGACAAAGATGTGTCCTTGCTTCGATGTAAGGTCTGAGTATCCTTTTATTCCTGAAATCGTAGTCAAACCATGAAATACTTACCATATCTTTTAATAGCTTTACTGGCTTTCGGATTAGGTTGGTGCAGCCGTTCGCCAACTAAAGGCAATATCGGGAAGTCTGATACCGTTACATCTGTCCATGTAGTTACAAAGGTCGATGTGGATACGATGTATATTCTGTCTCCTCAGCCTTATCTTGCATGGATTGATAACTCAGACACCATTCATGTGAGCGATACCTGCTATCATCTGCGTGAATACAAAGAGTACAGTGATAGCAACTACTACGCAAAGGTCAGCGGTGTAGCACCACGCTTGGACGAAATTCGGGTTTATCCGCGTACCATTTACCAGACTGAATACATTTATCGTGACATCGTACAAAAAAACAAACGCTGGGGGCTTGGTCTATCTGCTGGCTATGGTATCGGTAGAAACGGTTTATCCCCTATCTTGGCGGTAACGGTAAACTACAATTTATTTCAATTTTGATATACAATATTTTCCTATAATTATACACAACTTTTCTCAGAAATTATATACATCTTTGCAGTGTAGAAGTTCGCTTTTATTAGCAAACAAAAGCCCCGACCAGATTAATATCCGGAAGGGGCTTCTTTATGACCAGCCTCAACAACACTAATAATCAACTTCACTGGCTGGTTCTATTTGTGTGTTACTATGTTATCTGATAAAAGTTCGGGAATAGGCATAAAAAAAGTGAGGGGAACCACCCCCTCACTAAAAGTCAAACCAAAATCAGGGCCACTGCCCTTCATTATGGTATTGCAAATATACGAATTATTTTTTATGAACAAAAAAATCCCCGCATCGGCTTAGTGCGGGGACATGTCAAACAAAGTCACTTAATTAAATTTAAGCGAAGCCGAAGTATTTTTTATTGTATTGCTTATGTCTTCCAGTGCATTCAGGAATGTTTGAAATTCATTCTGTGTGAACTTTGCAGGCTTTCCATTTACAGTATATCCATTTATTCGCTGGTACAGCCAGTTCCGGCTTTTTCCAAAGTATTTCTTTGCTATGTAGCTGAATGAGATTATATCAGGAAGTTCCCCCAGCTTATCCTTTAGTATAGTTTCTTCTGCCCTGGTAATAAAATCCTCGCAAGCCTCAACGGTAGCTTTAAGTCCGGCTTTGGAATCTGCAATGTACTTGTTCTTTTCTTCTTCACTCATTGAGGATAGTTTCACCTGCATTTCCTTTTGGAAGGCAAGTTTTTCCTCAGCAGTCTTTAGCTCTTTGAACTTCTCAAATGCAGCCTGCATGTCTGCGTTAGGAAGGTATTTATCCATATTATCCATAAATCTATTTTTAATGCCCTCCCAGTAGGGAGGGCTGTTTTTCTACTCTTTTTCCAACATCTTTCGGATTTCGTTCATCCGGTCCAGAATGTCATTAACCATCTTTTCGTATTCTGATTTCTCAAGAACTCCGTAGGTTGAATGAAATTCGATTAGCAGTTTGAGATGATTGTACTCTTCTTCTAACTTTTTCCTTTCTTCATTTTCCATGTTGTTTTAATTAAGTGAATAACTCTTTGTTTGACACTACAAAGATAATAAGCATTTGCATATTATCAAAATATTTCGGTGTTTTTTTACGTCAGATTATCAAGAATTTCTCTGATTGCCTTGTCTGCATGTTTCTTCATAATGGATACATAGTTGAATATCGGCCGGCTGTCTTTCATTGATTGTCCGATGCAGTATTCCAGTGTTGACAAAGGAATTCCTAAGTCAAATCCGTGTTGAACGAAAGACTTACGGGCTGAATACAGGGTAAAATAATGCTTAATTCCGCCAATTTCTGCCAGTTTCTTAATCTTTCTTGCAAGAACATTGTAGCAGCTTACATAGCTTGAATAACGGCCGAAAATGAGTTTTCCTGATTTCTTGTCCATGTATCGTTGTATGATTGGCTTTGCTTCATCAGGAATAGAGAAGTTCACCGCATTGTCTCCCTCTTTAGTGTGCCTGGTCTTTTTTCGGACATAGTATATTTCATCTGTATTCCGGAAGTCGTATTCCAGCATATCAACAAGATTCATTCCGGCAAGATAATAAGTCAGCATGAAAATGTCACGTACTACTGAAAGGCTGTGTGTGTCCAGTCTGGCATCACGTATTTTCTTAAGCTGCTCTACTGTTATGTACGTGTCCCTTTTCTTTGCTGACGGAACTTTAGCCGTCACGAATGGGTCCACGTCGAATGATACATATCTCATTTTCACAGCATAGTTGATGATTACTTTCAGAAGAGTAATGTATATCTTAATACTTGTCTGGGAGAGTTTGTCTTTCTGAAGGCTCATTAAGTAGTTGTTGATCCGAATTGGAGTGATGTGTTCCATCAGAGTGTCATTACCGGCGAAGTCCATGTACCTGTTAGCTGCAAGCCTGTACAGCTTGTAGGTCTTTCCTCTGTCATCCTTGTCAATCTGTGATAGATATTCGTCTGCTATATCAGAGAATGTCCTGTGCTTTTCTCCGGAGATTGGTGATTTGATTATCTTGATAAGCTGGCTGCATGTAAGGCTGTCTGCAAAAGGAATGTTTGACGCTCTTTCTTCATACGCTGACAGCAGCTTCATGAGATGTATGTTCAGCCTTTCCTTGTCTGGTCTTTTGACAATTCTTCCGTTGCTTATTTCTTTCTCTGAGTCTATCGTTACATCAGTCGGGATGTATCTTGTTTGCCGGCAATGTGTAACTGCTATCCTTACTGTGTGTTTATTGTTTTTTAAGATTAAATTCGGGACAATTGTTAAAAAAAATGTTGCCATACTGGTTTATATTTTAAACTGGAATAAAAGTGGAATGAAATACGCCCAAAAGTGAGGTTTTTTCTATCATTCACACGTTACAAATTAGATTGCGAAAAGTTCGGTGTGTATCCCTAACTACTTGAAAACCAGTAATAAAAAAGATACTCCCGCTGAACACTTTCAGCAGGAGTATCACAACACAAAAACTAAACTAGACTTAACTAAACTATTCTAAAAGAAGTTTCACAACTTCCGTTTTATTATGTACGTCACAAATATAGGGTTTAGATTGATTGTCTCCAAAGAAAAACAGTAAAAAAAACGATTGTTTCAAAAAAAAAGGTTGAAAATACAACAAAAACTCAAATAGTATGTTTGTTAACATAATTTTGGAGCTCTTGTTTGTAGCTGTCCGATATAGGGATGTAGTCCTTTCCAAAAACAATCCTTCCTTTTTCTATGATTTTTATTTTTTGTTTTTGCACAATGAAAGACCGGTGAATCCGGATAAACCGGTTAGCCGGTAGTTTGTCTTCCATCATTTTCATACTGACCAGTGAAAGTATGGGGCGTGGATTATCTTCCAGATGTATCTTGATGTAGTCTTTCAATCCTTCAATGTAAAGAATCTTATCCAGTTCGATTTGAATCAGCTTATAGTCACTTTTCACATAGATATACTTCAAGTCATCTGACGATTGTATGTCAGCTGGTGATGTTTCGGCCTTTTGAAGCAGTTCAAACCATTGCACCGCTTTGTTGACAGCTTTCATAAAATCTGTATAGCTGATAGGCTTGAGCAGGTAGTCAAGGGCATTTACCTTATATCCGTCTAATGCATATTGTCCGAAAGCTGTGGTAAATATGATACGCGTATTCCCTGGGACGATTTTGGAAAATTCCAGTCCGTTCAATTCCGGCATCTGAATATCCAGGAAAATAAGATCCACGGGATGCTCGGTCAGCAGCTCCATAGCCTGAATGGCACTGGAGTATGCACCACATAGTTCGAGCGATGGCGTTTTCTTTACATAACTTTCCAGCAGGCCGAGTGCCAGAGGTTCATCATCGACAATAGCGCATTTTATTATCATGGCAGTATCTTTTTATTGTTGTCAGGAATTTTAATGGTCAGTATGGAACTGTATTCTTTCTGGTTCGAACTTATTTGCTGGTGCCATTCATAGCGTCCGGCATACAGCAGTTCCAGTCTTTTACGTACTTGTTCCAGTCCGATGCCTGAACCGCTTTTATCCATTGCGTTCTTCGGATAATTGCTATTGCGTATTACGCAATGGATTTCATCATCCTTTTCTGTCAGCATAATGTCTATAAAGCTGGGTTCGGTAGGAGAGATTCCATGCTTGAAGGCATTTTCAATGAGTGAAATAAACAGCAGTGGAGCTACCGGGCTTTGGCTGTCTGGCCGGATTTGAAAATTTGTATTGATTTTGACCGCAGATGAAACCCGGATTCGCATGAGTTCGATATAGTTTTGAATAAATTCCACCTCTTTAGTCAAGGGAACAAATGTTTCTTGATTGTCATACAGAACATAACGCAGCAGTTTACTGAGCTCTTGGATGGCTTGCTGTGCTTTTTCCGTATCAAAGGCCGTCAGGGCATAAATATTGTTCAGGGTGTTGAGCAAAAAATGCGGATTCAGCTGGTTGCGCAAGTTTTTCAGTTCTGCCTCTGTCCGGCTCTTCACCGCTTCACGGCGTTCCAGTTCCGTGGCACTCCAACGCAGACTCATACGGATGGCTACACTTAATCCTACGGTGAAAATCATGCTCGTGATGTCCCTTATATAAAATATGTATTGGGGAGGTAAATGAGGACGTCGTGGAGCAGGGGGAGGAAAGGCTATGATATTATGCCAGTAGCGGAGTCCAATGGATACTACTAAAATAAGGAGAATATTCAAAAGAATAAACTGCCCCGTATGTTCCTTAAAAAGAACCTTAGGAATAAATAACAGGTAATTGATATAAAAGATAACGAAGAAAGAAAGAGACACGCCAGAATGGTTGATAAACTCTCTCCAGTCGATACTGCCGCTGTTATCTTGAGTGAAGAACAGTGGAAATCCGAAAAACAATCCCCAGCATATAATGTGGATTGTCAATTCAAGTAAGCGGTGCTTGTTGTGAGTTATATGAACCATACGGAATTGATTTAAAACAAAGATACGATTTTTTAATAAAAGTCCGGCTACCTCAAGCGGTTTATGTTGGGAAACATTCACTGCTGAATGGCAGCCGGACAGGAAACCAAAGTTATGAAGAACAAAGTAGTTCCGTTATTTATTCATAGCGCAGTGCCTCAATCGGGTCAAGGTCGGCGGCTTTTTTAGCCGGATACCACCCGAAGAATACACCGGTAAATGTACAGACGGCAAACGAAAGCAATACGCTCCAAGGCTGGATGAAGACAGGCCAGTGAGCCACACTCTTGATGATGAAGCTGGCACCGCAACCCAAGATTACTCCAATCAAACCTCCGGTGATACTGATCAGGATAGATTCTATCAGGAACTGCGACAGAATATCGATTCCTCTTGCACCTACAGACATACGAAGTCCGATTTCACGTGTACGTTCTGTCACACTCACATACATGATGTTCATGATACCGATACCACCCACTACCAATGAGATTCCGGCAATGCAGGCCAGCAGGGTAGTCATCAAGTCGGTTGTGGTGTTCAGCATGGAGCTAAGTTCCTGCTGTGTACGTATGGTGAAATCATCGTCGTCTGCTTCTTTCAGTTTGTGTTCACGTCGTAAAATATTTGTGATTTCATCTACGGCTTCTTCCGTCATGTCTTCCGTCAAGGCAGAGGCAAAAATACCGCTCAGGTAAGTTTGTGCCAGCAAACGTTTCATTACGGTGGTGTAAGGAGACAATACCACATCGTCCTGGTCCATACCCATAGAGTTGTATCCTTTGGATTTCAGCACACCCACTACCCGCAAAGGCACCTGGTTGCAGCGGATAATCTTTCCAATCGGGTCCTGACCGTCGGGGAACAGGTTGTCTACAATTGTTTTACCGATAACACAGACTTTGGCAGCCGTACGTATATCCTCTTCAGTGAACATCTCACCTTGTTCTACGGTAAGTTGGCGAATTGTAAGATAGCCAATGCTAACTCCGCTGACAGAAGAAGGGTAGTTGTTGGAGCCCGAAATCAACTGTCCGGAGGCAGAGACATTCGGACTGATGGCCGACAAGTACATGCACTCGTCGCGCAGTGTTTCATAATTCTCCAGTTTCAGTGTCTGCATGCTCGAAGGGTCCTGCCGGACTCCACCTCTCATTTCAGCTCCCGGATGAATCATAATCATGTTGGAGCCCATTTCAGAAATCTGCTTCTGGATGCTTCGTTTAGAGCCTTGTCCGATGGCCAGCATGGCAATGACAGAAGCCACACCGATGATGATTCCCAACATGGTCAGGAACGCACGGAGCTTGTTGTTGGCCAAAGCTCTGAAAGCTATTTTAAAAAGGTTTGTTCCGTTCATAAGTCATTTCTTAATTAGTCACGTCAATCGTCGTCATTTTTCGGCAGGGCAGCTAATGCTTCTGCTGCTGACAGAATATGAGGGTTGGTCACGTCTTCAATGACATGTCCGTCACGCAGGCGGATATTCCGGCTGCTGTATTGTGAAAGTTCCGGATTGTGTGTCACGAAGATAATGGTACGTCCTTCCTGGTGCAGTTTTTGGAAAAGAACCAGAATCTCAAATGAGGTACGTGTATCCAGGTTACCGGTAGCCTCGTCTGCCAGAATTACCGCCGGATTGTTGACCAGCGCTCGGGCGATGGCCACACGCTGCATCTGTCCTCCTGACATCTGGTTGGATTTATGTTCCAAGCGGTCAGCCAGTCCTACAGCTGTTAAGGCTTCAATGGCACGCCGGCGACGTTCGGCAGCACTGACTGAGCTATTGTACATCAGAGGAAGTTCCACATTTTCTACGGCTGTAGTTTTCGGCAGCAGGTTGTAGTTCTGGAATACAAATCCGATTTTCCGGTTACGTAGTACTGCCCTTTGTGGCTTGCTCATGGTGCGTACGGATACTCCGTCGAGCAGATACTCTCCGCTGGTGGGTGTATCCAGGCATCCCAAGGTGTTCAGTAAAGTAGATTTTCCTGAACCGGATGTTCCCATGATGGTGACGAATTCTCCTTCCTGTATGCTGAATGAAACTCCGCGCAAGGCATGGACCGTTTCGTCTCCCACCTGGAAATTCCGTTTGATATTTTGCAATTCTATGACAGTCTTTTTCATAAGAGTATCTCCTTATTTCTGTTTTTTCTTGTCACCTCCCGGAGGGCCTGGCATGAACGGGCTTCTTTCACTGCCAGCCATTTCATCAGCATTGGCATTGTTTTCGAACCCTTTCAGTACGGTTTCTGTTACGATAGGAGTGCCTTCGCTCAGTCCTTCCAGAATTTCAGTATGACTTCCGTCGCTCAGACCGATTTTTACAGGATGTGCCGTGAATCCGTTGGCGTCCATAGTCCATACCTTGTGTGCACCTTCGCAGTCTGTAATAGTCTTGTTGCCCACCAACTGTTTTTCCGGTGTAAAACGCAGTGCCTTGTTGGGTACCGTTATCACGTTGTCACGGGTGTCGGTGTAGATGGTCACGTTGGCAGTCAGTCGGGGTTTCAGTTTCAAATCCGGGTTGTCGGCAGTAATTACCACTTCGTAAGTGACAACTGTTTCGCTGCTTGTGCTGGTACTGCTTGAACTGCTGCTGTTTACACTACCCAAGCGAATTTGGTATACCTTTCCTTCGAATATGTCATCAGGATAGGCATCTACGGTAAAGGTTACTCGGGCACTGTCTTTTATTCCGGCAATGTCAGCTTCATCCACATCGGCTACTACCTGCATCTTTGTCAAGTCGGCCGCAATGGTGAACAGTGTCGGAGTCTCAAAACCGGAAGCCACGGTCTGTCCTTCTTCCACGTCCTTGCTCGTTACGATACCATTAATCGGAGAAGTGATAGTGGCGTATGAAAGATTCCGTTCCGCTTTGGCTAAGGCTGCTTGCGTCTGTTCGTATGTACTTTTAGCACGTTCATAGTCGTACACACTTTGTTCGTAGTCTGTTTCGCTGATCAGCTGTTTCTCGTGTAGTGCTTTGTTTCTCGTGTATAGTTTCTTCTGGTAGTCGTATTCGGCCTTTGCGCCGTTGTATGTAGCTTGCGCTGATTGTAAATCGCTGAGCAGCGTTACCTTATCCATCTCGGCTATCACTTCACCCTGCTTTACTACGGAGTTATAGTCAATATATATCTTGTCAATGATACCTGAAACCTGAGTACCGACCTCTACTTCAGTGACCGGTTCAATGGTTCCTGTAGCTGTAATGGAATTGCTGATATTTCCTCGTGTAACTTTTTCAGTCACGAAGTCTACCTTGCCCTGTGCATTCTTCTTTCCGAAAATCCAGAATCCTGCTACAGCCAGCACGAGTACGACACCGGCTGCCAAAATTATTTTTTTCTTGTTCATATTGTTTGGTGATTATAATTCAATGTCTTTTCCTGCATAAAAATCGAGTAATGTACGATTCAAAATAGCCATATACTTAGCCTGAACCCGTTGTTGCTGTGCACTGAGCAAGTTATTTTTCTCGGTCAGCAGTTCAACCGTATTTTTCATACCCAGTCTGAACTGTTCATTGACCATATCAAAACTGGTCTGGCTGCTTTTCAGTTTCACTTCAGCTGCTGCATATTGTTGCTGTGCATTGAGCGCATCCAGCCAGAGTGTTTCAATCTCGGTGTAAAGCCCTTTTTGCTTGTCCTGCAAGTTCAGCAGTGAAGAGTTGTATTGGAACTGAGCTTTTTCTACCGCACTTTTGGTCTGTCGGTTATTAAAGATAGGTACACTTACTGTCAGACCAATCATGTTGTTCCATCCGTATTTCATCTGTTGTGCCCAGTTGTTCTGGCTTGCATTGTTGGTCATGCTGGAAGTAGATGCCGATAGGCTGATACTTGGATAATACCCGCTTTTAGCCGCAGAAATAGCCAACTTGGAATTGTCAATACTCAGTTTGCTGCTTTGTATTTCCGGACGGTTGGCCAGTGCCGTTTGGTAAACCTCGTCTTGATTGGGGAGCAGCTGCATCACTTTTTCATCGTCAAGTACCGGAAGTTCCAGCTCCATTTCCATGTTTCCGTCCAGTTCCAGCATTTGCTTCAGTTGAAGTTTATAGTTTCTCAGTGAGCTTTCGGAGGTTACCAGCTGGTACTGGTCATTACCGACTTGTGCTTCCAGTTGGGCCAAATCTGCTTTCGAAATACTACCCTGATTAAAAAGTTCTTTCGCGCGTTCATAGGTAGCTTTACTTACTTCCAGCGTACCTTTATTAATGTTTACCGATTCATCTGCATACAGAATCTGCAGGAAAAGTTTGGTAATCTCTTCCTTGAGCGTATTTTCCGTTTCGGCTACGGTCAGTTCCGCTATTTCCTGATTCTTCTTTTGCTGTTTGATGTTGTTCAGGCGCTGTCCGCCGTTCCATAGTGTCCATTGTGCAGACAAACTGTAGCTGCCGTTATAGGTAGTTTTATTGTTACTGCTGATGATTTCAGTTCCACTGACAGTGGCGCTGTTTTCCTGATAAGGACGGTTCACAATGTTGTGTCCGGTGTTGAACGAGAGGCTTGGAAAGAGTGCAGCCTTTGCTGTCTTTACATCCACTTCGCTTTCCTGTAAGGAAATCTTGTTCTGCTGTAACTGGATATTTTTCTCCAGCGCATAGTTTATGCAATCTTCAAGCGACCAGGTTTGTTTTTCCTGTGCATTTGCCGACAGGAAAGTCGCGAGCGCGGCGAAGAAAATGAGTTCTCTTTTTTTCATATTTCGTTTAATTTTTACATTGCAAATGTATTTCATAATAAAAAAAGAGGCAAAATAGATAGATTTACCCACAGAATATCTCGATAAACCCTTGTTTTTTCCCGATAAAGTACTTACTTTGTAATCATTATAAAAATAGATTATGATTAAAAAGAATCTCATTCGTGTTTTTTATTTTTATCGTGATGGTTTTCGGGAGATGACCTGGGGGCGTGTCCTTTGGGCGATTATCCTGATAAAGCTTTTTGTCATGTTTTTTGTGCTGAAACTGTTTTTCTTCCCTTCCTTCCTGAAAGGAAAGACGGAGGCCGAGAAGCAGGACTATGTGGGACTGGAGTTGACAAACCGGATGGCAGAATAATTATACCTTATTTATATTAGTAACTGATAAAGTAATTTCTTATGCTTGAAACAATCGACACTTCAATGATTGACTGGTCGAGGGCACAGTTTGCCTTGACCGCCATTTACCATTGGCTGTTTGTACCGCTGACTTTAGGGTTGGCTGTGATTATGGCTACAATGGAGACATTGTATGTACGTACAGGAAATGAATTCTGGAAGCGTACGGCAAAGTTTTGGATGAAACTGTTTGGAATAAACTTTGCCATTGGAGTGGCAACCGGTTTGATTCTGGAGTTTCAGTTTGGCACGAACTGGAGTAACTATTCCTGGTTCGTGGGTGACATATTCGGTGCTCCGCTGGCCATAGAAGGCATTTTAGCTTTCTTCATGGAAGCCACTTTCGTGGCTGTCATGTTCTTTGGATGGCACAAGGTGAGCAAAGGTTTTCATCTGGCTTCTACCTGGCTTACCGGTTTGGGAGCCACGATTTCTGCCTGGTGGATTCTGGTGGCTAATTCCTGGATGCAGTACCCGGTGGGGATGGAGTTTAATCCGGAAACCATGCGCAACGAAATGGTTGATTTCATGGCAGTGGCCTTTTCGCCAGTGGCAGTGGTGAAATTTTTCCATACTGTATTAAGTAGCTGGATGCTCGGAGCCGCTTTCGTCATCGGAGTCAGTGCCTGGTATCTGATTCGTAAACGTGAAAAAGAATTTGCACTTGCCAGCATGAAGGTGGCAGCAGCAGTCGGATTGTTTGCTGCCCTGGTAACAGCCGGTACAGGCGATAAGTCCGCGTATCAGGTGGCTCAGGTACAACCTATGAAATTGGCCGCTATGGAAGCGCTTTATGAAGGAGGCACGCATGAACCTCTGACGGTGGTAGGTTCCATCAAGATACCTGAAATGCTTTCTTTCCTTGCTACGCATAGCACGGCAGGATATGTGCCGGGCATCAACAACCTGCTGGAAGGAGGCTATACATTACCCGATGGTTCAACGGCTCTTTCGGCAGATGAAAAGATGGTGAACGGCAAGAAAGCCATTACTGCACTGGCCGATTTCCGTCGGGCAAAAGAAGAAGGCGATGAGGCTTCCATGCAGATTGCACGCAGTGCCCTGAAGGAATACATGCCTTATTTCGGCTACGGATACATTCAGGATAAAGAAGACCTTGTACCTCATGTAGGTCTGCTCTTCTGGTCTTTCCGTGTGATGGTAGGGTTAGGTATGTATTTCATACTGTTCTTCCTGGTTATTTTATTCCTCGTGTGGAAAAAGCGGCTGGCTGAACTTAACTGGTTGCACTGGATTTCCTTGTGGAGCATTCCGTTGGCTTACATTGCCAGTCAGGCAGGATGGATTGTGGCCGAGATGGGACGTCAGCCCTGGACAATTCAGGATTTGCTGCCCGTCAATGCGGCGGTGTCAAAACTGGAAACGGGCTCCGTGCAAACCACTTTCTTCATTTTCCTTATCATGTTTACCGTGCTGCTTATTGCCGAAATCGGTATCATGGTAAAAGCCATCCGTAAAGGTCCGGAAGAAAAATAAACTAACCGATACATCATTTTAAAACCGAAAAATATGGATTCAACTTATATATTCTTGCAGCATTACTGGTGGTTTCTGGTTTCCTTGTTAGGAGCCTTGCTGGTCTTTTTGCTGTTCGTGCAGGGAGGAAACTCCTTGCTCTATTGCTTGGGACGCACCGAAGAAGAACGTACGTTGCTGGTCAATTCCACCGGGCGTAAATGGGAATTTACCTTTACCACCCTGGTCACTTTCGGAGGAGCCTTCTTTGCTTCTTTCCCTTTGTTTTATAGCACCAGCTTTGGAGGAGCTTACTGGTTGTGGATGATTATTCTCTTCAGTTTTGTGCTTCAGGCTGTGTCCTACGAATTTCAGTCGAAACTCGGCAACTGGTTGGGCAAGCGTACCTATCAGTTCTTCCTGGTGCTGAATGGCATTGTGGGGCCGCTATTGTTGGGAGCGGCTGTCGCTACCTTCTTCAACGGATCCAACTTTGTGGTGAGCAAAGGAAACCTTACCGATGAAATGATGCCGGTCATCAGCCATTGGGGTAACGGATGGCATGGGCTGGATGCGTTTGCTGACCCGTGGAATCTCATTTTAGGATTTGCGGTGCTCTTCCTTGCCCGCTTGCTGGGAAACCTCTACTTCATTAATAATATCCGTCATGAGGCGTTGAATGCCCGTTTCCGCCGTCAACTGATAGCCGATGCGGTGCCCTTCCTTGTATTCTTCCTGGCATTTGTGATTCGCACTTTACTGAAAGACGGGTTTGCAGTAAATCCGGAAACGGGGCAGATTGTGATGGAACCTTTCAAGTATTTCCATAACTTTATAGCGATGCCTTATCTGTTGGTGTTGTTCCTGTTAGGAGTAGTCGGGGTGTTGTATGGTTTGGGAAAAAGCATTTTCTGCAAGGCCTATACCCGTGGCATCTGGTTTGCCGGTGTGGGTACGGTGCTGACGGTACTGGCCTTGCTGTTGGTTGTAGGTTATAATCATACCGCTTATTATCCTTCTACAGCCGATTTACAGAGTTCACTGACCATTGCCAACAGCTGCTCCAGCCAGTTTACCCTGAAAACCATGGCTTATGTATCTATTTTAGTTCCTTTTGTACTGGCCTACATTATTTATGCATGGCGTGCTATCGACCGTAAGCCGTTGACCATGGAAGAAATCAAAGAAGACGAGCACAGCTATTGATTCATGCCGTCTGTAACAGCGTATAACACACCGTCGTCCGAAGCAGAAAATCGGACGACGGTTATTTTTTTTGCAGAAAAATGCAGAAATCTCACGTAAAAATCTTTTCTGGTTCGTATATAGCTTTATACATTTGTAATTAATGAAGCTTGAAGATATGAAAAGACTGATTTTAACCGTACTATATGTTTTCCTGTGTTTGGGAATGCAGGCAGCCGCTTCTTTCCCGTTCCGCCATATCGGTATTCGTGACGGACTTCCCGACAATTATGTGAAAAATGTATTCGGGCTTCCCGACGGGCGTTTGGGAGTGCGTACGACCTCTTTGCTGAGTTTTTACGACGGAAAGAATTTCATCAACTATCCGTTGTGGAAGGCTCCGGTCTATGGCATTGACCAGGAATCAGTCATTCCTCTTCAGTACCTGGATGCCGATGGAAGAATCTGGCTGAAAGAAAAAGGAAATTTGAAAATCTTTGACTTGGACAAGGGCGGATTTATTCAGCCGGATACGCTTTTAGCCGGATGGGGCATAAAGGAAAAGATTTCAAATGTGTTCATTGATTCCAATCTTCATGCTTGGCTGGTGACAGCTTCTCAGCGTGTACTCCTTTATGATACAAAGAACCATCAGTTGCAGACCATAGGAGAAGACCGGCATTTCCTGAATGGAAATGGTACGCTGATGGCAGTGGAGTCATACGGTAATGTGAGCTGGATGCTGCATGAAAGCGGTTTGCTGCGTGCCTATGACCGGAATCAGAAGAAATTTATCCGGCAGGAAACCTTCTTGCAGAATCGTTTGAAGGGCGACCAGCAAGTGGTAATTCGGATGCTGGACAGCGGTGACTTCTGGATTGCGTGGAATACAGGGGTTATTTTTTATATGAATGCCATCCATGACTGGAAAGAAATAGAACTTCCTTCTCCTTTTGGGGAGATTACTTCATGTGATGTGGAAAAGTCGGGTAATGCCTGGGTTGGGACATCCAGTCGTGGTATATTCCTAATAGATAAATATAACTTCTCGGTTTTTTCGGCTGACCCCTTTCACGCTACCTTAGGAGGAAGAGGGTATACGAACGTACATAGTATTTATGTAGATAAAAAGAGCGGAACCGTATGGGCAGGTTTGTTTAACAGAGGATTAGCCTATTACCATTCCAGCATGAGTAACTTTACTTTATACAATAAAAAGAATATTGCAGGCGATTGGGGTAGTGATGATGTGTTATGTATGTTGGAAGCCGATGATTCTTCTATCTTTTTAGGTACATCTGCAGGACTTTATCGTTTGTCGGCCGACCGGACATCGGTAAGTTGTCCGTTTAAGGAGTTGAGCAGCGGATTGTTTCGAACTGCCTATAAGGACTTGAAAGGAAGAATGTGGTTTGGTACTTATATGGACGGACTTTATTGTATAGATAAAGGTAAAATTTCACATTATCTATTCCCTGTTCGTGAAGGGATGGACTTGAATAATATTCGTACGCTGACCGAAGACATAGAGGGTAATCTGTGGGTGAGTGTAAACGGTGGAGTTGGGAGGTTTGATATTCGGTCAGGCAAGTTGGATCTGCTGGTTGACAAATACCCCGAATTGTCTCGATTTAAGATAGCCAATACGATGTCTTTTGATGCTTCCGGGCGCTTGGTGGTAGGAGCAGACAATGGAATTTATTTTTATGACATAAAGAAAGATAGTCTTTACATTCCCGGACATGCAAAAGGTAAAGACCCGTTTCAGGTTTTAGCAGGCGAGAAATATAATTGTATGCTGAACGATAGCCGTGGATTATTATGGATGGGAACCCAGTATGGAATAAAGGTACTTTCTCCAGACCGGAAGATTGATGTGTTGGGGGAAGAACATGGGTTTGAAAATCTGACCATTCAGGCCATGCAGGAAGATTATAATAATGAGGTCTGGATTACCACAATCAATGCATTATATAAGGTAAGTGTAGCAAAAGAAGGTGGACAGAATGAATATACAGTAGTTTGTTTGGACCGGAATCACAGTCGTGAATGGGATGACTTGTATGAGTTTTGTTCCATGCGGACCCGAAAAGGAGAACTTTGTTTTGGAAGGATGGATGGGTTTTATTTGTTTTCTCCTGAAAATGTGGTGTTTACTCCTTGTGTTATTTCTCCTTTGTTTACCGGATTCCGTTTGTTCAACGAATCGGTTTCGTGTGGAGAAGAATATCATGGAAGGGTTTTGTTTACTCAGTCAATCGACAAGGTACGGTCGGTAACACTGAATTATGATGAAAATTTCTTGACCTTTGACTTTTCCAGTTTGAATTTTGTAAATCCTTCGCAGACTTATTTCCGTTATCGTTTAGAGGGAGCTGATAAAAAGTGGAATGAAATAGTTTCCGATAAGGGGCAGGGAAGCGTAGTGTATAATAATTTGTTGCCGGGTGAATACACGTTTCATGTGATGAGTGCCGGAAACGATCATGTATGGAGCCCGGAATCCATTTTTCAAGTGACAATTCTTCCGCCATTTTGGGCTACGGGTTGGGCTTTTGTGCTTTACTTTTTATGCCTGATAGGGGTAGTCATTTTAGGAGTGAGGTATGTGTATCGGAAAAATAATCAGAAACTGATTCGATTGAAAGAACAGCAGGCAGCCCAGCAAAAAGAGGAACTGAATCAGTTGAAGTTCCGCTTCTTTACCAACATCAGTCATGAACTTCGAACTCCGCTCACTTTGATACTTACCCCATTGGAAGTGCTTCGGAAAAAGGTGAGCGACGAGCAGGTACTTCGTCAGCTTGATACGGTCTATAAGAATGCACAAGAGCTATATACCCTTGTCAATCAGTTGCTCGATTTTCGTAAGATGGAGATGAAAATGGAAAAACTTCATCTTACCGCGGGCGATTTGGAAGAGTTTGTGTCAGCATTGTATGCTAATTTTCAACCCTTTGCCAAGGAAAAGCAGCTGGATTTTCGTCTGGAGCTTTCAGCTGCTCATTGGTATATGAATTTTGACCATGAAAAATTGCATCGCATTTTAAATAACTTGCTTTCAAATGCATTCAAGTTTACGCCGGAAGGAGGGCGTGTAGTGCTTTCTTTGTCAGCAGAGGAAGTTGAAGGGCATTCTTTTGCCAATATAACAGTTTCAGATACAGGAATTGGCATATCAGATGAGGCATTGAAGCATATTTTTGAGCGCTTTTATCAAGTACAGCATCCGGACGACAGCAAGGTTGGAAGTGGAATTGGGTTGCATTTGGTGAAGGAATATGTAGAGTTACATGAGGGAACGATTCGTGTAGAAAGTCAGCCGGGAAAAGGAACGTCCTTTATTGTACGAATTCCGATGGATTTGAAGATGTCAGAAGAAACAACTTTAGCTTCGGATACTTCCGATGACCGGAAAAAACTTTTGATAGTGGAAGATAATCAGGATTTCCGTCATTTCCTCAAGGAGCAGCTTTCAGAAACGTATCAGGTAATTGATGCACCAGATGGTGAAGAAGGGGAAAAACTTGCTGTCGAACAGAATCCGGACTTGATTATCAGTGATATAATGATGCCGAAAGTGGACGGGCTGGAGTTGTGCCGCCGTATCAAGCACAACGTACAGACATCGCATATCCCGGTTATCCTGTTGACAGCCCGTAGTGGAGACGAGGCAAAAATCAGCGGTTATGCGGTTGGGGCAGATTCCTATATATCCAAACCTTTCAGCTTTGATGTGCTACTGGTGCGTATCAAGCAGCTTATCGAGCAGCAGGAGGGCCGGAAGAAAGAATTCCGCAAGACGCTGCGTGTCAATCCCAGTCGCATAACAATTACTTCAATTGATGAGCAGTTGCTTCAGAAAGCCCTGAAATTGATAGAAGAACATATTGACAATTCCGAGTATAACGTGGAACAGTTGAGTACCGATATGGGAATGAGCCGTATGAATCTCTACCGAAAGTTGCAGGCTATTACCGGACAGACTCCGACGGAATTTATCCGTACCATTCGTTTGAAGCGGGCTGCCCAACTTCTTCAGGACGGAAAACTGAATGTGTCGGAAGTGGCCGACCGGGTGGGATTCAGTTCTTCCAGCTATTTTACCAAATGCTTTAAGGAGCAGTTTGGCGTATTGCCTACACAGTATACCGAGACAGATGAATCTGATAAAACGGATGAAAAATAAGAGTCGTTATTCTTTGTCTTTGATGGAAAAAATAAGGCTTTCAAAAACGTAAGTGCGTTTAGGTTCAAACGCAAGTGCGTTTTATTTGAAACGCAAGTACGTTTTGATCAAAACGCAAGGACGTTTGAGTTGAAACGCACTTGCGTTTGAAGTGTACTGAAAATAGTTGTCAGTTTGAAGATTAATTCCTGACAAAGTT
>OGDX01000034.1_pt1 | contig 114914 bp, 94 predicted proteins | sample 1570461 | NCBI WGS metagenome assembly OGDX01 (sample SAMEA2582172, study PRJEB24529) | metagenome
TCAAAATGCTCCTCAACGTTGGATGTCGTTGGCGTGGCAGTCTGACAGTGCCGAAGAAGCTCGCTTCTTTGTTCCGTTGGATCTGGAAATCACGGATGACCGTGCCACACTTGCCTCGGTTGCAACGGAGCTCAGTTCCGCAGGCTCCGCCATCGTAGGTGTCAATGTTGAACCCAATAAGGAAGGCAAAGACTCTCTGAATTTGATGATTCAGGTTCGTAGCCGTCTGCATCTGATGCACATCATGCGAGCGCTAAAACGTATACCGACCGTGCTTAACGTGGCGCGTCGCCTCGACGGTGACAAGAGAATTTTTCTGCCGTCGGAGGATCGATAAGTGTGACGAGGGCTCCCGCGGGAGCCCTCTATTTTGCAGTTAGATTTTGCCACCGTAGTTTTTCAAGTAGTAGTAGCGCACGTACTTGGACATCGTGTAAAAGCAGTGGTTCATTGAAAAGATAAAGCCCAGTTTTCCATCCATAAAACCACGGTTAATCACGTAAACCTTAAAGAAAGCCCACAAAGGTCTCAGCAAAATATCACTGACAAAATTGCACTGTTTGCCTTCCGACAGATACTTGTCTGCTGACAATCGGCTGTAGAGTTCGATCTTCCGGTAGTACGAATCCCATGAAGCATAGGGGAAGTGCTTTAATCTTCCCTCTAACTTTTCCTCGTCAAAAGGTGTCACGACAGCTTCATGCACCTTGCCGACCGAATGAGCCCCTTCTCGAGGAAGGAGTCGTAGAACCCAATCCGGCCGAAGGCAACCGTGTTTCACATCTGCGGATGTGAAATGATTTTCTCGCTGGATTAGGTAGGCTCGTTTCGGCTTTACTCCAGTGACCTCATCTCGTATGGATGCACGAAGTGTCGGCGTCACACGTTCGTCTGCATCAATTAAAAAGATCCATGGACACGTTGCCTTTTGAATTCCAAACGTCTTCTGAGCCCCCCCCAGTCACCATTAAGAGACCGATGAAACACTTTGGCACCCATACTTTCTGCGATTGCCACCGTCTGATCGGTACTATCGTCATCCACAACAACGATTTCTACTGCAAAATCACAACTCTGCAGACACTCGCTGACATTGCGTTCTTCATTGCGAGTCAACAAGACCACACTGATCGGTAATCTGCTGTTTTTCATAAGAAAATCCACTTCGTATGCCCGTACGTGAATTTTCTAAAACCTCTGAAAAACCCCAGTCAAAACCTTATCAAATCTCCGTCAAAAGGCTTCTAGTCTTGTTTCCCTTTGTAAGGCCAGCGGCTTATACATACTCCACTGCAATGATTTCCAGCACTTCCACCCGAGCCGGATGATCAATTGTGGCAGGAGTTGGTAGTTTCACACTGTCTCCTTCTCGCTGTTTGAGAAACACTCGGGCAATGGGACTAACCCAACTTACGTCGCCCTTTTCCGGGTCCGCTTCGTCAATGCCTACAATCCGAATAGTGTGTTCAGTCCCGGTTGACAAGTTTTCATACGTCACAGTCGCCCCAAAAAACACCTGATCCGTGGGCGGTCTTCTGGCTGGATCCACCACCTCCGCACTCTCAATTCGCTTGTTCAGAAAGCGAATGCGGCGGTCAATTTCTCTCAACCGACGTTTGCCGTATTGATAATCGCCATTTTCGGAACGATCACCATTACTTGCTGCCCAACTAACGACGTTTACGATGCTGGGCCTCTCAACATTGACCAGTTGTTCGCGTTCGTCTAATAATCGTCGGTAACAAGCTGGCGTCATATAGTTTTTCGTGTTTGGGGGAAGTCCGGGCAATTTGACTTCCTCTCCATCCTCATCTTCGAGTCGCAGATTGTTTGTCATTTTCTAGCCTCTGTTCCGGTAACCATCATTGGCGATACTTCCCTCGCATCTGCAGGTAGGCCGGTACCCATTTCTTAACTTCAGAAGATTCAATTTCCTGCCAGTCCTTAAGTCGGTGCACTTGCATGGCTCCGCTCATTTTGATAAGCAACACGTCATTTCCGGACACAATGGCATCTTCGTTGTAACTACCAACGAAGAAAGCATCTCTTCCGCCAGATTGGAATAGATCCTTTCCTACACTATAGTCTTCTGTCGCGTTCTGTACCCCCAACACTCGCTTCAAAAGCGTGGCGCTGACGTCATAAGCTGTCGTACGGTGCTGAAATTCCTTAGGAGCCATACCCGGCCAATGAATGACCAACGGGATCTTGATTTGCGCCTGAGAAAAGTTTCCGTTGTGTCCCCAATAATTAAGTTTGGAGTCATTGAACTCTTCTCCGTGGTCGGATGTCACTAGAACAATAGTGTTCTCAAGCTTGCCCTTCTTTTCAAGAATCTTGAACACGCGACCAATCAACACGTCCTGCCAAAAGGCTGAATTTTTATACCGATTGAAATAGGGCTGCGGATCAAAGTCCGGGTCTAATTCCAGTTGATTGACTTCCTTCCAATAATTTTTGTACGGAACATCCAGATCTTCCGGGAAAGCGTTCGCGTGCAGATTGTCGAGAAACATGAAGCTCATGAATTTCTTGTCAACGCCTAGCGTATCCAGCCATGCCTCAAAATCATTGACGCTGTCCATATCGCGCTCGGGCGCCGTCGATCCTTGATCCGCTCCCATTCGAATAGGACGAACATTCGCAAACACCGTAGCGTAGAACTCCGGTCGCATCAATGAAGCTGTAGTGAAGGCTTCGATCTCATAGCCGGCTTGCTGAAATCCTGAAACCATCGCCGAAGGAATATTGGTGGAAAGCGCACTTTGCCAGTAGAAAGGAGGCAGTCCGTAGAACAAACCGAAAACCCCCGCTCGAGTGGCGTTTCCGGCGGAGTAGTGATCAGCGAAAGATATGGACTGACTTTTTATTCTCGTGAGGTTGGGCATCGTCTTTTCATCAACAACGTCTGAACGCAACGAATCAATCGCCAGGATCAACACATTGAGGTCTGTCCCTTTGCCCAGCTGCAGCGGATGAAGCGGATAACGAAAACTCCCCTCTTGAGAAGAAAGTTTCACACTGTCCTCTTTCACGGCAACAAGGCCAAACTTCGCCAACAAACGATTAGCACGAATAGGGTAATACAGCGGAATCCGTTCCGTAAGCACTGTCACCGATCTGACACTCTGAGAAACACTGTAGGCATTTACGCCGTTGACAACAACATATCCCAACAAAATAGCCGCGCAAAACCAGCGGACCCTGATTTTTCGTTGAAAAATGCCTGACAGCCATGACAAAAGCACAGCCAGCAACGCAACGGCACCTGTCAGCAGAGCAATTCGCAACATCATCCCGGACGAGAAGGAAAACACCTCTCGTCCACCGACGATAGCCAAGTCAATCATCGGCCAGTTGATATGAAACCGATATTGTTGGTAGACAAAGGTATCAGTGACAAGTGCCGCCAGCAACACAAAAGTCAGAAGCAGAGCCGTGCCCTTACCTGCTTTGGCATTGAGGCAACCGATAGGCCAAGCTAAAAGCGTCTGCAACAAAAAGTGGCCAATGAAAAAAACACCCGATGCGGCAACAAACACGTAGAGTGATTGCCACCACAAAGCGTTGGGAAGTCCTGTAATGAATCGGATGGATATCGCGGCACCAACCACGGCAAACAACACGGATAACCACACATTGACGTGTTGCAGAAAACTGGACTTGAGATTCATGCTTGAACTAGGAAATAGGAGACTTTCCTCAAATTAATTTTCTCCGCACTCCCATGGAGCCGGCTGAGGAAATTTGTCATTCAAATACCGGATCATCTCCGGAGCTTCGTCTTGCGCAGATTATTGATGCAAAAAGCTTTGGGCTTAAATAGCTCGACGTCCCTTTTCAACTTGGCAAAATGATCGCGCACAACTGCCAACACTTCCACAGGCCTAAAGAAGCGTGTCTTCATACGGTTAAAAAAACGCGTTTTTTGCCTAAAAAGACACTGACACCCCAACTCATTTGCCACCACATAGGAAAACAGCACACGCGAAATTTCACCTCCCGTCCGAAAAGGAGAAGAGTTAGTCTGCAACAACTCAGGAAACCGAAACAACACCTCGCGAAACATAGAGATGTTGTACGCATCCATTGCATGTGCCGGCGTAAAAAATGGGATCCGTCTTCCGGTTTTTCTGCGATAGAGTTCCCATGCTCGAATCAGCGTTTTCTGCCAACTGTTGATCGAATCATCGTTCAAAATTAGACTCGCCCGCATTGATGTCATTTTGGCTGCACCCGCATTGCTCATCCAAAGAATCGGCCTGCCTTGTGCATCGAAAAAGTCCCCCGGCATCAACGGCCGGCTCAGCATCATGTCGTCATTGGAGTAGACAAAATGCTCCGACATACCAGGTATCCGATCCAGATACATTTCTATGCAAATGGATGAAAAAACCGGTTGCAAATCTTTGGGAATGATGTCTTTATGATCAACAATCGAAATTTTAGGGTGATCAATCAACCACTTCGGACGCTGATTATTCGTCACTACAAAAATGTGGTGAAACCAGGGAGCAAACTGATTCACTGAACGTAAAGCGTACTTCAGCTCATCGAACTGCACGTACCGAATATCCCCTATATTCTCTGTTATCAGCTCCGGCCGAACCTCCTTCATGCGCTGGGCTTTTTGTCGTACGAAATCCGGGTCCGACCCATCACACCATAAAAACACGAAGTCGATAGCCGTCTGCATTTCTGATATCCGATCACCCTATTCTCAGGATCTTCACAGCCCACCTTTCGGGAACCTATCCGGGAAAAACAGCGTCAGAATGACTTGGCTTGATCAGATTGCTTTGCCCCCTCGTTCGTCGCTTGAACTTGAGGCGATACATATGCTGCCGTTCCCCATAGCGGGACAGTCGAGAGGCTATGTTTGAAGCTGCCGGATGTTTCCCTTGTGGAGTAGGAAAGATACATCAATGTTTGACTCTCTTCGTCAAAAATGCGTCGAATCTTGAGCGTTTTCAAAAACACGCTCTTCGATTTTTCGAAAACAACTTCCCCCGCTTTTCCCTTCTTGATGCGGGCAATCATCGCCGGCGTGATTTCGCCGGTTTGTCGACAACTGACCGCGCTATCCGAAGGATCCGACAGGGATAAATTGGCCTCAATGCTCGCAACATGACATGTGACCCCCGGAACCAAAGGGTCCACAAAACTGTTGAGCTTGATGTCTTTAAGCGTAAAAATCCCTAATGACACATCAGCCACTTCGTTATCCGAACAAGCAGACAATGTCACTGTTCCTACTGCAGCAACCGACAGCGTGACAAGGAATCTCTTGACTGAGGATGTTCTAAACGATTTCAACACAGCCATACCTACTTTTTGCGTTTGAAACAACTTACTCATGGTGGGGCGTGGCAAACTGGATGGAATAAAGATGCGCATAGAGCCCTTTTTTATCCAGCAACTCCTGGTGTTTGCCGACTTCTTGGATTTGTCCGTCTTTCATCACAACGATTTTGTCGGCACCGATGATGGTAGATAAACGATGCGCCACAACAAACGTCGTACGACCCTTCATGAGTTCATCTAGCGACTGCTGAATATATTTTTCGCTCTCGGTATCCAACGCACTGGTTGCTTCATCAAGCAGCAGAATCGGCGCATCTTTGAGAAGCGCACGCGCAATTGAAATTCGCTGTTTCTGTCCACCGGACAGTTTGCTGCCGGCTTCACCCACCATGGTGTCTAGCCCCTGGGGCAACGTTTCAATAAACGGCATGAGGTAAGCAGCTTTTGCTGCCGCTTCGATCTCTTCTCGCGTTGCCTTCTCATTACCGTAGGCAATATTGGCCGCAATGGTGCCGTCAAACAACACAACATCCTGACTTACCAGAGAAATCTGTTCTCGCAAACTCTTAAGGGTCACAGAACTCTGCGCTACACCATCAAAATAGATTTCACCCGATGTAGGAACCCAGAAGCGAGGAATGAGATTGATTAATGTGGTTTTCCCCGCACCGGATGCTCCAACCAAAGCAACTGTTTCGCCAGCCTTGACATCCAATGTAAAGTTCTGCACTGACGGCCTATCTGCTCCCACATACTGATGAGAGACTCTCTCGAAACGAACGTCTCCACGAGTCTTTTTCAATTCTGTTTGACCAGGATCAGCTTCCTCAGCTTCATCAAGCATCTCAAAAATGCTTTCGGCCGCAACACTCATAGCTGCAGTTGATCCATTTAGCGAGGAAAGATGCCGAATCGGCGTCATCAGCAAAAGCAATGCCGACAGGAATGTGATGAACTCACCTAAGGAAAGCATTCCGTGTTGCGCTTGCAACAAAGCAACCACCACCACAATGCTCACCGCACACATACTTACGAAATGCGTCATCGGCGTACCGGAAGCTGACACGGCTTTACGACGAAGTGCCAATTTTTTCATCTTTCCGTTGAATTTAGTGAAGCGTTCCTCTTCATAGTCGTATGCACCGTAGATCTTCACCATACGCTGGCCGCTGTATCCCTCGCGAATCACATTAGCCAGATCGGCCAATGCCTCCTGAAAACCTCCCGCGTATCGTCGCGTTCGTTTACTTACCCAACGGATAATCAAGGCCAAGAATGGGGCAACAACGAATGAGACAAGTGACAGCTGCCAGTTGTGATAAAAAAGTACGCCAAGCAAAGCGATGATCTGCAAAGAATCTCTGAAAATCGTTGCAATCAACTCCATCGCCCCACCAAGTGCCGTACCTGCTTGATTCAGGAAAGTTGTCATCACAAGCCCGGAATTCCGACGTTGGTACACTTCCGCAGGCCATCGTAAAACTCTGGAAAACAGAGCATTGCGGAAATTGAACAGCACACTCTGAGAAATCGACTGCAAGTAGTACGCACTAACAAACGACGCCACCCCATAGGCCAGCGAAATCGCCAAAAGAGCTCCGGGAGCCCACCAAATGGCATTCGGGTCTTTCTCGTAGAACCCTTTGTCAGTCAGTTGCCCGACCAAAATTGCAATAAGAGAAGAGGCGCCAGCATTGACAATCATTGCGCAGAAGGCAATGGCGATCCGTTTTTTATATTGCAAAACATAAGAAAAGAGCCGTTTAACGGCGTCTTTCTGTCTTGCTTTTGAATCATCTTGTTGTTTGTTTTTGGTGCCCTTGACCATTACTGAGAATTTCCTAGCGTTGAAAAAAGTTCAATTCGGGAATTTTACCGTGCCCTATCGCAGGATCCTTGCAGTTACGTGCAGTGTCTCAACTACGCGACTGTTCTTTTTGTAACATTGGACAACAGCTGATTCAACTCGCTATCCTTGTGCATCTTTCTTGCTTTGTGTGAGTCCATCCTATGTCAGTTGTCCTCTGTCGACTTCCCAACCACGTTGGTGATTGCTGTATGTGCCTGCCTGCGTTGCGGCTTTTAGCTGCAAGCGGTTTTACACCCGCTCTGGTTGGCAAGCGCTGGGCAGAGGACCTATTAGCAGGCATGGGATGGCGTTTCGATCCGATTGAAGGAAAAGTTTCCGAAGATCTTTCGCGCATTCGGTATCTTGCCAGCAACGCTAACGCATCTCAGGGACTTCTGTTCCCCAACTCCTTCGGTTCCGCCCTTCTGTTTAAGTTGGGACGATTGAAAACGGCCGGACTCCGGACGGATATGCGTTCTTTTCTGCTAGATAACGGCATTCCGGAACCAGGAGCGATGCACGAAGTTGAGCGTTTCTTCTATGTTGCCCACGAAGCAATTAAGGCCTGGGGATCCACACCTGCCTTTGACAAGGTACCGGAACGCCTTAGCCTTATCCTGATGAAACGACATGAAGCTGCGGCTAAAAACCTCATCGAGCAATACAAGATTCCTGAAAAATTTGCTCTCCTAGCCCCGATTGCCCGCGGCAAACATCAGGGTAAAGCCAAACACTGGGAACATTTCAACGAATTGGTGGCTCCTTTGCGCGCGAAAGGGGTTGAACCCATTGTCTTTCCTTCCCTGAGAGAAGAAGCCTTAGCAAAGGCGGCCTGCCCGGACGCAACTATCTTGCCGCCCACTACTCTGGGAAACTTTGCAGCCATTGCTAAACGGGCTCAAGTCGTCGTCGCCAATGACTCTGGTGTCAGCCATATAGCAGCAGCCGTCGGCGCCAAGCAAATCACTCTCGTCGGCGTCACGGACACCAACCGGACCGGTCCTTGGAATCCCGACGCGATTGTCCTCGGCGAAAACGGTCGTTGGCCTGAAGTGTCTGAGGTTCTTCAAACTCTGGACAACGTGCTGAAATAACACATCTCTTACAGCGGCAAATCAGTACACGAACTTGGCAGAGGCAACGCTATCTGAATTTCTAAGCTGGTTGAGTAACTGATCGGAAGGAATGTATCCATTCTTGAGATACATCTCCGCTTTTACACCGTTGCTCCGAATGGATACTTCGCACGAAACGCCGCCGATTTCGTTGTTTTGTCCGGCTTGAAGCACTTCGACAAGAGTCTTCAAGCCCTTACCTTCTGTCAATTCAAGCATCAGCGTAGCGCCTTTCCGGACACGCATCTGCTCAATCGTCAGCACCTCGTCGCATACAAACGACATACCGCCGCTACGCTCATCTTTGCGGCCTTTGCCGACAAAGATCAACATCTCATCGGCCTTGAGCATTTGCTTATAGCTATCGTAAGCTCTCGAGAACACAAGTACATCCATCGTGGTCTGTCCGTCACTCAAGACTACGACACCGAAATTGCCGCGCTTACCCGTGATCGTACGCACACTCTGGACAATGCCTGCAATCGTTTGTTGTTCCCGGCTGTCGCGGACATCCTTAAACGGAATAGCAAAATTGCGGGCTTCCACACGATACGGATCAAACATGTCGCCCGTAAGACAGAAGCCAAAGGCATCTCGCTCGAGCGTATAGAGCTTGCGATCATCCCAACGTTCGGCTTTTGTCCAGTTCACAATCCGTTCATCTTCACCGTTTTCATCCGCAAAGAGACTCGCTTGTCCAAAGGACGCCGCGACGGCCTGCCCGGCCTGAATAGCGTTCTCCACATTACCGAAAAGCTTGCCGCGGTCCTTATCCAACGAATCAAACGCGCCGCCCTTAATCAGCTGTTCAAGAACCTTGCGATTCATCGATCGCACGCGCGCAGCCACATCAAAGATATCCAAGAACGGACCATTGAGCAGACGTTCGTTAAGCAGATCCTCGACGATGTTCTGTCCGACCCCCTTGATAGCGCCCAGACCGAAACGAACAGTCTTCTCATCCGGAACTGTGAAGAACCATTCACTTATATTGATGTCAGGCTGAAGAACCGTTACCCCCATCTCCCGGGCATCTTCCACCAATTCACGCATTTTTTCGCCTTGGTTCATCACAAGACACATGTTGCCGGCAATAAAGCAAGCCGTATGGTGGACCTTCAGGTAAGCCGTCTGCCAGGCTACATAGGAATAGGCTGCGGCATGGGATTTGTTAAAGCCGTAACCCGCAAACTTTTCCATCAAGTCGAAGATTTCGGTAGCAGTCTCAGCGGTCACTCCTCGCTCAGCCGCGCCTTGAATGAAGACTGCACGCTGGCGCTTCATTTCTTCGACGTTTTTCTTACCCATGGCACGACGCAACAAGTCTGCGCCGCCAAGAGAGTAACCGCCGATTGCTCGAGCTACCAGCATCACCTGTTCCTGATACACCATGATGCCGTATGTTTCGCGCAAAATCGGCTCCATACGGGGATCAAGGTACTCCACTTTCTCTCGCCCGAACTTTCGATCGATGAAGTGCGGAATCTGATCCATCGGACCAGGACGATACAGAGCGTTTAGAGCAACAAGATCTTCCAGACAGTCGGGCTTTGCTTGCCGCAACTGTTCGCGCATACCGTCCGATTCAAACTGGAACACAGCGCCTGTATTGCCCTGCTGGAAAAGCTCCAGCGTTTTCTTGTCGTCGGTCGGAATGCGTGACAAGTCAAACTTCGTGCCGGGATTCAAACGGTCAATGTACTCTGCCGCTTTCGTAAGAATCGTCAGCGTCGTCAACCCCAGGAAGTCAAACTTCACCAGCCCGACATTTTCAATGTCCTTCTTATCGAATTGGCTGACGGTATTTTCCGGACTGCCGTCAGCATTGTATAGAGGACAGAAATCCGTGAGTTTGCTCGGTGCGATCAATACGCCGCCTGCATGCATACCCAGATTTCGCGTCAGCCCCTCGAGTTTCTGAGCGTAGCTCATCAACTCGACATAGTCGTCTCGCTCGGCCATCGCCTTAAATTCAGGCTCCATCTCGGCCGCTTTTGAAAGCGTTACGTCCATGCCGGGCTTTTGCGGAATCAATTTGGCCAGATCGTCGACCTTGCCGTAGCCCATATTAAGCACACGTCCGACGTCACGAACCACAGCCTTTGCACCCATCGCGCCGAACGTCACGATCTGACTCACGGCATCCACGCCGTACGTGCGCTTGACGTATTCAATGGTTCGGTCTCGGTTATGCTGGCAAAAGTCGACGTCAAAGTCAGGCATCGAAACGCGTTCGGGATTCAAAAAGCGTTCGAACAGCAATCCGTAATGCAAAGGATCCAAATCGGTAATGCCCAGGGCATAGGCCACCAGAGAACCGGCGCCGGAACCACGGCCCGGTCCCACGGCCACACCGTTTCGCTTGGACCAATTGATAAAGTCTTGAACGATCAAGAAGTACCCAGGGAACTTCATGGACGAAATCGTCTTGAGTTCGTACTCCAATCGTTCGACATACTCGGGGCGGCGCGCATCGCGTTCGGCTTGATTTGGGTACAAGAATTCAAGTCGACGCTCCAAGCCTTCGTGGGAAAGCTGCGCCATATACTCATCAAGCGAAACACCTTCGGGCGTCGGGAAAAGCGGCAACTGCGGCTTTTGAAATACCCCATCCAGATTGCAACGCTGAGCAATGACGACCGTATTGTCAATCGCCTGAGGGATGTCGGCAAAGAGAGCCCGCATCTCCTCTTCGGTCTTCAGATACTGCTCTTCGGTATAGGGCTTGGGACGTCGGGGATCTGCAAGAACATAACCGCCGGCGATGCAACAGCGTACTTCGTGAGCGTTGAAGTCCTCACGATGTAAAAACTGCACCGGGTGCGTCGCTACCATCGGGAGTCCCGTCTCCACGGCAAGTTGCGCAATATTGGCCACAACCGCTTCATCGTTTTTACGACCGGCTCGTTGAACTTCCAAATAAAAACGATCCGGGAAAGCCGTACGCAATTGTTCGACAACTGCGTTGGCTTCAGCCTTATTGTCGTCAAGAAGATGGCGCTCAATTACCCCTTGTGGTCCACCCGAAAGACAAATCAATCCTTTGCAGTTGTCCGGTGTCAACCATTCCAGACGCACCTCTCCACGCCCCAAATATTGGTTTTCCATCCAACCGCGGGAAAGGAGCTCACAGAGCGACAGGTAACCTTCATGATTCTGGCAATAGAGCGTCAGACGATACGGGTTGTCTCGCTTGCCCTGCGCTGTGTTGGTGATCCACAAATCGCAACCGACGATCGGTTTGATGCCGTCGGCCATCGCGTGCGAATAAAACCGAAGAGCACCAAAAAGATTCATTGAATCCGTAATACCCAGAGCTACCCCGCCCTGCTCCATCACTTCTTCAAGGATGGGATCGAGACGCACAATGCCGTCTTGGATGGAATATTCGGAATGAAAGCGCAGGTGAACGAAATTGGCAGACATAGACAACGCAAAAGAGCAGTCCGGCGCATTTCCTCAAGAAAATGCGCCGGTTGGCTGAAATGAACTTAGTGCTTGAGAGGCTTGAAGCGAATGCGGTGCGGACGCGCCGCTTCTTCACCAAGGCGCTTTCTCTTGTCGGCTTCGTACTCGTTGTAGTTGCCGTCAAAAAAGACCACCTTACTGTCGCCTTCAAATGCCAGGATGTGCGTCGCGATTCGGTCAAGGAACCAACGATCGTGCGAGGTCACCAGTGCGCAACCGGCAAATTCAAGCAGTGCTTCTTCCAACGCGCGCAGGGTTTCAACGTCCAAGTCGTTCGAAGGTTCGTCGAGCAACAGCACATTGCCGCCCTTAAGAAGCGTCGCAGCCAAATGCAAACGACCTCTCTCACCGCCCGACAGCACGCCTACTGTCTTTTGCTGATCTCCACCCTTGAAGTTAAAGCGACCAAGATAAGCGCGCGAGCTCATTTCGAACTTGCCGACTTGCAAAATATCGAGTCCACCCGAAATAGCTTCAAAGACGGTCTTGTCGTTGGGAAGCCCCTCACGCGTCTGGTCCACTGCGGCGATCTTGACAGTGTCGCCAATAACAATCGAACCGGAATCCGGCTGTTCCTTGCCCGTGATCATCTTAAAGAGCGTCGACTTACCGGCACCGTTGGGACCAATCACACCGACAATGGCGCCGGGCGGAATCGTGAAAGACAAGTCGTCAATTAATAGACGATCGCCGAAACCCTTGCTGACGTTGTGAAACTCGATCACTTTATTGCCAAGGCGATCAGCCACCGGAATAAAGATTTCATTGGTTTCGTTGCGGCTCTGATATTCGTAGTTCGACAGTTCCTCAAAGCGATTCAAGCGAGCCTTTGCCTTTGCCTGGCGTCCCTTGGGATTCTGGCGAACCCATTCCAATTCGTGCTTAATGGCTTTGGCGCGGGATTCCTGCTGCCGCTTTTCCTGCTCAAGGCGCTTTTCCTTCTGATCAAGCCAGGACGAATAGTTACCCTTCCAGGGAATACCTTCTCCGCGATCCAATTCAAGGATCCACTCGGCAGCATTGTCAAGGAAGTAACGATCATGCGTCACGGCAACCACCGTCCCCGGGAAACGGTGCAAGAACTGTTCCAACCACTCAACACTTTCGGCATCCAAGTGATTGGTAGGTTCGTCGAGCAGGAGCATATCCGGACGAGAAAGCAAAAGTCGGCACAATGCCACACGGCGCTTCTCACCACCCGACAGATGTCCGATCTTGGCCTCCCAAGGAGGCAAACGCAACGCATCAGCAGCAATTTCCATCTGCGTCGAAGCATCCGTACCGGCAGCAGCAATGATGGCTTCCAGGCGAGCCTGTTCAGCAGCCAGAGCATCAAAATCGGCGTCCGGCTCAGCATACGCGGCATAAACAGCATCAAGCTTGGCCTGCGCCTGCATCACTTCGCCCATGCCTTCTTCGACAGCTTGTCGAACCGTTGCTTCAGGATCAAGCTGCGGTTCCTGCGGCAGATAACCGATTTTGAGATCGTTTTGCCACGTGATTTCGCCGTCAATCTCCTTGTCAACACCGGCCATAATCTTCAACAGCGTTGACTTGCCGGCACCGTTGAGTCCCAAAACGCCGATCTTGGCGCCCGGGAAAAAAGACAGAGAAATATCTTTGAGAATGAATCGCTTGGGCGGAACCACCTTGGCCACGCGATTCATGGTCATGACGTATTGAGCCATTTCTAAATTTGAACCCAAGAAAAAAAATTAAACTATATTAGCTACTCAATTCCTAGCTGTTACATAATTGACAAGCTCATCCCATATTTTCCACACATTTTCTGCAGAATATTTTTTCATATCATACCTGGCTTGAGTTCCAAGTCTTAGCCTAAGATTTCGATCCAACGCTAGCCGTTTAATAGCTTCCGCCATCGCCTCAGGTGTTGGTTCGGTTAGCAATCCATTTCGTTCGTCTATTATTAATTCGTTAACTGCTGAGCAATCTTTACATCCCACTACAGCCACTCCTTTAGACATAGCTTCACATAACGCCAATCCAAATCCTTCAGTAGCAGAAGGAAAAACAAAAATAGAAGCTCTTTGTAAAACTCTCTCTATGTCACTTGTTGTGTTACAAAAACGAAAACGATCCTTTAATTCCAATTTATTAATTAATTGCAAAATCACATTTCTATATTTCGGCTTAACATTAATCTCCCCCCAAAATTCAACATCCCACTCAGAAATATCATCTTTTATCAAATTAAATGCCCTAACTAACAGCTCTATTCTCTTCTCAGGGGACAACCTTGCTATACACACAATTTTCTTTTGATTTAAACTAGCCGGTTGATTAAATTGGCATACTGCGTTAGGCATTGCCCACACTGGCACCTCACTATGTTTCTTAATTTCTTTAACATAGCTAGGAAGAAGCACCCTTACAACATTCGATCTATGAAGCGCATCGATTGTTAGTGATCTCTGACAGATCTTCGCAATGAAATCACTTCCACCGTGAATCATAGTTATAATTGACTTATTTTGATCTAGTATGAACGATAGTATATTTGTTGCCCTTGGTTGAAAACAAATATACAAATCAGCCTCACCAATTTTGACAAGCGCCGCTTTTATACATTCAATCTGCCATTGAAGCTCTAGTTTCTGTCGCTTTAATCTGCGTATATTCTTTTTAAAACTAAACGTTCTCAAAACTTCGAAGAAACCACTACTTAAAAGTGATTTTCTTTTCCAGGCATTTACAAAGCAAACATTCTCTGAAAGAGAGAATCCAGGAAGTCCTTGCTTAGCATCTAGGCAAAGCGCCGTAACTGTATGTCCAATCGAAGCAAAATAGTTGGCCATATCACAAAAAACTTTCTCAACACCTCCCCTTGCTCCGACTACCCTCCTCACATTTATGAGGATAATCTTTCTCCTTCTTGTCAACAAAGATGTGTCCTTGGAATTTTCCATGTCTTCTCGCTCCATTCATGAATCCCCAAGTTCCTTAATCATCTACATACCATCTACATACTTGTTTCTCAGCCACCACACCAGCTTGTTTTAGCTTATTTTCCCTCTTCAATGCATTCTTCTCTGTTAAGAGAGAACGTAGAATTATGCCCGTGCCGTGCGAAGCACACAAACGGGGACAGATGATTACCTGTCTGCTATTTTGCCCTTTTGCTCTGTTCGCGGCTGATTATTTTTTCTTGTCTCGCATTCATGGACTCTCTGCGCAAATCTTTGATCTGTTTTATTGCCGGCATTTGCTTCGTCGGTTCGGTGTTTTGCGCAGATACACCGGCTGTTGCCGAAGTGCGCCAAGCTGATGATCTTCCTGCTACGGAAGCAGAAGTATCTCCCCCGGTTGACATCTGGGATCGCATCCGACGCGGCTACGCCATGCCTAAGCTCAACAACTCCCGAGTGAAAACTTCGCTTAGGAGCTACAGCCGTAATCCTCGCCACATTGAGCGTGTCTTTGAGCGTGCCGGCAAGTATCTCTACCACATCGTCGACGAAATTGAACAGCGAGGGCTACCCACCGAACTTGCGCTTTTGCCGTTCGTAGAAAGTGCCTTTCAACCGGAAGCTTTGTCGCACGCCAAAGCATCCGGCCTCTGGCAGTTCATGCCTCAGACCGGCAACATTTACTCGCTGCAACAGAACTTCTGGAAAGATGAACGCCGAGACGTACTGCAAAGCACGCGCGCGGCGTTGGATTATCTGGAAAAGCTCTACCAACAATTTGGTGACTGGCATTTGGCTCTTGCAGCTTACAACTGGGGCGAAGGCAGTGTTTCGCGTGCTATCCGAAGAGCGAAAGCGCGCGGTCGCAAAGCCGATTACGCTCATTTGCGCATGCCCCGGGAGACGGCTTACTACGTACCGCGTCTAGAAGCCATCCGTGAAATCGTGGCTACCCCGGAAAAGTTTGGAATTAACTTGCCGGAAATTGAAAACGCTCCGTACTTTGTCCGTGTCACAAAAAGCCGTGACATCGACATGAAGACCGCAGCCGAACTTGCCGAAATGGATCCCGATGAGTTTCGACTGCTCAACCCCGGCTTCAATTTACCGGTGATCGTCGCCAGTCACAATTCCGTCATGCTGCTTCCGATGGAAAACCTGGAAGTCTTCATGGACAACCTTGCTAGTTGGGTCAACACCGGCAAACCCCTTTCAAGCTGGGTGCTTTATCACCTTAAAGAGGGTGAAACGCTTGCCGATGTCGCCCTGAAGTCCGGCATGACCGAAGAGGAACTGCGCCGCGTCAACCGTATTCCCAAAGGACGCAAGGTATTGGCCGGCTCCGCCTTGCTGGTTGACGCCAACGGTCAACTTGCTCCTGAAATTGCTCAGGAAGAACTCAACGCCGGGCTTAAGCTTTCGGCTCCGGAAGTGCGCCGCGTCGTTTATCGCGTCCGCCGAGGCGACTCGATTTATAGTATTGCAAAAAAATACGGTATTACACAACGCTCCATCCGTCGCACAAATAATTTGCGAAGCTCTCGCTTGCGTATCGGGCAGCGCCTTGTGCTTGTGATACCGCCGCGAGCTACAACTCAACCGCCCCCTGGGAAAAATGTTCATGTGGTCAGACGCGGCGAGACGCTTTTTTCAATTGCAAAAAAGTACGGCACGAGTGTCTCTAAAATCCGTATCATCAACAATTTGAGAACGACTCGAATCTCCATCGGACAACGTTTGAAGATTCGCTAAAAAACAAAAAATCCTTACCGAGGAATAAATCATGGGATTTCTGCAAGGCAAGAAACTTTTGATCACGGGCGTGTTGTCGAACCGTTCGATCGCCTACGGCATCGCCCAAGCCTGCCATCGCGAAGGTGCTGAGCTCGCCTTTACTTATGTCGGCAAACGCTTCCAAGACCGTATCGTTGAGTTTGCCAAAGAATTCGGCAGCGACATCTGCCTTGAAATGGACGTCACCAAAGACGATCAGATCGCCAACGTGATGGGAGAGTTGAAGGAGCGCTGGGATGGTTTGGACGGTTTCGTGCATTCCATCGGCTTCGCTCCGCGCGAATGCATTGCCGGCGACTACCTTGAAGGTGTCGGCCGCGAATCCTTCCGCACCGCCATGGAAATCTCCGCGCTGTCCTATCCGGTTCTCGCCAAGGCCGCTCTTCCGTTGATGGAAGGCCGTGCCGCATCGATTCTCGCACTGACCTATATCGGCAGCGAACGCACGGTTCCGAATTACAACACCATGGGCGTTTGCAAGGCAGCTCTTGAAGCTTCCACCCGTTATCTTGCCGGCAGTCTTGGCCCCAAGGGCATTCGTGCCAACGCCATCAGCTCCGGCCCGATCAAAACGCTGGCAGCTTCCGGCATCCAGAACTTCTCAAAGATTCTGACCTACATGGAACATTCCGCTCCGTTGCGCCGCACTGTCACGATTGATGAAGTTGGCAATACCGCAGCATTCCTTCTCTCGGATCTGGCCAGCGGCATCACCGGCAATGTGGCCTACGTCGACGCCGGCTTCCACAGCGTGGGTGTAAGCCCTGTGTTGGTGGAAGAATAAGTCCACACATCCACAGATATCAAAAACGGACCCGGGCAATTTAGCTTGGGTCCGTTTTTCGTATTGTGAGTTCTTATTGCGCTTGCCTACTTGCGGCGAGCCTTTTCTTTCTTTCGACAATCCTCACAGACACCGTATAGCGCCAAAGCGTGGCCTTCAAGCTCAAAGCCTAAACGCACAGCGATTTGTTTTTGGCGTTTCTCGATTTCCTTATCAACGAACTCTTCGACTCGCCCGCAACGCGTACAAACGATGTGGTCATGATGAGCTCCATCATCCATCTCATAGGTTGCGCGGTCATTGCCGAAATAGTGTCGGACGATAAGCCCCGCTGCCTCAAACTGAGTCAAAACGCGATAAACGGTTGCAAGCCCGACTTCGATATTTTCCGCAACCAACTGCTTGTAGATGTCTTCAGCCGTGAGATGACGCTCCGCCCCGGATTCCTGCGCCTTTTGAAAGAGTTCCAGAATGCGCATGCGAGGCGCAGTGGCTTTGAGTCCGACATTTTTCAGTTCCTGTTCGGGCTCAAGCATCTCATGTTCATTGTTTACGCTCATTGGCTATCCTCAAGAGGCTCATTTCAATCCGATACTCGCTATCATAACGGGAAGTTTCTAATTTACGAATTTCGAGGCGTTTTCTCGACCGTTTTTCACATGTCCTTGCGCACATTTCTTATCACCGCCCCCCTTGCCGTCGGTTTGATCGCGCTGTCCGGGTGCAACTTCAATAGCTACGTCTACCGTACCGATGTCCACCAGGGCAATCTGGTCACCAAAGAAATGATTGACCAATTGCAGGTCGGTATGGCGCGCCAACAGGTGCTCTTCCTGATGGGCGAACCGCTCATTGAAAGCCAGTTCCACCGCAATCGCTGGGACTACACGTATTACCTGAATCCGCGCTACGGCGACATTCAGATGCGTCGCGTCACGCTTTACTTTGACGAGCAGGACATTCTCACCAAAATTGAAGCCGGTCCAGTTCCGACGGAAAAGCAGGCTGACGAAATGATTCTGGGCAGAGAAACGGATTTTCCTCCCACTCCGCTTGTACGTCCTGAAGATCAGTAAGGAGCCGAACGTGAAAATAGCCGTTTCCGGTGCGACCGGTCGCATGGGCAAACTCATCATTGAAGCCGTCATCAATAGTGACGACCTTAAACTCGTTGCGGCTGTGACTGCTCCAGGAGTTGCAGAGATCGGAACAGACGCCGGTGCGTCGCTCGGGAAAACCACCGGAGTCATGATCACTGACGATGTTCAGGAACTGGCCAAAGCTGACGTGTTGATTGACTTTACGCGTCCTCAAGCTACTCTGGCATACCTTCCTTTCTGCATTGAACACAGTGTGAGTCTTGTGATCGGTACAACAGGTTTTGATGTTCAAGGCAAGGCACAGATTTCCGAGGCCGCAAAAAACGTTCCCGTCGTTTTTGCGCCCAACATGAGTGTGGGTGTTAATTCTGTTCTCAAACTTCTGGAAATCGCCGGCGCCATGCTCTCTCAGTACGACTGTGAGATTGTGGAAATGCATCACAAACACAAAGTGGATGCTCCTTCCGGTACCGCACTTGAGATGGGACGGCGCGTTGCTCTCGGCAGAGGTGTTGATTTTGACTCTGTCGCCCTTCTAAGTCGCGAAGGTCATACCGGCGAGCGTCCCGATGGAGCGATCGGTTTTGCAGCCCTGCGAGGCGGCGATGTAGTGGGCGACCACACCGTCATTTTTGCCGGTCCCGGCGAGCGCATCGAAATTAGTCACAAATCGGGATCACGCGAAGGATACGCACAAGGTGCTGTCACCGCAGCGCGCTTTCTGAAAGACAAGTCCAACGGGCTTTTTTCCATGTCCGACGTGCTCGGTTTCAACTGAATTTGTTTTTCCGCGTAAAAAGCCACGCAGACAACCGTTTTGAGTGGCAAAATTCGCAGGCAATCTTTTCTTACGTGCGCAAATCTGCTTTTTGCGTATGCTCAAACGAGGTAACAAATGAACGACCAGCTTGACAAACTTGAATCCTCCGTCGCCCGCCTTGTGCAGGCCTATAACGAAATGAAGGCTGAAAATGCGGCCCTCAAGGCACAGCTCGCTGACAAAACCGCCGCTGTCGAACTGCTCGAGGAAGAAGCCGCCGCTGTGCGTGGCCGTATTGAGTCGCTGATCGTCTCCCTGACGGCCGACCAGCAGACCGAACAGCCCTCTGCTTAATCGGGTTATTTTCGGGTAGTCAATCGGAGTCATAAAGCATGCCACGCATCAAACTCACCATCTTGGATCGCGAGTATCCCTTTGAGGTTTCCGATGAAGACGTGGAGAATCTTCGCAGTGCTGCGGAAATCCTCAATACACGTGCATCTCAAGTGCGCTCAGCCAACCGTTCGCTCACTCCTGAACGCGTGGCTGTTATGGCGTCGCTGCAGATTGCTTTTGACTCCATTACCGGCCGACTCGGTCAGGTGCCTGTTGATGAAGCAACGGTTTCTCGCGTTGCTGCGCTTCGCATGAAGTGTGACGAAGCTCTGGATCCTGCACTCGAAGGCTGATTCCGTACAGTCTTTGTGTAAAGATTCTCCGAAAGGCCGCTGAAAACAAGTGGCCTTTCTTATAATTGCCTTACCCTGTGATGTTTCACTACACGGCTCCAATGTTCCTAACCTATGCATTCGTGCAAGGCCGTTTAACTCGAGAGCCGATAGTGTAGCGGGCACGCGTTGTCCGCTCCGTTTTCCGCTCCAGCCGCGGCCACCCTGACCTTTCGGTTCAGGTAACGTAGCCGGAAACCACAGGGTCTTCTCTTTTTTTCTCTCCCTTCTCTCCCATTCAACCACCTTTTGCGCAGGTATCATGTAGCCGCAAATCGGCAATTCTGCGGGAAGTGTGTTCATGTCTTGGGAAATTGTTGCAGCCCTGCTGTGTTTAGGCGCCTGTACGGGCTTTCTGGCAGGTCTTCTGGGTATCGGTGGTGGCATGGTGCTTACGCCGTTCATGACCATGCTGTTGGTTTACGTGGGCGTGCCCGATACAGCAATTGTTCATACTGCGATTGCCACATCTCTGGCCACCATCATGTTTACGTCGCTTTCGTCCGTGCGGGCTCACCACAAACGCGGAGCCGTGCTCTGGAATGTTGTCGCGGCAGTGGCTCCCGGCATTTTGGTCGGCGCCCTTTTAGGAGCAAAAATATCCAGCCTTCTGCCGACTTTCTGGATTTCTCTTGTCTTTGTCTGTTTTGTTGGTTTTTCTGCCATCAAAATGTTCATCAACTCCAAGCCGCAGCCCAAACGAACGCTACCTGGCATGGCAGGGATGTTTGGCGCCGGCACCGGCATCGGCGTCATCTCTGCCTTAGTCGGCGCCGGAGGCGGTTTTATTTCCGTTCCCTTCATGGTTTGGTGCAACGTCAAGATGCATAACGCCGTAGGCACATCGGCTGCACTGGGCTTTCCCATTGCAGCAGCCGGGACACTCGGTTACATCATCACGGGTTGGAGTGAACCGGGCTTACCTCAATTTCCCATGATGCTGGGATACATTCATCTGCCTGCATTGTTGTCCGTTGCGGCGGCAAGCATCTTCACTGCCCCCTTCGGCGCCAAGGTCGCCCATAGCATCGATACAAAACCTCTAAAGCGCATTTTTGCCTGCATGCTTCTGGTTCTTGCTGGCTATATGCTCACTCGTGCCATTAATTCCCTTTGATCTTTTAACCGTTTTTTCCGCTTTATGTCTGAAATTCCTTTGCCTCCTGTCCGTGCTGTTGAGCCCGAAACCATTGCCACGCATCTTTTCCATGTCAAGGAAGTAGCTCCGCTTGTGCACTGCATTACCAACGACGTCGTGCAGGAAATCACCGCTAACGTACTGCTTGCGATGGGGGCCTCGCCCGCCATGGTGGTTGCTTGTGAAGAAGCTGCTCATTTTGCGGCGATCTCTTCTGCCCTGCTCGTCAATGTCGGAACACCTCGTCCCGAATCTTTGGAAGCCATGCATCTGGCGGCTAAGAGTGCGGTCCGTCACAACGTTCCCTGGGTGCTTGATCCGGTAGCCGCCGGTGTCATTCCATGGCGCGACAAAATGATCATGGGGCTTTTGGCCCTGCAGCCGACCGTTATTCGAGGAAACGCCTCTGAAATCATGGCTCTTGCAGGTTTAGGTAAGGGTGGAAAAGGAGTCGACAGTACCGACTCAAGCGACGCCGCTCTTGAAGCCGCCGTCAAACTTGCTCGCGAATACAACACCATTGTTTGCGTCACCGGTAAAACCGACTACGCTACCGACGGTCACGAAATTCTTTCCTGCACCGGCGGATCGATTAAGGCAACGCTTGTGGTCGGCACCGGTTGCTCCCTTTCGGCCATGGTCGCCGCCTTCGTTGCGCAAACCGAACATCCGCTTGAAGCCGTTATTTCAGCCTGTGCGCTCGCCAAGCGTGCCGCTCAGCAAGCCGCCGGCGTTGCCCGCGGCCCGGGCAGTTTTGCCGTTGCCTACATTGATGCGTTGAATTTACTTCAGGCCAAGGATTTCTATTAATGCGACACCCCATCGATCTTTCCGTTTATCTGGTACTCGATCCCGATTTGTGCGGTGGTGCTCAAGGCATGATTGAGACCACACTCGCTGCTGTGCAAAACGGCGCCACCTGCGTGCAGTTACGGGCGCCGCACTGGAAAAAAAGAGCTCTTGTGGAATGCGGGCGAGCATTGAAGTCTGTCCTGGCCGACTTTAACGTTCCTCTCATCATCAACGACCATGCAGATGTCTGCCTGGCGGTCGATGCGGAAGGGTTACACATTGGTCAGGACGATCTGTCGCCTCTCGATGCCAGAGCCATCATCGGCAACGTAAAAATATTGGGGCTATCCGTTTCCAACGCTCAAGAGCTTTCTGCAGTCGATACTCATTTGGTCGATCATCTCGGCATTGGACCAATTTTCTCGACCAGTACGAAGCCAGACGCCAGTGCCGCTCTAGGACTTAACGGCTTTGCATCATTAGCCTCACGAAAACCGTGCCCTGTTGTTGCAATCGGCAGCGTCAAGGTTCCGATTGTCGGTGACTTGATCCGCTCCGGTGCGGACGGTGTTGCGGTTGTCTCTGCTATTTGCGGACAAACAAACCCCGGTGAAGCCACAAAAGAATTGGCTCGCGCCGTTCAATCGGCCCGTCGCTAAAGCGCGCCTAAGCACTCTCACCTAAAATAGGGATTTAAACAGATCACACAGGATTTCGCACTGCCATGGCCCAAAACAAACGAATGTCGGTTCGACTGACGCTACAGCAAGCCAAGCTTGTTTTGCTCGCCAAGGCTATAGAAGAGTCTAACGACTCGCACATCCATTGGTCCTCGGCCGATTCCGAAGCCGCGAGTCTTCGCGCCGCTCACACCGTGGGCGAATCGGCCGACACTGTCAAACTACTGACCGAACGAGCCAAGGTTGTTTTGAGAACAGCATCTGAGCGAGGCATCAATACAACTGTGAGTACCAAGGCTCGGTTGCCCCAGTTCTTCTCGCCGCTTTTCGTTTTGTTGGCCTTCATTCTCGGCGCCCTGACGGATCGTATCGCAAGTCCCGAGCACATCGTCAACTTGCTCTCTCCTCCCTACTGGGGCGTGATTCTCTGGAATCTGGTTGTCTATTTCGCCCTCTTTTGTTGCGCTATCGGTTTGGTGGGAACCGGAACCAATCGTTTCGCTTTGCCATTGCGCAGCAGTCTCGGAGCCTTCGTCCAAAAAACAAGTTACGGCACGCTAAGACGAACAGGATTCAAGTCGCACTTCTACAGTGAGTGGTCGTCATTTGTGGCTCCATTGATTCGCATGAATGTTGCCCGGACTCTGCATTTCGCCGCTGTTTTCTTTGCCCTGGGCATCATCGTGAGTTTGCTTGTACGCGGCTTCGGCACGTCTTATTGGGCCGGTTGGGAAAGTACGTGGCTTGCTGAGAGCCCCGAGAGTGTCAAATCGTTCATTGATCACACCTACGGACTGATTCCTGCAGTAGGCCCCTTGTCTTCTATGCCTGATCTCGCGCAAATCGTGGACATGAGGGCTGATCGTCTGCCGTATTTGGAAACACCGATCTCGGCTGCTCCCTGGCTCATTCGGATGATGATCCTGATGGGCGTTACCGTCATCGTTCCTCGTCTGCTTTTTGCCATGTTTGACACATGGCGCATGCGACGCTTTAAAACGCAGACAGCGCTGTCCATCGATTCGCCCTACTACGAGAACATTCTCGTTCAGTGTGCTCAGGATGCGGTTCTTGGCAACTTGATGATTGTCACATCAACGGCCAACCGCCCGTTAAGAGATCAGACAGCCTCTATTCTTTGCAAGCACTGGGGCAATGTTGAAGACTCGACGGTCAAGAGCATTGATTTTGATGATGAAGAATCGACAGTTCCGTCAATCGCAGAAGGCCCCAGAAAGCCAATTGTTCTTCTCTGGTTGGACGGCATTGAAACACCCGAGGAAGATGTCCACGGTGCCGTCATTGAGCGCTTACGCGAAGCATATGAAACGAAAGGTTCTGCTGTCTTTGCCGCATTGCTCGACATGAAGGAGTTTGCCCAAAGATTTGCCTCAACGCCTTCTCGTATCCAAGAACGTAAAGAGAGTTGGCTCGCCATGAGCAAGTTACATCAGGTCAAACTGTTTGATCTGGACGGTACCTCAGAGTCTCAACTGACAACCATTAAAGCGCTCCGTGCTTGGGCCGCTCCGCGCGTTTCTTCCAACCAAATAATCGTGGCTGACAAGAAGGAAAACAACAATGAGCAATGATCCGTTGCGAATCCATTTGAGCCTGGTCAGTCATACCAATATCGGTAAGACGACGTTAGCTCGCACGCTACTGTCTCGAGATATCGGCGAAGTCGCTGACCGTGCTCACGTCACGGAAACGACTGACGACTATGTACTGGCGCGCAATGCCGAAGGCTGTGAACTCGTTTTGTGGGATACGCCAGGCTTTGGCAACTCTGTGGCACTTGCGAAACGACTCGAAGGCAGAGCCAATCCTGTCGGTTGGTTCTTGTCCGAAGTTTGGGATCGCATGGCCAACAAGTCGCTTTGGCTGAATCAAAAGGCGCTCAAGCATGTCAAAGAAACGTCAAGCGTGGTTCTCTACCTTGTGAATGCCACCGAACTTCCCGATTCCGCTCCCTATGTGAGCGCAGAAATGCGCATCCTCGAGTGGATCGGAAAGCCAGTCATTGTGCTACTCAATCAAATCGGTCAACCGAAACAACCGGAAGCAGAACAAGCTGACGTGGATCGTTGGAAGCAGGCGATGGCTGCTTACCCCATTGTCAGTTCTGTCCTTTCGATGGATGCTTTCGCTCGCTGTTGGGTTCAAGAATTCGCACTCTTTGACGCTATCGCCAAGGCTTTACCAGAAGAGCAACAAAGCACTCTTGAAGCACTCAGGGAAGTATGGTCGAGACAGCGTCGGGCTGCTTATAACTCAAGTATTCAGGCCTTATCTCATTATCTTGAGAAACTCGCCAACGATCGCGAAGTTGCGGAAAGCTCTTCGGTTATGGATCAGCTTAAGTTCCTCGGCAAACGTCTTGGCCTATTTAAAAACGAAACTATTCATGACCCTCTAGGGGCTGCTCAAACAGCCCTGTCGGCTAGAGCTGCAGATGAATTTTGTGCTTTAACGGACAAGCTTATTGCCGTCAATTCACTAAAAGGCAAGGGCGTCCGGAAAGAACTGCTTCGCCGCATGCAAACGGACTGGAAGGTCACAAGCTCGGTACCGCCAGCGCCAGCCGCCGTAGCAGGAGCGATTGGGACCGGTGCGGCAGGAGGACTGGCCAGTGACCTCGCGACGGGAGGACTTTCTCTCGGACTAGGAACATTGATCGGCACCGTTGTCGGCGCTCTTGGTGGTGCAGGACTTGCAGTTGCTTATAACCACAAAAAGGGAATTGAAGGGACTGTGGTTACCTGGTCCGATGAGGCACTTAAAAAATTCTTTGTTGAAGCAACTCTTCTTTATCTTGCGGTAGCTCATTTCGGTCGGGGCCGAGGCAACTGGGCTGAAAGCGAATATCCAGAACACTGGAGAACCAATATTGATGCCATTCTGACTGATGAAAACATCACTGCCTCTGAGATCGCCAAGTACTTTGATCCAATCATCCGCAGAGTTCTTTCTCGGCTCTATCCGTCTGCCAATTTTTAAAATAATTTCACATACCAGTAGATATGTTGATTGCTCTCTGTCTTTTTAAGTATTTTCCGTATGGCGGTCTCCAGCGAGATTTCTTAGCAATAGGGAAGGAATTGTATAAACGAGGTCATCAAATCCGCGTATACACACGCTCATGGCAAGGCGATAAACCCAGCGAATTTGACATTATTGAAGTTCCTGTACGTGCATTAACTAATCACTCGGCTAACGTAAAGTACTACGAATGGGTGAAGACACACTTGGTTTCACACCCAGTTGATAAAGTCGTTGGCTTCAATCGCATGCCAGGACTAGATTTCTACTATGATGCGGATGTTTGCTATGCCGAAAAAATAGAACAAGAACAAAGAGGCTTCTTTTATCGAATAAGTGGAAGATGCAAACACTACCTCGAGTATGAAAAGGCGGTTTTTGAAAAAGGCACTAAAACTAAAATTCTTCTTCTTTCTCGAGTTCAACAAACTTATTTTCAAAAGCACTACCAGACTGAGTCTGAAAGATTTTACTTGCTTCCTCCGGGGATTTCTCCTTCTCGCAAATATCAAAATGCGCCCGCAGGAGCACGTGAGAAAATTTGCAAAGAATTAGACATTCCTACATCTAGTTTTCTTCTTCTGCAGATTGGATCCGATTTTTCAAGAAAGGGGGTGGATCGCTCTATAGAGGCTCTTGCTACGCTAGCCAAAAGCATACGCAACAAAACACACCTTATAGTTATAGGGCAAGACAATCCGAATAAATTTATTAAACTTTCCCAAAAATTGAAAGTAGCTACAAATATTCACTTCCTTCTTGGAAGAGACGATGTACCTTATTTCATAGCTGGTTGTGACATATTGCTACATCCTGCTCGATCCGAAAATACTGGCACTGTGATTTTAGAAGCGCTTGTAGGTGGTCTCCCTGAAATTGCAACTGCCGAATGTGGTTATGCATTTTACATTGCAAAAGCACAGACAGGCATTATTCTAACAACACCATTTAAACAAGAAAAATTCAATGAACAACTTAAACAAGCATTAGATAAAAATTTATTACAAACATGGTCAAACAACGCAAAACAATTTTCAGATAAAAACAATCTCTCAAATTTAAGCCAAGTAGCCACCAACATTATAGCCACGAAATAAATTGATTAAATGAAAGCATATGCGACATATAATGGAAATCATCTAAAACTCTAAAGCCATAATATTATTAATATGTCATACAAGACCTCATATGTTATTTAAAAAATAATGATTTTCGCTACTTATCTCATAAAAATTCTGCAGTTTTGACTGACAATATTTAAAATGCAGTGCAAATATTGCCCCCTTAATATGAACCACCGAGAATTAATCAAATCAGAGCTTTAACTATTTTCTGTTATCAGGCAAGAATTGTTATACCAATTATTAAAGAATAAATACGACCAAGATTTTCACAAACCTCTAAGCCTTTACAGCTAAGTTACGGGCTACATTAGTCAAAAAAGCTACACTTCCTCGGTTCAACGAGAGCATTGAGCAATGCAAAGCACACAATATTGACGACATCCAGCAAGTTCGGAAAGATGTTGACTCGACGGTCTAAGAATATTTTAGTAGCCTGTATTGTGAAACTTGGAACCACTATCCCAACCGCAAACAATAGCGTCAAGGTAACCAAAAGGAAAAATGGGTTCCGCGACTTATGCTATCTGGTAATTAAGTTGGTTAGGTGGGCACCCTAAGGCATCCTACTCTGCTCGAGTGGAGCTATCTTAAAACGAGAGAGAAGAGTCTTCTCTTCTCACATAAAGCCTGAAGAGCTCATATCATCAAAAAAACTCTTGTAAAAAATCAAAAACATATAAATCTACTCTAATTCCATTTACTCTTTAAGCGTATTTTCCGATACCATCTCATTTAGCAATTTATCCCATTGTTTCCATATCCTATCAGGCTGAAAACTTTTCGCATCCTGCGCTGCCTGTTCACCTAATCTTAATCGTAGTGAATAGTCCCGCATGAGCAGCTCCAAGATTCGCGCCCAGTCATGATGATCTGAAGTACAAAGAAATCCGTTTTCATTCTTTCTCAAGAGAGAATTAACCCCTTTACACGAATCAAGTCCGACACACGGTAATCCACTCGACATTGCCTCAATCAATGCAAGAGGCAAACCTTCAACAACAGAGGGAAACGCAAAAATAGATGAGTATCTTAATTTTTCTGCCACGTCATTTGTTACACCTTTAAGAAAAACTCTATTCTCCAAATTATTAGCTCTTATAAATTGTTCAATTGTTTTCTGAACATCACTTTCTTGCGATAACTCTCCCCAAATTTCCAATTTCCAATCAGGAAACCTATCCTTCACTTCATTAAAAGCCTTCACTACAAGCAATTGATTTTTTTGCCATACAACTCTCCCCACATTAATAATTATTTTATTTTTAAGTTCAGATCGTTCATGCACTCCTGTCACAGCATTTGGTATTACCCTAACGTTATTCACCCATGGCATACCTTTCCTTACTTCGTCTACATATTCATTTTCTAGAACTTGAACAACTTCATTTTTCCGTAACCCAATCAAAGGCAAAATCCACTTCGAATCCACTCTATTCATTATATAAGTTGGAGCATATTGAAAAGTCGTAATAATTGGCTTAGAAACATGGAATTCATGCACTAGCATAGCCGACAACTTCGGTTCATACGTGATATACAAATCAGCATCAAATTTCTTCAAAGCAGGCCCAAACCTTTTTGCCAGCGCCTTTAGCTTCAATAACGCATTGTTCCGCAAGTAACCATCTTTCGATATAGAAGCTGACCTTATATAACGCATTACCCCACTTAGCATTAATGGCGTACGGTTTTTTGCGCAGTTAATCTTAACAACTTTTTTATTTAGAAAAAATCCAGGATCATCTCCTGACTTATCTCGATAGATAATCAACACGGAATGTCCACGTTCAACCATGGCATTCGCCATATCAATCATTACTTTCTCAGCCCCTCCTTTTGATTGATGAAATCGAATAGTGGTAAGCATCGCAATTTTCAATTACATTCTCCTTTTAATAGATTAAAATATCACTCATAATTCGCTCATTGCAATATAACCAAAGCCTCCATCCCCCAAATCCATACTTGTACTTCTACCTCTACAAAGTCTCTCTAAAACAACAGTTTACACCATTAATTTCATTCATTGCCCCTTCAACAAAAACAACTTATTTTGTCGCACACATTTTCACTACCGATATACACAAAAGCGCAATTGAAGTTTTTACTTTTGTTATTCCACAACCACATAAAGACATCCATCTATACATTATAAATATGACAACTTAAACATCATAACAAAGATATTTAACCGGCATCTCTAACCATCATCACCAAATCAACAGATTGAACTCCCTACTCATACATACCTACCATCACATAATGCCTCCACTCATTACAACCTTCATAACTGATTAACTCTCTGAGAATTGCATTTCCAAAATATAATATTTTTAACAATCAAACATCTTAACTTTATAGAATAACCTCTCCCACTTTTCATAGACTCTATCTGATGAATATTGGACCATGTCAGCCTTTGCTCTTTCGCCCATTTGCTTTCTTTTTAAGGGATCTTTAATTAACCTTTCTATGGAAGTAGCAATATCTTCTGGCGCATCAGAACAGAGATAACCATTCTCACCATTTCGAATCATTGAATTAATCGACGAACATGATTTACAACCAATTGCAGGAAGCCCCATACTCATGGCCTCTCCTAGGGCTAGACTAAAACCCTCTCTCTCAGAAGTCAAAACAAATATCGAGGCCTTAAGTAATTTATTTTTAACATCATTCGTATTCCCTTTCATTGAAACAACGCCAGTTAAATGTCTCTTTTCAATTAAGATGCGAAGTTTTTCGGCATACTCTCCGTCAGCACTCCCCCATAATTCTACCCTCCATTCTGGATATTTTGAACTAATCAAAGCAAATGCCTCTACTAAAAGATGCTGTCTTTTTACAGGAGCAACTCTACCAACACATACAATAACTGGCAATCTTAAATCTTTGATGTCACCATATTGCGGCACAACATTTGGTATATATTCAATATGCCTAGCATTTAAAAAATGCTGCACAATTCTTTTGTATTCAGGCATCAAGACTTGAATTGCCGCACAACGTTCGAGATAAGGTTTAAATAAATTAAATTCCAGACGCTTAAAATAAGCTTCCGGATTACTATGCAACATAGTTATAACGGGCGCCTTTAATTGCAAATCAGCCATCAGCATATATGTAGCCATCTGAGAAAAGGAAATTACAATATCCGGATTAAATTTCTCTAACTTTAGCCCAAAAGCTTTTGACTTGTTTCTTGAATCCCATCGACATCTTGAAATTCTTCTATTCTTACGTCCCAGGCTAAACACCCCTAATACTTTTGCTATAAAAGCATTTCTCAAAAATCTATCAACAAGTCCCACACAACAATTTTCCATTATTACTTTTTTATCCAAAGTATACGGAATGCTTTTCACTTTTTCTGAGAAATAGAATATGCCCACTTCATGGCTCCTATTCACCAATTCGTTAGACATATCACAAATAACTTTTGTAGTACCCCCATAAGACCCTATATCGTATAGGGTAACCATTGCTATTTTCATTTGATCCTTAATTAGACAAAGATTACCGAAATCAACATTTCAGACACAACCCAATTCGTCGTTCTAACTTTTCCCACTGTCTTTCTAACTTTTTCTTACCAAACAATTTTAAATATTTACACACGGGAAAAAGCTCCGTTGCTCCGAAGCCATCTATTACAACAAGTTTACTATACCCACCCCGCCTTACTTTTAAAATATTTGATGCACTTAAATCAGAGCATATTATATTTTTCGCCATCATTTCCTGTTTTAGTTCATTCAATTCCCTTTGAACTTCTTCTAGGCTACCTCTACAATCAAGAATATATTTATCTAATGAGCAAGCTTCATCGTATACTCCACCTCTATCTTTTATCAAAAAGCACTCTTGCTCATATCCAATATACTCACGATTTTCAAAAATATCATAGATTTCTGGAAGAAAAAAAGCCTTTATCCCTCTTCGTTTCATGAACTCGAAATATTTAATCTCTCTTAAAGTTTGATTGCAATTTGTTTTTTTACTTATTTTTAAGCATCTACTCGGATCAGAAGCTTTTACATAACACCATCGCTCGCTACCAACTCCGATCCTATCTCCCAGAGGGAAATTTATGTTTATCAAATCACAAGCTCTATCCATACACATTCATTTATTCCCAAAGAAACCCATTTACCTTAGTCTCAAATGAACTAAAATTCATCACCAATTCTCATAACATTTTACGCATCGTCCTCTCTTCTATTCTGTTCGATCTATATTTCATGTTCATTAATAGTCGATTTTCATGCCTTAAGATTTCCTTTAAACTCATTTCATCAAAGTATATTTTCAAGAAACGAGCATAATCGTAAAATGACAACCCCAAATTTCTACTTGAAAAGTAAAGAGCTACTAAGTCTTTATTTCTCCACCTCTTTGGGACGCACCTCCTAATCTGGGCTCGATGCAAATCGATAACACTCAGTTTTGGAATATCTTGCTCAGAGTACGGTAAATGCAACAAAAAATGACATATATAACAATCCCGATGATTAACTCCGCCCTCATGCATTGTTTTTACCATACGAGCAACTTCTTCGATCAATACTTTCTTTACATGGTAAGGCGGAGGGTTGTCTTTCCAGCCCTTGCAATAGTCTTCTAAACTAATTGTAGGATTTAGATCTTTCGTAATAATAAATGACTCTCGTGTCAAAGGGTTCACTCCTCTTTCACCGAAAGCCACAACCTCCATCGTATTAACACCCAATTCGGTTAATCTATTGATCGCCTTATATTCATTAGCAGCCCCCAATACTGGAGCTCTTAACGACAAATAATTCTTCAGGATTTCCTTTACTGTCGTTCCCTTGTGCACCTTTATATAAAAACTTTCACCTTGAAATTTAAAGTTCAAAGTTCTTCTAGTTGCTACTTCTCGATAAATCTCACCATTTAACTTCAACACTTCTTCAAAGGGATCTTTATTAGCCCATGCGGTTTTAAATGGCTCTTTCAATACCAGCATTTTTAGCTCAATAGTTTTTAAAAATTTTGCACGTTGACTTTTTCAGGTCTGTAATAGCGCAATTCACAATTTGAATGCAGATTTTGTCCTGCGTTTCGTTGACTCTCACCATCTGCCAGGACAACAGACTAATTTTACGAATCTTTGATTTTGACTTCACTAATTTTTTACTTGCTTGACAGCCTAACCCGTCCTCTCCAGACACTGCCCCAAAGACAGCCAACATCTCTGATTAAGTTTCGTTCGACGTGTTCGTTGTCGCCTTCTACATGAAAACTGAACCGATACTCTTCTCCATTTTTCTCTCTACACTGCCTAGAATTGAAGCAGGACCACTTGACTGACTGCCTTCTCTCAGACACGTCAGCCACAGTGATAAGAGACGAGACCAAAAGAGGATCCGGTATGACAATGATCATTGGAATGACAGGCGGCATCGCCTGCGGTAAAACAGCTGCGACAGATGTTTTTCGCTCCTTGGGCGTACCGGTGATTGACGCCGACGAAATCAGTCGCGAGCTCACGGGCCCCGGCGGCAAGGCTCTTCCGGAAATTGCTGTCGCCTTTGGTGCCGATATGATCGGTACTCAGGGAATGAAGCGTGATCTGATGCGAGAAATCGTCTTTTCCGATCCACACGCAAAGGAAAAACTCGAAGGAATCTTGCATCCCATGATCAAGCGTGAGATCTTCGAGCAACTCAAAGCTGTCAAGGCACCCTATGTCATTCTGTCGGTGCCGTTGCTCCTTGAAAGCGGCCGTTGGGCAGATGCTGTCAAGCGCGTGCTGGTGGTTGACGTTAGTGAAGAAGAACAAATCAACCGACTTGTTTATGACCGCCACCTCGGTGAAGAACAAGCTCGCGCCATCATTGAGACACAGATTTCCCGCGACAAGCGCATTGCGGCCGCCGACGACCTAATCGACAACAGCGGCACGCTTGAAGACCTTGAAGAAAAAGTGAAAGGCCTTCACAAGTTTTACTTGAAGATGGCCGAAGGCGAGCTTGCCTCCTAAGCTGTAGTAAATAAAAACAGCACGGTCCGTTGCATTTTCTGGTGCGGTCCGTGCTGTTCTTTGAAGAAATACCAAGCAAGTTTTCTATTTCTTCTTGCGTTCGTTTTCTTCCTGCTCTTTTTGCATCTTTTCGAGCTGCTCGACGATCAAGTCCGGATCGGCCGATCCCGGTTCGCCGCGAATCACGTAGTCGCCGCTCGCCCATGCCCCCAGATCAATGAGTTTGCACCGTTCCGAGCAGAACGGACGCCAGGGGCTGTTCATATCGTACTCGTGCAGTTTCTTGCACGTTGGGCACTTCACCATCATTTCTTCTGTCATTCCTTTCTCAAATGACAACGTAGACGCCTTGCGCGCCCAGTTGTATCAATCGGTCGTTTTCTTCTTCCGTTTCTCGCGCAGCAACATACAAAGGTAGCCGTTGTTCTGCGGTCTTCAGAATCGCTTCGGCGTCTGCCGTCGGCTCCAACGCTCCCACCAACCACTCCTGCAACTCCGTTGCTATGACATCCTCTGACCGCTCAAACCATTGTTGGCACACGATCATCGGTACACCGAGTCGTTTTGCCAAAGCCTCTTTTTCCGGCATAAATGAAGACGCCAAAATTGCTTTTGCTCCGCTTCCTTTGAAGTCCGTCTCCGTCACATCCGACAACGGCGTCTTCACTAGTGCGACTCGGTCGGGCAGCATCAATCGTTCGATCACAAGCGAACACATCGGCAACAACTTTTCGGCTTGTGCCTGCTTGAGACTTTCAAACCACAAAAAAGTTTGACCTTCTCGAGACTGCGGTACGCCTTCCCAATCGGTGATACGGCAGAAATGCAGTCTCACGTAGGCGTGAGGATACTCGCGCTCAAATACAAACCACGGGCTGGCATTCTTTACCGTGATGCCAAGCTCCTCTGCATACTCGCGCCGCAACGCCTCAAGCACCGTTTCACCGACTTCAAGTTTTCCGCCCGGAAACTCCCACCAGCCCGCATAAGGTTTACCCTGCGGGCGGCTCGCCATCAGAAAACGCCCCTCTTTGTCAATCAGTACGCCAACGGCAACTTCGGTCACTTCTCGCATGATTCTCTAGCCTTTGAGCGCTTCGCGAGCACTGACAAGCTTGGCAAACTGCATCGCGACACGACCGCTGCGGCCCCCTCGCTCGATTGCCCACTGCAACGCTTCAAGACGCAATTCTTCAGATGTTCGAACCGCTTCGGGCACAGGATAGACGTCAAAGGCCCGATCCAGTACCTGCAGGTACTCGGCTTGCGTAAAGGGATAGAAGGACAACCACAATCCGAAGCGTTCGGCCAAAGAGAGTTTCTCTTCCAGCACCTCACCCGGATGCAAATCCCCGTTTTCGTCCAGTTTGGAAGTGAGATTGTCGCTTGCGGGTTCCGGCATCAAATGACGACGGTTGCTGGTCGCATAGACCAGAATCCGACTACCGCCGGTCGCAACCGAACCGTCGAGTGCCGCTTTAAGCGCTTTATAGCCGCTTTCGCCTAATTCAAAGGACAAATCGTCGCAATAAAGAATAAATCGCTCGCTGCGGCCTCTTAGTGCCTCCACGATCTCAAAAAGATCACGCAAGTCCTCTTTACCGACTTCAATCAGGCGAAGACCTTGGTCAAAAAAGCGCGACGCGCACCCGCGAATCAGAGAGCTTTTGCCGGTACCGCGTGCCCCCGTCAACAAGACGTTGTTGGCGGGAAGCCCCTTTACGAAAGCTTCTGTGTTGGCCAAAAGCAAATTTTTCTGGCGCTCAACATACAGCAACCTGTCAATATCGACGGATGCAAAGGCGTGCACCGGCTCCAGACGTCCGAGTTCTGTGCCCAAATACGCGCGTTTGACCCAACGGTATGCCGGCGCCGTCCAATCGAAGTCCTCGGCAAGTGGAGGCAACAACTGTGAAAAACGCATCAAAAGATGACGCACAAGCTCCTCGTTTCCGCCCTGTCCCAAGGCTTTTGCAAAATCAATTTCAGAAGACATAGCTTTAGCTGCGGTAATCGGCGTTAATGGACACGTAGTCATGCGAAAGATCCGTGGTCCACACGGTTTCTTGCGCCGAACCGCGCCCCAAATCAATGCGCACCGTGATTTCCGGCTTGGCCATCACGCGCACGCCATCCTCTTCTTTGTACTCTGCTGCACGACCTCCGTTGCGGGCTACCTGCACCTCATCGAGCCACAGATTGACTTTATTGGCATCCAGATCTTCCACGCGGGCGTTGCCGACAGCCGCCAGAATGCGGCCGAGGTTCGGGTCGGAGGCAAAGAACGCCGTTTTGACCAGCGGCGAGTGAGCCACGGCATAGCAGACCTGCAACGCTTCGGATTCCGTGCGAGCGCCCTGCACCTGAATCGTGATGAACTTGCTGGCGCCTTCACCGTCTCGGATCATGGATTGCGCCAAATGTTGTCCGACGATCGTGAGCGCACCAACGAGTGCTTCCAGACGCGGATCGTCCTCACTTTCGATAGAAAGCTCGCTTTGCCCAGTGGCAATCGTGATGAAGGAGTCGTTTGTGCTGGTGTCGCCGTCAACCGTAATTCGGTTAAAACTCGCGTCAGCTACGCGCTTGGCGACCTTGGCCAATACGTCCGGCGCCACGCCCGCATCGGTGGCAATAAAACCCAGCATTGTGGCCATGCGTGGCTCAATCATGCCCGACCCCTTGCTAATGCCCGTCACCGTAATGAGCTTACCGTCAATGAGCGCCTTCGTTGAAAACGCCTTTTGCACGGTGTCGGTGGTCATGATGGCTTGCGCTGCCTCGATCCAATTGCTCGGGGCAAGATTGTCGACCGCCTTGGGAAGTCCTGCCAGAAGTCGATCCATCGGCAAAGGCTCCATGATGACTCCGGTGGAAAACACAAGTGTCTCTTCGGGCTTGCAATCAAGAAGTTGAGCCAAAGCCTCACACGTTGCCTTGGCGTCGGCAAGCCCCGTTTCTCCCGTCCCTGCGTTTGCAATCCCCGTATTCACCACAAGACCGCGCACATTTTTGGTCACGGCCTGATGAGCGCGACACACCTGCACGGGAGCCGCCGCAAAGCGATTCTGCGTAAAGACGCCTGCCGCGTGCGTACCCGGGGTAAATCGCATCACCATCATGTCGCGCCGATTGGCTTTGCGAATAGAAGCCATCGTCGTGCCGAGCTCTACACCTGCCACAGGAAAAATCGTTTTCGGATCCGGAGCCGAAAGATTGACCGCCATTGAAAACACTCCTTGTATCGTTGTTTTTTATCGCTGAAGCAAGCGATGGTTCGAGGTGCCCCGCTTGCGAGCGTATCTTTAAATTATGCCGCCGTCTCCCACGTCTGCAAATACGCTTTCTCGACAAGTTTCGCTCAGAAAAAAACTCCTGCAACGGAAAATAAAGAACCGTCGCAGGAGTTTGATTGGAGGCCAGAGGCAAATGCCGAATTACTTCAGTTTGCCGTGGCAATCCTTAAAGCGCTTGCCGGAACCACAGGGGCAGGGATCGTTACGGCCGACATGCGAGAAGTCGAGCCCCTGCGCCTCGTCGTGCTGAGCGTTAGCATCCGCAAGGCGCGATTCGCCCGCTTCTTGACTTGCCTGAGCAGCCTGCTGAGCTTCTTCGGGCAACTGGATTTGAACATGCATGAGCACACGACAGACGCCTTCACGCACGGTGTCAAGCAGCGTTTCGAACATGGAAAACGCTTCGCGCTTGTATTCCTGCTTGGGCTGCTTCTGAGCGTAACCGCGCAGATAGATGCCCTGACGCAGTGCATCGAGCGCCGTAATGTGCTGTCGCCACGTGGTGTCGAGCACCTGCAGCAGCACATGGCGGCAGAAGCCGGCCCAGGCGTCGTGCCCGACCAAATCTTCCTTAGCTTTTTCAATAGCGGCTGCGGACTCAAGAAGCTTATTGAGCAAGTCTTCATCGGTGGTGTCATTGCTCGCTTCGAGCATGCCCTTCATATCGATGTCGATACCCCAATTGTTCTTGAGGTCACCGAGCAGACCGTCGAGATCCCACTGTTCTTCCACCGTTTCGGCAGGTACGCGAGCGCGGAAGAGATCCGTGAAGTATCCGTCGCGCAGATTCTTGATCATTTCGCTCACGTCGGAGCTTTCGAGAATTTCGTTGCGCAAACGATAAATTTCGCGACGCTGATCGTTCTGAACGTCGTCAAACTCCAAGAGCTGCTTACGGATGTCGTAGTTGCGGCCTTCGACCTTGCGCTGGGCACTTTCGATCATGCGCGTGAGCATCTTGCTCTCAATGGCCACGCCTTCTTCGAGCTTCAAACGATCGGCAATGGCGCGCATGCGGTCGCCGCCGAAGATGCGCAACAGCTGGTCTTCCATCGACAGGTAGAAAACGGAACTGCCCGGGTCGCCCTGACGACCGGAACGACCGCGCAGCTGATTGTCGATACGGCGGGATTCGTGACGTTCGCTGCCGATGATGCGCAAGCCGCCGGCAGCCACAACCTGATCGTGCTGCACCTTCCATTCGGCCTTCAGAGCATCAATCTTGGCTTGCTTTTCCTCGGCGCTCATTTCGTCGTTGGCCAGAATCGCGTCGATCTGATGATTGATGCCGCCACCCAGCACAATGTCGGTACCGCGGCCGGCCATGTTGGTGGCAATCGTCACCATTCCCAAACGACCGGCTTCCAACACCACCTGGGCTTCGCGCTCATGCTGCTTGGCATTCAGAACGTTGTGTGCGATGCCTTCCTTCGTAAGGAGCTTGGAAATGCGCTCGGAGTTTTCAATCGAGGTGGTACCCACCAGTACGGGCTGACCGCGCTTCTGGCAGTCTTTAATGTCCTCGATGATGGCCGCGTACTTTTCGTTTTCCGTACGGAACACCTTGTCCTGCTGATCGACGCGGATCATCTGGCGATTGGTGGGAATCACCACCGTTTCCAGACCGTAGATATCCTGGAATTCGTAAGCTTCGGTGTCGGCCGTACCGGTCATGCCCGCGAGCTTCTTGTACATACGGAAGTAGTTCTGGAACGTGATGGAAGCCATCGTCTGGTTTTCCTGACGGATTTCCACTCCTTCCTTGGCTTCCACAGCCTGGTGCAGACCGTCCGACCAGCGGCGGCCGGGCATCAGACGTCCCGTGAATTCATCAACGATAACCACTTCGCCGTTCTGAACAACGTACTGCTGGTCACGGAAAAAGAGCGTATGCGCACGCAGCGATGCGTTCAGATGGTGCATCAGGATGATGTTCTGCGGCGAGTACAAGCTCGAACCATTGGCAATCAAACCGCGTTCCGTCAGGATCTTTTCGACCTTTTCGTGCCCCTTTTCGGAGAGATACACCTGATGGGCCTTTTCATCAACCCAATAGTCGCCTTCCCCCTTTTCTTCGGCCTGGCGGGTGAGCAACGGCGGAATTTCGTTCACAGCCTTGTAGAGGTCCGTGTTGTCGTCAGCGGCACCGGAAATGATCAACGGCGTGCGGGCTTCGTCAATGAGAATCGAGTCCACTTCGTCAACAATCGCATAGGCCAGAGGGCGCTGACGACGGTTGGCGACTTCGTACTCCATGTTGTCGCGCAGATAGTCGAAGCCGAATTCGTTGTTGGTACCATAGGTGATGTCGGCCGCATAAGCCGCCTTCTTCGATTCGGTGTCCTGCTGAGAAAGGATGGTGCCCACGGTCATGCCGAGGAAGTTGTATAGGCGTCCCATCCAGGCCGCGTCACGGCTTGCCAGATAGTCGTTGACGGTCACCACGTGCACACCCTTGGCAGGAAGCGCGTTGAGGTAAACCGCAAGCGTTGCGGTGAGCGTCTTGCCTTCGCCGGTGCGCATTTCGGCGATCTTGCCGTCGTTCAGAACCATGCCGCCGATGAGCTGCACGTCGAAGTGGCGCATACCCAGCACGCGGCGGCTGGCTTCGCGAACGACCGCAAATGCTTCGGGCAGCAGCGCGTCAAGCGTTTCACCCTTATCCAGACGTTCACGGAATTCAGCAGTCTTGCCACGAAGCTGCTCGTCGGTAAGCGCCTGAATTTCCGGTTCAAGCTTATTGATCTGAGCGCAGCGTTTGCGGTATTGACGAATCAAGCGGTCGTTGCGACTGCCGAAAATCTTGGTAAGAAACGAATCAAACATATATCAACCGATTAAATGTGCACTGTCAGCAAAAGCCTCGTGGACAGTACAAAAAATGGGCACAACACCGCCTGCGATGTCATGCTCGCACAATGGCGGTAATTATAAGCGACTGTAGCAATGCCTTTCGGTTCGGAATTTTCCGACATTTGTGCCATTATCTTTCCGTCACAGCGCTTTGAAGCAACCGCCTGTAGACTACGCGCACACCGTCTGTGTTTGTTTATTCGTTTGTTTGGCTGCCTGCCGTTGGTTTCTATGTTTGACAACGTCCGCATCACACGCGCCAATGCGCGCTCCTTTGCGCAAATCAGTCTTGACCGAAGCATGTCGGAAACGCTCGGTCAAGAGCTTTTTGACGTTCGTCGGATTGCGCGAGCCTTTCGTATGGCTGCCAAGTCGGTCAACGTCGGGCTCGACATCACAGACATCAAGAACATTCGGCGCGAGAACGGCGAAGTCGTGATCCTCGTAAAAAACACCGCTCAGCACGCCAAACTGCGGCAGATGCTCCCGCGCCTGAAAATGGCTCTGGAAGAAGCTGGGTTTCGCGACCCGATCACCCTTCGCATCAAACCTCCGACGCCTTCGATTCAACTGAGGGAAAATCTTGCTCTCGGTGCCCCGCGCGTGGCTTCCGACAAAAGCGTGGAACTGATTCGCAAAAAAGCCGAGAGTATGAAACCCTCGGCTTTGAAGGATGCGTTGGCTTCGCTTGCAAAAACGCTTGAGAAAGCCAACCGCGAAGATTGATTTAGATCGTGGCCGTCGCCTCGTCTTCTTTAAAGGGACGCTGCGCGGCTTGGACTTCGGTGATTTCCCAGGAGTCGGGTTCGGCCAGCAACGCTCGCAACAGGCGATTATTAAGCGCATGGCCCGATTTGTAGGCGACATATCGAGCCAGAAGCGGATGCCCCAGCACGTAAAGGTCACCCATCGCGTCCAAAATCTTGTGCTTCACAAATTCGTCGTCGGAACGAAGTCCGCCCACGTTAAGCACGCGGAACTCATCCATCACGATGGCGTTTTCAAGCGTGCCGCCCTTGGCAAGTCCCATAGATCTGAGCAACTCCACTTCGGACACGAAGCCGAAAGTGCGCGCACGACTGACGGCTTGCTCATAGGTTTCAAGCCCCAAATCCACCACGGCATGCTGCACGGTCGAGTCAATCGCCGGATGACCGAAAGCAATCGCAAAATCGAGAACCATGCCGTTGTGCGGCTCCAGACGCGCCCATTTGTCGCCGTCGCGCACTTCGATCGTCTTTTTCACGCGTACAAAACGGCGCGGCACGGGCTGCTCCAAAATGCCGGCGCTACGGATGAGATAGACAAAAGTCGCACCGGAACCGTCCATGATCGGAATTTCCGGCGCATCCACTTCAACGATGAGGTTATCAATACCCAGGCCGTTGAGCGCGCTCATCAGATGCTCAATCGTGGAGACGATGACCTTGCCTTCGTTCAAAGTCGTCGCCAAACGCGTATCGTTGACGGCTTCGGCTCGACTCGGCAAATCCACCGCCGGCGTAATGTCGACGCGGCGAAACACAATACCCGTATCGGGCGGAGCCGGTCGCATCAGGAGTTTGACCTTGCGACCGGAATGTAGACCGATGCCGACGGCAGATGCCGTCTGTTTGATCGTTCGCTGCTTGATCATGCCCGACGACTAATTACTTGTTGCGAAGAATAGACGGAACGTTAGCCATCGAGAAAGGATCATTGCAGCCCGAAGAACCGCCCCAGACATCAGGTTCGGAAACACCGGTTGCCGGACGCATCGGCTGCGGAGCCGGTTCATAAGCAGGTTGCGGCGTGGCGGAGTGCAGCGGAGGCGCCGTCACCACCGGCTGCTGCGGCATAGCGGCAGGTTGCTGTGCCGGCGTCGCATTGGATCGAATCACGTTGTTGATGTTGACAGTGTCGGTCGCAGGCGCCTGCTGCATATCGGAAGCCGGGCGATCCAGACCGGTCGCCACCACCGTGACGCGCAGCTCTTCTCCCATTTCATTGTCAAAGGCCGTGCCGATGAGCTGGATGGCATCCTTGCTCACGAAATTCTTCATCACGGTCATCACCTGTCGCACTTCGGCCTGCGTCATCGTATCGGCAGAAGCCGTCACGTACACCAGCAGACCGCGGGCGCCCTGCAGATTGGCACCTTCAAGCAGCGGGCAGGCAATGGCACGCTGGGCCGCTTCACGGGCACGATCGGGACCGGCGGCCGTTGCCGTACCCATCATGGCCGTACCGCGTTCGCTCATCACCGTACGCAAGTCTTCAAAGTCAACGTTGATCAGGCCCGGCGTGTGGATGATTTCGGCAATACCGTTACAAGCCTTGTAGAGCACGTCGTCGGCAGCGGCAAAACACTCGACCATCGTGGCGTTGTCACCCACTTCCTCTTCGAGCTTGTCGTTGAGAATCACGATCAGGCTGTCGACCTGTTCCTTGAGATTTTCAATGCCGGCCTGAGCCTGACGCATACGGCGCGAGCCTTCGAATTCAAAGGGCTTGGTGACGACAGCCACCGTCAGAATGCCGAGTTCCTTGGCAATCTTGGCGATCACGGGAGCCGCACCGGTACCCGTTCCGCCGCCCATACCGGCCGTGATGAACAGCAAATGCGTGCCTTCGAGAGATTCGCGGATCTGTTCGGAAGCGTCAAGAGCGGCCGCCGCACCCACTTCCGGCTTGGCACCGGCACCCAAACCGGTTTTGCCGAGCGGGATCACAATATCGGCACGGGAGCGATTGAGCGCCTGTTGATCGGTGTTGGCAGCGATAAAGGTGATGCCCTGAGCTTTTTTATCAATCATGTGCTCGACGGCATTTCCGCCGCCGCCGCCCACACCGATCACCTTGATGCAGGCGTTGAAAATAGTGGTTGAACCGGTTTCCGGAGCAAAATCAAAGGACATTCGCTGTTTCCTTGTAATCCTTAAACACGCACAGACGCTGCCGCCCAGTTTGAGTCATGAACGCCTCTGCTGAGCAGTAAAAGACGTTCTGCGGCCGCTTTTCCACGAATCCGCTAATTATCGCCGATTTTGCACCGGAAAAGTGCACTTTTTTTAGCGCGTACGTTGCAAAAAGCAAATTTCGGCTAGACCAAAGAAAACACTTGGGAAACCCACGCAATCGGTTCTCGCCCGTGAGCCTGCAACCAATCGTTGGCCGCCTTAAAGTGCCCGCACCCGATAAAAGGAACCGGCGGGCGACGAGCCGACAACGGAGAAGGGTGGTTGCTTGAGAGAACCAACACCTCGGCCTTGGCTCTGGCTTGGATGCGTTCCTTCTTTTTCTGTGCCGAAGCGCCCCACAACATAAAGACTGTGGGACGAGCCTCCTCTAGCACGCGATCAATCAAGCGATCCGTCAACGTTTCCCAACCTTTGCCCGCATGAGACTGCGGTGCGCCGTCTTCTACAGTGAGCGTCGCATTCATCAAAAGCACGCCCTGTCGCACCCAATCGGTCAGGTCACCCACGGCAGGATGTTCTCCCTCTCCTTCAAGGGCGATTTCCTTAAAGATGTTTTTGAGACTCGGAGGAAGCTTCTTTAACTGCGCGGGTACAGAAAAAGCCATGCCCATCGCCTGTCCCGGTCCGTGATACGGGTCCTGCCCCAAAATCACAACGCGCACGTCTTGGGGTTGCGTCAGTCGAAACACCCGATACGGATCCGGAGGATAAATCACGGCTCCCTCCTTCAGTCGCTCCTGAAGGAAACTCAATAGATCTTTGCCCGCTTCGGATGCAAAGAAGGCATCAAATTCGCCCTTCCAAGACGTAGCAATACCGTCAGTCGCAAATCGATGCATCATGAGTCCCCAAAAAGCTCCTGCAGTGCGGCCCCGGGCGAAATTTCCCGCATAAAGGCTTCACCGACCAAAAATGCGCCCACACCGGCATGACGCAGACGCTGCACATCTTCTTGCGTACGAATTCCGCTTTCGGTCACAAACAATCGATCCTGAGGAATCAGTCGCTTCAGTTTCAAAGTTTGCTCAATGCTCGTTTCAAAGGTTCGAAGGTTGCGGTTGTTAATGCCGATCATCGGCGTTCCGGGAAGTTTGAGAGCCCGCTCGATTTCTTCTTCGTCGTGCGTTTCGACAAGCACGTCCATTCCAAGCATTGCAGCACAGGCCGTCAATTCCGCCGCTTTTTCATCGCCAAGCGCCCGCATGATCACCAACACGGCGTCTGCCCCCATCGCACGCGCCTCATATACTTGGTAGACATCAATCAAAAAATCCTTGCGCAGCATCGGAATATTGACGTGTTTGCGCACGGCGACAAAGGTATCGTTCGACCCCATGAAAAATTCCCTGTCCGTCAACACCGACAGACACGCTGCTCCATGCGCTTCGTAATCAAGCCCCGTTTCAATGGGACGAAAATTTTCGCAAATCACACCTTTGCTCGGACTGGCTTTTTTCACTTCCGCAATCACAGCAGGCCAATTGGCATTCATTTTGCGTTGAAGAGCTTGAGCAAAGCCTCGGGCCGGCGATTGGGCAAGTGCCCGATCCTTTAACGCCGGTAATTCGACTTGAGTCTTTGCCAACTCAACTTCTTGAGCTTTGACAGCAAGAATCTTTTCCAAAATATCGATCATAACTTTCTAAGAGCGCAACGGCTCAATCCTTTTTCGATACGTCTAGATTGTATCGACGAGTAATCGCCTGTCTGTTCTTCGGCAGTGTTTTTTACCTGAACCGACAACGCATTTCTGACCGCCGAAAAATCAAGTTTTCTTAGGTCGAACTTTTTTCGCGGAAAAATTTGCAAGAAACAAAAGTTTTCTTATAATGCGTGATTCCCGCGGGGTGTAGCGCAGCCCGGTAGCGCGCCTGCTTTGGGAGCAGGATGTCGGGAGTTCGAATCTCTTCACCCCGACCACTTGCTTGACAGAAGCATCTCTGCCCGTAGCTCAGTTGGATAGAGCATCGGCCTTCTAAGCCGAGGGTCGCTGGTTCGAATCCTGCCGGGCAGGCCAAGCGAGACGGGAACAAAAAATTTGATGGTGGGTGTAGCTCAGTTGGTAGAGTCCCGGATTGTGATTCCGGTTGTCGTGGGTTCGAGTCCCATCTCCCACCCCAGAATTCCGAACCTCTAGCCCTTGCGGCTGGAGGTTTGTTGTAAAAAAATAGGTTTTGCCCGGGTGGCGGAATGGTAGACGCAGAGGATTCAAAATCCTCCGCCTAAAAAGCGTGAGAGTTCGAGTCTCTCCCCGGGCACCACTAAAGAGTTGGGATCTAAAGGTTCCAAGCCAACTCTAGAGCCGTGAAAACCTTATTTCTTAGGGGTTCGCGGCTTTTTTGTTGCCTAAGTACAAAAGAGAAAAAAATATCCTCTGTTCTCTGTACCAAACAATCGTCCTAACTTGTCCACCATAGTTATGCAGGGCACCATAGGGATCTGCATTTCCTGCCTATTCGGTCATGACAACCGTGCGTATGATTTATTTCCGAACCCGCCTTCGCCTTAGTACCTACCGCCACCTTGAGTTATTTCTATAGTCAATTCTTTTCCACTGTCTCATCCCTGATATGATCTAAGCTTAGTTTTGGGAGCTTTTTCAGACTCATCCCAGATAACCCCATCTTTCTTCAGATTCTAGAAATGTTTGTATGACCTCCGATTTCTATAATGCTTTTGTGCGACATGATAAAGATGCTGACATACTGTGGCAACACCAACGTTGGGCTAATTCGGATCATCATTATGGTTTAGCAGCTGAATGTGCACTTAAAGCTCTATTATTAAAACAAGGCATTAAAACACAAGAAGGAGATCCCTCTCCAGAATATAAAAAACATATTAATCAGCTTTGGGACAAGTACATTAGCTACATGCAAACACGGAATAGCTATCTCATTTCTGAAACAAATCCATTCGATGATTGGAACATTTCCCAACGTTATGAAAACGAAAATAATATCAGCATGAGTGTTACATCAAAACATCGTTCCGCTGTTGAATCAATTCGAAAAATTGTTAAAAAAGCTGAAAAAGATGGAGTATTGTGATGATGTTATTTGACGATATGTTTTCCACAATAGCAAATATCTTTGCTAAATATGAAGAAAAAATCCATCTTGAAGCAAGCAAAGAGTATTTCTACGTCAATCGAGATTTACGCGGGCGGGTAGCAATTGTTTGGGACGAGGCGCATTATAAGGATATGCCTGATGAAACCAAAGATAACCTACGCGCAATGTGTAATGAAATTACCGAAAAACTAGACAATCATGCACAAACAGCCGATCGATTATTGATTCTCGATACGGATATTAACGAAACCCAAGCAGGAGCAGTCATCTATTCTTATGGAGAGGATCCAGCTTTCACGATAGTAGACCGAATGTTATCTGAAAGCTCCTGGAGTAATAGGGCAAAAGAAACTTCTTTATCGCAGAAAACTATCGTTTTCTATTCAATCAAGGGAGGTGCAGGCCGCTCTACGGCTTTGGCCGTTGCTGCTTGGGAGTTAGCTCAACAAAGAAAAAAAGTCATGGTGGTCGATATGGATCTGGAGTCTCCCGGCATATCGAGCAGCCTACTTCCCGAAGATCGTCAACCTGATTACGGTCTTCTTGACTGGTTAGTTGAAGACATTGTAGATAACGGAGATAGCCTCCTCGACCGCCTTTCTGCTACCAGTCCATTGGCAGACGAAACTCTGGGTGAGATTATCGTCATTCCTGCACATGGGAAAAAATACGGTGATTACATCGCCAAAATGGGACGAGCCTGGATGCCCCGCATGGAAGGTGAAAGCCGAATTTCTTGGCCCAATCGTCTTCGTACTCTCCTAACCAAGTTGGATGAACGTCACCGTCCGGATTACGTGTTAATTGATGTTAGAGCAGGCCTTGACGAAATTGCTTCTGCTTGTATTCTTGATCTCGCACCCCGCTTAGTTTTGCTCTTTGCAATAGAAGGTACACAAACATGGACAGGATATTCCATGCTCTTTGACCATTGGAACAAACTTGGTCAAGCTCAAAACATTCGGAGTACTCTACAGATTGTTGCCTCTATGATTCCTCCCATAGAGGACAAAGAGGCCTATTTACAACGTCTGCGTGAACATGCTTGGGATTGCTTCAGAGACCGATTGTATGACGATTTGCCTGCAGAAAAGGATGACGCTTTCAGCTTTGATTGCAACGACGTTGAGGCTCCACACAATCCCTGGGTCATCCATTGGAATCTTGGCCTCCTTGGCATGAGACAGTTGTCTACACTTGAAAACACCTTAGACAAAAATCAAATTCAAGGGACCTTTCCCTTCTTGAAAAATCTGAGAAATTATTTGGAGGCTGAAGAGTCATGATTGGAGTGAGCGACCTGCAACAAGCATTAAAAGACGCAACCGAAGGGATACCCACAACCGCAGAATTTGACGATAATCCCACCCCCGCAAACGTATTTACGCCTCCATCGCACATTCGAGCATTGCGTCTGCAAACTCTTCTGGTGATTGGGGCACGCGGTGCCGGTAAGACATTTTGGACAATGGCTCTTCAGCAAGGATCCATTCGACAACTTCTTGAACGAGATGTTCCGGATTTAGCTGATGTTCGAGTTTCCGCCGGCTTTGCAAACATCTCCAATCCAGATGCCTACCCGGGGCCAAACACGTTTTCTCAACTTCTTGCCAAGAACCACGATCCAATGAATATTTGGCGCGCAGTTTGGGTGCGAGCTTTAGCAAATCAACCGGAAATCAGTTGTTTAGACTGCCCTTGTGCTCTCAATAGTTGGGAAACTGATGTCAAGACCGTTGCAGATGTTCCTGAAAAAGTGGATCGCTTTTTCTTTGAAGCTAATAACATACTTTCGCGCATTGGAGCCCGCACTCTAGTGCTTTTTGATGCATTGGATCGTGTTGCAAATTCGTGGGAAGACATTAATAACTTGACAACTGCTTTACTGCGCACAACGTTACAACTCTCTGTTTTTTCACATATCAAAGGAAAGATTTTTTTGCGTCAAGATCATTTCAATCGTCTTGACTTCACGTTCCCTGATTCCTCTAAATTATTAGCAACCAATGTCACGCTTTCATGGAAGCGAACAGAGCTGTACGGGTTGCTTTGGAAACGATTCTGCAATACTGAAGGGAACGGTGGTGTATTGTTCCGTAAGCTGTTTGAAGCTTATTTACCAAATGGGCTTCAGGAAAAAAATGGCACCTGGAGCTTCAGCCAATACGCCGAACTGACAGACGATAACCTTCGTCCACTCTTTCACATTTTGACAGGCCCTTTCATGGGCAAGGACAGACGTCGAGGTATTCCCTACGTTTGGACCGTTGGACACCTCGCTGATGCTCATCAGCAAACATCGCCACGCTCCTTTCTGGCTGCAATTAGCCGTGCTTGTGAGGATTCTCGAGAAAATCACAAAAGTGCAAGTGTCGCTATCCATTACGACAGCATTAAACAGGGAGTTCAGGCCGCGTCTAAGATTCGTGTCAATGAAATGAAAGAAGATAATCCATGGGTTGGCGGACTGCTCGAATCGTTAAGAGGAATCACTGTCCCTTGTTCGTTTCAAGATGTTCAGCACATCTGGGAGCAACGCTATCCTCAAGGACCGAGAGAACTCGCCGAAACTCCTCTGCTATATGCGCCACCGGAATTTTCTTCTCAGCAATGGTCCGATGTTCGTGAACTCCTGCAGAATCTAGGCTTTTGTTTGAAGATGTCCGACGGACGATTCAATATGCCAGATTTGTATCGAGTAGGATTTGGTCTTGGTCGCAAAGGCGGCGTTAAACCGCTTAAGTAGATCCATTTTAGCGTGTTACGTCACCGCTTAACATTTTTAGCACATCACGCCGGCGATCGGAAATAACGGGGGCAAACCAGGTGGCTTCAATGCACGGCAATCGTCTTGACCTGAGCCCACACATCCATGCCAGGGCACAATTGAAGTTCGTGGGCCGCACGTGCCGTCAATTCGGACATGATGACCGTTCCGGCCGCCTCTACCTGCACCACTTTGCGACTCGGATCGCTACCGTCGTCAATGGCGGCCACCGTGCAGGGAAACACATTCTGAATGCTTGTCTGAGATGGTTTGCTGACGGAGAGCGACACGTCATCGGCATTGACCATCAGGCGCACGCTGCTTCCAAGTGCCACCCCCGTATCACGTACCCAGAAGTGCATGGCGCCGCTTACGACTTTCATCAGACTCCAGTCGCTGTCGCGCTCCTCTACTGTTCCCATCACCAGTAACGAACGGCTGGCTTTGCGGCCTTTTTTCTGCATCAGATGCAACCAGGTTTCCGCCACAGGCCCGTTGTCAACAAGTTTGCCGTTATCGATCACTGCTAATCGATCGGCCAGGCGCATCACTTCTTCTTCGGAGTGCGTTACGTAAAGAATCGGCAAATTGAGTTCTTTCTTCAGCCGATCAATCCAGGGCATGATTTCCAATCGACGGGCGTGATCCAAGGCGGCAAGCGGCTCGTCCATAAACAGCGCCGTCGGTTTGATTGCCAATGACCTCGCAATGGCACAGCGCTGACGTTCGCCGCCGGAAAGCTCCGACGTACGTCGTTCGAGCAGATGCCCGATCCCCAACAATTCGACCGCATCGTCCAGACGCTTTTCACCGTCCTTGTCCGAAATGCGCTTCAAGCCGAAGCGTAAATTTTCACGAACATTGAGGTGATCGAACAGACTGGCTTCCTGAAACACATAACCGATGCGGCGTTCATAGGTCGGCACGAAAATCCTCTTTTCGTCATCTTGCCAAACCTGGCCGGCGATTCGCACATAACCTTTCGCTTTTTCCAATCCGGCCGCACTGCGCAACACTGTGGTTTTGCCGCACCCTGATACGCCAAAAAGCACTGTCACGCCTCCGTTCGGAAGCGTCAGGTCCACGTCCAGCGTAAAGCCCGTGCTGCGGGAAAGCGTCAGGCGAATGCGATCGTCAGTGTTCTCGGCCATGTCCACACTCAAAACGGTTTCGGAGTCGAAAATTCGAAGAAAAACGCTACACCGGCGTGGCCGACACATTGGCGGCCTTGGCACGACGGTTAAAGAGCGTCACAAGAAGTAGCACCAGGAAGGAAAAGACAAGCATGCCGCCGGCAAGCACATGCGCATTGTCATATTCCATGGCTTCCACGAAAGTGTAGATCTCGGTAGAGACCACCTGTGTCTTGCCCGGAATATTGCCGCCGATCATCAGCACCACGCCGAATTCTCCGATGGTGTGCGCAAAGGTAAGCACCATGGCAGTCAGGAACCCCGGTCGAGCCAGTGGAATCACGACGGAAAAAAAGGCGTCCAGGGGTTTGGCCCCCAAAGTTGCCGCCACTTCCATCGGTCGGTTGCCGATGGACTCAAACACTCCTTGCAATGGCTGCACGGCAAAGGGCAAGGAATAGATGATGGAGCCCACGACCAAGCCGGAAAAATTGAAGGTCATCAGCCCCAATCCAAGCGATTGCGTGAGCTGGCCGATGGGGCCGTGCGGCCCCATCGCAACCAGAATGTAAAAACCCAGCACAGAAGGCGGCAACACCAAAGGCAAGGTCACAACGGCGCTGATCGGCGCACGCCAGGCGCTTTTGGTGCGGGCAAGCCACCAGGCAAGAGGCGTCGCAAGCACCAATAGAAATGCTGTGGTGACCGCCGCAAGCTTCAGACTCAACCAAACGGGTTCAAGTGAAATGGCTTCCATTTGTTCTCTTTCGTGCCGGATTTGACAGTGCCAACGACGAAATTACTTGTCGCCGTAGCCGTAGTCAAGCTTCACCTTGGCCGCTTCCTGGCCTTGCAGGAACTTCAGGAATTCCTTGGCCGCGTCCTGATTCTTGCCCTGCTTCAGAAGCACGGCGTCCTGAGCGATCTTGCCATAGAGTTCAGCCGGAACGATCCAGCCGGAACCCGAGGTGATCTTGCCGTTTTTATAAACCTGACTCAGAGCCACAAACCCGATGTCGGCGTTGGCGGTCTTCACAAAATTAAAAGTCTTGCCAATATTGTCGCCTTCCACAAACTTCGGACTCACCTTATCAAAGAGCTTCAAAGACTTGAGGGTTTCGTGGGCGGCCAGACCGTAAGGAGCAAGCTTGGGATTGGCCACGGCGCACTTATTGAAGTCGCCCGAAGCAAGCAGCGCCTTGCCGTCCTTGATCTTATTTGCGTCCGCACTCCACAAAACGAGCTTGCCGACGGCATACGTAAAGCTCGTCCCCTTTACGCCGTAACCTTCGTCAATGGCCTTCTTGGGCGTCTTGGCGTCAGCCGCCAACAGCACGTCATAGGTCGCACCGTTCTTGATCTGGCCATAGAACATACCGGTGGCGCCGAAGCTCAGAACCAACTTGTGGCCGGTCTGCTTTTCAAAAATCGGAGCCAGTTCTTTGGCCGGAGCCGTAAAGTTGGCGGCCACAGCTACATGCACTTCAGCTGCGCTCACGCAAAAAACGGTACCGAGCAGCGCGGCGGCAACGGCGGTTTTGACGAGTTTCATGTTTTCTCTCCCAAATTGAGATGAAGTGTCTTTCCAAGATTCGACCGCAGATATCGGTTGACATCCGCGGCCATTCAAATATTGAATAGCGCAACGTTATCACATTTATGAATACCGCAAAGAACAACACCTCAGCACTTGCCGTAAACTAGCGAAATGTTTTTAAGGGAATTGACGTATGACCACCTCCGACACCGAACGTCCTGAAAACTCGCCCTCGCAACTTGTTGCCGCGCCGATTGCGCTCACCCGCCAACTTGAGCAGCTCGTCGACAAGCGCATCAACATTTTGCGGCGCATTCACGAAACAGGCTCGATTTCGGAGGCAGCCCGCCTCTCCAACGTCTCATACAAAGCCGCTTGGCAAGCGCTTGAAACGCTCACCAACCTCGCGGGCGTTCCGTTGGTGGAAAAAGAAGTGGGCGGCAGCAAAGGCGGCGGCACGAAATTGACCGCAGCCGGCTTGACCGTACTGGAACTCTCCGAAAAACTCACGCAGGCTCGCGAATCCGTTCTGATGCAATTCGCCTCCCGCGTCACCCCCGAACTCGTCCCATTGAGTTCGGCTACCTTGCGCACCTCCATGCGCAATCAGTTCCCCGTCACGATCACGCACATCGCCCGTGGTCCTGCCCTGGTGCGCGTGCAGATGCGCATTGACGATGTCAACAACCTCAAAGCGACTCTCACTCAGGAAAGCGCCCAATTGCTCGGTCTCAACCAAGGCGACAAAGCGCTCGCCTTATTCAAGGCCACAAGCGTGGAAGTTGCTCATCACGTCGAATCGATCAAGGGCTCGAGCGTCATTTCGGGCACCGTCATTCGCAGCGCGCGTCAGGATAAGGGCGGAGAAGTTACGCTGCGTCTGGCCGGCGGCACGTCCCTTGTCGGCTTTGCCCGTGCCGGTCACGGTTTGAAGTTGGGAGACCATGCCGAAGCGCTCGTCACCGCGCAAGCGGTGGTCGTCGCGCAAATCGCCTAGGCCAAGTCATTCGTTCGGGCAGGCCGCTTCTGGGACATCCTCTTACAGGCTTAGGATGCGGTACACCTGAGATCCACGCAAGGAATTAGGCCGAATGGCCAAGCCAAAACGCTTTTTGACATAAATCAAAGCAAATCCTGCTTTCGCTCTTCAGGTTTGTTTAAGCGCGGTTTATGATTGCGGCCTAAACCTTGCGGTCGAATGTCCTTGTCCTTACTTGCTTTCTGCGGACGACATTCCTAGAACACCGCAGAGACTTTGTCTGCCGAACAAGATAAATAAACGGCCCCAACATACAGGTCAAACGGCGGCAAAGAGCAAGATCAAACAACAAGGAGGATTTTCGAATGGCTTTCAATAAGAACGGCAAGTGGTATGGTGCCGGCCTAGTGTTGGTCGGTGCCGTGATCGGCGTTGCTCTCGTGAGCGCCGGCACGTCTGTGGTTCATTGGTCCGGTTCCACCGAATTCTGCGGCACTTTCTGCCACTCGATGGACGCCGCCTACGCGTCCTACAAGAAGGGCCAACACGCCCAGACCTTCTCCGGCGCCAAGGCCGAATGCGTGGACTGCCACCTGAAGTATGAATCCGTGCACTCCATCAGCCAGGCTCAGGTCGTCGGCCTGCTCTGGCACAAGGCCGTTTCCGGCTCCAACTCTCTGTGGGGTGAAATCCGCGGCACGCTCAGCACGCCCGAAAAGCAGATTGAAAAGCGTGAAGAAATGGCTGAAGCCGTTCAAAAGTGGATGGTTTCCGTTGATTACGTCACCTGCCGCGGCTGCCATGACATCGGCAACATGAAGGTCAACCCGGCCAAGCCGATGGTTGCGCCGATGCACAAGGCTTTTGCCGATCAGCCCAAGACCGACTGCGTGGCTTGCCACAGCACTGCCGGCCACAAGTACGAATAATTCGTACGGTCGACATTTTCGGCTTGCAGCGCCTGCCCGCCTTTGCCGCGCGCAGGCGTTTTTCTTTGCTTTTGCGCCGGCCGCAGGCGCGGTACAATCGTGTGTTGATTTCGTCTCGGCACCAAATGTCGAGCGCTTAGTATTTGTCACGGCCAACTTTTTGTTTGCCTTCGGAAAGTCTCCATGCAGTCTCAGGAACACACTACCGTTTACCGCAAGGACTATCGTCCCTACTCTCACAGCATTGACTCGGTCGAGCTCGACTTTGTCTTGAATCCCGAGTCCACAACGGTCACCTCCACCATGGTCGTCACGCCGCTGCGCGGTGCCGCCACCCATGACCTTGTCCTTGACGGCGGACACGATCTTTTTATCGAAAAGGTCCTCATTGACGGTCAGCAGGCAAACGAACGCTATCAGATGGGCCAGGGACAGCTCACCATCAAAAATATCTCCAAGCAGTCGACCGTCACCATCGTCAACCGCATCGTTCCCGTGAACAACACGTCGCTTTCGGGCATCTACATGAGCCGAGGCGCCTTCATGAGTCAGTGCGAAGCTCAGGGCTTTCGCAACATCACCTACTGGCCCGATCGCCCCGATGTGATGAGTCGCTTTACCGTCACGATTCACGCCGACAAGACGCTCTACCCCGTTCTGCTTTCCAACGGCAATCTGGTCGCCGAGGGAGACGAGGCCGACAATCGTCATTGGGTGCGCTGGGAAGATCCCTTTAAAAAACCGTGCTACCTCTTTGCTCTGGTAGCCGGTCAGTTCGTGGCCCGCGAAGACAAAATCAAAACGAAGAGCGGCCGCGAGGTGCTCCTGCAGGTTTGGACGGAAGAAAAGAACTACCCCAATTCCGAGCATGCGCTCGAAAGCCTCAAGAAGGCCATCGCCTGGGATGAAGAACGTTGGGGACTCGAACTTGATCTCGACCGCTTCATGATCGTTGCCACCGACGACTTCAACTTCGGGGCTATGGAAAACAAGGGCCTCAATATTTTCAATTCCCGCTATGTGATGGCTTCGCCCTCTATTGCCACCGACACGGACTACCAAAACATTGAATCCATTGTCGGTCACGAGTACTTCCACAACTGGACGGGCGATCGCATCACGCTGCGCGACTGGTTCCAGCTCACGCTCAAGGAAGGCCTGACGGTGTTTCGCGAGCAGGAATTCACGGCCGACATGCAGCCTGACGAATCGAGCCGCGCCGTCGCACGCATTCACGCTGTGCGCACGCTTCGCAGTAGCCAGTTCCCGGAAGACGCCGGCCCCATGGCTCACCCGATTCGCCCGGAAAGTTACCGAGAAATCGACAATTTCTACACAATGACGGTGTACGAAAAGGGCGCCGAAGTCATCCGTATGCTCCAGACGCTCCTCGGCAAAGACGGCTTTAAGAAGGGCATGGATCGTTACGTGCAGCTCTACGACGAATCGGCCGTTACCTGTAACGACTTCATTCAAGCCATGGCCGACGCCAACGGAGTTGATCTCACCAATTTCAGTTTATGGTGGTCTCAAGCCGGCACCCCGCGCGTTTCCGTGGAAACGAACTGGAATCAGGACGACTGCACCTTCACGATTCGCGCTTCGCAGTCTACGCCTCCGACACCCGGGCAAGCTGAAAAGTACCCGCTTGTGATTCCGATTCTCGTCGGTTTGATCGGTCGCGACGGCAAAGATCTGCCCTTGAAGCTTGTCGGTTCCGACGAGGAACCCGTCACCACCGCCAAACTCGTTCTTGAGACGGCCGATGACGAATGGACTTTTGAAGGCATCATGGAAAATCCGGTTCTGTCTCTGGGTCGAGGCTTTTCGGCTCCCGTGATCTTCGATTACGCCTATACGCTGCAAGAGCTTCAGTTCCTGGCACTGCACGATTCCGACGGTTTTAACCGCGCCGACGCTTTCGAGCGTTTGATGCTTGCCGTCACCAACGAAGTCGTCACCATGATCGAAAACGGAGTGGAACCCGACGTTCACGGCACGCTCATTTCGGCTTTCGAAGGCATTCTCACCAACACGAATCTGTCGCCCGAATACCGCGCCACCGTGCTCACGTTGCCTTCTGAAAAGAGCATCGCGGCTCACCGCGCCATGATCAACCCGCAGGCCATTCGTCAGGCCCGCATCTTCGTGATGGAAACGATCGGCCGCAAACTCTCGCACAAGCTCGGTCAGCCGCTTCATACCGAAAACATGCGCAACATGACGCTCGAATACCGATTCGATCCGAAGGAAGCCGGCAAACGCGCCCTGAGCAATCTCACGCTCGAGTATCTGCTCGCCGGCGGCAACGCCCGAGCCCTGTTGGATGCCCGCGATCAGTTCGAACTCTCGGACAACCTCACCGATCGTCTTGCCGCGCTGCGCATGATCGTCAACAGCCAGAGCCCGGCCAAGATCGACGTCTTGAATGCCGCAGGCAAACTCTGGGGCAACGAGCCGCTTCTGATTAACAAGTGGTTCTCGGTGCAGGCCACGGCACGCGTCTATCCCAACGAATGTCCGGTGCTCGACCGCATCAAGTCGTTGATGCAGTGTCCTGTGTTCTCGCTCAAGAACCCGAACAACGTCTATGCGCTTGTCAATACGTTCTTCGTGGCAAACGAACCTGAATTCCACCGCCCCGACGGCGCCGGCTACGAATTCTGGGCCGACATGGTGTTGCAGCTCGACTCCATCAACAGTCACGTAGCTGCCCGCCTGGCCCGTGCGCTGGACAACTGGCGCCGCTATACGCCGGAACTCGCACGCCTCATGCACGCGGCCCTCACCAAAGTCGCCCGCACCGAAAATCTTTCGGCCGGCGTGAGCGAAGTGGTGGAAAAAGCGCTCAACACCTACTGATTACCCATCATCCGTCCTTGCTCTAAAAAAGAGAAGAGTTATGCAACAGATCACTTTAAGCGACATGCTCGCCAACGAAGTCAAGACCAACGGCCTTGATGAAAAACTCGCCCGATTGATCGAAACCGTGGCTGCCTGCGGCGTGGAAATCAGCTCCGAAGTCGCCTGCGGCGCCCTCATGGGCGTGCTCGGCATGGCAGGCAGCGAAAACGTGCAGGGCGAAGAGCAGAAAAAACTCGACGTCATCAGCAACGACATCGTCACCAAGGCCGTGCTTGAGTCGGGCGTTGTCGCCGCCTGCGCTTCGGAAGAAATGGATCACTGTGTGGCAGCCGACTGTACAGATCGCCGCCCCTATCTCATCTGCTACGACCCGCTTGACGGCTCAAGCAACATCGACATCAACGTCTCGATCGGAACGATCTTTTCGATCCTGCCCAATCCGCACGAAGACGCTACCGCTCCGCAGGACGCCGACTTTCTGCAGCCCGGCGACCGTCAGCTTGCCGCCGGCTACATCATGTACGGTCCGCAAACGCAGATGGCGCTCACTCTCGGCCGCGGCGTGGTGATGTTTACGCTTGATCCCCGCACCAACACCTACATCCTCACCAACGACAACGTACAGGTGCCCGAACAGGCCAAGGAATTTGCGATTAACTGCTCGAACAAGCGCCATTGGGAAGCCCCCGTGAACCGCTACATCGAAGAACTTCTTGCCGGCAAAACCGGCGTTCGAGGCAAGGACTACAACATGCGCTGGGTGGCGGCTATGGTTGCCGAAGTACACCGCATCCTTTGCCGCGGCGGAATCTTCATGTACCCCAAGGACAACCGCGATCCCTCCAAACCCGGCAAGCTTCGTCTGATGTACGAAGCCAATCCCATGTCCTGGTTGATGGAACAGGCCGGCGGTCGCGCCACCAACGGCTACGAACGCATTCTTTCGATCAAGCCCGAAAAACTGCATCAGCGCGTGGCCGTTTTCCTCGGTGCCAAAGAAGAAGTTGAGCGCGTGACGTCTTATCACGCCGCTTAATCGCCATTCGCTTTTTCGCAACACATCTCAAGCGCTTCGCCATCCGGCTGAGGCGCTTTTTATTATTTCAGATTTACCTCTTCGTAGGTATAGCGCTCCATTCTTACTTCTGGTACATCTCCATTCGTCTTCACATTTCTCTTTTTTTATCAATAAGTTAAGTAAATTAATAGTTTTATATTTATCGAAATAATAGAGAATAAAATATTTGATTTATCAATCAAAAGGCGTAAGAATTCCACCAAAAGTAGGAAGGCTCGCTTCCCTTGATTTCACCCCATCAGACGCGCTGCGGTCACGACCCGCGCGAGGAGACAAACGCAATGGACAAAACGGAATTGAGTACCCGTTTCACTGACACCATGGCGAAGTTCACGGCGTACTTCGGCAAACATTTGCCCGACGACGTACTTGCCAAGCTCAAGGAAATGCGCACGCTGCAAGATACGCCGCTTGCCAAGGTGATGTACGACTCCATGTTTACGGATCTGGAACTCGCCGACAAGTTCAACGTGCCCTTCTGTCAGGACACCGGCGTCATTCAGTATTGGATTGAATGCGGCTCGGAATTCCCGCTCATCGGTCAGATGCAGGAATGCCTGAGAGAAGCGACGATCCGCGCCACCAAAGAAGCGCCGCTGCGCCACAACGCCGTTCAGATCTTCGACGAAAAGAACACCGGCAACAACACAGGCGTGCGCATTCCCTGGATCGACTGGGAAATTATCCCCGGATCGGATCAGTGCACCATCCACGGCTATATGGCCGGCGGCGGCTGCTCGCTTCCGGGTACGGCAAAAGTCCTGATGCCTGTCGAAGGCTACGAAGGCGTCGTGCGCTTTGTCTTTGACAACATCTGCGACCGCGGCATCAACGCCTGCCCGCCGCTGCTTGTGGGCATCGGCATTGCGGGTTCCGTCGAAGTGGCAGCCAATCTCTCCAAGAAAGCTCTGATGCGCCCGATCGGTTCACGCAACAGCAACCCGCGCGGTGCCGAATTCGAACAGATCATCGAAAAAGGTCTCAACGACATCAACATCGGTCCGGGCGGACTCAAGGGCGCACTCTCGGTGATGGGCGTTCACGTCGAACAAGCCGCGCGTCACCCCTCGTGCCTGGCCGTCGGTCTGTCGGTAGGCTGCTGGGGTCATCGCCGCGCCACCATTCGCTTTAACGCCGATATGTCCTATGAAATGATCTCGCACAAAGGAGTCACGCTGTGAGCAAGAAAATTCTGACGACGCCGATTCGCAGTGAAGACCTCGAAGACATCCGCATCGGCGACATTATCTATCTCAACGGTTACCTCATCACAGCCCGCGACTGCGCGCACACGCGTCTGGTCAAGCACGGCCGCAAAATTCCCGTTGATCTCGCGGGCAAAGCGATCTTTCATGCCGGCCCCATCATGATGCCCGATCAAAGTTCCGGCAGCGGCTTTAAGGTCGTGTCCATCGGTCCGACCACATCCATGCGCATGGAAAAGTTCGAGAAAGAGTTCATCGAAGAAACCGGCGTAAAGCTCATCGTCGGCAAGGGTGGCATGGGCCCCAATACGGTCGAAGGCTGCAGCCGCTTTAAGGCCTTGCACTGCGTCTTCCCGGGCGGCTGCGCGGTACTTGCCGCACAGTGCGTCGAAGAGGTCGAAGATGTGCAGTGGCCGGAACTGGGCATGCCCGAGTCGCTCTGGGTCATGCGCGTGAAAGAATTCGGTCCGCTCATCGTTTCGATCGACACCCACGGAGGCAACTTGTTCGAAGAAAACAAGAAGCTCTTTAACGAACGCAAAGCACCGATCGTTGAAGAAGTCGTCAAAAAGACCGAGTACATCGACTAATAAGAAAACGGGCGTCTCCGTTCATTTCGGAGGCGCCCAACCTTACGGGATTGACAGCCGTTGCGTTTTACAGAAGTCGCGACGGCTTTTTTTGTTGACTAGCCGTCGGCAAATTCGGTTTCGGCCACGCGGCGCATCACTTCGATGAGACTGCGGGCAGCCTTGGTAAGATAACCGTTCTTGCGATAGGCGGCCACCACCATGCGGTCGGGCCGCGCCGGCTCGATCGTGAAGTAGCGCACCGGTTGCGCCGGTCGGCACCGTTTGGCAAGCGTTTGCGTCACAAAAGTCGCGCCAAGTCCTGCACTGGCCAAATGGAGAGCCGCCACAGGCGATTCGCTTTCGAGCATCACACGAGGCGTTGTACGAGTCGCCCGGCACAGATCTTCGTAGAGGTTGCGGAACTTCTGCCCCTGCTTGATCGTGATGAAAGGTTCGCCGTTGAGACGATTAAACGGCATGGAAGCATAGCCGCCCGAAGCAGGCTGCGCCACGGTCTTTGCCACACGCGACTCGGGGCTCATCGCCAAAAGATACCGTTCACGAAACAGTTCGGCATATTCGAGTTCGCTGCGATAGAGCGGCGCAATCACCAGACTCAGATCGGTCACACCGTCAAAAGCGAAATCTTCGAGCTCCTTGGTAGTCCCCTCGGCCAAAGACACAGTAACACCGGGATACTCACGTCGGAAGATCGGCAACACCTCAGCCAGAAAGAACGTAGAGCGATAGTGTGACGAACCGATGGTGACATGACCTCTCACCCCCTCGCCGATGTCGGCAATGAGACGGGAGCGCATACTGCGGAGCTGCTCAATTTCGCGCTCCGTCTTCATGAAGCATTCACCGGCATAAGTCAGTCTCAGAGGCTTAGCGGTGCGATCAACAAGCTGTGTACCGACTTCCGTTTCCAATCGATGCACAAACTGGGAGATGGACGGCTGAGAGATTTGCAGAACTCGTGCCGCTTTGGAAAACGACCCGGCTGTAATCAGTGTATCCAGATAGCGATAAACATTGCCGGACATAAGACCTCACCTTATCAATGAAATATTTTTTTGAAAAACCCGTCCTTAGGCTTTGCGGTGGGCTCAACAGACTGCGCTGACTCCTCCTTTGCCGCGTCAGTCTTATCGGACACAGGAACCGACTCCGGTTCGGGAACGGCCGCAGGCGCCGTCGGTACAACCGGCGATTCAACGATTTCGTTCTTGGACGGCTCATGGGGCTTATTGGATTTGCTGCCCCCTAAAAAACCAAAAAAGCCGGACTTTTTGGGTTCCGGCGCAGGCAGTTCGGGCGCCGGTCCGATTCGCGCTTTGTCTGCAATTTGCTCAATGCGAAGTGAAAGCTTTTCAAGCGCTTTTTCAACAGCATCAAGACGCTTTTGGGCATCCTGCGCGCTTGCCGTCGGAGCCTCGACGGCGGCCTTGATGCCTGCTAGTAGCTCTTCGCGGCTCTTAATCATTTCCTGACGCAGACTCTCCTTGGTTTGCTCCAAGCGGGACTGCTCGGCGTGATCGGCCAATGACTTGTTGGCATTGGCCTCCTTATAGGCCTTGCGAATTTCAACAAGCGTCGAGGCCTGCTGCATCAGTGCCCAGGCAATGCCAAAGAGCCAGAGACCTCCAAGAATCACCAACAGGATCAGACCCAACGGAGCCTGAATCTCTTCAACGATCAAGTTGACCGGCACAGGCGCCGTGATTCCCTGCCAATTGAGAATCAGGAAGATCAAGGCAAGCAGACTCAGAATAGCCAGAACAACAGAACGCAGCGTCATAGATCTCTACCGCAAAAAATAAAAAGTCCGTACCGGCAAATTTATCATGCCTTTCATAATATTTTAATTATAGAGCTAAACCTTCTGTTTCAACGACAGTTTTTGTTAAGAGCCATTGCTGCAAATAGACACACCGCCGCACCCGGAGAAAATCCTTCCCCGAGTGCGGCGGTGCGAAGCAGCCGGTTGTAACAAGTTCCGTATCAGCTCATCGGGATGATGCCCGGATCAATAAGCAGGACAGCAATCGAAATCACGATGATCGAGACCACATTAAGCCAGAAACCTGCCCGCAACATATCGCCGATCTTCAGACGGCCGGTACCGAATACCATAGCGTTGGGAGGCGTCCCCACCGGCATCATGAAGGCGCAGCTCGTTGCCATCGTGGCAGCAATCAACAGAGACTGCGGATTGGCATTGATGGAATCAGCCACGGCTGCCACAAGCGGCATCAGGGTTGCGGCAAGAGCCGTATTGGAGGTGAATTCCGAGGCAAAGCAAGCCAGAGTCGCGACACCACCCACGATCGCCCATTCGGGCAGGCCGCCCAGGGCCACGGCCGCGGCGCCCACGGCATCGGCCGCACCGGTACGCTGAATGGCTGCAGCCATCGCAAGACCGCCGCCGAACAAAAGCAGCACGTCCCAACTCACACCCTTGGCCGCACTCGACCAGTCCAGCGCATGGATGCCCTTTTTCGCGTCCACGGGGATGATAAAGAGAATGATGCCGGCAGCCATAGCGATCACGGTGTCGCTCATCGGCTTCAAGGGCTTGGTGCCTGCGATTTCAAGGCCGCGCAACACCGGACCGAACGTCCAAAGCAAAGCAGCAGCCACGAACACGATCAGAACCGTCCATTCGCCGCGGGTGAGCGGACCGAGATGCTTGATTTCGCTATTGACCCATTCCTTGCCGCCGGGCAGTTCACCGGGCTGTTCGCGGAAAAGCACGTGCACCAGGAGCAAATAGGTGGCGATGATGAGAATCGTCATGGTCGGGAACGAGATCTTGAGCCAATCGACGAAGCTCACGGGGTCGCCGTAAGTCTGCTCGACAAATCGAGCCAAAATGCCATTGGGCGGAGTACCGATAAGAGTGTAGACGCCGCCCAACGAAGCCCCGTAGGCCACACTCAGAAGCAGGCACACGCCAAAGTTGCGTTCTGCCTTATCGATGGGCTGATCAATGCGTGTGGAGCGAACAACCGCCATCAGAGCAAGGGCAATCGGAAGCATCATGGCCGCCGTAGCCGTGTTGGACACCCAGGCCGACAAGAAGCTCGTCGCGAGCATGATACCGAGCACAATTTGCTTGGGCTTGGTACCCACGATGCGAATCGTGTACAGAGCAATACGACGGTCAAGACCCCAGCGAGCGATACCGGCAGCGATCAAGAAGCCGCCCAAGAAGAGATAGATCGTATCGTTGGAGTATTCCTTGAGCGTCTGAGCCGGCGTTGCAACACCCAAGAGCGGGAAGCACACAATCGGCAACAGTGCAGTGACGGCAATCGGAACAGCTTCGGTAAACCACCAGATGGCCATCCAGAGCACCATACTCACGCAAGCGCGTGCGGCGTGGCTAAGCTGTGTCACATCACCCTTGGCACTGATGTACGTTTCGGGCAGGATGAAATAAAGAGCCAGGGCAAGCAAGGGGCCCAGGACGAGAGGGATGACTTTGGACTTGTTGTCCAGTGCGCCGATCTCAATACTGGATTCGTGCATGTTTGCCTCCTAAAAGAAGGGCAACTGTCTGGGTAAAGATCGGCGAAGAATGCCGTATCGACTGTTGCTCAGGGTTATTCGTACTCACGTCATCTCTTTGTTAAGAGATCATCGAGTTTTGATATTAGTCAACGGCAGTGTGCTCTAAAACCCCTCTTTCTTAGTAAGAACCCTAATAAAATAAAAATATTTAAGCCATTTATAAAATTTTCACTATCAACCCCCATGCCTGCCTCTAATGTGTTCCGCTCAGACGTTCGGCTCAAAAAAAACCGAACTCCCGCACAAACGGAAATTCGGCTTTTCGTGTCGTCTCCCCGGGTAAGGAGACTGGAGCCCGGGGAGATATGCTGTCGCAAACAGCCTTCGATTACTTGTCGGCGAACCAGTTAACGGTCGGAACGTAGCGGGTGGCGGCGTTGCCGGATTCCACGAGTTCCTTGCCATAACCCCAGTAGGTGTATGCCGTCAGAGAACCGCAGCAGATCATCAAGAAGGCGATCACAACCATGGCCTTGCGCAGACCGTGAGCGCGACCCTTGATGACGTCCCACTTCACAGCCAGACGATACAGACCGATCATGCCGTGCAGCTCGGTGGCAACCAGGAAGATGAGCGTCCAGATCAGGCCGTTGTGATAGGTGTGAACGGACGAGAGGTTGGGATCGATTTCGGACGGAGCCGTGAGCATGCCCATGACGTGCGGGAACACCATGCCGGTGAGGATGATGGCGGTCACGAACTGGATGAACCACAGGGAGGAATCGGTGTGGTGCACAACCTTCACGTGAGCGCGGATGTCACGGAACTGCTTGTAGGAAGTCGGGAAGCGACGCAGAGCGCACAGAGCGTGGATGATGACGCAAAGCGTGATGATGCCCACGAACAAGAAGTGCAACCAGATCTGTTCATGACCGAAGATCGGGGTGCCGCCGGAAACCTGAATCAGGTTCCAGAAGAGGTCCTTGCCGACCTGAATCGAACTCGTGAAGGCCATGTGGCAGAACAGGAAGATGCCGAGGATGGCGCCGGTGACGGACTGAGCCACGTCAACGTAGGCAGGCCACTTGCTGGCACGCTTGGCATCCTTGAGGGTCACGCCGGCGATGACTTCGGGGCCGGTGGGGGTATGACCGTACTTGATGTTGTCGGGAGTCATGATCGATTTCCTTAATTTTTTATTGAAATGGGATCGCGGGCAGAGACGATCGCCCCGACCCTTGATTTTGATGAGCGAATAATGCTCCTTTCAGATGTTTTTAATATTGATATAGATCAAATTTTTATCGCTTAGAAGGCAGTTTATTTCTCTGTTTCGCCATCATTTTACGGGTTATCCCGCATTAATGACGAAAACCCATTGACTCACCCTTTTCATATTTGAGGGTAAACCCTCAATTTTTCGAAAAATTTAACAGTTCGTCTTCTTATTGCGACTGCGCTTTTTAGGCGCCTTTCCGTCGGCCGTCGCATGCAACCATTGCCCGGTGATGCTCTCTGAGCACTGCATCAGGTCTTCAGGCGTCCCTTCAAAAACAAGTTGACCGCCCGCGTTGCCCCCTTCGGGACCGATATCGACCACCCAGTCGGCGCCGGCAATCACGTCGGTGTTGTGCTCGATCACGATGACGGTGTTGCCAAGTGCCGTCAAACGGCGCAGCACCCGCATCAGTACGGCAACGTCTTCAAAATGAAGGCCGGTCGTGGGTTCGTCCAATATATAAAGCGTGCGTCCCGTATCGCGCCGCGCCAACTCCTGAGCAAGTTTGATGCGCTGCGCTTCACCGCCCGAGAAGGTCACGGCGCTTTGCCCCAAACCGATGTAGCCAAGCCCCACTTCTTCGAGCATTTCAAGCTTGCGGACGATCTGCGTGTGAACGTCGAAAAAGGACAGTGCATCACTCACCGTCATATCCAGTACATCGGCAATTGACTTGCCTTTGTACTTCACTTCCAGCGTTTCGCGGTTGTAGCGTTTGCCGTGGCAGACGGGGCAGTCTACGTACACCGGCGGCAAAAAGCCCATTTCAAACTTGATGCGGCCTTCGCCCTCGCAGGCTTCGCACGCGCCGCCTTCCGTATTGAAACTGAAGCGCCCCGGTCCGTAACCGCGCTCGAGCGCCGCTGGTGTGGCCGCAAACACTTCGCGAAGCGGCAACATGAGTCCGGTATAGGTTGCCGGGTTGGAGCGAGGCGTCTTGCCGATCGCACTCTGATCAACTTCAATGATCTTGTCGAAATAATCGGCACCTTCGATTTCTTCAAAATCAAGTGGTTGCAATTTGGCTCGATGCAGTCGCTTTTTCATATAGCGACCGAGTGTTTCGTTGATAAGCGTCGATTTGCCGGAGCCCGATACGCCCGTGACCGCCACCAAGGCACCGACCGGAAAGCGGCACGTAATATGCTTGAGATTGCGTCCCGATGCCCCCTTGATGACGAGCGCCTCAGAATCGGTCGTAAACACCTTGTGTGGTGCCTGGGGCATCTGAAGTCGGCCACTCAGATACGCGCCCGTTTTGGATGCTTCGCACGCGCAGATGTCTTTGACTTCCCCCTGACAGACGACCGTACCGCCCTGCGTGCCGGCCCCCGGCCCCATGTCCACCACCCAGTCGGCCGCACGAATCATCTCGGGGTCATGTTCGACCACGACGACCGTATTGCCGGCCTTCGTGAGTTTCTTGAGCATCTCAATGACGCGTCCCGTATCGCGCTGATGCAGGCCAACCGTCGGCTCATCGAGCACATAGGTCACGCCCGTCAAACCGGCGCCAAGTTGCCCGGCCAAACGAATGCGCTGAACTTCGCCGCCCGAAAGGCTTGACGTTTCGCGCGACAGTGTAAGGTACCCCAAACCAACGTCAATCAAAAAGCGAACGCGCTTTAAGACTTCGTCAAAAAGAGGCTTGGCCACGCATTCCAATGCCGACGAAAGCTCCAACGCTTCAATGCGCGCCACAAGCTCAATGAGTGGCAGACGCTGCATTTCGATCAAATTGATGCGGTTTTCCGGCACGCCCACGTAGACATTTTTGACTTCGGCTCGGTGACGCGTGCCGTCGCAGGCCGGACAGACGATGGTGCGCCGCAACACGCGCATGCCGTTTTTGACCGCCTCGCTCGTCGTGCGCTTCCATTTCTTTTCAAGCTGTGCGATCACACCTTCAAAATCGGGCATGCCGAGTACGTCGCGCTGCGCCTTGTTCGGACCATAGAGCACATAGTCTTTGATATCTGGGGAAAGCTCCTCAAAAGCGACATCCAAAGAAAAGCCCAAAAGGCGCGAGGCCGTCGACAAATCCGCAAAATTGGCTCGGTTTTGCGGCGTACAGCCGCACACGGCTCCCTGCCGCAACGACAGTCGTGCGTCGCTTACCACCAATGCCGGATCGAATCGTTCGACTTCCCCCGAGCCCTCGCACACGGGGCAAGCTCCGAGTGCGTTATTAAACGAGAACATCGCGGGACTCAAATCAGGCGCCGTAGCCTCGCAAATCGGACAGCAATAGCGCGTGTGAAACACCCGACGTTCACCGGTGTCCATTCTCAGATAGGCTGCGCGACCGTCAGCGGCCTTGATGGCCGCTTCAAAGCTTTCGGCCAAACGCGAACGCTGAGCGTCGGAACTTTTGAGTCGATCAATCACGATGTCGATCGTGTGACCCGCCGCAGACTCGGCGAGCATTTCCTGCGACATATCGTCGAGCGCATATGTTTGACCATCGAGCAAAAGACGCAGAAAGCCACGCTTGGTCAACTGTTTGCACACTTCGGCAAGCGAAACGGCTCCCGGGATTTTCAGCGGCGCCAAAATCAGAACGCGAGTTCCTTCTTCAAACCCCAACACAGCGTCAACCATGTCGTGTACGCCGCTTTTTTGCAGCGGCACGTCGTGCTCGGCACAGTACGGCACACCAACTCGCGCAAACAACACGCGCAGATAGTCGTTGATTTCGGTCATCGTGCCCACCGTTGAGCGCGATCCTGCAGTGGTCGTTCCTTGGCCGATGGCAATACACGGCGACAGTCCCTCGATACTGTCCACGTCGGGCTTATCCATCACATCCATGAAGCGACGCGCGTAGCTCGAGACACTTTCGGCGTAGCGTCGCTGACCTTCGGCGTACAAAGTATCGAAAGCCACGGAACTCTTCCCCGAGCCCGACGGTCCGGTGACAACCGTGAGCTTGCCGCGCGGAATATCCACATCGACATTTTTGAGGTTATGCGTACGAGCGCCGCGAATACGGATGGTGTTGGGCATGAACGAACCTTTCTTTTACGAACAAGCACCCAGCTTAAGTTTTGGCTTAGGCGAATCGATTACTATACAGCGCAATTCGCTCTAAAGCAGTGTTTTTTTCTTCTTATGTCTTCACCCTTGACCGGCACGCCAACTGCTCCATTGCGCCTCACACGACAGGAACGCACCGCCTCCATGACGCTCGGTGCGGTGTTTGCGTTGCGCCTGCTGGGCATTTTTCTGATTCTTCCCGTCTTTTCCGTCTGGGCACAGACGCTCGATGGCGGCACGAACGCCTTTATGGTCGGTTTGGCACTCGGCGTCTACGGTCTGACGCAAGCCGTACTCCAAATTCCTTTCGGCGCCGCGAGCGACCGATTCGGACGCAAACCCGTGATCGTGACGGGGCTCTTAATTTTCATCTTTGGAAGTCTTTTGGCCTATACAGCCGATGACATCACAACGCTGCTTTTTGCGCGGGCCTTGCAGGGTGCCGGAGCTGTGTCTGCCGCCGTCACCGCCATGATCTCCGACAGTATCCGCGACAAACTGCTCACGCGCGCCATGGCTTTTGTCGGCGCTTCCATCGGCATCAGCTTTACCTTTTCACTCGTTCTTGCCCCCGTTTTGGCCGATTCGATCGGCGTACCGGGCATCTTCCTTCTGACAGCCGTGTTATGCGTACTGGCCATCGTCGCCGTGCTGATGCTTCCGACCGCTCCCGTCAAGCGATTTGAGGATTTTCAAGCACGAGCCAGGTTAAGAGACGTGTTTTTGCACGGTCAACTGATGCGCCTTAACCTGGGTATTTTTTCGTTGCACATGGCTCAAATGGCGCTTTTCGTCGTCATTCCTCTTCGCCTTGTGGAACTCGATCTGGCCGTGGCGCACCACTGGACTGTTTATCTTCCGGCCGTGCTTGTGAGTCTGGCCTTTCTGATGCCCGTTCTAAAACACGCCGAAAAAACGGGACGCACCAAAGAATTGTTCGTCGGCGCCATTTGTCTGGTGTTGGTCGCCTTTGCCGGATTTGAGATTTTTGACAACTCAGTTCTTCTCATTTCCGTTTTGCTGTTAGTATTCTTCTCCGGCTTTAACGTCCTGGAAGCTTCCCTGCCCTCGCTCGTGTCAAAAACGGCGCCGCAGGAGTGCAAAGGATTGGCGCTCGGCGTGTACAACACCACGCAGTCCGTCGGTGTCTTCATCGGCGGAGCCGCCGGCGGCTGGCTTTATTCAGCCTTCGGCACGCACGGCGTGTACGGCTTTTGCGCCGCGCTGATGATTCTCTGGATTATTGCGGCGCAGGGCATGACGGCTCCGACCCCAAGAAACGTTGAAGCGGACTCTTGACTCTCTCGAGAGATTAAAGTTGGTATCTAACTACATATTTGGCTTTATTAGGATTTTTTAGTCATGGCTTCTATTAACAAGGTCATCTTGATTGGCAACCTCGGCAGAGATCCCGAAACGCGTTACACCGCTGACGGCGGCACTGCCATCTGCAATATCTTGATGGCCACTTCGCGTCGCTACAAGGACAGTCAGGGTCAGCTGCAGGAAGAAACCGAGTGGCACCGTGTTGTTTTCTTCGGTCGTCAGGCCGAAGTTGCGCAGACCTATCTGCGCAAGGGCAATCCGGTCTACATCGAAGGTCGTTTGCGTACCCGCCGCTACACCGACAAAGAAGGCGTCGAGCGCTATTACACCGAAATCATCTGCGAAACGATGCAGTTGCTCGGCAGCCGCAATTCCTCGTCGGCTCCGGCACATCAAAGCGATGAAGCGTTCGAGTCTCCGCGCCGTGCAGCCCCCGCAGCTCGCCCGGCCGCTCAGCCTGCCCAGCCCGCTCAGCCGGCTGTCGCAGCCGACAGCTTCAGTGATGATGACATTCCGTTCTAATCACTGAAAACATCCCGATCGTTTTCCCAAACCGGCCTTCCGAATGACTCGGACGGCCGGTTTTCTTTATTCGTGGCGAACGGCTTCAATCGGGTCGAGTCGCGCGGCGCGCCTTGCCGGGAAATAACCGAAGATGACACCAGTGAGCGCGGCAAAGGCAAAGCTCACGATGTTGATCATCGGATCGAACGTATAAGGAACATCCATCCAGCCGGTGATCAGATAGGAAGAACCGGTGGCAAGCAAGATGCCGATGACGCCGCCCATGCAGCCGAGTACCACGGCTTCGATCAAAAACTGCATCAGCACTTCGCGGGCCGTAGCACCGATTGCCAAACGCACGCCAATTTCCCGTGTACGTTCCGTGACCGACACCAACATGATATTCATGATGCCGATGCCGCCGACAAGCAGACTCACTGCAGCCACGGCTCCTAGCAATGCCGTCATGATCTGCGTGGTCGAAGCCACTTTTTCAGCCACTTCTGCCGTATCAAGAATCGAGAAGTTGTCGTCGTCACCTTCGGACAAAGATCGACGCTCTCGCATCAGATCTCGCACGAGCCCCTTGAGATGCACGCGGTCACTTTGCGGATCAATGCTGATGAGAATCGTGTTGACGCGATTGTTGCCGATCAAGCGGCGCGCGGCCGTATTAAACGGAATGACCACGAGATCATCCTGGTCGCCCCCCATCGCTGCCGTTCCCTTCTCGTTAAGAAGCCCCACAATGCGGCAGGAAAATGAATTGACGCGCAGCATTTCACCGATCACAGGAGCACCGGGGCCGAACAATTCTTTTTGGATGGTTGTGCCGATCACGCAAACGGCGGCACCGGACATTTCCTCGGCCGGTTCAAAAAATCGACCTTCGGCAAGCGTTCGGTTATCGGTGGTGAAGTAGTCCGAACTTGAACCGATGATTGTCGTCGTCCAGTTCTTGCCGTTGGCCACCACGATGGTGCTTCGCTGCGACTGAGGCGCAGCTGACAAAACGCCTGCGATTTGGTCTTCGAGCGCCTCGACGTCCTCGAGTTTAAAACTCGGAGCGCCGGCCGCACCGCCCGGTCCCATGCGCTGTCCTTTGCGAAGCATCAGCTGATTGCTGCCGAAACTTTCGATCTGTTCCTTGACGGCTTCAGTGGCGCCGTTGCCCACCGTCACCATCGTAATGACGGCCGCCACACCGATCACGATACCCAAGACCGTCAGAAGCGAGCGCAAAGGATTACGCCGGATCTGGCGAAATGCCAACAAAAACGCGTTGCCGAGCATTTATTTACCCTCCTGCGGCGTATCGCTAGCGATCATTCCGTCGATGCAATGCACGCAGCGCCGCGCGTAAGCCGCCATGTCAGGCTCATGCGTCACGAGCACAATGGTGATCTTGTCGGACTTGTTGAGGTCAGTGAGGAGCTCCATGATTTCCACACTCTTGCGGCTGTCAAGGCTTCCCGTCGGTTCATCGGCCATCAAAAGAAGCGGCTTGGTGACAATGGCTCGAGCAATGGCCACGCGCTGTTGCTGGCCGCCCGAGAGTTCCGCCGGCGTATGGTCTTCCCACTGCAGCAGCCCCACGCGATCGAGCGCAGCGCGCGCCAATTCGTGACGCTCTGCCGTTGGTACGCCACGGTACAAAAGCGGAAGCTCCACGTTTTCAAGAGCTGTTGTACGCGCTAAAAGATTGAACCCTTGGAAGACAAACCCCATGAAGCGTCGACGCAAGAGCGCCCGCTCGTCGTTGGTGAGCCTCTCCACATGCAAACCTTGAAAGAGATACTCGCCGCTGGTGGGACTATCGAGCGCACCGATGATGTTCATGGTCGTTGACTTGCCCGATCCCGAGGGGCCCATGATCGCCACGAACTCACCTTGATCAATCGTCAGATCGATCCCGCCCAAGGCATTGAAAGCTGCCTCCCCGGTGCCGTAACGCTTGACGATGCGACGCAGTTCAATGAGATGTTCACTCATCGTTCACTCCCATCTCCCCTAGGGCATACCCTTGAGCTGATCGGTAATCACTTTGTCACCGGCCTGAAGCGGACCGGAAATCACTTCGGTCATCCGTCCGTTGGTCAGCCCCGTCACAATCTCCACCGGCTTGGCGTTGCCTTTTTCGTCAACCACGTAAACGGTTTGATTACGTTGGTATTGAGCAAGCGACACTTCTTTGGCAGTCTTCGTGCCACGCGGGCGATGCGGCGGCATCATGATGCCCACACCGGATTTTTGTGAATCTGAGTTCACAACCGGCTTAAAGCGCAACGCTGTGCTCGGTACCAAAAGTGCGTTTTCGCTTTTGGCCGTATTGATCGTTGCCGTCGCCGTCATTCCTGGACGCAACTCGAGCTGTGGATTTTTAACATCCAGATACGCCGTGTACGTGATCACGTTGTCTGTGGAAGTGGTCGAACCGTAAGCCACCTTGGTGAGTTTGGCGGGAAAACGCTTATTGGGGTAGCTTGCCACCGTAAAGGTTGCATCCTGCCCTTCCTTCACCTGTCCGACATCGGCTTCGTCGACATCCACCTCAAGTTCCAGTTCACGCAAATCGGTTGCCACCGTCAGAAGCTCAACGGCCTGCAGACTTGCCGCCACCGCGTAACCAGGTTCAACCGAACGCGTAAGCACCACACCGTCGACCGGACTCTTGATCTGAGATTTGGAAAGGTCGGTAAGCCGCGTATCCAGCGTTGCCTGCGCATCGTCAATTGCCGCCAGAGCCGACTGCACGCCGGCTTTGGACTTCAGGACCGTTGCGCGTTGCACGTCAAGTTCCGTGCGCGAGGGCAAACGTCCGCCCGAACTCTTGTTGAGCTCTTCATAGCGGCGCATCTTTGCTTCGGCTTCCACAAGCGTTGCCTGCGCTTCGGCCAAAGAAGCTTTCGCGCTTTCGAGCGAAGCCTTGGCCTGATTGACATTGGCCTTGAGGTTGGAGTCATCAAGTTCAATTAGAACGTCACCCGCCTTGACGACGCTGTTGACGTCAACGTTGACCTTGCGCACGATGCCCGACAGCTCGGAGCCAATCGAAACCGTACGCACCGGATTGACGGTGCCATTGGCCACCACGGTCACTTCCAGAGGTCCGCGGGTAATTTCCACCGTGCGATAAGTCGGAGCCTTCACCTTATCGGCGAATCCAAAATACCAGACACCAGCTGCGGCAACGGCCGCAATGACCGCAACGACTCCGATTCGAAACGCGCGGGAGCTCTTGGTGCCGGCGCGCAATTCGTTAATCGTCAATTTCTTCTCTGTCATTTTTTATCCTGCCGTTTCATTGTCGGTCGCCCGAGGGGTTGTGTCTGCCGCCTTTGTTTCCACGGCGGGCTTCCATCCGCCTCCCATCGCGCGATAGAGCGCAATGAGCTGCGTGGCCAAATCGGCCTTGTTACTTTGTTCGTTTTCGCGAACGGAATAAAGCGTTCGCTGCGTGTTGAGCACGGTCTGATAGTCGGTCAGCCCCGCTGAATATTGCTGCATGGCAAGGTCAGCAGCCGACTCGGCAGCTGTGAGAGCTCGCTGCAGTGCGTCAGCCCGACTCTGCGATGTGGTGATCCCCGTAATCGCGTTTTCGGTCTGCTCGAGCGCGGCCAGAAGCGTCTTGGTGTAGTTCGCGCGAGCCTGATCCAAAGCGGCGAGCTGCTGCTCAGTTGCCGTCACCTGCGCACCCCAGTCCAGAAGCGGTAAGGAAAGAGCGGCTAAGATGCCCGCAACCCCCGTGCCGGACGCTCCCAGCGTTGAAATCGTTGCCGCCTGCGTTCCAAGATTGCCTGACAAGTTCAACGTCGGGAACCACTGACTGCGCGCTTCATAGACACGATCGGACGCCGCTTCCAAAGAATAGGTCGCCGCTCTCATATCAGGCCTCTGCTTGAGCGTTTCTGCAGGAAGCGATACGGCCAACGCCATCGGAGCAGCCGGCACCGTTTCAGCCGGTTTTACGTCAAGCGTAGCCACCGACTGCCCGGTTAACCGCGCCAGAGCGTTGCGGTAGCTGTCGATGCTTTGCTCAAGAAGCGGGATCTGCGCCCGAGCGTTTTCTTCATTGGACACTGCCTGGTCAACTTCCGTTTTGTCACTCAAGCCCGATTCATAGTTCCAACGGGCAATGTCGGCTGCCTGCTTGTAATTGGACAGCGTCATTTCGGCAATGAGCTTTTGCACATACGCAAGACGCAGATTCACATAAGTTTGTGCCACTTCAGCCGCCACGGCAATGCGCGTGTCTTCCAGCGTCATGGCACTGGCCATTGCTTCCAGATCGGCCGCTCGCTTGGCTGCGATATTGCCGCCAGCAAGCGAAATCGACCACACGCCCGAAGCGCCCGCCTGCCAACCTTCCGTCCAGTTGTTCTGCGCTCGATTGCCCGAGCCCTGCCCGTTTGCCGTCAACGTCGGGAACAACGCAGCCGTCGCATCGTCGGCCAACGCAGCCGCCGAGCGCAAATTCGCGAGCGCCGTCAGAATGTCGGTATTGTGCTGTGCCGCCGCCTGCAACAAAGCGGTCAGTTCCGGATTGTTCCAGGCCTGCCACCAAGTTTTGTCCCCCAGCAGCGAAGGAGACTGAAGCTGCGGCATCGCCGCCGTCCATTTGGCAGGCTCGAGCTTTGCCTGCTCTTCAAGAAACTGCGTGTTGCTTGCACAACCGGCAAGTAGCGCACAGACAGCAGCAATCAAAGTGAGATGCGTTCGTTTCATTGTTTCAAATTTCAAAATCTGAATCTTCGTTCAGTGCCGATTGGTCTCTTCACACGGTAATCTAGAGCGTGTCTTTACAAAGAAGGGCAAGAGTTTTGTAAAGCTACGCAAATTTCGACTTCAGTACAATGCCGAATCCGCACAAACGGTTTTGCTTGTGCAATTATCTTGACACAGAGCCTCGGCATTGAGAGAACGCCGGGGGAGTTTTTTCGCAAAACTATTCGACTGCGATCGCTTGTTTCAGTTTTCGGGAGCTTTTTTATGTACGCACGTCCTTCGAAAATCCTCATCATCGACGACGACGTTGAACTCGTCACGCTGCTCGTCGACTATTTCACGCTCGAAGGGTTCGAAGCCTCGCCCGCACACTCGGGCATCGAGGGTCTGCAAGTCCTTGAACACAAAGAATTCGACCTCATCATTCTCGACGTTATGATGCCCGGCATCTCCGGCGTCGAGACTCTTCAGCGTATCCGTGAGAAGTGGCGTACTCCCGTACTCATGCTCACTGCCCGCGGCGATCCTGTCGACCGCATTCTCGGTTTAGAGCTCGGAGCAGACGACTACGTTCCGAAGCCCTGCTCGCCGCGCGAACTCGTCGCACGCATCCGCGCCATCCTGCGCCGCGTGGCAGGCAACGAGAGCAACCGCGGTCCGGTACAGGTAGGCAAACTCCAGATTGACCTGGCACAACGCCGTGCTCATTACGACGGCAAGCAGATTCCTCTCACAGGAACAGAACTTTCTCTGCTTGAAATGCTTGCTCGCTCCGCAGGTCAGCCTGTTCCCAAAACGGAATTTTATCCGCGTATTTTGGGTCGACCCATGGGGCGTTACGACCGCGCCATCGATGTACACATCAGCGCCATCCGCCACAAGCTCGCTCAGGAAGGCGTTGAGGGGATTGCCATCGAAAGCGTGCGAGGTGTCGGCTATCAGCTCGTGCGTTTGGACTAATTGCAAAGGATCTTCGGTTTGGTGCGTTTGAACTCCGTCAGCGGCATTTTCTTCCGCTTTTTTGCCGGTATCTGGCTCACGCTTCTGCTCGTGGGAGCTTTGGTTTGGGGGGCCTCTTCTTTTTTTACTGAGGCACCTTCGAATTACGGTTCCTTTGAGCGCAGTCCGGCCGCAGAGCGCGCAATTGGCACGGCACTGGGCATTGCCCGCTGGGGCGGGGAAGATGCCCTGATCACTTGGCTCAAAGATCCCGAAGTCAACACTCGCCCTGAAGTTTTTGTCTTGGATCCTTTCGGGCACGAAATTTCCGGGCGCTCCATACCTCAAAAAGCGGCAGAGAGTCTGGCAAATTCCGGTCCCCAGGAAGGCGTTTATACGATGAGGGGACACGGCCGACACATGCGACCGTTCCAAGGCTACCGTTTCTTTGCCGTACGCACCGACATTCCGCCGAGCCCCATTCGACTCATCATGTGGAAAATGCCCTGGTGGGGCTGGGCTCTGATAGCGGCTTTGATTTCCGTGTTTGTGGCCGGCAGCGTGGCGTGGACATCCACGCGTCCGATCAAAAAACTGCAATGGGCCATGCAAAAGGCTTCTCAAGGTGTCTTTGACGTTCGCATTGCCAACGAAGTCGGGCACGAACACGATGAAATCGGTGAACTCGCCCGTCAGTTTGACGCCATGGCCGAACGCATTCACGGACTCTTTGACCGACAAAAACGGCTCTTTCACGACGTAAGTCATGAGCTGCGCAGCCCACTGGCTCGCATTTCGGTGGCCGTCGAGCTGGCGGAAAAATCACCGGAAAAAGCACATGAGTTCTTGCAGCGAATCGAAGGCGACGTCCAAGTTCTCAATGCCATGGTCGATGAACTGCTCACCTACGCTCGTCTTGATGAAAACGCCGTGATTCACTTCGAGCGAACCGATCTGGTACCGCTTCTGGAGGCCATCACCGACGACGCCGATTTCGAAGGGTCGGCTACGGGAACGCACGTCACGCTGCAGTCCCCCGACTCGATCCAAATGAATATGCATGTCGATTCGCTCATGCGCGCCGTTGAGAATCTGGTGCGCAACGCTCTGCGGTATTCGGGCCCGGGTCAGCAGGTTTCCGTTGTAGCCAAAGAAGAAAACGAGCACGTTGTGATCACGGTCACCGACAGCGGTCCCGGTATGGATCCTTCCGAACTGGAAAAGATTTTCGATCCGTTCGTACGCGGCAAAAATCAACCCACGGGCGGAGGTTTTGGTCTGGGCCTGGCGATCGCCAAACGCGCGGTGCAACGCCACGGCGGCACTCTTACGGCAACAAATGTCAAACCTCACGGACTTTGCATGCGCATCGACATTCCGCTGACCGGTCCCAATGCCGTCACCTCATCTACGGCAACCGTCTAAGATAGAGAAAGGCGCAGGAAACGCCTTTCTCTGTAGTCAACAACCAGATATTTCGGAAATTATTTCCCCGAACTTCTCATTTTCTTATCCTGAAGTCAAAGAGGAAGTCCGTCACCTGCTCGGTTGAGCAAGGCAATCACTTCGCCGTGAATGCCGCCAGCCGTGCACACAGCCGACAGGTCCTTGAGCGGATTGCCGCCGGTCATTGACGTAAGCGTGCCTCCAGCACCTTCCACGACCGGCAAAAGCGCAGCGATGTCCCAATAGCTCAAATCGGGATCAATCATGATGTCGGCTCCGCCCGAAGCCACGGCAAAGTAGCCGAAGCAATCGCCAAAAGTACGGTAGAGTTTGACGACATCGATCAGCTTTTGAATTCGCTCGTCACCTTTTTGCTCCCCTGTCGTCCAGTGACTCGTTGCCAGAAGCGTTGCCTCGGACAACTGAGTGCAGTTACGCACATGAAGAGGACGAACCAAGGGACTGATGCCGTTGTCGTAGTAAAGCGTGGTGCCCGAAAGCGATCCCACCGTGCGTACGCGCGCCGCAGGATGACTGACGGATGAGAGAATCGGCCGGAAGCCCGCACCGTCGTCGCGCTCCAACGCGATCAGCGTGCCGAAAAGAAAGCTGTTCGTGATAAAGCTGCGGGTGCCGTCAATCGGATCCAGAATCCAGCGATAGCGAACGCCGTCGACTTCTTCGCTTTCTTTGATGCCAAATTCCTCGCCGAAAATTCCATGCTTCGGGTAACGCGCTTCAATGAGCTTGCGCATGACGGCTTCGGCTTGTTTATCGGCCTGTGTCACGGGCGTGCCGTTGTCCTTGTCGTCAACCTCGATGCCACGCAAAAATCGTGCTGAAATCTCAGCAAAGGAAGCATCCAAAAGCTCAAAAAGAAACGGCGTGAAACGCTCGATTTCCGCCGGCGTTGCCGGCGCGCAATAGCGAGTGGCGGTCACTGCGGAACTCCCAAAAGAATCGCAATCTGTCATTTCGAATCCTAACGCTAAAAATCGTGTCTTAAGAAAACCAAACGGGTAATTTGTTGCGGCATTGTGACCGATAGATATGTCCTATCCATGACATTGAAACCGCCTCTATTTTGCACTACCGCCCAGTCGCTGCACATAGACACTTTTCCCCTTCTTTTCAGCGTCTTACATCGTTTTAAAAATCACTAGTAACGATTTCTCACATCCCCATCGGCTTTTTCTTTTTTCACCACCCCTTTTACAGCGGTGCTTCTGATAGATTTTTCACACACGATGAGCGGCAACAAACCGCAAATCACACCAGTTTGAAATCCCGTTTTTTTGTAAGGAATACTCCGATGTCCATTCTTCGCACCGAAGTTCTCCCGTTCAAGGCCACCGCTTTCAAGGATGGCGACTTCATCAACATTTCCGAAGCCGATCTCCACGGCAAGTGGTCCGTCGTCTTCTTCTATCCGGCAGATTTCACGTTCGTCTGCCCGACCGAACTCGAAGATCTCGCCGAGCACTACGAAGAGTTTCAGAAGCGCGGCGTTGAAATCTATTCCGTATCCACGGACACTCACTTCACGCACATGGCCTGGCACGGTTCGAGCCCGGCTGTCGGCAAGGTGCGCTTCCCGATGGTGGGTGACCCCACGGGCGTGATCTGCCGCAACTTCGGCGTCATGATCGAAGAAGCCGGTCTTGCCGAACGCGGCACCTTCGTGATCAACCCCGAAGGCAAGATTGTGGCCTGTGAAATCCATGACGGCGGCATCGGCCGCGACGCAGCCGAACTGCTGCGCAAGGTGGAAGCCGCTCAGTACGTTGCAGCCAACCCCGGTGAAGTCTGCCCGGCTCGCTGGCGTCCGGGTGCTCAAACGCTCAAGCCTTCTGCAGAACTGGTTGGCAAACTTTAATCTGACTCTTTCCCAATCAGTCGTCTGATTGGAATTTGCGGCAGACGTCCGGTGCGTCTGCCGCTTTTTTCTTGTCATCGTTTTTACACAAAACCATCACTGTTTCGACACACCTTCCGATTATCGTTGCGGCGTCTTTGAAAAGAACAAAGAAACACCACACTGGTTCCCTACTTCAGGTTGATAAAAATGACTACTATCAGTCGCCGCAACTTCGGCAAATTAGCTTTTGGTTCCGCTTTGATGATGAGCGGTTTCGGCTTCACAAACGTTTTTGCGCAAACCGGCAAAACCGCCATCTGCTACAACGTTCCTGCTGAATGGGCCGGCTGGGGCAATATGCTTCAGCTCATTGCCAAAGAAACCGGCATCAACGTGCCCATCGACAACAAAAATTCCGGTCAATCGGTCTCTCAAGTCATAGCCGAAGCCAAAAATCCTGTAGCCGACGCCATGTACCTCGGCATTTCCTTTGCCATCAATGCCAAAAAAGCCGGCATCATCGAACCCTTCAAGGGCAAAGGCTGGCAGTCTGTTCCGGATAATCTCAAGGATCCCGACGGTTACTGGGTTTCCATCCACGCAGGCACGGTCGGCTTCATGGTCAACAAAGAAGCGTTGGGCGATGTTCCGGTCCCGAAGAGTTGGAAAGATTTGTTGGATCCGAAATACGACGGCATGGTCGGCTTCCTGGATCCGTCTTCCGCATTTGTCGGCTATGCCTGTGCCGTTGCCGCAAACCAGGCATTAGGCGGCTCGCTTGATAACTTCAAACCCGGCATTGAGTTCTATAAGAAGCTTCTTGAAAACCACCCGATCATTCCGAAGCAGACGGCATACGCTCGCTGCCTGTCCGGTGAAATTCCGATTCTGTTTGACTATGACTTCGATGCCTATCGAGCCAAATACACCGACAAGGCGCCGATTGAGTTTGTCATCCCCCAGGAAGGCACGATTCAGGTTCCGTACGTGATGTGCATGGTTAAGAACGCGCCGCACCGAGAAAACGGGCAGGCTGTGATCGATTTTGTTCTCAGCGAAAAAGGTCAGCAGTTCTGGGCTGAAAACTATCTGCGTCCGGTTCTCGGCGAACTGCCGGCTTCCGCTAAGGAAAAATTCCTGCCGGATTCGGAATACAAACGTGCAATCGGCATTGACTATGCCCGCATGGCTGCCGTGCAGGAAAGTTTCGGCGAAGCCTACCTCAAAGCCACCAAGGGCTAATCAAAGCATTGAGAGTCACTATGAAATCCCGTTCTACGTGGCTCTATCTGCTTCCGGCGATCACCATTCTGGCAGCGTTTTTTGTGCTGCCGGTGGTGAGACTTATTCCGGCATCCGTGTCGTCGGAAAGCGGCTTAGGGCTTTATCTAGAAATCATCACCAATCCCCGCTACAGCACAAGCGTCCTGTCGACCATTGTGCTTTCCGTCTTTGTGACGCTTGCCAGCCTTTTCGTGGGAGGCCTGAGCGGGCTTTTTCTCGAACGCCACCGTTTTTGGGGACGTGATGCGGTCGTCGGACTTATCACGTTGCCGTTGTCATTTCCCGGCGTGGTGGTCGGCTTCATGATCATCATGCTCGGCGGTCGCAACGGTCTGATCGGCATGTTTACCCAAGGGTTGGGTGCCGGCAAGCTCGTGTTCGCGTACGGCATGGCAGGCCTTTTCTTGGGCTATCTCTACTTTTCGATTCCGCGCGTTGTCACCACTGTCATGGCAGCGGCAAAGAAAATGGATCCGATGTACGAAGAAGCGGCCCGAACACTCGGAGCCTCGTCGTTCCGTATTCTCAAGGACGTCACGCTTCCAGCTCTGGCTCCTGCTCTCTTTTCCACTGGCGCGCTCTGTTTTGCAACATCCATGGGGGCCTTCGGTACCGCCTTTACGCTTGCGACCGACATCAACGTTCTGCCGATCACGATTTACACGGAATTTACGCTTTCGGCCAACATCGCCTCTGCGGCAATGCTTTCTGTCGTTCTGGGATTGATCACTTGGATCATGCTTGTCGCAGCGCGCTACTTCTCCGGCTCCTCTACCGTTACCGGTGCCGCTTAAGAACAGGAGCAAACAATGTCAGCAAAAAAATCCTTTAACGGCGCTGTTTGTTTTGAAGCAGCTCTAACCGGACTTACGCTCCTGTTTTTGATGGTACCCGTGATCCAAATGGTTATCACGGCCTTTACAGTCAACGCTTTTCGCGGCATCAAATCCGGACTCACCACACAGTGGCTCGTCAAAGTTCTCGAACTGTACGGCGATACGATTGTCAGAAGTCTTGGGCTTGCTCTGATGACGCTCATCGTCTGCGTCATCGTCGGTGTGCCTGCCGCTTGGGTCTTGGTGCGTGAACAACGAAAGCGTTGGGCCGCTTTTGTCGAAGAGGCATTCATCCTGCCGCTTTCGATGCCGGGGCTGGCAGTTGGTCTGGGCATTCTGCTCATCTGGGGCGGATTTTCCTATTTCCGGCAGAGCATCTTCTTTCTTCTGGCCGGTCACGTCATGTTCTGTCTGCCCTTCATGGTTCGTTCGGTTACTGCCGTACTGCGCGTCGAGCCGCTTTCGCAGTATGAGGAAGCCTCGGCCACGCTCGGCGCTTCGGCCTGGACGACATTCCGAAGAGTCGTCGTCCCGGTGGCAATGCCGGGAATATTGGCGGGCGCCCTGATGGTCGTCACGGTCTCGCTCGGTGAATTCAACATTTCCTGGATGCTTCAAACCCCCTACACCAAAACGCTTCCGGTCGGCCTGGCAGACAGCTACGCGTCAATGCGGCTGGAAGTGGGCAGCGCCTACACATTCATCTTCTTTGTCATCTTAGTGCCGCTTCTCACGCTCATGCAGAAACTTCCAGAACGCCTGAGCAAACGCCGTGCGCTCAAAAACAAATAAGAACTGGTAAGAAATATGGATCAGAACCTCAATCCGGGACAGGAGTCTGTCTCGATCGAACTCAAAAACGTCAGCAAGCACTATGGCGAGACACTGGTGCTTACCCCCTTTTCGCTCACGATGGAAGCCGGCTGCCGTACCGTGCTGCTGGGACCTTCCGGTTGCGGCAAAACAACGCTGCTGCGCATGATTGCGGGCCTGGAAACTCCCGATGAAGGCTCTCAAATTTGGATCGGCGGAAAAGACGTAACCAACATTCCCGCCGAAAAAAGACAAATCGGTTTCATGTTCCAGTCCTATGCCCTTTTTCCCAACATGACGGTTGCTGAAAATGTGGCATACGGCCTGACAGTACGCAAAGAAGATCCTCAAAAAATCAAAGAAACGGTCGCAAGAATGCTCGGACTCGTCAATCTTGAGCCCTACGCCGATCGTCCCGTTCAAGCACTTTCGGGCGGACAAAGGCAGCGCGTCGCTCTTGCCCGCGCATTGGCCATTCGGCCTCGCGTACTCCTTCTCGATGAGCCGTTGACTGCCCTTGACGCGCTCTTGCGACACAAAGTGCGAGAAGAGCTCGCAGTCATCCTGAAACGTTTGGGGATCACTGCCGTCATCGTCACTCATGATCAGGACGAAGCCATGGTTCTCGGCGACAAAATCGTCGTCATGCAGGGCGGCGTCATCCATCAGGCCGATACGCCTCAGAACGTTTGGGACAATCCTGCTACCGATTTTGTGGCCGGCTTTGTCGGAAACAGCAATAAGCTCAAGGGGACACTTTCGAACGGCATTTTGGATATTGACGGCGGAACGATTGCCGTCAGCGACCTTTCTCCCTCCAGCCAAGAACGCTTGAAAGGTTTGGATCAAATGACCGTGCGAGCTTTTGTCCGTCCCGAATCAGCCAACATTGAACTCACTGCTCAACACTACAAAGAACCGGTGTTACGTGTTCCGGTCATCGTGCGCGATTTTCACTTTATGGGCAGCTTCATCCGCATTTCCGTCGAATTGAAATCGCACACCAAACTTGTGAAGGTCAATATGTCCGAAATCCCGGCCGGAATTGAACCGGGTTGTGAAGCGACAATGATTATCCCTGCCGGTGACCTGATGGTGTTTGCAGGCAGTAAGGTTGAAGAAAAATGATGAAAATTCTGCACTTATCCGACCTTCACGTCGAACCGGTCGGCAAACTTGCCTACGCTCGTGCCAACACTGCTCGTCGCATGATTGAGCTTACGGAATGGCTGGCACATCACAAAGATGAGTACGACGCGATTGCCGTTTCCGGCGATTTGAGCTGTGACGGAAATATTGATTCATACCATCTCATTGACGCTATTTTCCGTTCTCTTCCCAAGCCCTGTTTCATGGTTCCGGGCAATCACGACCGCAGAAAACCATTTTTAGAATGTCTTTCGCACTTCTGCCCGAATGTCTATAGTCCCGAAAACTTGAGTTTTTCGGTCGATCTCGGAGCCTACCGACTTTTCATGCTCGATACGCTTCAACCGGGCATTCACTGGGGCGCTTTGCCCGACGGTGTACTCGACTGGCTTGAAGCCGAGCTAAAAAACACTCACAAACCTTCTTTGGTTTTCTGTCACCACACGCCGGTCAAACCCGGCATGGGTTATATGGATGAACCGTTCGGTAACGGAGACCGCTTCATTGAGATTCTCTCGCGCCAGCAGGACGTACGTCTCTGTACAGGCCATCTACACCGCCCCGTGGCAACACTTGCCAAAAACAAAGTTGCCGTTGTCACAGCACCGTCCGTTTCTTTGCAAATGCTGCTTGACTTAACCCCCAAGGGTGGTGACGAATTTGTGTTTGAAACACCGGGCTACGCCGTGCATACCTTCCTGGATGACGGTTGGGTAACACACTTCGGCCAATTCCCGTTCCCAAGCGACTTCAGCGGTCCGTATCCGTTTGTCAACACAATCAATCCAGACGCTTAAGTCCAGTTCTGAAAAAGAACGCGGAAGAGCATTCGCCTCCTTCCGCGTTCTTTTTTTCAGGTTTCAGGACTGTCGAAAATCACTGACCGGATGCGATCTTGTCCTGGAATTCGCAGTATGTTTCCTTCGTAAAGACGGGTTTGAAGTTGGCGCAAATTTCTTCAGCCTTCTTCGCATCGTCGTACAGAAGATCAATGATTGTCATCGCGAGCACTTCGGGCGACTTTTCGTAGGCCACTTCTTCGTTATCGAGAACGAAGTTGGCGCCGTGCAAAACACCCTTAGCGCAACCCACCCACGGGTGCACAACCGGAATGAGATGCGAAACGTCGCCCATTTCGGTACTGCCGGCGTTGTGCGCGCCGACGGCCACGTGTTCTTCACCGAAAAGCGCCACGGCATTGTCGCGCAGCACGTTGCGCAGATTTTCGTCAGGACGCAACGGCAGGTAACCCGGTAGGTCCTGCAGTTCACAGGTCGCCCCCACGGCATCGGCACCCGCACGCAATGCACGGTTGATGTCGGTGTTGTAGCGAAGCAGTGCGTCCACATTGGCTGCGCGCGTATAACTTTCCATCGTGACGTAATCGGGAATGACGTTCACCAGGTCGCCGCCCGAGTTGATGATCGGATGGAAGCGCACGAAGTCATCTTCGCGGAAACGTTCGCGGATGGCATTGACTCCCATCACGCCCATCATGGCGGCGTTGAGCGCATTGATACCCTTGTCGGGAGCGCCCGCTGCGTGAGCCGCACGTCCGCGATACGTCATGAGCTTGCCGACGAAACCGTTGCAGCTGCCGCCCAAGTCGTAGAACCCCTGAGGATCTTCCGTGATGTTGGCGTGCATCTGCATGGCGATATCAATGCCGTCGAAAGCGCCTTCGGCAATCAGTTGCTGCTTGCCGCCGAGATAACGCAGGTCACCCTTTTCACGCAGGCCGTTGCGGAAGTCAATTTCGACATACTCTTCAGCCGGAACAGCAAAGAGCATCAGGTCGCCGTCAAGTTCGTCCATGATGCCGGCGTCCTTAAAAGCCATGCCGACGGCGAGCATATTGGCAAGCTGCACGTGGTGACCGCAGCAGTGCGCCGCCCCGGTCTTGGGATCGGCATGCGGATGGTCGCGGCAGATGATGGCGTCAAGTTCGCCCAGAAGCGCCACCGTCTTCTTGCTCTTCTTGCCCTTCATGCGAGCACGAACGCCCGTGATACCCCAACCGGTTTCGCATGTCAGACCGAGTTTTTCAAACTCTGCCTTGATTTTGTCGGATGTCTTCGTTTCCTTAAAGCCCAGTTCGGGTTCGGCAAAAACGCTTTCGGCAACAGCCTTGATGTCGGCACGGCGTGCACGAATAGCTTCGCACACGCGTCGCTTGAGATCTTCCTTACTCATGATGTTTCTGTGCGTAAAGGTTCAACAAAAAAGGCGAGCTCTTCAGACAGCACACAAGCCGCTGGAGCTCGCCTGCGCATTACTAGGCGTCAGAATACACCTTCGAGGCCCAACATGATTTCGGCCAACACCGTTGCGCAAATGAAGCTACCGGCAGCCACGGCCAATGCCACGGGGATAATTCGCCAGGAAAGCGCCTTGAAGGCTTCCATATCCTTACCCACCGAAAGACCGGCGTAAGCAAGCAGCGGCGTGGTCAACGCAAGGAAGCTCACTTGCTTGGTGTAGCTGATCACAACGTCACCGCCCGGAAATCCTGGAATGGACACCATCACGGCCACGATCGAGACCCAGAACACCATCGGAAGCTTGTGAAAACCCGGAAGCTTCGAAATAAAGATACCGATGGAAGCCAGCACGACCAGAAGGAAAACGCCGATGGCGCTGGCGCCCAGATCCGGATGGATGTTGATGAGGTTGGCTACCCAGCTGAAAACACCCGTCACCAGAAGGATAAAAACCATATCCTTCATTTCATTCAAAATTTTCATCATGATCTTTCTCTCTTTAACTTTGCAGTCTTGGTTGTTACGTTCTCGATTCGTCAAGCCGCTTTTTTGGAGCGCAGCGAATCCATCCAGCCGTAGACCTTAACGGTCACCGGCAGCGAGATAAAGAGCGCAAAGTAAATACCCAGAACGGTGGTGAGCAGGTTGGCGGCAGCCGCGTAGGCCTGCACCGTTTCAGCCCATTCGGGATGAGAAGCAATAATTGAGGCAGTCGAAGCAGCCATCATGGAGGCACTGCCGATGCCGGCGCCCATAGCAAGAGCGTGCGGATGGAAGATGCCCATCTGAGCAATGACGCCCGCAAGGATCGAGACCCAAAGTGCACCAAAAACGGTGCCGCAGATGTACATGCCCATCACACCGCGACCTTCCGGAGAATCCAAACCGTAGCGTTCGGCAATAATGGCAATATTGGGTTCACGGTCAATGGAGTAGCACGCACCGATAGCTTCGCGCTTCATGCCCACGAGGAAAGCCACAGGCAACCCAAAGACAAGCGTACCGAAGAAGTGACCGAATTCCTGAACAAGCAAGGCCAGCGAAGAGTTAGCCAACTGCTCCAGGTTCGGACCGATGTCCAAACCCAACTTGGTCACCAAAATGAGCATGCCCACGGAAAGAACTCGGGAAGCACGCTCCATCTCGGGCAGCTTCAGAATCTTGAAGTTGGGATAACTGATGATGCCGCCGATGATCAGGGCATAAAACAGCGGCAGGAAAATGATCAGGTCAAAGCGCTTCATGCCGATCGATTCTGCGACGATCACGATCAGAAGCGCCAGCAGATGAAGCTTCCAGTTTTTAATAAGGTCCATTTGGTTCTTCCTTGTTGTCCGATCTCTGGCATTTTTTGCCGACATCGTTTGTACCTGAGGTTGGCAGCTTCTCGTGCACAGGCTTCCGTTAAGAAGCCAAGCATGCAGAAAACACAAACGGAGGCAAGATTTTTGTCGATCTCCCTCCGCTACAGTGTCCTCGCAATGCCCTCGACGGAATTTTCCTTTCCGCCGATGCTGCGCGGCAGCTGTCTCTTTATCCGTTTACGCTTGGCGCGCTCGAGTCACGCGGCAGTCACCACGACACGCCTGAAAAGCGAATCCGCTGATGTTGCTTGGAAAAATTGCCGCGAGGATCATTTTGAATCGTGTCGATTGCGTTCAAGCGTTACGGAAAAGCAGGGCCGGCGGGAGGCCCTCTAGGTCGGACAGTACCACGCCGAAGCCCAAAAACTCAAGGAAATCGCGGTTTTGCACGCAAAATTAGCCATCTAGCCTAAGGAATTTTGCTCACTTTTGCCTCCGTTTTGACATCCTTCCGGGCAATTGCAAAGAAACCTCAAAGTTTTGAGCCGCGTCAGCAATCCAAGTCTTCAGTTTTGTCAAGACACGCATTCCTTTAGGTCATCGGCTTGAGTTTTACTTGCGCTCGGGAGCAAAATGCAGAAATCATCTTACGAAAGAAGGAGGGCCTGCGATGTCCAATTACCTCACCGAAAACCTTCGTACTGTAGCCTTGGTCGGGCACAGCGCTTCCGGCAAGACGAGTCTTGTCGAAGCTATGCTGGTTCGTACCGGCGCCATCGCTGAAGCCGGCTCCGTCGAACGCGGCAATACCGTATGCGACAACGACCCGCAGGAAAAAGCGGTCGGTCACTCGCTTCGTATGGCCGTGGCGCACATCGACACCGCTATGCCCGACCTGACCCCGGTGCGCATTCACGTCATTGACACCCCGGGGGGCCCTGACTACGTTGGTCAAGCGCTGTCCGCTCTTGACGCCGTCAAATCGGTTGCTGTGGTGGTCGACGCCACCAAGGGCATCGAACTGATGACGCGCCGCATGATGAAATGGGCCGAAGAGCGCGGACTGTGCCGCGTGATCGTCGTCAACAAGATCGATGCTCCCGACATCAACCTTCATGAACTTCTTGACGAACTCAAGGAAGCTTTCGGCGACGGCGTTTTGCCGATCAACCTTCCCACCAAGGGCTGCACCCGCGTCATCGACTGCTTTGACAAGGATTCGGGCGAAAGTGACATCATGACGGTGAGCGATGTTCACCGCGCCTTCATCGAACGCGTCGTGGAAGTCGACGACGAAACGATGGAAAAATATCTCGAAGAAGGCGATGTGGATCCCTCCACTCTTCACGGCCCCGTGACGAAGGCCCTACGAGAAGCCCACGTCATTCCGGTGTGCTTCACCTCTGCGAAGAACCTCATCGGCATTCGCGACTTCATGAAGGTGATCATCCGCCACCTGCCCTCTCCGAGCGAAGCCAACGATGCTCAGTTCATCGACAAGGAAGGCGCTCCCTATCAGACTCAGCCCGACAAGACGCTGCCCGTCGTAGCTCACGTCTTCAAGGTCGTGAGCGACCCGTTCGTCGGCAAGATCGGCGTCTTCCGCGTACATCAGGGTTGCATCACTGCCGGTTCCACTCTGTACGTCAACGACAACAAGAAGCCCATCAAGGCTGCCCGTCCGTTGATTCTGCAGGGCAAAAACACGTTTGAAACCGACGAACTGCACCCCGGCGACATCGGCGCTCTCAACAAGATCGACGAACTTACCTACGGTTGCATCCTGCATTCCGACCCGAACCTCGACATCCGCATGCGGCCTCTTCCCTTCCCCAAGCCCATGCTTGGCTTGGCGATCGCTCCGGCCCGTCGCGGCGACGAAGGCCGCATGAGCGAAGTGCTCGGCAAGATGCTTGCTGAAGATCCGACGCTTTCGGTCGACCACGACGTCGTTCTGAACGAAACGGTGCTACGCGGTCTGACCGAAATGCATGTGCGTACGGTTCTCGAACGCATGAAAGAACAGTTCAAGCTTGAAGTGACGACCAAGACGCCGTCCGTACCCTACCGCGAAACGATTTCGGGTTCGGCCGAAGGCCATGCTCGTCACAAGAAGCAAACGGGCGGTGCCGGTCAGTTCGGTGAAGTCTATCTGCGCGTCGAGCCGCTACCGCGCGGCGAAGGCTTTGTCTTTGCCGATGAAGTCAAGGGCGGCGCCATTCCGTTCAACCTGATCCCGGCCGTGGAAAAGGGCGTGCGCGAAGTGCTCGCCACGGGCTTCGTTGCCGGTTACCCGATCGAAGACATCAAGGTAACGGTCTACGACGGCAAGTACCACCCGGTGGATTCTAAGGAAGTGGCATTCGTGTCGGCCGGCCGCAAGGCCATGCTCGATGCGCTTGCCAAGGCCTCGCCCCAGGTGCTCGAACCGATCGTGGAAATGATCATCACGGCTCCCGACGGCTACATGGGCGACATCACCGGCGACCTCGCAAGCCGTCGCGGCCAGATTGTCGGCACGGATAATCTCCCGGGCGGCATGATGGAAATCCGCGCTCAGGTTCCTCTGGCTGAACTGGAAAATTACGCTACGCGTCTGCATGCCCTCACGCAGGGCGCCGGCGCCTTCTCGATGGATCTGTCGGGCTATCAACCCGTTCCGTCCCAGAAGCAGGCCGAACTTGCCTCCAAGTTCAGTCTTAAGGCCGAAGAAGACTAACCCCCACACCATGAGCACCCGCTTCGATCGCGAAACGGGGGCACTGCTTATCTCGGGTGGCGTTTGCTTTGCAAAACGCCGCTCATTTTTTTCTCAAGACATCCGAGCCACATAGCGGGTGTTTCTGCCGGATCCTTCCCAAATGATCTGCTGCTTTTCATTGAGCTTATTCAGCCAATAGTTTGCAGTCGTACGAGGAATGGCAAGTTGCTCCTCGATTTGAGCTCGCGTCAATGGCCCATTTTTCCGGATCAAGTCAATAATTCTCGCCCCTACGGATGTCTGAGAATCCGATACCACTTCACAACGCCAAAAACAAAAAGACCTCCGAGACAACCGCCCGACGATCCTCGAGCAACTCGGAAGTCTTTCCGTACAAAGCAGATTTTTCGGCTCTTAGTTCTCGAGCCAAATGGTCACCGGTCCGTCGTTGACGATGTTAACGACCATGTGCGCTCCGAAAATGCCTGTCGCAGTCTTCAGCCCGGAAGCTGCACATTCTTCGACAAAAATGTCAAAGAGGCGCTTTCCATCTTTGGGAGCCGCCGCCGGCGTAAAGCTCGGACGGTTGCCGCGGCTGGTGTCAGCAGCAAGCGTAAATTGCGAAACGAGCAGCAATTCCCCTGAGATATCCGATACCGAACGGTTCATCTTGCCAGCATCATCCTCAAAAATACGATAGCGCAACACTTTCTGCGCCAACGCGCGAGCTTTTTCTTCGGTATCTCCTTTGACGGCGCAGACAAGTATGCACAGGCCGCGACCGATTTCGCCCACGGTTTTTCCGTCGACCGTCACGTCGGCCTGCGCGACGCGCTGCAACAACGCGATCATTTTTAACCCACCGTGACCTTAGCCCAACGGCGCTTGCCGACCTGCAGCGTGTACGTGCCCGGTTTTACCTTGAGACCGCGATCGGAAATGCGTTCGCCTTCCAGACGCACACCCCCCTGATCAATGTTGCGGTTGGCCTCACCCGTGCTCGGGCACAACCCCGCTTCCTTAATAAGACGGGCAATGCCGATTTCTCCGTCGGGAGCGGCAACATTGACTTCAGGGATGTCCGAAGGCACGGCACCAGCGCGGAAGCGGTTATTGAATTCTGCTTCGGCCGCATCGGCCGCCTTTTCATCATGGAAGCGAGCCACGATTTCTTTGGCAAGCAACACCTTGGCGTCACGCGGATTGCGACCGTTTTCGCATTCGCTCTTGAGTTCGGCAATCGCCGCATTACTCTTGAGACTCAGCAGGTTGTACCAATCCCACATGAGCGTATCGGAAATGCTCATCACCTTGCCGAACATCTCATCGGCGCTTTCCGTGATGCCGATGTAGTTGTGCTTGGACTTGCTCATTTTGTTGACGCCGTCCAAGCCCACCAGCAAAGGCATCGTCAGGATGCACTGTGGTTCCTGCCCGTACTGACGCTGCAGTTCGCGGCCGACGAGCAGGTTAAAGCGCTGATCGGAACCGCCGAGTTCCAGATCGGCATGAAGAGCCACCGAATCGTACCCCTGCATCAGGGGGTAGATCAGTTCATGCACAGCAATCGGAAGCTGTTCGGCAAAACGCTTGGCAAAGTCATCGCGCTCAAGCAATCGGGCCACCGTATAGCGGCTGGCAAGCTGAATGAGGCCCGTCGCCCCCAACTGGTTGCACCATTCGGAATTCCAGCGCACTTCGGCCTTTTCAATGTCAATGACGTGAGCGGCCTGCTCGAGATAGGTCTCAGCGTTAACCTTGATCTGCTCGGGCGACAGCGGCGGACGGGTCGTGTTGCGGCCGGTCGGATCACCGATGGCTGCCGTAAAGTCGCCGATCAGAAAGATCACCGTGTGGCCAAGATCCTGCAGCTGACGAAGCTTATTGAGTACAACCGTGTGACCGACGTGAATATCGGGGGCCGTGGGATCCAGACCGAGTTTGCAGCGTAGTTTGGTGCCGGTCGCCTTGGCGCGGGCCAGCTTCTGCTCCAATTCGCTTTCGATCAAAAGCGTGTCGGTACCGCGGGCAATCGTGGCCATTGCCTCCTTGATTTCGGGCGTGACTTCGTATTTCTTTTCTTCGGTACGGGCGGATTCAACAGACATCGGTATGGAATTCCAAAAAAGCTTTTTCATTCAACGGCTGCGACATATTCACAGCAAACGGAGCGATATTGTACCGAACGGCAAAGAATCAAGCTCAGACAGCTCGCAACGCAAGCCTGAAACGGCTTGTCCGAAATGCAAATTCTTTTTTCATTTTCAGACAGCGTTGAACGATCAATCTAAAATGTCAGCTTGGTTTGGTGCAACCACGCAAAATGGACGTCAAAAAGCACTGTCGGTTCAGCTTCTCCTTCTAAATGACCTCTCAGCTTATTGTCGGTAAAGAATTGCGACGTCTTGGCAAAGGCGTCATTGATCTCGCTCGCTCTCGGCGTCTGTCTCAAGTGGGCGGTGGCGGCGTCACTCGCACCTATTTGGTTGCGCTTGGCCTCTTCTGTGTGCTTCCGATCGGGGCCACAGCCGCTCTTTACTACTCGATTCCGAGCGAGACACTCACGGCTTCGCCCGTTCGTACACTCACGGTCGAACCAGTGCGTCTTCCCGACTTGAGAGGCCAAATGGCAGCCATTGAAGCCGTCACCGATCCGATTTCGCACGAAATCTTTGTACGCGAAGCCGAAACGCTCACTTCGCTTCTGGCTCGTCTGCAGATCAAGGACACGCAGGCGCGCGACTTCATCATTCGCAATCCCATAACACAGGCTCTCGTCTATCCCAAGCAGGGCCAGTTTGTGACAGCCGTGGCCGGTGAAGACGGCAAACTTGAAGAGCTGCGCCTTTATACCGACAGTGACATTTCCGGCAAAGGCTCTCGTTTGGAAGTACGTCGCACGGCAAGAGGCTTTCAGGCCAACACAACGCCTTACGAATATGACACCGAACTCACCATGGCCAACGGCGTCGTGTCGAGTTCACCCGATGCGAGCCTCTTAAACGCCGGCGTTCCCGCCAAGATCGTCGAGCAGATGCACTCAGCCTTTGACTTTGATCGAGACATCGTCAGCCAGTTGCAGCGCGGCGACGCCTTCCGGCTGATCTATGAAACGAAGTTCGCCGAAGGCAGCTTCGTGCGCCATGGCCGATTGTTGGCTATGCAGCTCGATCATGACGGAAAAACAACCGAACTCTTTCGCTTTGACAACGACAATGCCGGCGGCAATTTCTACGATGCCGAAGGCAACATCTCTCGCCGTACGTTCATGCGCGTGCCACTGGACGTACAAAGCGTAACGAGCGAATTTTCTCCCATGCGCCGACACCCCGTGACGGGTGTTTTGCGTCCTCACCTGGGTACGGATTTCCGCGCCCCCTGGGGCGCCGTGGTGCGCGCCGCGGCTGACGGCACCGTGGAATTTGCTGGCGTCGGTACCGGTTACGGCAACTACATCCGCATCGCGCACGGCCCGGGTATCCTGACGCTATACGCGCACCTCTCCTCCATAGATCCGCACGTCAAAAAGGGTACAAAGGTCAAATACGGCGAAGTGATCGGCCGTGTTGGCCAGACGGGACTGGCAACGGGACCGCACCTGCACTACGAACTGAAGTTCGGCAATGTGCAGATCAATCCGATGACCGTGCGCCTGCCGGACACCAAGACGCTCACCCCATACCAATTTGCACAGATGGAAGTGCTCATCGCTCCGCTGCGCGCCAAACTGGCACGCCTGCAAAAGTTGCAAGTGAGCAGTCTTGTCGACAAGAACGCCGTTTCTCAAACGAACTAAAATACCCCCTTTCCCAAACCAAATCGGAGATTTTCAACCATGGCCAAGACAGTGACCCTGGGTTTAATGTCGGGAACCAGTCTTGACGGCGTAGATGCCGTCGCCGTCGATTTTTCCGGGGTGGGACCGCGTCTGATCGGCCATCACCACATCGGATTTCCTAAGCCGCTCAAGGAAAAGCTTCTGGCGCTATGCCAGCCCGGCGATAATGAAATTGATCGCATGGGAGTCGCTTCCGTCGAACTGGGTAAGTTCTACGTATATTGCATCAATGAGTTGCTCGACGTAGCCGACATCGGCCGAAAGGACGTGGCCGCCGTCGGCATTCACGGCCAGACGATTCGACATCGTCCCGAACAAGGCTGGACATTGCAACTCAACAACCCGGCACTCGTCGCAGAGCTGTCGGGCCTTGACGTCGTTAGCGATTTCCGCAGCCGTGACATCGCTGCCGGCGGCGAAGGCGCTCCGCTTGTGCCCGCTTTCCACCGTCAGGTTTTCATGGGCGAAGTTGCCCGCTCGGTCGTTAACATCGGCGGCATTGCCAATGTCACGTTCCTGCCGCCGCGCCGCGGCTACGGCAAGATCATCGGCTTTGACTGCGGTCCGGGCAATATTCTTCTGGACGCCTGGTGCCGCAAACACATTGCCCGCCCCTACGACACGAACGGGGCCTGGGGCGCAACGGGGCGCGTGCACGACGATCTGCTCGCCAAACTCCTCTCGGACCCCTACTTCGACCGTCAGCCCCCCAAGAGCACCGGCCGCGAACACTTCAACCTCGAATGGCTTGAATCTCAGCTCGCCGAATTCGGCACGCTGGAACCCGCCGATGTGCAGGCCACTCTTGTGATGCTCACGGCCCGTACGATCACCGACGCCATCAAGAAGTTTGCCGGCCGCACCGAAGAAATCTACCTGTGCGGAGGCGGCGCCTTGAACGGTGCGCTTGCTCAGTGCATCCGCGAATGTGCCGGCGACACCATTTACGTGCGCTCGACCTCGGCTCTCGGTGTTGACCCGATGCACGTCGAAGCGATGGCCTTTGCTTGGCTTGCATGGGCCTTCCTGCAGAAGAAACCCGGCAATCTTCCCGAAGTGACCAACGCCTCCGGCGCTCGTCTGCTCGGCGCGCTCTATCCGCATTGATCACCCGACCGATTCAGTTAATCGAAGACCAACGACCGGACGGAAACGAAATTTCCCTCCGGTCGTTTGTTCTTTGCCGCATCGCTCTTTAGACTTCTCGTTAATCCGCATGTTTGCGCGGCGTCGCCGTGCTTACAATTTACGCTCTCTCGAAATCTCCCGGCCCAACTGACGCAGACTGACTTGTTCGACCAAGGCACAAGCCGGCCTAACGCCTGCGACCGAGAACCGACGTCTTTGTTTTTACCATGTCGTTCGTTTCTTCCGCCAAAGCATTCCTGGGCAGTCTGCCCGTTCAACGCTTTCATCCCGTCACGTTGGATGCGCTCCGCCACTACAACACGCGGATGCTCACGCGCGACATCAGCGCCGGTTTGACGGTCGGCATGGTGGCTTTGCCACTTGCCATGGCTTTCGGTATCGCCTCGGGCGTACCGCCCGAAGCCGGCATCTATACGGCCATCATTGCAGGCTTTCTGATTTCACTCCTGGGCGGCTGCCGTGTGCAAATCGGCGGCCCCGCGGGCGCTTTCATCGTTATCATCTACGGCATCATCGCCAACTACGGTCTGGGCAACCTGTTGCTGGCCACCATCGGTTCGGGCGTCATTCTATTTTTAATGGGGCTCTTTAAGCTCGGCAGCTTCATTCGCTTCATCCCCGTCTCCATCGTCATCGGCTTTACGAACGGTATTGCCGTATTGATCGGCCTGAGTCAAGTCAAAGACTTCTTGGGACTGACAATCGAGAAAATGCCGGCGGACTTTTTCCATCAAATTCAGACTCTTTACGCGCACATTGATACCTTTAACCCTTATGCGTTCGGTCTGGCTCTCGTGAGTTTTCTCATCGTCAAGTTCTGGCCCAAGGGTTACGTCATGGGCGGCGCGCCCTGGAAACGTTGGATGGCGCATCTGCCTGGCACCGTGGTCGTGCTCGTGGCTTCCACCGTTGTGGTCTCCGTCTTCAATCTTCCGGTTGAAACCATCGGTACAAAGTTCGGCGGGATTCCGCAGAAGCTTCCCGATCTGACGCTACCCGACTTTTCCTGGGAAGCCTTCAAGCATCTGATCGGCCCGATGATCACGATCGCGTTGCTGGGCGCCATTGAAAGTTTGTTGTGTGCCCGCGTGGCGGATGCCATGACCGACGATCGTCACGACCCCAATCAGGAATTGATGGGCCAGGGCGTGGCCAACTTCGTCGTACCTTTCTTCGGCGGCATTCCGGCCACCGGCACCATTGCGCGAACCGTCACCAACATCAAGAGCGGCGCGGTCAGCCCCGTTGCGGGCATCGTGCACGCCCTCACGCTTTTGGTCGTGATTCTGGCCGCCGCTCCCTTAGCAGGCGACATCCCCCTGGCGGCACTGGCTGCAATCCTGTTCTTTGTTGCGTGGAATATGGGCAACTGGCGTGAATTCTCACGCCTGCGCCAGATGACGATGAGCTACAAGGCCACGCTGATCACAACGTTCCTCCTGACGGTGATTTTCGATCTGACGGTCGCTGTTGAAGTCGGCTTACTTGTATCCTGCGTGTTCTTCATCTACCGCATGAACACGCTTACCCGCGTCACGCGTCAGACGCTGCCCTTCGACATGCCTGAAACGGTGGAATGCTGGAAACTCACCGGCGCACTTTTCTTCGGTTCCGTCAGTAAGCTCGAAGACGTTACCGATCCCAAGCGCATCACAGCGCCCGATGCAGCCAAGGTCGTCATTTTGGACTGTACCGATTTGCTCAACATCGACAACTCGGCCATGGACATCCTGCAGGTCTTTATGCGGGCTCTGAAGCGCCGCAATCACGAACTCATCATCGCCGGCGCCTCAGGCCACCCACAGCGCCAGCTGCAACGAACAGGCATTGCTCAGAGCCTCGGTGCCAATTTCGTGCCCAATATTGAGTTTGCTCAGCACCGCGCGCGCGAGCTGCTTGCTGAAATCGAAAAGAAGGAAACGAGCGGCAAACCCATCGTATGACCGTTTCGTCGTTCCGTTTTCCAAAAGGCCTTGAAGCTTTCCGCTCAAGGCCTTTTTGCTAGGGCCTTCGGCATATCCACCGTCACGCTCAACCCCTTTTGTGCCTGAGAATCGGTCCAGTCAAGCACAATGGCACAGCCATAACGATCCGCAATTGTTTTGCAAATGGCCAGTCCCAGTCCGGTGCCCGTCTGCTGCGTCCCCAAAACACGGTAAAACGGGTCAAAGACACGGCCTCGCTCGGCCTCAGGAATCCCAGGGCCGTTGTCGGCCACACACAAACTGAGGCGATCACCCGTCTGACGGAAAGCAATCGTCACACTGCCGCCCTGCGGAACATAGTGCACGGCGTTGTGCACGAGATTTCGCACGAGACAGAAAAGCGAAGCTTCGGGCATCGCCGCACAGGCGCTTTGTGCTTCGTTGGTGTCAAACCCTGCCACCTCAACGGCAATCTCCTTGCTTTCGGCCTCCCAATAAATATCTTCAACGACCGAAGTCACCACCTTGAGACACTGCGCCGTTTGCGGGCCGTCGACGGCTTTTTCTTGTCCGGCCTGCACGCGCTTGAGTGTCAGCAGCTGACTGATGAGGTTAGAGAGACGCGCGATGCCCGCTCGGATATCCGCTACTGTTTGCTGCGCCTGTTCGGACATCGGCATGTTGCTCAAACGATCGACCTGCAGACTCAAGGCCGTGACTGGACTGCGCAGTTCATGAGCCGCATCGGCAACAAACCGTGTCTCGCGTCCTCGAAGTTCCTCCACGCGAGCGAACATATCGTTGACAGCTGTCATGATGCGCTCGAGTTCTTCGGGCAGGCCTTCGTAGGAAAGCGAGCTCAAGTCATCGGCCTTGCGCTCCTGAATCTCTTTAACGAGCTGCTGCACCGGCTTTAACCCGTGCCAAAGCACCAAAATCAAAACCAGCAGCATCACGGGCGTCAGTATCAGAATGGGAGCGGCTGCGGTAAGCGCTCTCACCAGAATTTCTTCGTTGCGCTCGCTTAGCCGCTGAGCGGCAGCCACATGCGTGCCGTCGGAAAGCGTTCTCAAATAAAAACGATACTTGTCACCGGCAAATTCCGCCGTATGAGCGCCATTTGAATAGGATTGCCGAAAGGTAACGGTCAGAGCTCGACCTTTTTTGTGCAGCATGCGCACCAAAACCGTTTCACCGGCCTGCACCACGGCGTCCTTGCTGTCGTCGTCAAGTTGAAAATGGTCCTCAAAAACATCGTCGTCCATGGTGAGCGCACCGTACTGCGGCAACGTCTCACCTTTGTCCGAGCCGGGGCCGTAAAACCCCCCGAGAGTGAGTTCCTGAATTTTGTTGCGCTGACGCTGCTGCACGATGTCGCGTGAGAGCATCCCCACCACTTCCTTGAGGATGTCATCCTGACGGTCTTTGGCCTCTTCGTAACCAATGGCAAAACTCGCGGCCGCCGTGATGAGCGAAAACACGGCAAGCGTGCCCGCACACCAAAGCGTCACTCGCTTTAGAAGCGAATGTTTTCTGAAAATCATAAGTTATCGTCCTGCCGCGCGTCCCTTGTGCACCATCCATCCCAGACCACGGACGTTTCCGATAGCATTTGCACCGAGCTTTTTGCGCAAGCCGTGGATGATGAATTCCAGAGCATTGCTCTCGGGCATGTCGCCGTCTCCGTAGAGACGCTCTTCGAGCGTGGTACGCGACAAAATGGCGCCCGGTCGCGTCATGAGCGCCTCCATCAGATCAAATTCGCGCTTACTGAGCGCCACTTCCTTGTCACCCTCGGGCGCATGCAAGCGCACGGTCTTCGTTTCGCAATTGAGCGTCATCGTTCCGTTGGTGAGCACCTTGCTTGCGGCCTGCGCACCCTGGCGTCGCCGTTCGATGGCGCGCAACCTTGCCAGCACTTCGGACATATGAAAAGGCTTGACCACGTAGTCATCAGCCCCCGCATCCAGACCGGCTAAACGGTCGTCCAGTCCGTCCCGGGCCGTCAGAATCACCACCGGAGTTTCGGAATCCTTGGCGCGCAGCTCACGCAACACGCTCATGCCGTCCTTGCCGGGCAAGCCCAGGTCCAGCAGCACGGCATCGTACTTGTTTTCCGAGAGGAACCCTGTGGCTTCCCAACCGCTGCGGGCCCAGTCAGCCGCTTTGCCAGCATCGGCCAGAGCATTGACGACCGCCTCTCCGATCATCGGGTCGTCTTCGACAAGAAGAATCTTTTCGGTCATAGATTTTTTCGGCGCGTCAATCGGCTTCCTAGCCGACAAAAAAACGCCGCTCCTTTCCTGCCGTAGTCTACGGCAAGTCAGCCAGCGGCTTTGCAAAGTGCTGCGTTGCGTTTGTTACGGCACTGCCGGCAGAACCGTCAGACGATAGACGTCAATCGTTTCCTTTTTGGCGTGCTCAAGTTCCAGTTCGCCTTCAATACGGATCTTGGTTTTGGGATCCACCCGCTGGCCTTGAAAAACCTTATCAGGTATTTCCGCAATGATTCGGCCCGTCGCGTCAGCAAACACGTATTTCTTGCGTTTGACTTGCTCGATAATGAAGCCTTCGAGCGACGCCTCCTGATCTTGCTTGCCGTTTTTAAGCAATTCAGCGACAGTTGTCACCGCAACGGCGGGTTTGTCACTGACAAATTGCGCTTGGATGGGAGCGGCGGCAAGAATGCCGAGGGCTGCCGCCACAAGCGTCATGGATTTCAGATTCGACATTCTCCAGTTCTCCTTGATGCGTCTGCGGTTAGCGAATTAGCGCAGGATGGTGAGGTTGTAGACGTCAACCTTGTCCTTTTCCATGAAGTCGCGTTCGAGTTCGCCGTCAATGCGCACCTTGGTCTTCGGATCAACGCGCTGGCCCTTGAAGACTTCGTCGTCGATTTCAACGAGCATTTCGCCGGTGCTGTCGCGGAACATGTACTTTTCATGCTTGACCTGCTGCACGATGTAGCCTTCGAGCGTAGCGAGCTGATCGTCCTTGCCGCTGTCGAGCAGGTTCTTGACGGTGGTCACGTTGCTCGGGCCGCCCACAAACTGAGCCTGGGCAGGAGCAAAGGCGATAACGGAGGCAAGAGCGGTGGCAGCGGCAATGGTCTTGAGATTAAGCATGGTGTGACTCCTTGTAGAAAAACCGTTTTCAAATGCTTTCTGTCTGTCGGGGAACTTCTTCTCCCCTCTTGGTAACACGCAGTTTAGAAACCCCGGGTTAGCCGCCCCATAGCCGACCAAAACCGACTATTTCGAGCCTCTCAGTTTGCCGATTTGCCCGTCAGGCGGCACAAAGGAGGCGAACTTAGAAAACTTAGCTAGCGCAAAGTTTTCTCAATCGGCACGCTCTCAATTGCAACCATTTGTATCACGCGAGCGGCCTTCTTTTTCGGCTACACTTTGAACCACTTGGATTCCCGCCGCTGGCCGACTCGATTTTCCCCGAATCGCCCCGACTGTCGGCGCCGCAACCTTACTTTTCGAATCATGCAGATTAAAACCCTCGCCTGTTCCCTCACCTGTCTTGCCGCTCTGGCCTCCGCTACCGCGAACGCCGCGACCGACTCCCAGATTGAAAAAATCAGCAAAGCGGTTCAGGCCGCCACAGGCAAAGCGCCTGACTCCGTGATGAAGTCCCCCGTCAACGGCCTCTGGGAAGTGGTCATTGACAAGCGCATCTTTTATTCCGACGCCGATGCGCGCCACCTGATCATCGGCCGCATTTTCGACTCGGCCACGGAACGCGACCTCACCGCCGAACGCATTGAGGAACTCAACCGCATCAAATGGGATGAGCTGCCGATGAAAGACGCCATCAAGGTCGTCTACGGCAAAGGCGATCGCAAGCTCATCGTCTTTACCGACGCCAACTGCCCTTATTGCCGTTTGCTTGAGCAGAACCTGCGCAAAGCGGACAACCTCACCGTCTACAACTTCATGTATCCGGTGCTGCGTTCGCGAGAAGAAGCGCGCCGCATCGTCTGCGCGAGCGACCCCGTCAAGACCTTCCTCGACTCCATGGCAAGCGGCCAGGTACCCGAGGTCGGTCAATGCAGCAACAGCGCCGTGCTTGACCGCAATCTTGAACTCGGTCAAAAGCTCGGCATCAACTCCATTCCGGCCGTGATTTTCCCCGACGGATCCCGCTACACGGGCCTGATGTCGGTCGAAGCGATCGAAGAAAATCTCGCCAACAGCGCGGCTAAGAAATAAGCCGCCCGCCGATTTATTTGCCCGCCAACCGTACTTTTGGAGACGAACACACCATGTCGCACAGTCTTGACCACATCATGAAACCCTCCAGCGTTGCTGTGATCGGCGCTTCCACCAAGCCGCACACCATCGGCTCGGATCTGATGAAGCGCTTAATTGAGTTCGGCTTTAAGGGCCGCATCTACCCGGTCAACCCCAAAGGCGGCATGATCGAAGGTCTTCAGGCCTATCCGAGCGTGCTCGACATCGAAGGTCCCGTGGACATGGCTGTGATCGTCGTCAATTCCAAGTTTGTGCTCTCCACGATTGATCAGTGCCACGAAAAGGGTGTCAAGGGGCTTGTCGTGATCTCCGCGGGCTTTAAGGAGTCCGGCAAAGAAGGCGCCGAAATGGAAGCCCAGCTCTACGAACGCGTCAAAAAGTACGGCATGCGCTGCGTGGGGCCCAACTGTCTGGGCGTGGTCAATACGCACCCGGACGTACGCATGGACGCCTGTTTTGCCGAATCGCTTCCGGTGCGCGGTGACATCGGCTTTGTGTCTCAGTCGGGTGCTCTGGGCGGCGGCATTCTCAATATTTTGCAAGACCTCGGCATCGGCTTTGCTCAATTCGTTTCCATCGGCAACCAGGCCGACGTCAACGCCGAAGACGCCATTGAGTACTGGGAAGACCAGGACGACGTCCGTCAGATTCTTCTCTACATGGAATCCATCAAAGATCCCGCCAACTTCCGCAAGCTCGCTTCGCGCGTCACCAAGGTCAAACCCGTGCTCGCACTCAAAGCCGGCCGCTCGGCTGCAGGCGCTTCGGCCGCGAGCTCCCACACCGGTTCGCTTGCCGGGTCCGACCGCGCTGCCGAAGCCCTGCTGCGTCAGTCCGGTGTGATCCGCGAATACAGTTTGAAGCAGCTTTTTGCCACGGCCAAGGTTTTTGCCAACTGCCCGATTCCCAAGGGTGACCGGGTGTGCATCATCACCAACTCGGGCGGCCCCGGCATCATGGCGACCGACAGCGTCATTGACTACGGCATGCGGATGGCTGAACTGTCCGAAACGACGAAGGAAACGCTCAGAAGCTTCCTGCCCGCCGCCGCTTCCGTGAAAAACCCGGTCGACATGATCGCTTCGGCTCCGCTGGAACACTACCGCCGCACGCTGGAAACAGTGCTTGCCGATGAAGGCGTCGACATGGTGATTTCGATCTACCTTCCCTTCCTGGGCCTTAAGGACACCGATGTGGCCAAGGCGCTCATGGAAATCAAGGCGCAGCATCCTGAAAAGCCCATCGTGGGCGTGTTCATGACAAAGAACGAATTCTTCAGTGAAATCTCCAAGGGAGAAGTCACGATTCCGTTCTTCATGTACGCCGAAGAAGCGGTCGACGGCTTGGCCCGCCTCAATATGCAACGCAAGTGGATGGAACGCCCGGTCGGCACAACCCCCATCTTTGACGTCAACAAGTCGGCCGTAAGCGACATCTTTGCCGCCGTGAAGTCCGAGGGTCGCCTGGAACTCACCACCCGCGAAAGCCTTGACGTGCTCGAAGCCTACGGTGTGCGCGTCTGCCGCGCCCGATTTGCCGTCGGCGAAGACGAAGCCGTGGCGGCCGCCCAGGAAGTCGGCTACCCCGTCGTGATGAAGATGACCTCCAAGAGCACCTCGCATAAGACCGACGTGGGCGGCGTGCGCGTCAACATCGGCTCGGACGAAGAGTTGCGCGCCCAGTATCGCGATCTCGTGACCAAACTCGAAGAGCGCGGCATTCTCGACGGTCTTGAAGGCGTCATCATTCAGGAAATGGTCAAGAGCAACCGCGAACTCGTCTGCGGCATTGCCGCCGATCCTCAGTACGGTCCGATGATCATGTTCGGCACGGGCGGCGTGTTTGTGGAAGTCATGAAGGACGTGGGCTTTGCTCTGGCGCCGCTCACCGATGCCGACGCGCACGATCTGGTGCGTTCCGTCAAAGCCTTCAAGCTGCTCGAAGGCGCCCGCGGCACCAAGCCCGCCGACATTGCTCGCGTGGAAGAAACCTTGTTGCGCCTGTCGCAGCTTGTCACCGACTTCCCGATCGTGCAGGAACTTGATATTAATCCGCTGATGATTTCCAACACCACGGGTGAGGCCATCGCCGTTGACGGCCGCATCAAGCTTGCCTAAGACGCACGAGGCATTTTGACAAAACGGGGAGATTCCTTTTTCGGAAGCTCCCCGTTTTTTTATTCGGTTCACGTCGGGCTGAAGCTATAAGCCGGATTCTGTGCCGCGGCTCTCCTTTCGAAAAGCCGCAGTGACGACCATTCATCTCGGACTTTGCTCGCGCAAAGCCTCCAGCCACCTACCCGCAGTCTCACCGGGCCGGGTCAAAGACTGCTTACTTGGTGTTACTCCCCGTAGAGATTGCCCGTTTCACCCGAACTGAATCGGCTCGTCTCTGTTGCTCTAATCCTCGCCTTGCGGCGGACAGGCGTTACCTGCTACGGCGCCCTTCGGAGTCCGGACTTTCCTCAATGAAAACCAGTTCATTGCGGCCGTCCGCCTCACCCCGACGTGAGGCGTGAGACTTTACGCGGATTTTGCCTCAAGCGCAACTTTTTCCGTTGCAAATCAAACGACAGGCTCGACTACAATTCGTCTCTCTTTTGATTCTCGGGAACTTTTTTCTCATGCCTCCTCGCCGTCCCCGTACCGTTCAGTCCAAACCCGAAATCTCCCGCAAGGAACTCTTGAGCTTCATCGCCGTGTGTCCCTGTGTACCGGACTGGAAAGCACATCACTACGGCGCAGCCCGCGGTTTTGATCAATATGATTTTGTGACTGCGCTCAATCACAAGTGTCACAACTGCTTCATTCAACTCGAGCGTTGCTGGTGGGACGACGATAAAAGTCACGAATTCGAATTCCAAAACTTCAACGGCTTCACCACGGCCGCTCAGGAACTCACGCCGCAAGACATTGATGAAGCCGCCGCCACGCTTCGCCCCATTTGGCTCCAAAACAGTCGCCAAAATGCCAATGAAGAATGCTCCGTTGACATTCAGGCCAAGCTCATGCGCGCAGCCATCGCCTTCGTCAAGGACGGCGCGCTTCCCGACTTTTCTTCTGTTGCATCCGACGACGGGGCTTGGCACATTTGGGCCCGCAATGCCACAAAACTGATCCGCAGTCTTTTCAACGACTCTCATTGGTCTGCTTTTGCCGCCTGCCTGCCCGCACTCATCGTGCCCTTCCTTCTTGAGCAGTTGGATAAAGAACTGACACTGACCGGCATCGAACGTTGCTCCGCTAAATTACGAACATACATCTGTGAGCATGTCCCTCAAGCCGCTCGCCAAGGCCTTCAAGAACGTTTCGTTTTCTGGCAGGACTTCATGTCACAGGGGCAGCCCAAAACCATTCTTGCCCAACTGACGCCCGGTTCTTTCTATCACTCGATCGTTTCGGCCATCGAATCGATTTCGGAAAATCGCGAGCCGCAGGAAGCCGCCGACATCATGACCCGTGCGCTCAAAACACTCGGCTCCAAGCGCTCGTTCGAACACTGGTTCTACGACTGGATCTACGGCATTGCGCTTTACCGCGACCGTCGACGTCCCGAAAGCAAGAAAAAGCTGGCGCGGTTTGCTGACAGCCAAAAGCTTCGCCAGAACGCCATGCGCTCGCCTCTTTGGATCATGAGTGCATCGGCCGGTTCGCTCGATATTGACTACAACGAACTCTCGGATCTCCGGCACGAGCTTGTTGCCGACGGCCATGTTGACAATGACAAACTGCTCGATCGTCCCAACTGCAAGAACTTTCTCGTGTTCATGCTCACGGCTCATCACTTCGGGCAGTTTCCTTTTTCACACTACGACATCTCCGCACGAGACAAAACGATTCTCAGGCACAACAAGCTGCTTGCCCTGGAAGTCGCCAACGAACTCGAACAAAAAGCCGAAGTCGAGGAATTGAAGGCACTCACGGGACTCAACCCGCTGCTGCCACCCTTTACCGTGCGCGCCGAGTGGGAAAAAGTGCTTGACCGTCTTTTCGAAGTGCAAGAGCAGAAGGCAGCCGCCAAACCCGAAAAGCGCTCCGCTTCTGAAGTTCGGATCCTCTACCAGCTTGAGATGAATCCGTTCGAACTGACCTTGAAGCTGCAAAAGCGCCGAAGCAACGGCTGGACAAAAGGCACCGACATCACTTACAACGCGTTTCACAACGGCGTGAAAGGAATGACGGAACAAGACCGATCCGTGGCCGATTGTTTGCAACATCCCATCGGCTACGCCAACCGCTGGGAGTTCAACGCCGAAGCCGCCATACTTGCGCTTGTCGGCTCTCCCAATGTGGTGGACGCAAAAACGGGCGAGAGTATTGAAATCGAGCAGATTCCCTTGCAGATTGTCGTTAAGCCCACATTAAAAAAGGGCTGGATTTTCGATTGCAATCTCGAGCCCGACTTCGATCTTCGTTACCAACGGATCAGCTACTACCGTCCTGAGCCCGGTCGCATCGTCGTGATCGCTCCCACCTCGGAGGAACTCAATCTTCTGCGTGAAACGCAGGACGTGGAGTTTCCGACATCGGCCAAGGAAAGACTCACAAATTATTTGGAGTCGCTCTCGCGTTCCACGCCGGTACTATCTTCGCTCGTGAAGAATGCCAAGTCGCTCACAAAAAAGGCGGGCGACTCTCGCATCACGTTTCGCATCCAGCCCACAGACGACAACGCCTCGTACACCGTCTCAGCCTTTGTGCGCCCTGTCTCCGAAATCAAACTCACTTGCGAACCGGGCAAGGGGCTTGACTCGATTGCTGCCGGCACCGGCGACAAAACCGTTCAGGTCGCCCGCGATCTGCGTGCCGAAACGGCCAACTTCGACACACTGATCGAAGCTCTGGCCGACTTCGAACAAAATCGCGAAAATCAGTACGCGTGGCAACTCAGCATGCTCGAGTGTCTGCGCTTTCTCGAGGTTTTGCACGAGCACGCCGATCGAAACATCATCGAGTGGCCTCAAGGCGTTCAGTTCACCGTGAGCAAATCGCAGCTGCGCCCCGAAAACCTTGAGCTGAGCGTTATGAGCATCGGCAACTGGCTCTCGCTGGAAGGCAAGTTGCGCCTGGACGCAAAGACTTATATTTCGGTGGGCGAACTGCTTGAAAAACTTCGCCAAAGCCAAAGCAACTTTATTCGCCTGTCCGACAAGGAATATGTCGCGCTCACCGCCAGTTTCAAAAAACAGATCGAGCAACTCGACAGCTTTGCGTCGCAGGATCGTAAGGGCAACGTGCGCGTTTCGGTCTTTAACGCCGGACTCATCGAGAATCTGAAAAAAGAAGGCATCCATGTCGAAGCCGACCAGAGCTTCAACGAGACGATCGAACGCATCAAAGCCGCTGACCGTCTCACGCCCGTCGTGCCGTCAGGATTGCGAGCCGAACTGCGTTCCTATCAGGTCGAAGGCTTCGAGTGGTTAAGCCGCCTTTCGAGCTGGGGTGCCGGCGCGCTTTTGGCCGACGACATGGGTCTGGGAAAAACCTTGCAGACGATTGCGCTTTTGCTTGCGCGTGCCAACTTGGGCCCCGCACTTGTCGTCATGCCCGCGGCCGTGCTCTACAACTGGGCAAGTGAACTCAAGCGCTTTGCGCCGTCTTTGAACGTCAAGATCTTCAACACCACGGACCGCCGAAAGATCGTCAAGAACGCCAGCGCCAACGACGTGGTGCTGTCGACCTACGGCGTCATGAGTTCCGAAATCGAACAGCTCAAGACGCGTCAATGGACCACTTTGGTCTTAGACGAAGCGCATGCCATCAAAAACCGCGAGACCAAGATGTCCAAAGCAGCCCTGCAGCTTCAAAGCAGTGCTCGCGTTCTTTTGACCGGCACACCGCTACAAAACCACTTAAGCGAAATCTGGAACCTTTTTGAGCTGGCCAATCCGGGGCTGCTGGGAAGTTTCACCGACTTTAGCGAACGCTTCATCGTGCCGATCGAAAAGAACCAGAACCGCGATCAGCAACGGCTCTTAAAGCGCTTGATTTCGCCCTTCATTTTGCGTCGCACCAAGGCCGAAGTGCTCGACGAACTGCCGGAGAAAACCGAAATCACGCTGCGCGTCACGCTCAGTAAAGAAGAGCGCGCGCTCTATGAAAACCTGCGCGAACGTGCTTCCGAACAGCTCGAAGCCGGTGTCATCAACCCGATCGAAGCGCTTGCCGAACTCACTAAACTGCGTCAGGCCGCTTGCCACCCAGCCTTGATCGACAAGAGCATCAAGATCGAGTCGTCCAAAACCTCCGCATTCCTGGAACTTGCCAAGGACCTGATAGAAGGGCGGCACCGCGCACTCGTCTTCAGTCAGTTCACAAGTCACCTTGCGCTGATCCGTGCCAAGCTCGACGAACTCGGTATCCAATACCTCTATTTGGACGGCTCAACGCCCGCAGGCCAGCGACAGAGGCTCGTCGACGCCTTCCAGCAGGGCGATATGCCGCTTTTCCTGATCAGTCTCAAGGCAGGCGGCACAGGCCTAAACCTCACGGCGGCCGACTACGTCATTCACCTGGATCCGTGGTGGAACCCTGCCATCGAAGATCAGGCAAGCGACCGAAGCTATCGCATCGGTCAGGATAATCCGGTCACAATCTACCGCCTGATTGCCGAGGATACGATCGAAGAAAAAATTCTGCGGTTGCATGCCACCAAAAAGTCGTTGGCCGACGCACTGCTCGAAGGCTCCAACATGAGCAACCGACTGAGCAAGGACGAAATTCTCAAGCTTTTGTCGGCAGCCTGACGCGTTCTCTTAATCTTCGGCGTCTTGCGGTTGCATCCGCACACACTTGTTAAGCGAAACACAGCTTTGAGCTTGCTAGACTTCAACCGAATTCCGGGTGCCGACGAATGTCGGTGCCCAACGACTTTTATCGACCAAACCAATTGGAAAGAAAATGGGCATCAACGAGGAACTTTTTGAACGTGCTCAGCAGAGCATCCCCGGCGGCGTGAATTCTCCCGTCCGCGCTTTCAAGAGCGTGGGCGGCGCACCTCGCTTTATCCGCCGCGCCAAGGGCGCCTACATGTGGGATGCCGAAGATCGCCGCTACATCGATTACATCGGCTCCTGGGGCCCGATGATCCTCGGCCACAACCATCCGGCCGTGATTGAAGCCGTGCACGCCGCGGTTGACACGGGCCTTTCGTTTGGCGCCGTCACCGAAGGCGAAACGCTCATTGCCGAAGAAGTCATCAAGATCATGCCCAACGTCGAAGCCGTGCGCTTCGTGAGTTCCGGCACGGAAGCCGGCATGAGCGCCATTCGTCTGGCTCGCGGCTACACGGGCCGCAATAAGATCATCAAGTTCGAAGGGTGCTACCACGGCCACAGCGACAGCCTGCTCGTGAAGGCGGGCTCCGGCATGCTCACCTTCGGCAATCCCTCTTCGGCTGGTGTTCCGGCCGGTACGACCGAACACACGCTCGTACTCGAATACAACAATCCGCAGCAGCTCGAAGACGCATTCAAGCAATGGGGCGACGACATCGCCTGCGTAATCGTCGAGGCAATCGCCGGCAACATGAACATGGTTCCGGCCACGCAGGAATTCATGGACACAATGCGCCGCCTGTGCACGCAGTACGGCGCGCTTCTGATCGTTGACGAAGTGATGACGGGTTTTCGCGTAGCGCTGCACGGCGCACAGTCTCTCTACAACATCGTGCCCGACATCACCATGATGGGCAAGGTGATCGGCGGCGGCATGCCGGTGGCCGCTTTCGGCGGACGCCGCGAAGTCATGAATAAGATCGCTCCTTTGGGCCCCGTCTATCAGGCCGGCACCCTCTCGGGCAACCCTGTGGCCGTTGCCTGTGGTCTGGCCACCCTCAAGGAAATCCAGAAGCCGGGCTTCTACGAAAGCCTCTCGGAAAAGACCACCAAGCTTGTGACAGGACTTACCGCTGCGGCCAAGCAAGCCGGCGTTTCGTTCTGCGCTCGCTCTCAGGGCGGCATGATGGGGCTCTTCTTCCTTGAAAACCTGCCCAACGGCTTTAACGACGTCATGAAGGCCAATCCGGCCGTGTTTGCGAAGTTCTTCCACACAATGCTCGAAGAGGGCGTTTACCTCGCTCCTTCGATCTTCGAGGCGGGCTTTGTGTCGGCAGCTCACACCGACGAAGACATCGAAGCGACTATCGCAGCCGCCCGCAAGGCTTTTGCGGCTCTTTAATGTTCAAAGCGGTAATGAAACTCTTTCGTAGCCTAACGACGCTGCTGCTCGGCTTGACGACGGCAGCTTCCGTAGCACTGGCCGCTCCGACCGGATTGGGTGCGGGTTCTGCCGGCACGGGATCTCCCTTTGCAGGCGGCGGCCAACCCAAGACGGTGACGGTGCAACTGGTGTCGCGACAAACGGCCGGGATTCCGCGCGCGACCAACGACATCGGCATCCTTCTTAAGCACGAACCCGGCTGGCACACCTATTGGCAGTTCTCGGGCGACTCGGGCTTTGCCCCGAGCGTCGAGTGGAAGTTGCCGCGCCGCTGGACCGCCGAGCAAATCGGCTGGCCCACGCCGCAAAAACATAAGCTCGGCCCCATCACCAACTTCGTGTACTCGGGCGAAGTGCTTTTACCGTTCAACCTGGACATTCCCTGGGGAACACCCTACGGCGGCACGTACACCCTGCGCGCCAAGGTTGACTACCTCGCTTGCAAGGAAGTCTGCATTCCTGGCACAGCCGAAGTGTCGATGAAGCTTCCAGTGGAGGTGGCAGCTAAACCCGGCCCCTTTGCCGGCAAGTTTGAAAAAACGCTCAAGTCCATCCCTGAAAAAGTCGTTTCCGAACATATTTCGGCTCAGATTGAGGACGGCCGCATTCGCATCGACTTTGCGCCTCTGGCGGGCAAAATCGAAAAGAAGGTGGAGTTTTTCCCACTCTCCGAAGGTCTTGTCGACTTTAAGGAACTAGATCGAGCCGTGCTCGGTAAAGACCAAGTGTCGCTCTACCTCAAAGCCGCTCCTGAGTATCTGGAAAGTCTCAAAACCGACAAGCCGTTACCCTTTGCCGGCGTGATCGTCGCCGACGGCGGTCCGGACAACGAAGGCTGGGCCATTGAAACAACGCTCGACATCAAGCCGGGCGAGGTGCCTTTGCCTTGGGCTCCGGAAGAAAAACCGGCTCCCGATCAAGCCGAGCCGGCCACTCCGACCGCGCAGCTACCCGAAGCACCTCCGAGCATGAGTACGTCAACGGCCCTGAGTTTTGCTTTTCTGGGCGGCTTGATTTTGAACCTTATGCCGTGCGTGTTTCCGGTACTCAGTCTCAAGATTCTGCAGTTGGTTGACGGCTCTCGCCGCAAGGGAGCCTTGGCACTGCATGGATTGGCCTTTACGGGCGGCGTGTTGCTTTCCATGGCAGCACTGGCCGGTGCATTGGTGATACTTCGCAGTCTTGGTTGGGCCATCGGCTGGGGCTTCCAGCTACAACAACCCTGGGTGGTCGCAATCCTGATTCTGCTCTTTAGCGCGCTCACGCTCAATTTGTTGGGCGTCTTTGAGTTTACGGCCGCTTCGCACCTTGCCGACAGCCGCGCCGTACGCAAACTGCCGAGTACGGGGCCACTCGGAAGCTTCTTTACGGGCGTTCTTGCCGTCGTCGTAGCCTCCCCCTGCACCGCGCCCTTCATGGGAGCGGCTCTGGGCTACGCTGTGCTACAGGACAGCGCCGTGAGCATGCTCATTTTCCTTTCGCTGGGTTTCGGCATGGCTCTGCCTTGGCTGATCCTCACGTTGGTTCCCGCTTGGATGAAGCTCTTGCCGCGTCCGGGCGCCTGGATGCTCACCTTTAAGCGCATTATGGCCATTCCGATGGCCGCGGCCGCCGTCTGGCTCATCTGGGTACTTTCGCGTCAGGTCACACTCTACGGGCTTCTCACCGTGCTCTTTGCCATGGGTTCGGTCACCGGCCTTCTGTGGGCCGTCGGCCGCGAACAGTACGGCCGCGGTCGCTCACAGGTGCTCAAGGGCGTCTGCGCACTTGTCACCATCGGCTGCATGGTTCTGTTGTGTCTTGGCAATTTCGATCGCCGAGTCGACACCGAAGCCGTGATGGCGTCCGACCAGTGGCAGCCCTGGAGCGAAGAAGCGGTGAATTCTGCGATTGCCCGCGGTCAGCCCGTGGTGGTCGACTTCACCGCCGCCTGGTGCGTGACCTGTCAGTTCAACAAGGCCACAGCGCTTCGTACCGATGCCGCTACGGCGGAACTGACACGCCTCAATTACGCGCGCTTTGAAGCCGACTGGACAAACCGCGACAGCAACATCACTGAAATGCTCAATAAGTTCGGACGCACGGGCGTGCCGCTCTATCTGCTCTACAAGACGGACGGAACGGCCACGGTGTTGCCGGAACTCCTCACGGAGTCAGCTTTCATTGCGGCATTGAAGGAAAACGTCGGTGAAAAACCGGCACCGACTCAAGAAAGCCAGAAAGCAGATCCCTAAAAGCGCCCGGGTCTTCGGTTTTTGAACAACGGCAGACGTCAAACAAGACGCCTGCCGTTTTCGTTGTGGGTAACGTCAGGAAGTCTTTTTGCTCGCAAACTCAGCGGCTTCCTGTTTGGCTTCCATGCGTTTTGTAGCCACAGCGGCCGACATGCCGGCAATCAGAATGAGCGTCATGCCGAAAAGCGACAAAGGATCAACCGATTCGTCAAAAAGAGTGACACCGAAGATCACTGAAAACGGCACGGCCGAAAAGCCCAGACACGAAGAAAGCAACATATTGCCGTAAGCGTAGGAACGCGTGGTGCAAATCTGCCCAAGCGTTGCAAACAATCCCATGCCGAGAAGCCCCGCGATGCCGGTGAGATTGGGCACGTGAAAGCCTGTCGTCGCCACGGTACCGACGGCAGCAAACACCATACCGAGGACGCAGAAATAAAACACAATGCGATAACTCGGTTCGTTGAGTCTGCCCATTTGCTTCATCTGCCAGTAGGCGGCAAGATCAATGAGCGCCACACCCAAGCAAATCAACGCGGGAATAAATTCGTCTGTACCGAGCCCCGGTTTCATCACCAGACAAATGCCGATAAAGCCCGTGACAATGGCCAACACCACCGCCCAAGGCGCTCTTTCACCCTTGCATTTGGCAAGAATGATGAAGTTCAAAGCCATGAATAGCGGCGTCGTGTAAATGAGCGTCATACAGGTGCCGAAATGCATCTGCGACAGGGCATAAAACCACAGCGCTACGCTCGTGACACCCAAAAGAGAACGAACGATATGGTGCCGGAAGTGTTCCGTTTTGAGAGTACCGCCGCTGCCAGCCACCACAAACGCGATGAAGATGGCGCCGAAAAGCGAACGATAGAACACGAGTTCAAAGGAGCCCAGATCCTCCGTGCAGAATTTCACGAAGGCGCCCATGATGGAAAAGCAGGCCGCAGCCGCAATCGCCCATAAAGACTGTTTCATCGTGCCGCGCTCCCTTTTCGTTGATCATCCAAAAGAGCCTGTGCTCCGCCCTGGGCACACCACTGCAGTACGGCCTGAGAAAAGATCCGATCGCCGTCGAGTCGTTTTCCGTTCATCATCACCACCGCGCTCCAACGACGGGCGTTGATGTCAGTCACATACCCCGCAATGGAACGCACATCTCGAATGAGGCCCGTCTTGACGTGGGCGCTGCCCACCGCCATACCTCTCTTTTTCATCGTGCCGTCAAAGCCCGCCAAGGGAAGGGAGGCCATGAATTCAGGCATGACGTATGAATTAAATCCGTAATTGAGCACGCGGCCCATGGTTTCAGCCGAGATTTTGGTTTTCCTCGAGAGTCCCGAACCGTTGTCAATAAAAGTACCGGCCGGAACTCGCCCTGTGGCTTTCAGAAGCCAGCGGTCGAGCACCGCACGACTGCGCGCGAGCATCGCCGGTTTAGCAACGCCGTCGTCATCGGTCTGCGACAGCGTCAAAAACACGTGCCGCGCCATCGTGTTATTGGAGTACTTGTTAATCCAGCTCACGATCTGAGGTAACGGCTGCGACTCGATTTCTGCCAGTCGCACACCGTTTTGGGGAGAAACGAGCCCTTCTCTGACAACTCCCGTCCATGCAATCCCGGCCGTGCTCAAAATCGGTTTTAAAAGACGCGTGAGGTAGTCATCAGCCTGCCAACGCGATACGTGTAGCGCTTTGATGCCGCAGGAAGCCGGCAACGCGCCTTTAAAAGTCACGCCCTTGTCCGTGTACGAAGCTTTGACTTTGCTTTTCCAATCCCCGCATGCTCCCTTACTCAAAGCGATGCGTTTGGGGACGGAAAAGCCTTCGAGCACCGGAAGAGAAGTGACGCGAGCCCACTTGCCGTTTTCTTCCGGCTCAAGCGTAATCGATACGGCCTTGAGATTGACGAGCGCCGCATCGGCCGCCACGTTGTAGGAACGATCGGCTGCGCCGTCAAAGGCGCCCTGATCAACCGGCTTTTCGCCAAAAGCCGAGCGATCGACCGTGATGTCGCCGATGATGCGCTTGACGCCCGTCTGACGCAGTTGTTCCACAAGTAGCCACACCTGCTCAATCATCAGATGAGGATCCCCCGAACCGATGAGCGACACGGAACGCACAGCTCCCGCCTTGTCAGGCAACATCTGCGCTCGAATCTGCGTTTTCCAGGTGAAATCGGGCTTGAGAAGATCAAGACCGGCAAGCGTTGTCACCACTTTGACGGAGCTTGCGGGCTGCATCAGACAATCGGTGCGATGCGCGACGACAGGAGCGTTGCTGCCTGCGGGCGACACCCACACGGCAACTTCGTCAAGAGAAACAGACGTGCGCGCCAGCGCTTCTAGAAGCACCGACGGCAACTGCGCCCATCCGGGGAACGACAGGAAAAGCGCCCCCAAAGCGGCACTCAATTTGAGAACTGCTGAATTCGGCATGATTCGCGCCCGATACGGACGCCCTCCCTTTCCGGCTGCAGTTTGTCTTTATGTCGAGGCTTGCGCCTCTTGTCGCCGGAATTGAGCAATTGTATCGGTTACGGCGGTCTATCGGAATGAACGAACGTTCAATTTTGATCTTTCCAGCGCGGCGCAATGTTTTCGCCTTCGCTTGATTTGCGCGGCGTCTTGGCAAGCAAAACTACCGTTGCAAGCACCATCACCACGCCGATGCCCTCGATGAGCCCAACATCTAGCCCCATCACCAGCACCGACAGCAGGTAAGCCGATACCGGTTCGCCCAGACTCAGGATGCTGGCAATCACCGGGGAAATCAGGCGCAGGGCCGTCATGTAGAGGCAAAAAGCCATCAGGGTGCCAAAAAACACCACATGAAAAAGCAACGCTGCGGTCATCCAATCAAAGCGCGAGAAGTCGAAGGTCGCAGGCAAAAAGAAAGACGCGACGACCGCCATCAATCCGCCGAAAAGCATGGCGCTTCCCATCACGGGCATCACCGCCACGCGCTTGAGGAGTTGCCGAGGCTGTACGGAATAGCCCGCCGTCATGACAGCGCAGATGATGGCCCAGGTAAGCCCCGTCAGATTGAATTGGGAAACATCGAACTCGCCCTTGGTAACAATGAGCGTCACGCCCACCGCAGCGAGCAGAAAACAGATCACCATGCGCGGTGAAGGTTTGGAACGATTCACGATCATCTCCCAAAGCGCCACCCATAGCGGAACAGTGGTGAGCACGATGGCCGCTGCGCCCGCGTTGGAATAGTGAATCGCCAGCATGAAGGCAAATTGGCCGCCGTAAATGAAAACGGCGCCGAAAAGCACATCACGGAAATTGGTCCAGTTGGTGAAAATCTTGATGATTTCGCTGCGGGCAGTGATGCAGCACCACAAAAGCAGAAGACCGCCCGAGCTACAGAGCCGCACGATCACAAGCGCGGCGGCGTTGACAACGCCGTTAGCCATAACCGCTTGTGCGGCAACGGCCATGGAGCCCCAGAAGATGGCCGCACAGAGCGTGAATATCACGCCCTTGGGAAATGAACCGATGTTTCGGACTGCGCTCAGCATACTTTTTTGTAAGTTTTTTCGGACCGCTTCCAATCTATCGCAGGTCAAAGGTCTGAACAAGTAGCGCAATCTTGTTTTGTCTTCGTTTCAGCTTGATGACAACGGTGTCAAAAAAGCCGAGAAAAAATTTTTGCTTCGGGACTTGAAATGTTTTTACCCCGTCCCCATATGGGGTTTTAGCAACGGGCCCGGTGCCCGCGTTGAAACGATTTCATTGCTGAAACGGCCGCTAAAACGCGGCCTTTCAATGGTTATTCAAATTTGGAGTGAAAACAAAATGCAGATCCGTCCGTTACACGACCGCGTGATTGTGAAGCGCCTTGAAGCCGAACGCACGACCGCCAGCGGCATTGTCCTTCCGGACACCGCCGGTGAAAAGCCCGATCAGGGTGAAGTCCTCGCCGTGGGTCCCGGCAAGCGCGACGAAGCCGGCAAGCTCCTTCCGATGGACGTGAAGGTCGGTGCCCGCGTTCTGTTCGGCAAGTATGCCGGTCAGACTGTGAAGGTGAACGGTGAAGAACTCCTCGTGATGCGCGAAGAAGACATCATGGGCGTTCTCGAATAATCGGTATCGGTCTGATTTCATTAAAGAATTTTTAACGGAGATAAAAACAAATGGCTGCAAAGCAAGTTCTCTTCGGTGATGACGCCCGCGTCCGCATGGTGCGCGGCATCAACACGCTCGCCAACGCTGTGAAGGTGACCCTCGGCCCGAAGGGCCGCAACGTGGTGCTCGAACGCGCCTTCGGCGGTCCGCTCGTGACCAAGGACGGCGTGACGGTTGCCAAGGAAATTGATCTCAAGGACAAGTTTGAGAACATGGGCGCCCAGATGGTGCGCGAAGTGGCCTCCAAGACTAACGACAACGCCGGTGACGGTACGACCACCGCTACGGTTCTCGCTCAGGCCATCGTTTGCGAAGGCATGAAGTACGTTGCCGCCGGCATGAACCCGATGGACCTCAAGCGCGGCATCGACAAGGCCGTGGCTGCCGCCATCGAAGAACTGCGCAAGATCTCCCGTCCGACCACCACTTCCAAGGAAGTCGCTCAGGTTGGCGCCATCTCCGCTAACTCCGATCAGGAAATCGGCGACATCATCTCGCAGGCCATGGACAAGGTCGGCAAGGAAGGCGTGATCACGATCGAAGACGGCAAGAGCCTCAACAACGAACTCGAAGTCGTGGAAGGCATGCAGTTTGACCGCGGCTACCTGTCGCCCTACTTCATCAACACGCCGGAACGTCAGGCCGCCGTGCTCGACAACCCCTTCATCCTGATCCACGACAAGAAGGTGAGCAACATCCGTGAACTCCTGCCGGTTCTCGAACAGGTTGCCAAGACCTCTCGTCCGCTGTTGATCATCGCTGAAGACGTCGACGGTGAAGCCCTCGCCACCCTCGTGGTGAACTCCATCCGCGGCATCCTCAAGGTTGTGGCTGTCAAGGCTCCGGGCTTCGGCGACCGCCGCAAGGCCATGTGCGAAGACATCGCTGTGCTCACGGGCGCAACGGTCATCTCGTCTGACCTCGGCCTCACGCTCGAAAAGGCAACCCTCGAACAGTTGGGTTCGGCCAAGCGCGTTGAAGTCACCAAGGAAGCCACGACGATCATTGACGGCGCCGGCGACGCTCAGGCTATCGAAGGCCGCGTCACCCAGATCCGTCAGCAGATCGAGGCCGCTACGAGCGACTACGACCGTGAAAAGCTTCAGGAACGCGTTGCCAAGCTCGCCGGCGGTGTGGCCCTCGTGAAGGTCGGTGCCGCTACCGAAGTCGAAATGAAGGAAAAGAAGGCTCGCGTGGAAGACGCTCTGCACGCTACCCGCGCTGCCGTGGAAGAAGGCATCGTCCCGGGCGGCGGTGTGGCTCTCGTGCGCACCAAGTTCGCTATCAAGGACCTCAAGGGCGACAACGATGAACAGAACGCCGGCATTAAGATCGTGCTGCGCGCCATGGAAGAACCGATGCGTCAGATCGTCGCCAACTGCGGCGAAGAACCCAGCGTGGTTGTCAACAAGGTTGCCGGCGGTGAAGGCAACTTCGGCTACAACGCTCAGACAGGCGAATACGGCGACATGGTTGCCATGGGCGTTCTCGACCCGACCAAGGTCACCCGCTCCGCTCTGGAGAACGCAGCATCCGTCGCTGAGATGGTTCTGACCACCGAGAGCCTCGTGGCCGATCTGCCCGAACCCCCGGCTGCTCCTGCTGCCGCTGGCGGTGACATGGGCGGTATGGGCGGCATGTACTAAGCCGCAGCCTTTCCCAAAACGCGCATACTGTTTCAGTATCTGGGGCAGAGCTTCTTCGGAGGCTCTGCCTCTTTTGTGTACCGTCCCTCTTTTCTGCCCATACTACCGGGCAGGGAAGGGGGACTTTTTATGTCGGGCCGGAGAGTGCTTGCGCTGTACGGGGCGCTGCTGCTGGGGTTTGCGGCGGTGGTCTGCAGGTTGTACTGGCTCTGCTCGAACACGGAGTACGCCGTGCGGGCGGCGGCGCAGAGCGAAGCGGTCCTCCGCCTGCCTGCGGCGCGGGGAAACTTCTACGACTGCGACGGTCTGCCGCTGACGGGGCTTTCGGAGCAGTGGCTGGCCCTCTGCTTCCCGGGTGAGAGCAGCTACGCGCGGCTCTACCCCTATGCGGACGCCGACGGGCAGGCCAGGCTTTACCGGGAGCGGAATACTTCCCGACCCTTTCTGCTGGACGTGGTGCAGGATGTAAGTGGACTGGGCGTGCCGTGCTATGCCGTTCCCCGGCGGTACGCCGCTGCCCCGCTGGCAGAACAGCTCATTGGCTACCTGAACAGCGAGGGCCACGGCGCAGCGGGCCTTGAGGCTGCGCTGGACGATGTTCTTTACACCGGCGAGCGGGATACACTGCACTGTGCGGTCACAGCGCAGGGACGGCTGCGGCGGGGCAGTGAGCC
>OGDX01000072.1_pt1 | contig 81664 bp, 65 predicted proteins | sample 1570461 | NCBI WGS metagenome assembly OGDX01 (sample SAMEA2582172, study PRJEB24529) | metagenome
CCGCACGTGTTTCGCGGATGACTGTAATCTTCACTTGTCCCGGATAAGTCATTTCATCCTGGATCTTCTTGGCGATTTCACCTGACAGGCTTTCTGTCTGCTTGTCGTCAATCTTATCTGCACCAACGATAACGCGGAGTTCGCGTCCTGCCTGGATAGCATACGTCTTTGTTACACCCGGATAAGCCATTGCCAGCTGTTCGAGATCGTTCAGACGCTTGATATAAGCCTCTACGATTTCGCGGCGTGCGCCCGGACGTGCACCGGAGATGGCGTCACAAACCTGTACGATAGGAGCCAGAAGACTGGTCATTTCTGTTTCGTCATGGTGAGCACCGATAGCGTTGCAGATATCCGGTTTTTCTTTGTATTTCTCGGCAAGTTTCATACCCAGCAATGCGTGTGGCAATTCTGGCTCTTCATCAGGCACTTTACCAATATCATGCAGCAAACCTGCACGTTTTGCTTTCTTCGGGTTCAGTCCCAGTTCCGATGCCATCACAGCACAAAGGTTGGCTGTTTCGCGTGCATGCTGCAACAAGTTCTGACCGTATGAAGAACGATATTTCATCTTACCGATGATACGGATCAATTCAGGATGCAGACCGTGGATACCCAGGTCGATGGTAGTACGTTTACCCGTTTCAATAATTTCTTCTTCCACCTGTTTGCGTACTTTAGCTACCACTTCTTCGATACGGGCCGGATGGATACGACCGTCAGTCACAAGCTGATGCAGGGCCAAACGGGCAATTTCACGGCGAACCGGGTCGAAGGCAGAAAGAACGATTGCTTCCGGAGTATCGTCTACAACGATTTCAACACCGGTAGCAGCTTCGAGAGCACGGATATTACGTCCTTCACGTCCGATAATACGTCCCTTGATTTCATCCGATTCGATATGGAATACTGTAACAGAGTTTTCAATGGCAGTTTCCGTAGCTACCCGTTGGATAGACTGGATAACGATACGTTTAGCTTCTTTGCTGGCAGTTAATTTAGCATCATCCATAATGTCGTTGATGAATGATTGTGCCTGCGTTTTAGCTTCTTCCTTCAGTGATTCTACCAGGCGTTCTTTGGCCTCTTCGGCAGACAATCCGGAGATTGCTTCCAGTTTATCGATTTCCTGCTGTTGCAGTTTATCGAGTTCTTCTTTTTTCTTATCAACAATCACAAGTTGCGCTTCCAGGTTCTCTTTTACCGCTTCGGCTTCCATCTTTTTACGTTGGATTTCTTCCTGACGCTGGCTAAGTACCATTTCACGTTGCTTCAACTTGTTTTCCGCTTGCTGAATCTTCTGATTCCGCAATGCTACCTCCTTTTCAAGGTCTGCTTTCTTATTCAGGAATTTCTCCTTCACTTCCAGCAGCTTGTTTTTCTTAATTACTTCCGCTTCTGTCTCTGCTTCTTTCAGGACATTATCGTATTTGGATTTCAGTACATACCGGAATAGTATATATGAAAGGACTCCTCCTACGATGAAGCAAGCAATTGCTGTTGCTATTATTGCTATCATTCTACATTTAATTTAAGTATATAAATAAAAACGCACCGCCAAATATCAAAGCAATTATTTTTGCTTGGATATTGTGCAGTGCGTGGTTGTTTTATCTCTTATCAGCGAATAGCCGGTCGGGGATTTATTCTTCCTTAAAATAATCCTCCAGCAATTCTGTCAGTTCTTTTACCTTCTCCACATAGGGGCTGGTATCATTACGTTGCATCAATTGCAGTCTCTCTAACGAGAACTGATAGGCTACCATGGCAATAATTTTTTCGGGTTCCAGATTTTTATAGACTTCCCGATACTTATTAAGCCTGATATTTACCTGCTTGGCGGCTTCCCGTACCATTTGTTCTTCCTCACGGTTGATGGTTAACGGGTAGTTTGAGTCTGCTATCTGCAGGTTTATCTTTATTTTATCGTTCATACATCTTCTTCTTATTCATTCAACAAAGCGATGCATTTATCGACTTCACGCACTAATTTTGACAATCGCAGCTTCGTCTCTTTTACGTCGCTGCCGTTAAGGCTGATTGCCGTAGCTGTTTTTAGGTTTGTATAGCTGACTTCCAATTCATCGTATTGAGCTTGTACCTTCTCGTTTTTCAGCTTTTCATTTTCGAGAAGCTTCTTCAACTCGGCATTTTCACGCTTAAGTTCATCGTGCAAATAAATCAAATGCCGTAGTTGCGTTTCAAAGGAATTCAATAACTTTTTTTCTTCTTCTGTCATCACTACACCAAAATTGTACACAAAAATACGATTAACTCTGATATTACAAAAACTTTTCGGCGGAAAATAGTCATTTATAGTGAAAATAGTTATCCGGGGGACTTCCTTTACCTCCCCCGACTCCTAATTATATAAAAGCCCGCTACAAGCACAATTATCCAAAATCGACAACCGATTTGTTATAAATATGCAATAAGAGCGCAAAAAACCGGATACATTTTCATCTTTTTGTGGCTTTTTGTTATTAATTTAATAGAATTTATATCAGATAGACTACGATTTCGAACTTTTATTCCTACATTTGCGGGCAAATGATAACCTTTATTAAAACGCATAATCATGGCTAAAATAACCAAAGAAGCCGCATTGCTCTATCATTCACAGGGCAAACCCGGTAAAATTGAGGTGGTACCTACCAAACCCTACAGTACACAAACCGACTTATCTCTCGCTTACTCTCCCGGCGTGGCAGAACCATGCCTCGAAATAGAAAAGAACCCACAAGATGCTTATAAATATACAGCCAAAGGCAATCTGGTAGCTGTTATCTCAAACGGTACAGCTGTTCTGGGATTGGGTGATATCGGCGCTCTTAGCGGCAAACCGGTAATGGAAGGTAAAGGTTTGCTTTTCAAAATCTATGCAGGAATCGATGTATTCGATATCGAAGTCAATGAAAAAGACCCCGACAAATTTATCGAAGCCGTCAAAGCCATCGCCCCTACTTTCGGGGGTATCAACCTGGAAGATATCAAAGCACCCGAATGTTTTGAAATAGAACGCCGCCTGAAAGAGGAACTCGACATTCCCGTAATGCATGACGACCAGCACGGAACGGCCATCATCTCCAGTGCGGGATTGGTCAATGCCTTGCAAGTAGCCGGTAAAAAGATTGAAGATGTAAAAATCGTAGTAAACGGTGCAGGTGCTTCGGCCGTATCGTGTACGAAGCTTTATGTATCATTGGGCGCACGCCTTGAAAACATTGTCATGCTCGATAGCAAAGGTGTTATCAGCAAGGCACGCACCGACCTGAACGAACAGAAGCGTTATTTCGCAACCGACCGTACCGATATTCACACACTGGCCGAAGCCATCAAAGATGCCGACGTATTCTTAGGACTCTCCAAAGGAAACACTTTGTCGCAGGATATGGTGCGCAGCATGGCTCCGATGCCTATCGTCTTTGCCCTGGCAAACCCGACCCCGGAAATCTCTTACGAAGACGCCATGGCAGCCCGCCCGGACGTATTGATGGCAACCGGACGTTCGGATTATCCCAATCAGATTAATAATGTAATCGGTTTCCCGTATATCTTCCGCGGAGCTCTCGACACGCAAGCGAAAGCGATCAATGAAGAGATGAAAATTGCCGCTGTACACGCCATTGCCAATCTGGCCAAACAGCCCGTACCCGATGTAGTGAACGAAGCCTACCATGTGAACAACTTCACCTTCGGTCCGGAATATTTTATTCCGAAACCGGTAGATCCCCGCCTGATCACGGAAGTATCCATCGCCGTGGCCCGTGCCGCTATGGAGAGTGGTGTTGCCCGTAAGAATATAGAGAACTGGGATGATTATAAAACACATCTCCGCGAATTGATGGGACAGGAATCTCAGCTGACCCGCCAACTCTACGACACGGCCCGTCGCAATCCGCAACGTGTGGTATTTGCCGAAGGCGGACACCCCAACATGTTGAAAGCTGCTGTCGAAGCCAAATCGGAAGGAATCTGCCATCCTATTATATTAGGTAACGAAGAGCGCATCGAGAAACTGGCCAAAGAACTCGACCTGAGCCTGGACGGAATCGAAATCATCAACCTCCGCCACGACCGTGAAGCGGAACGCCGTGAGCGCTATGCACACATCCTCTCCCAGAAGCGTGCCCGCGAAGGTGCTACATACGAAGAGGCCAACGACAAGATGTTCGAGCGCAACTACTTCGGTATGATGATGGTTGAAACCGGAGACGCAGACGCTTTCATCACCGGACTGTACACCAAATACAGCAATACCATCAAAGTAGCGAAAGAAGTTATCGGCATCCGTCCGGAATACAAACATTTCGGAACCATGCACATCCTGAACTCCAAAAAGGGAACTTACTTCCTGGCTGACACTTTGATCAACCGTCATCCGGATACTTCCACTTTGATAGATATAGCCAAACTGGCCGATCAAACTGTCAGATTCTTCAATCATACTCCGGTGATCTCCATGCTGAGCTATTCCAACTTCGGTTCCGACCAGGCAGGAAGCCCGCTGAAGGTACACGAGGCAGTGGCCTATATGCAACAGGAATATCCCGAACTGGCAATTGACGGTGAAATGCAAGTGAACTTCGCCATGAACCGCGAGCTCCGTGACTCTAAGTACCCTTTCACCCGCCTCAACGGCAAGGATGTCAATACATTGGTATTCCCCAACCTGAGTTCTGCCAACGCAGGATATCAGCTGCTGCAAGCCATGGACCCGGATACCGAATTCATCGGCCCGATCCAGATGGGACTGAACAAACCTATCCACTTTACGGATATAGAAAGCTCAGTACGCGACATCGTAAACATCACAGCCGTGGCTGTGATCGACGCTATTGTAGAAAAGAAAAAAGCTAATAAATGAAACGGCCATTATCCAAATCACAAATAGTTTGTATCATTCTGCTTTGGGTGGCGCTTTGTTACATAGTATTGGTATACGCCGAACGTATTGACGGTCCTACCATACTTATGCTTATCATTTCGGCAGCATTAGTGTTTATTCCCGTCTATAAATCACTTAAAAAGAATAAATAATATCTTTTTATTCCTTTTTTGCGGCATAAAATATCAATTTTGATGTTTTATGCCGTTTTTCTTTATAAAATGCTTGCTAGTTCGATTTTTATGTTTACTTTTGCAACGTCATCAACAGAGACGATAGAATTTAAAAACAATCATATTAAAAAGAAAAAAGAATTATGAATGCAGCTAAGGTATTAGAAGATTTGAAGAGAAGGTTCCCCAACGAACCGGAGTATCATCAGGCAGTAGAAGAAGTTCTTTCTACCATTGAAGAAGAATACAACAAACATCCTGAATTCGACAAGGCCAATCTGATTGAACGTCTTTGCATTCCAGACAGAGTATACCAGTTCCGTGTAACTTGGGTAGACGATAAAGGCAACGTGCAGACCAACATGGGTTACCGTGTTCAGCACAACAACGCCATCGGCCCGTACAAAGGAGGTATCCGCTTCCATGCTTCTGTAAACCTTGGTATTCTGAAATTCCTTGCTTTCGAACAAACATTTAAAAACTCGCTGACCACATTGCCTATGGGTGGCGGTAAAGGTGGATCGGACTTCTCTCCACGCGGAAAGTCAAATGCCGAAGTAATGCGTTTCACTCAAGCCTTCATGCTCGAACTGTGGCGCCACATCGGTCCTGAAACCGACGTACCGGCCGGTGACATCGGTGTAGGTGGCCGCGAAGTAGGCTTCATGTTCGGTATGTACAAGAAGTTATCTCACGAATTTACCGGAACATTCACCGGTAAGGGACGCGAATTCGGCGGTTCACTGATCCGTCCGGAAGCTACAGGTTACGGTAACATCTACTTCCTGATGGAAATGCTGAAGACCAAAGGAACCGACCTGAAAGGTAAAGTATGCCTGATCTCCGGTTCGGGTAACGTGGCTCAGTACACTGCCGAAAAAGTATTGGAACTCGGTGGTAAAGTAGTTACCATGTCCGACTCCGATGGTTACATCTACGATCCGGACGGAATCGACCGCGCCAAACTGGATTACATCATGGAGTTGAAGAACCTCTATCGTGGACGTATCCGCGAATATGCCGAAACTTATGGTTGTAAATATGTTGAAGGAGCCCGCCCCTGGGGTGAAAAGGGTGATATCGCACTGCCTTCAGCCACTCAGAACGAACTTAACGGAGACGATGCACGCAAGTTGGTTGCCAACGGGGTGATAGCCGTATCGGAAGGTGCTAACATGCCTTCTACACCTGAAGCCATCAAAGTGTTCCAGGATGCTAAGATCTTGTACGCTCCGGGTAAAGCAGCCAATGCAGGCGGTGTATCTGTGTCAGGATTGGAAATGACTCAAAACTCTATCAAACTGAGCTGGAGTTCGGAAGAGGTGGACGAAAAACTGAAGAGCATCATGAAGAACATTCACGAAGCTTGCGTACAGTACGGTACCGAACCGGACGGGTACGTAAACTATGTGAAGGGTGCTAACGTTGCCGGATTCATGAAAGTAGCCAAAGCAATGATGGCACAAGGAATCGTATAATCAGCAAAGAATCCAATAATGTCATAGTAAAAGAAAGCCCGTTTCTCCTAAAAGGAGGACGGGCTTTCTTTTTAAACAATCCACACTACTTCTTTACAATAACCTCCGGTTCGAAAATCTCCCTATCGAACTGCTTTCACACATATGTCCCCCCTTTCATACCTCCGCACCCAATCAGGCAGAGCCATCCGGCGTTGCGAGTACAACTATCCCTCTTCTGGTTGCAACCATACGAAAATACGAATAGAAAACGGCTTGACAGGCATTACCAACTATATTGAAGAGCCAGTAGTGCTTTTTTAATTCCCTTCACGCGTCCACCATTTTACCGACCTCCGTCCGGTACTCCCAACGTCACCGGAATATGTCTCCCCATTCAGTTCCCGCCGATATTCCGCCAACCGTTCAGTCACAAAAAATAATATTAACAGGCGGTTCAAACAGATGCCTTATCAGTTTGCTATAAAAGAAGTTGCCGGCATCACAAAAATAAAAACAATCGTTTCAATCTTTCATAAAACTAAAAAGAGGTCTCTTTTTTTTATCTATTAAAAATTTGCTTGTTTGTTTTAAACCATTTACTTTTGGAATTTTAAAAACCAAAGCCTTATTTTTGAAAAAATCACAATCAGCCTTATATTCTACTAAATGATTTTAAATAACGAGTCTAATAAGAAGAAGAAATTTGAGCAGTTTTTCATTATGACTTATCCCAAAGTCAAAGCGTTTGCATGGAAATTGTTGAAGTCAGAAGAAGATGCAGAGGATATAGCCCAGGATATATTCGCAAAACTATGGACTAATCCTGAGATTTGGGAAAATCAGGAAACTTGGAACAGCTACATATATACTATGGTCCGCAACCATATTTATAACTTTCTAAAACATAAATCAATCCGGCAGACCTATCAGGAGCAATGCACAAAAGAGGAGCCGGCTATATCCGAAACTGACATTCACGATCAACTTTATGCCAAGGAAAGTGAACTTCTGATAAAACTTACGATTGCCAATATGCCCGAACAGAGGAGGAAAATCTTCCGAATGAGCCGGACACAGGAAAAAAGTAATCAGGAAATCGCCGACGAGCTGGATATTTCGATCCGCACTGTAGAGCGCCACATCTATTTGGCACTAATCGATTTAAAAAAAGTACTCCTCACCCTATTTTTTTTCTATCTCGGTTGAGTAATCAGTCACACCTAATTGTCTTATCTATATAAAGGCTATAAAAATGAAGAATTATATTCAGAGAATCATCCGTTTGTTTGCCACCTCCGACCCCGACCCAAAGCTCACCGGAGAGATCCACCGATGGCTGCTCGATCAGGAGCATGCCGGGGAAAAGGAGACGGCACTGCACGATTTATGGAACGAAACGGAAGGAAAGGTGGACAGGACTACTTGGGATTCTCTTGCATCGGTATATACCAAAGTCGGAGCCAACTCCGGGGACAGACATCAGCCACGTATCCGTTTCGCACATTATGCGGCTGCCATAGCGTTGCTGATCGTATCAGTTTCGGTCACTTTTCAAATGACCAAACAGCACTTTGCCGAAGCTCCCCTTATTGAAAACATAACACCGGACGGACGACTGAGCAGCCTTCGTCTTCCGGACGGCAGCATAGTACAAACCAACTCGGGCAGTATCTTGCTCTACCCCGAAAAGTTTAAAGGTGAAACCCGCACAGTTTACCTAATCGGTGAGGCCAACTTCAAAGTAAAGAAAAACTCCGGTCAGCCATTCATTGTCAGATCGGGTACCATGTCGGTGACAGCCTTGGGCACTGAATTCAATGTCGCTGCTTATCCGGAAGAGAACGAAATGATTGCAACTTTGATCCATGGAAAAATAAAAGTGGAATGCGACAATGGGAAAGAGAGTTATATCGTCACTCCCGGACAGCAGGTCACTTATCGTAAAAGTACGGGAGAAAGCCGACTCGCCGAAGCAAACATCGAAGACGTAACAGCCTGGCAAAAAGGAATGTACGTATTCAGAGGCGTCACCATGTCAGAAATCCTGAACGAGCTGGAAAGACGCTATGCAGTCACCTTCCAGTATAACGCCAATTTATTTAATGATGATAAATTCAACTTCCGTTTTCGTGAAAAATCCACTTTGGAAGATATCCTGAACATTATGCAGGAAGTTGTGGGAGGATTCAGTCATGAACTGAAGGGAAATATATGTTATATAAAACCGGAGACAAAAAAATAAAATGATTTAATATATTGATTTGTTTAACCTTAAAAACAACTGTTTAGTATGTAAAAAAGTATCCGGAAAGAGGCGGCCACCTGATTCCGGATATGAAATCTGAATTCTTTGCGTTAAAGCTTATGCTTTACTTTTTGGGAAATAAATATTATGATTTAACACTAAAATTCGTTCAAATCTATGAATTTTTATCGATTAAAGTCTATTTTTTTTATAATTTTTAGCTGTTTTATTCTACAAACGGCTGCCTTTGCTCAAAACAACGTAAAAATAACAATCAAGAAAAAGAATATCACGTTGCAGGAAGCATTGCGGGAGGTTGAGAAACAATCTGATTATCTGATCGCTTTCAACGAATCCAAACTTGAGAAAACCAAGCGCGTTAACCTGAATATTAATGCTGAATCTCTGGATAAGACACTGGCTTCTATCCTGTCCGGAACGGGGCTTTCCTACAAAATCAAAGACAAATATATCATGATTATTCCGCAATCAAAAGTGGAAGTCGAAAGCAAAAAACTGTCGGGGATAGTGAAAGATGACAAAGGAGATCCCTTGATCGGAGTCAACGTCTCCTTCAAAGGCAGCCCCACAGGAACCGTCACCGGTCTTGACGGACGATTTTCCATTCTGGCTGCCAAAGGAAATATCATTGAATTCTCCTACGTAGGCTATACCACCCAATATATTATAGTGGGCGATGCTTCTTCGCTAACTGTCGTATTGGAAGAAGACGCCAAGGCACTGGACGAAGTAGTTGTTACCGCACTGGGTATCAAACGTGCGGAAAAGGCATTGAGTTACAGTGTTCAGCAGGTAAAATCGGATGCTATCAACGATGTGAAAGATGCCAACTTCGTGAACGGATTGACCGGGAAAGTTGTAGGTGTATCCATCAACCGGAGTTCCTCGGGCATCGGCGGGGCGACCCGTGTTGTCATGCGCGGAGCCAAGTCTATCGTAGGAAACAATAATGTGCTCTACGTGGTGGACGGTATGCCTATCGGCAACCCTTCAAAAGGCGAAATCAACAATGACTATAGCACTCCGGGAGGAGGTGAAGGTATTTCCGACTTCAACCCGGAGGACATCGAAAGTCTATCGATACTGACAGGTCCGGCCGCCGCAGCCCTGTATGGTTCATCGGCAGCCAACGGTGTTATCCTGATTAACACCAAGAAAGGGCAGGAAGGCAAACTGAAAATCTCGATCTCCAACAATACGGAGTTTATGACCCCGTATGTAATGCCGGAATTTCAAAACCGATACGGTAATGCAAAAGGATCATACAAGAGTTGGGGTGAGATGCTGCAACAGCCTTCAACGTTCCGCCCGAAAGACTTCTTCAAGACAGGCGCCAATATCATGAATGCCGCCAATTTTTCAGTAGGAAACAAAAATAATCAAACGTTCGTATCGGTGGCAACAACAAACTCCACCGGCATCATTCCCAACAACGAATACTATCGTTACAACTTCACATTACGCAACACCGCGAGTATGCTGAATGACAAACTCCATCTCGACCTGGGAGCCAGTTATGTTCTGCAGGGAGACCAGAATATGCTGTCGGCAGGGCGTTACTTTAATCCGCTGGTACCTCTGTATCTCTTTCCGCGGGGTGAAGATTTCGAAGCAGTCAAGGTGTACGAGCGCTATGACACCAACCGAAAATTCCCCATACAGGAATGGTCTTATGGCGATCAGGGCCTGAATCTGGAAAACCCGTACTGGATTGTGAACCGCGAAATGTTTGTTTCCAAAAAGAAACGTTACATGTTTTATGCCAACGTAAAATACGATATTCTCAGTTGGCTGAACATAGCAGGACGTATACGTGTGGATAACACCAACACTACTTCCGAGCGCAAATTACACGCTTCGACAATCAAGCTGCATGCCCAATCGGACAAAGGAGCCTACAACCGGAGCATGGAAGAATATCAGCAGACCTATGCGGATATTATGCTGAATGTGAACAAGAATTTCGGTAACTTCAACCTGACGGCAAATGCCGGATTCAGTTATGAAGATCACCTGACCACCGGCATGGGCATCGGAGGAAAACTGTTTACCGTCCCCAACCTGTTCTCTGCCTATAACTTCGATCCGGCTTCCGGACCCGGTTCGCAATCGCACACCCATACACGTAACAATTCGGTCTTTGTAAGCACCGAGCTGGGATATAAAAGCATGCTTTACCTCACACTTACCGGACGACAGGAATGGGCTTCCCAGTTAGTCAACTCTGACCAGCCCACCTATTTCTATCCTTCTGTCGGAGTGTCGGGCGTAATCTCTGAGATGGTAAGTCTGCCTAAATTTATTTCATTCTGGAAGATGAGAGCTTCCTTCGCCGAAGTAGGAGGACCGATCAACTATACCGGATTGACTCCCGGAACTGTCACCGATCCCATGAAAGGCGGAGTCATCAATCCGATATCTGTCTATCCTTTCCCGAACTTCAAAGCAGAACAAACCAAATCGTATGAGTTGGGAACTAACCTGAGACTTTTCAACAACAAAATCAATATCGATGCCACGGTGTACCTGACAGATACCTACAACCAGACCTTCCTTTCCAGCATGTCTCCTGCTTCGGGATACTCGGGCTTCTATGTACAAGCGGGTAAAGTGCGCAACAAAGGTATCGAACTGTCATTAGGCTATAACGATCAGTTCGGAAAAGTGGGATATGCCACCAATCTGACTTATACAGCCAACCGAAATAAAATCATGAAGATGGTGCATGACTATAAGAACCCTTCGGACGGTTCGCTGTTCAGCATCACTGAACTGACCCTGCAGGATAAGGGAGGAGTTTACCTGCGGGAAAAGGACGCCATCGGAGACGTATATGTAAAAGGCATCCTTGCCAGGGGCAAAGACGGTAAACTGATCGAAGAAGAAGGAGGATATAAAGTAGACCGCTCACAACGCATCAAGATAGGATCGGTCAATCCGGACTTCTCGATCGGCTGGAGACACAATGTCACCTGGAACAACATTACTCTGGACCTGCTGTTCAACGGACGTTTCGGAGGTATTGTCACCTCTTCCACCCAAGCATTCCTTGACGACTACGGTGTATCGAAAGACACTTATAAAGCGCGTCAGAACGGTGGTGTATGGGTGAACGGAACCCAATACGACGCGGAAAAATATTATACGACCATCGGCGGCGAACAACTGATGGCATATTATGCATACAAAGCAACCAATATCCGTCTTCAAGAAGCCAGCCTGAGCTATACCCTACCGGGCAAATGGTTCGGAAATGTGATCAACCGGCTGACAGTTTCCGCCATCGGGCGCAATTTGTGGATGATCTATAATAAAGCCCCATTCGATCCGGAAATGACCTCTTCGACAGGTACCTATAACCGGGGAGATGTCTTTATGCCACCCAGTTTGCGTAGTGTGGGATTTAGCGTGAAGATTGAATTATAACCTTTAAAAAATGCAACACTATGAAATTAAATAAAGTAAAGAATATGTGGAGAACTCTATCGGTCATAGCCCTCTTGGGTTCAACACTATGCACCTCGTGTATATCCGAAGATATCAACCGGAACCCGTTGCTCCCGACGAAAGAAGATGAAAAGATGGACGGAGTTATTTACGGAGCCTACCTGCCCAATCTTGAAAAAAGTGTAATCCCCATCGGCACCGCTTCAGAAAGTACAGAACCGGTAAACCGCTATCAGATCGGAGTAAATCTGGCCGGTGACGCCTGGGCGGGATACATGTCTCCCCGAGACAACAAATTCAACGGCAGCAAGAATTTCACCAACTATTTCATGTACGAAAACTGGGTGAACTATGTGTATTCTTTTATGGTGACGGATGTATATTCGCCATGGATGCAGATAAAACGCATCTCGCAGGATGAAGGGACAAGAAATGACGAGATTTATGCCCTAGCCCAGATCATCAAGATCGCGGCACTGCACCGCACTACGGATATGTTTGGCCCCATCCCCTACTCACAAGTGGGCAAAGGTTCTTTTAAAGTGGCATACGACTCTCAGGAAAGCGTATACCGCTCTTTTCTGAAAGAACTGGAAGAGGCTGTCCAAACCCTGGACGATTACTCGAATAAGAGCAAAGAAGTATTGCCTGCCTTCGACATTGTTTATAACGGCGATGTCAATAAATGGATGCGCTTTGCCAATTCGCTGATGCTCCGCCTGGCCATCCGTGTCCGTTTTGCCGATGCGGGACTCGCCAAAGAATATGCGGAGAAAGCCGTGAAGCATCCCGCAGGCCTGATCGACAGTAAAGAACTGGCAGCCCAGATGGGTAAAGGAGCCGGCCTGCAGATGAAGAATCCGCTGAAAGTGATCAACGAAGAATACAATGACACCCGTATGGGGGCCACCATCTATTCTTACCTGGCAGGATACAATGACGCCCGCGCTGCCGTATACTTTGTCAAAAACAATGGTTTCAAAGCCGTACGTTGCGGGATCGCCAAGTCCGGAGACGCCTATAACGGATTCACACGCCCGAACGTGCATGAAGACGACCCTCTCTATTGGATGAAAGCATCCGAAGTATGCTTCTTGAAAGCCGAAGGGGCACTGGCCGGATTCGATATGGGCGGCAGTGCCGGCGACTTCTACAACGCAGGCATCCGCATGTCGTTCAGTGAGAATGGACTGGACAATTCGTCGGCCGAAACCTATCTGAAAGACTCCACCCGCAAACCGGCCAACTACACCGATACCTCCAACGGCGAGTTGAGCGCCAATGCTCCGAGCAGCATCACCATCCGTTGGGAAAACGGAGCTACGGAAGAAGAAAAACTGGAACGTATCATCACTCAAAAATATCTCGCCATCTTCCCCAACGGTCAAGAGGCATGGACCGAGTGGAGACGTACCGGATATCCCCGCCAAATAGTCGTTGCCGAAAATAAAACGAACTCCGCAGTATTGATCGGAAACGGATACGACCTGGGAGGCGTAAGGAGACTGCCCTATCCCCGTACCGAATATGAACAAAACGGCGAAAACCTCCACAACGCCATCAGCCAGTATTTGGGAGGAGTAGACAATGCTGCCACCAAAGTATGGTGGGACAAAAAAAGCAAATAGTAATGAACCTGAAAATTAAAGAAACATGAATATGAGAAATACCATTTTTACATTTATCGGAGTAGCATTGTTGGTAGGCTTCGTCGCATGCGATGACTGGACCTCACCGGAGAAACTCGATGTAGAAAACGAAGCAGTGGGTGACCTTTACTCCAAACGCGACTCCATCAAGTGGGCCGAAGAAGAAAAAAGGCATAAAGAGAACGAAGCTGCCTACGAAAAATACCTGGAGAACCTGAGAGCTTACAAAAGCACCAAGCACCCCATTATGTTCGGGTGGTTCAATGCCTGGCAACCGGACGGAGCGGGAAAATATCCCCGCCTGTCTCTTTTGCCGGACAGCATGGATGTTGTTTCGATATGGGGAAACTGGCACTCTCTGAGCGAAGAAAAAATCAAAGAGTTGCGGAGCGTACAGGCCAAAGGAACCAAAGTCATTATCGGCTGGATTATAGAAGATATAGGCGACCAGATAAAATGGGGACGCGACCAATGGCCCGCCGATGATACTCAAGCCATCAAAGAGTATGCGCAAGCCATCGTAGACACAATCAACAAATACGGCTACGACGGATTCGATTATGACTATGAGCCGTCATACGCATCACCGTTCAAGCCGGGCAACCATTGCGGCAATTTGACTTCTTGCTCACGCGATTATAATAAAGAGAAAGAAATCTTGTTTATGAAGACCATGCGCGAGCTGCTGGGCCCGGACAAACTGTTTCATCTGAACGGCTCTATCCACTGGCTGGACCCGCGTGCGGCACAGTATTTCGACCGTTTTGTCGTTCAATCTTACAACGGATCGGCTTCCAGTTTTGAGAGATGGACCAATGATATCCAAAACCGGTTGAATATCAAACCCGAACAGCTCGTATTTACGGAAAGCTTTCAGAACAAGCCCGGTGCACGAAGCAGATTCCCGGGTACATACGCCGGTTACGTGGCTTCCAAACAAGGCAATGTGGGAGGAATCGGAGTCTTTCATATTAATGAAGACGCATTTGAAGACGAAGCCTATGTTAACATCAGAAAGGCCATCTCTATCATGAATCCTCCCGTAAAATAATTAACCTAAAAACAGTTTGAAACATGAAATGTAACGTATCTTACAAATATCTGTTTATTGCGATCGGCATACTTTGCCCGCTCTTTTCCGCCTGTGACTATGCCGACGGAGAAGGTTCAGGCTCGGAAAACGCAGTATACATGGAAACACCCGATAATAAAGGCATCGTCAACTTCACTTTAGAGCCCGATGGCGGAATAACCTATCTGACACCCCGGCTGGCCAATATCAGCCAAAGCCCGGTGACTATACAAGTGGGTTATGACAAAGAGGCCTTGGATAAATACAACAAGGACAACGGGGCCTCGTATGAACCCCTTCCCCCCTCCGCTTTTAAACTGGCAGATGCAGAGGGAAACGAGCTATCCGCCTCCGAAGGCATACGAGTACCCGCCGGTGACTTTTCAGCAAAAATAATGGTGAAAGTAGGACAACTGAATTCCAAGGATTTCCCCGACAGTAAGAAATACGCCATTCCCCTGAGCATCACGGGTGCTTCCAACTATTCGCTGATTCCCTCACAACGCAGCGCGATCTTGCTCCTGAATCGTTCCATCCTTTCGTCGGTAGCCAAAGTCAGCGGTGGAGAAGGCATCCGGATAAAACCTGTCGGAATGCACACAAAGGCCGAATGGACCATTCAAATGAGTGCCATCTATTCCAGCCTGACCCGAAGCAACCTGACCACAGCCTATCTAAGCAACGGAACAGGAGGAGCATTCTATACCCGCATTTCATCTACTGCCGGCATACAAGTGAAAAACGGACGCGACGGGGACGACACATGGACTCAAATACCCCTGCAAGCGGGTAAATGGCTGCATATCACCTATGTGCACAAGGATAAGAAAACGACAGTCTATGTCAACGGAAAGGTCCAGAAGGTATTTGAGAACAGTGCCATCACCTTTGGCGAGAACAGCATGATCGTAGTCGGAAACTCCGGTTACCGTAACGACTATCTTCGCGAGATACGTTTATGGGACAAGGCGCTGACAGAGTCGGAAATCAACGATTACTTATACCTCCCGATGGACCCTGCAACCCCGCATCTTATTTCGTATCTGCCACTGAGCAAAGAGATGGAGACCAAAGACCTGAAAGCTCCCGCCGGTACGGAGAATGTAACCACGAAAGCCCGCATTGAATATGTGGAAAACGTTAAATTCCCGGCAGATGAATTAGTAATTGTAAATCAAGAATAAAAAGGAATTCAAAATGAAAAGAAGAATAAAATCCGCCCAAAGCATTTTATGGGTTCTATTACTCATTTTGTCAGCATCGTGCAGTAAAGACGAAATACAGATCGTAGATCAGGATACAAGTTGGCAAATGGACAATAAGTATATCGAAGAAGATATCCGTGAGCAACTCGGCATCGATCCGTTCACAGATCTGGTGTACCTGGGATATTACGGCAATCCTTATACACAGTTGGAGGCAATCAACGACCTGGTAAATACCACACTGGTGGGAAAGAACGAACTTTCGTTCAAAGTAAAAGTGACGAAGCCTTACAAAGAAGATATCAAAGTCAATCTTATGAAAGAAGACAAACTGGTAACCGATTTTCCAGAGATGGCGGAGGGAATACCTCTTTTTCCGAGCGAAAACTGCACCTTTGAAGGCGGTGTGCTGAAAGCCGGCGAACTGGAAACAACGGTGAAACTAACGATTAAGGATGTTGAGAAGTTAAACAACCTATCGGGTTATGTGATGGCCATAAAGCTGACGATGGAAGGATCGCATGAGCATTTGGCCATCGCCCGAACCCGCTCGGCATACTTTGTGAAATTAAATCTTTCTATACGCCTGGACAATATCGATTCAAGCAATAAAAAGATCGAAGGAAAAGGATTCAACAAAGAAATCAGTTTTAAATCGGACATACGCCCGGATAAATTAGGTTCGTTAAACGATGGCAACTTCACAGCCAACAACTGGTATACCTCCAACGCGAACAATTATCTGACGATAATTCTACCGGAAAAACAATCGCTCAAAGGGTTCAGGCTGGACACCAACACCTCTCCAAGCGGCTCGTATATGCTCAAATCCTGTAGAGTGATGGTTGAAACACCGGATGGGAATTGGGTGAACCATGGAGTATTCGACCGCAAGAGTATGGATGGAATTGCTTATATAAGCTTTAAAAAACCGGTGGAATGTACTAAAGTGCGTTTCGAGAATATGATGGCCTTCAATGGCAGATTTTCCGTTGATGTAAATGAAGTCACAGCTTTCCGGTAAAGCAAGATTTCATTACTTTTTATTCACGCCGTGAAGGGGCGGGACTGTTATTTCATAAGTCCCGCCCCTTCCTTAAAACCATGTGACAGCACATTAATATACAAACAGGTGAAGCAGTACCCTTCTCCATGTTATGCCTCTGAACACATTTCATATTTCTTACTATCTTTAGTGAAAATGGTCTGCCATTGATCCGGCCTGATCGTCCGGCTGAGATAGTTCTCCTTCGGGAACAGCCTCAGCTACCTCACGTTCGATAATCTCCTCGATCCGTTTTCTGTTTTTGCGCAACAGATCATAAATCTCATTTTCATCAAAGCTGTCCTCAAATATAATGGGATATTTTTCCACATCTTCGCTGTCACCAGCACAAACAAGAATACGCAGTTCGCTACAATGACCGTAAGATATTATGGCACTGTATTCTTTTAAAAGTTCAGCCAGTTTGGTGAGGAAATCAAGTTCTTTAGTTGTCAGTAGTCCGATCATAGTGTGTAATAGTATTGTTGTTATTTCAATAGCTGTAAAATAAGCGTAAAACAGTTGATTCTGCAAGCATATACGTATTCCTTATATTCTATTTTTAAGCAAAGTAATATTCATTTTATTCATCTTATTCCATTTTTTCGTATATTTGCTTCGAACGGAACATTTTAACGGAAATCGTTGTTCAAAAAGCAAAAAGAACATGGAAACAGAAGAAGAAATACAGAATGTAAATGTCCATCACGGACATAACATAAGGCGCACCCGGATCGAGAAAAACATCAAGCAGGACGCATTGGCAGCACTCGTAAACATGACACAACCGAATGTATCCAAATACGAGAAGATGCGGGTGATTGAGGATGAAATGCTAAATAGATTCGCAAGGGCACTGAATGTGCCGGTAGAATATCTGAAAACGCTGGAAGAGGATGCACCTTCTGTGGTATTTGAGAATATCACAAATAATGTGCATGACAATAAAGACAGCTCAATGGGATCTACAGGATATAACAACGATAGTATAACTAACACTTTTAATCCGATTGATAAAATCACCGAACTCTACGAGCGTCTTCTCAAAGAGAAAGATGAAAAATATGCTGCGCTTGAAAAACGGATTCAAGGTCTGGAACAGCAAAATAACAACGGAAAGTAATTCCGCAAACATATCTCTCCATATAAATGGGTATAGCCATCCGATGCTTAGGGTGTAGCCATACCGGGGTTAGGGTGTAGCTATCGGTCCCGGATGGCTACACCCTACTTATTATGTGCAAGTTCCATCGGGGCGGGCATCCCTCACCCGTTTCTCCGGACAAATCTTCGATCCGGGTATATTCCACATGACATTGTATACATGTATCTGTTTCCGCTAACACATCATTAAATACATAAAAAAAGCAATGGAATATGCTTGGCGTATCCAATCAGAAACTTCTGCCGGCATGTGGTCTGGAAAGAAAAAAAGAGTTTTAATCAGTTTATAACTATATCTGGCGGGCAGCTCTGTCCCTTCCCCATCCAAATCCAGAAAAGAGCGAATTATTCCTCTTTTTCACCAATAAGAGAAGGGTTTTGGTCGCTATTTGCAAACTCTCAATCAAATTTCACTCAATTCTATTATTCCACTAATAAAATACCAATTAATAGGTATTTTTCTGACAAGAAAAAACTTGTAAATTTGCATAAGCTGAACTAATTTTAATTATGAAAAAATTTTATTCCCTTTGTTTGTCGCTCGTACTTGTTGTCTCATCCCCAAAGAAGGACAATAGAATCGTTGAATGCCGTGTATTAACAAATGAGCATATCTAAGCCCTTCGTAACGAAAGCATTTTTGTTAAATCCCATTTATAGTATAACGGAGAATGTTTATATCCGTCATTAAGAATATATTTAATTTAAACCGATAAGAATAATGAAAAAATTAAGAATTACGTGGTTGTGCCTGATATTGGCTGGAATACTACTAGGTGTATCATCATGTTCTAACGATGCAGAGGAGTTACAAGGTAAGCTCGTTATAACATTCGCCAAACCGACAAAGGGACTCAAAGTTGCTATTTGTTCGATGGAGAATACTAAGTACCCCATTTTAGTAGAATCCCCGAATGTTAATGGAGTATTGAAAGTATCGTTGAATATAGGGAATTATTATATAAAACCCTCTGATGATTCTTCTGATATGTATTCGGACATCGGAATACAGGTTAGACCGGATAAAACAACAACAGTGACATATGGCGAATCTCGTCAGGTCATTGGAAGAGAATGATTATAATATTTAAACCCAGAATGGTTTTGACAGATTCAGTTTGAACCTGTCAAAACCATCTTTTAATAAGGAAAGAAGATACCCCAGACCTTTAATATGAAGTAGTAATATGTTTCTGCGCTTTATTAAAAACATGAAATTTCTAACCAGCAATAAAAGTATAACTTCCTCTAATCTGCAAGGACGACTACAATACCGGAACATGGTTATCTGGATATATTAGACTTACTGACATAGGGTTGTCATAGAAAGTGTTTGAGAGCAAATGTCAAAGTGCCAAAATGTCAAAATGATAATCCAATGGCTCTATATCCCGTTCTTTCGGGCACGTCTCTGATGAAGTTCGGAAAAACGGCTCACAGACGATTCCCCGATTATCATTTCAACAGGTCATTCAGCTGCTTCCTTATCAAATAGAAACAATAAAGGAGTATTATCCGCCGTAATCTCTTTGTTAGAGTAAAACACCATTCCTTTACACACTTCGGACAGGATACTTTCCTGCGAGCAACGGGAAGAAAATCCGTACTCTTATCGCCCGATTTGCATAACAATATATGTAATCTGCCAAAACATTAGGAGATATTTAAAAAAGAAGTAAGCAAATTAGGAAAATGTAACCGTCTTTCAAGGCAAATGCTTACTTGTTTTGAGGTAAATGCTTACTTGTTTTCCGGAAAAGCAAGGCTCTACCGACTCAAAAGAGCGGTTCTTCGCCAAAGAAACCAGCCATTTCTCACTTCTACCGTCCTGGTTGATCCGGAGAAAGAAAAGTACGAGTCTGTAAAAAGGAGAATTTTATTGCTTTTTATCTGTATTACAGCAGAAACGATATAATTTTGATATTCCCCTTCTACATCATCAGATTTATATCTTTTCAGTAATAGTGTATACGTCTCTTACTTAAAAATAATTTCTCTAACCAGATTCAAACGAATACCGTTTTTCTGATAAAATGATGTCATTTTGTCCTTATAGCTGACCCTAAAGTTAGGATGCCTTTTATTACATACAAATGCACGCTTATATTTATATCTCGATAAATCGTGGTTAGCCTTGAAATGATCAATGGTAGTTTGTAATTGTTCGTCCACCGCATGAAAAATCCAATCGGCTGCTTGTACTTTCAGTTCAACGAAAACAATATTGTCACCATTGGTTAACATGGCATCACAACGAAAGTCCATTGTTCCGTCACTTCGATTCATCTCTACGCAATTATCGACTGCTGTAAAGTTGATAGATTGATTCGTTTGGTTCTTTACCACAGCAACCCATTTATCCGGTTGATTCCTATCTACATAAGCAGGGGTCTTTTTTTCTTCGTCTTCATCATCGCAAATGCCAAATTCCTTATCAACGATGTTCTCTGTCTGACACTTTGCTATAAAAAAATCAATGGACATAGTCACTTAGTTTTTATAATCAAACTCTTGTTCTATTTCAAGTAACTGATCGAACAATTCATTAGTCACTCCCAATTGGATATTCAAAAAGTTCTCGTCAGAAGGCAAGCCCTCGTAAGTACTTAACCTAAATACTCCTCCGTCTTTCAGTTCGTAAATCCGGAGTCGCGCCGGATCTATCGCACTGTCCGCAGGAACTACCTCTTTTATTCTCTCTTGCAAAGTTTCATTTGCAGATATTTTTTGAGTCAGCAAAAAAGCTTTTGCGGCTAAAGTGAGATAATTGATGACATAAGGACTATGCGTAGTAAGCACAAGGCGGTTCAACTCTATCTTATTGGCATAACTTAATAAATCGAAAAGTACACTTCGCTGTGACTCCGGATAGAGATTCAGTTCCATCTCTTCAACAATGTTCACAAAGCAGGAATATTTGAACCGGGATGAGATATTGCGCAACATAGCGAACTTTACCCCATCCGTAAGTGATTTATCATTCATAACTTTATTCACTTCCTTTTCAATCTGCTTCTTCTCTTTAATGCTCAAGTCCTCTTTATTGGCATTGTCCAGCACTAGGTCGGATAGGAATCTGGTAATTAAAGAAAGAGGTAAAACAGACTGATAACCACTGGAAGCTGCCGACAAACGAATCTTGTAATCGCTGCCTTTAATCCACGATATCTTATTGAGTGCGTCATATTCAAAATCAGTGTCATTGAATGGAAGCCGATATCCGGTTTTGAATGCCTCCTTAGCCTTATCAAACTCTTCAAGCAGGGTTTCTAAAGATTCCGGCAGACTTTTCAATCCATCCGTATCATCGGCTGTACTCAAAAAATTTCGTTCAGCTGGAACATACATTACCTTCGCTACCTTATAAGACTCCGGAAGTCCTTTGGCTTCGACATGAAACTTTTCATTTTCATAGAAGAAGTTATAATGTAATCCATAAAAATGGATAACCGTTTCTCTCTTAAAGTATGATTCCAAACGGTGATAGGCACAATATATTTTCTGGAATCGTGAATATTGGGTAATGTATTTTTCACTGGTGATACGGCGTGCCAGCCCCTTCTCCAACCACGTAAACATGGAGTATAATTTGGCAATGGTACTTTTTCCCGATCCCTGTTTTCCTATCAAAACCGTATATTTGTCGAACACGACATCCGCCTCGGATATAGGTCCAAACTGATATACAGTAAGATTAACTGTTTCATTCATAAATAAACCCCTATTGATATTTACATTCAAATATACTACAAAAATACATTATTAACCCGTTTTCTCACAAAAGTTAATAAAATAAGATCGGGCAGCCGCACAATCGTCGTTTGATCGAAGACCGGCAACGAAGGTAAATATGAATCAATAGCAGATATAACATACTCCAGAAAGCTCCTACCCTATAATAAAACTTTGCGTGCAAACTATTAACTGTTTATCGCTAAACCATTAACCGTTTGCACGCAAAGAGTCATTTTTGGGTAGTGGTCTTAATGCCCCTATTCTTTTTTTGATGTTCCTTTACTTTGTCCTCAGACATCAGATGCCTGTTCTTTTCATATTCTTCATGGATCTGCACTTCCCGGCTCTCCATGTCCTTCTTCAATTGCCTGTCTCTATTCATACTTTCTACGTTTTAAAGATTGGCAATATGACAAATCCGGAAGAAGAAAGTTTGGAGGTTTAAGGAAGTTTAGGAGTAGCCGGACTGCTTTTCATCGACCTTCCTTACTGAACCAGGCCGATCCGGACTTTATAATTTCCGGAAGTAAGTTCCGCTCCCGATTCCTGAAGGATGGGACGCGCTTCGGAAGTCATTGTTTCTCCATCGGCATTGGTGGCGGTAAGCGTATAACTTAAATGGGTTCCACCGGTCGGGACATTAAAATATAAAAGGTCTGTCACATTACCTGCCAGGCTTGCCTGACGTCCTGTAGGACTACTTACGGTAATGGAGAAGTCTGTAAAGTTTGCCATAAATTCATCCGAATACTCAACGCCAACCCCGATATTAATTTGGGGCGCTTTCACCGAAATCAGAGTAACATCCTCCGATACAATAGCGAAAGGATAGTCGACGCTGTAGATGGGTGTACCCGATTCATTGTCCGGCGCCTCGGTCTGATCGGGAGTAAAGGCCTTCAGGGTATATTCACCAACCGGAAGAACGATCCTTTTGGAAAGTTCCGCTGCTCCCGGATCATAACTACGTACACACTCAGAACCTTGCCAGATCTCAAGCTTAAGTCCGGCATCGACGGCACGAGTAATGGGCAGCGTTTCGGTATCACAACTGAGGATGATATTTTCTACACGGAGATAACCGACGGAATGATCGGGAGCAGTTTGCTCGCTACAGGAAGCCGTAGCAAGCAAGAGGAGAAAGAGGTATATATAGGTTTTCATATTTATTTGTCGTAATGTAAAGTGAATGAATCGAGCCAGAACTGTGAACCTATGATATAAGCATCACCATATGGAACTTTTGCATCCCTAAACTTATCTTCCAAGTGATCACGATCTTCTTTAGTACCGGCCTTAAATATAATCTTCACATGAGAGATCGGTAAGTTTCTATGTTCATTATTATACTCAAAATTCAAGGTTTGAGTTTGATAGGATGAATATGCAGTACCGGATTTCAAATAAGCTTTGCCAATTATGGTTTCTACTTCTCCTGTAATATTTTCCAAATAGGCTTCAATCAAATACTCATCATCTTTATATGGAGCAGCTTTGTACACAAAACTCATAGACGTTGGACGAATATAAGCCGCTTTACCATTAACTACATCTCCAGCAGCCTCATAATCTCCTACGCAAACGATACCCGCACTGATATGATTAATAACACTATTTCCAAGCCAATAATCTTTATTACCGAAAGAACAAGTGTTTCCTGCTCCCCACCCTAATGTCATCATATGAGCAACATTACGCTCACCATCAACTACCGGAAGCGTACTTGATTTAGATACATAGAATGCGTTAGCTCCATCAGTATGACAGGTCAAAGGATTTCGCGTACCAATCCAATCGCCTTTAAATGTGTATAATGGATTCTCACTCTTGGGATATGTAACATCATATCCAGCATTAAAATCAGAATTGGGTATGGATAGCGCCTCATACGTTTTCACCTCCACTTTCTCTCCCGGCACTTCTCCCCTATACTTCGCTCTCACATAATAAGAGGTTCCCGGACTCAGCCCTGCCTTTCGCAAATCTCCGGGCATCGCCTCCCAACTATTACCATCGGCACTAAATTCGTAAGCAATATCGGTAAACTTATCTAAATTGCCGGTTTTCACGCTATCGGCAGTGAGTGTGTTCAAAGTAAACTCTTTCGTCCAAACATTGCCTGGATAATAACCCACTTTAAAGACAGGTTTCACAGTCCGGATGGTATACATACCGGCATCACTCCAACGGTCATTTGCTTTTACCCGAACGGCTATTATATTATCCGTATCCTGTCCTCCATCGTGAGTCAGCATGCCGGAAGTTACTCCGGCAAAGTCGATAACTCCCTCAGTACTTCCTGCAGTCAGATCGGGCAAGACAATATTCACAGCAGCCAAAGCCCGCCGATCTTCTTCGGAAAGTTCCGACAGCAGATACGTCTTATTCAGATGTTCCAAATGCTTATCCGCAAAGTTAAAGGCAAACTCCACATCCTGAACCGGACGCAAAGCTGTATACGCAATGCCGGCTCTCGACAAAGCATCTGCCGTCTCGGTATAAGTCAACACATGATTTTCATCGAAATCCTCACTAAATACCTTAGCCTTCGGCAACCAGCTGTCGGGTACGGTTTCGTTGATAGTAATAGGTTCCTGTTGAGTTTCCGTAGTGACCTCTAGACTTACATTGGAAGCCTTCATGGAGAGCTTATAATTATACTTAACACCCGCTTTCACTGTCTCGATCGGATTCAAAGCATAACTTCCCTCCTGCCCTGTCTCTACAGAAGTACCGATCAATGCCATTGTCACCCGGCCTCCGGCTTTAAAGTAGGGATGTGTGGCGTCTCCCGGTTTCCAAGTAACCGACTCCCCCCCTGCGCTAACTTCCACATAATAATCTTTCAGACGTTTATCAAAGACCTCTTGATTCACAATCTCAAAAGTAGCCAGCGCATTGGCTACCTTACAGCCGACAGTAACCGTCGTTGCTTTACCCTTCTCGATGGCAATGTCTTGAACTTCTCCATAATAATAGGGTGCATCCAATGCCAGTGACGGATTCTCTCCAAGATAAGCCTTCAGTTGATAACTGCCTACCTTGAATACCCTTTGATCTCCGAAATCTCTCAATGCACCTTTGTATTCGGGCACGATTGTCCCTTCTCTGTCACGCAGCAACTCAATCGTGAACTGTTGCCGCAATTCATCTGACAAAGCCTCCGGCAAAGTCCGGGTAACCGCCGCTTCATCCGTCAATACGATATTCAAACTGCCGTTAGGCATCGTTTCTATTTCTTCCTGACACGACAGGAAAAAGAACAAACAACACACTAAAGATAAAACAGATTTATGCATAGCTCTCTTTCTTATTCATACAATAATTCAAATTCATCAACCCACAGTTCACTGCCTACACCCACCGAACCGGTCACCTTCATCCCGGTAAAGTCACCGCCATAATGGCTCGAAGTGGCAACAATCGTTATCTTGGCAGGCTTCGCCGTTTTATTGGTATAAGTCACATCGAACCGGAACTGAGTATATTGGGTCACCGTCTCTTTTCCGATGAACTCTCCGTAACCGATCTCGTTGTCTTTATCGTCCCACAGACGGAGATAGATATGGCATTCATCATTTTTCAGATTATCCGGATTACCGACATAATCCACCGGTTTAGAAGTATATTTATACCACCCCTTCAATCCGGTGGGACGTGCCCCCGTAAACGAACGTCCAAACTTGGGGCTATCCTTGGGACTTTGGGCATTCGTTTTATAATCACCGATAAACAGATTGCCGGCAGCCACCCCTACCAGCGGCACACTACCTAAAGTGACCATATAAGCCGCCTTTCCGTTCACAACGCTCTTTTCTTCCGGGCGGGTACTCGAATCACGGCTGCCCGCCAGTGAAGAGGTCACTCCATCATTTCCGGTTGCCCAGAAAGAATTTGAGCCATCGGCATTAGGATACCAACTCTTCTTAAAGGTTCCTGTGGGATTCTGCGACCAGGTATCGAAGTTTAAGTTAGGTATTTCCTGTATCTTTTCGGTAGTAAATCCGGATTCCGTACTAGGAACTTCCTCGACCACTACCCGCCAAACGTAATCGGTACCATCTTGCAATCCGGTCAGTGTCGTACTGAAAGTTGTACCACTTTCCAGTTTCACATCTGTTTCGGGTACAACGGTCCAGGTATCTTCCGACTTCTTCCTGTATTCCACACGGGGAGTGGTTCCTTGCTTCATACCCCCGTTCAATGTGGCTCTTGTAGCCCACACATCGGCACTTCCCGTGGTACCTGTCGATGTGGTACGTACCACATCGACCGTCCATAACTCTTCTTTATCGAAACGGTTGACAACAAACTCTTGCGGTCTCCTGAAATTGGTTACAGTGGACGGATCGGGAGTGATGGTAGCCTTACTGCCTCCCAGAATCATCTTTGTTATCTTGACAGCAGACAAATCCTGTTTCTGCGAGACATACACCAATACCGTGTGATTCTTATCATCGATGATGGCAGGCAAGGCCTGGTTCTCGACTTCGACTATTCTCTCGATTGTCTGCTTAACGGTTATCATCCACTGATAATCCTGATAAGTACGCAACAGAACAGGAACGGTCTTACTGAAATCGACCCGTGTATCTGCTCCTGCCGGCAAGTCGGCTAAAGCAGAAAAGCCGGCCGAAGGAAATTTATTGGGGCTGACGCAGTATTGTTCGTCTACGCTGTAAGTGGCCTCTTCGTTCACAACGAACCTGGTAATACGTAATTCTTCTATATCGACTTCATCACCCACTTCCACTACGATGGTGCGGCTGTTCTTGTTTATCTCGGCATCACCGGTCTGCCCTTCTACTTCGAAAGCTGTAATTTCGCCTTTGATATAAGGGTAAGGAATGTCATTCTGTATGCAAGCACCCAGAGCAAAGACCGACAGAAACAGGAATAGATAAATTTGTAAACTCTTCATTTCTCAAAACACTGCTTAAATTAGAAATACATCGTCATTCCGAGATTAATCGAGAATAAGTCTATCTTAAAATTACCACTTGCACTATGACGGGACGCCTTGTTTACCTGATTGTGTATCTGATCGACCCATTTATAACTGAATCCCATCACTCCTACCGAAACTTCTACCGAAGCAAAATCGGATACGAATGCCGCCAATCCGGGAGCCGCACCGATCTCAAACGTGTGAGAACGCTGATAGTATCCCGTCAAGTCGTTACCCGTACCATTGGAATGTTTCCCCTGCCCATAAGCATAAGTCAGACGCACTTCATTGAAGAAGCCGAACACTTTACTGCTGCCCAGCCCCATATAGGTACGCAGAAATCCGGATGCGGAGTAGTTATGCTCCAGATACATATCGTCTTTGATGTGGAACGAAAGATCATCGCCCAGATTAATGTCTACGTTTCCTATATTGAAGTAGGTACGGGAGTAGGTGAACCTGCCTCCCGCTGCCATATTATCAGCAAAAAAGTATCCTCCGAAAGGGCTCAAACGGAATGTATAACCTTTGGCATCGATGTTTGCCAATACCAAAAACTGATATTGATCAGCACTCTGCTCCGAATACGAAACTGTAGAACCCATAAACCATTGCCCTTTCGGGACAAACACACTCTTCACGATTCCACGGTCAAACTTCTTCTTTGCCTGGACCAGTACCGGACAAAGAAGAAGTAGAAATATGATTATTTTTTTCATTCGCTATGGATTAGTTGGCGGTAACAGGTGTACCGTACACCAATTCAAAATCATCAATCAACATGACACTGCTTTCACTGCCGGTAAAGAAGTCACCATATTTACTTGCAGAAGCAACGACGATAATATATTTGGGTTTACGGGTCAAATCACGGTATTTCAAATCAATCGTAAACTGCTTCCAGACTACATTTCCGCTTTCATCGAAAGAACCTTTAGACTCTTCATCGGTAATGGAACCGTAAGCTATAACATCTTTATTGGCTTCAGAAAGATCAACCGTATAACGCGTAGGACTGCCTTCTTTGTTATTGTTGACTTCATAAGCTGTCTTCACTCCATTATCATCAACCAAACCTTCATTGTCAGTCAAGGCAATATAGATAGCACATTTATCACCACCCGAGTTTTTCAATTCCTCCACATTATGATCTCCACGATCTATACTGGTTCCACGAGTGTATTTGTACCATCCCTTCAGCTGCGTAGGACGTGACGTAAACTCACGGCCGAAACGTATACGTGCTCCCATCGGGCTTGTATACGTTTCCATATAACGCCCGATATAGATGTTACCGGCAGCAAATTTTCCGATACCAAACATTCCCACAAATTGCGAAGACAATTTGGCCGATTTACCACCTACGGTATGTACATCGTTACTTTCTCCGATACTTGGATTTTTACTCATGGTAGCTGCTCCCACATTACCGGTATCCCAATACGAATTCTTTGCAGAAGCCTCAGCCGCAGTTCCCGGGAACCAAGTTTTTCCATTCTGATTCCATTCATCAAAACTTCCATTTTCCAGTTGTTTCTGGAGTTCGGTGGTCGCAGTCGTTATTTTTCCGTTTACTCCATTTATTGCAAAACAGAAATCATACTCCGTACCGGGAATCAGACCGGTTATGGTTGCAACAAGCTTTCCATCGGCCTGTTCAACATTGGACACCGTATTCCAATCTTCCGTTCCGGAAATGCGATACTTACACTCTTTGGTAACGACGCCGTCAGGAAGAGGAAGAGTTACGTCTGCAAAATCAGACCAGACATTTACACTCGGATTACTTTCTTTAGGAATGGCTATATTCACATTATACTCTTTGGTAGAAGGATCTAAGGTGACTGATACCCCACCAATAGCACCATTGGCCTTCATAGTATAGTTAATACGATAGTGCTGACGTTCTTTTACATCTGTAATCGGTTCGGATTCAAAAACAAAAGAACGCCCATCCGTATTTGTCAATGCCAACGAAATATTCAACTTATCCACCGCAAAATACCCGGAGCGTGTCTCGTCCTTACCAAAAACCAGCTTACCGGAAGAATTACCCACAGAACAGTTCAGTTTCGAAAAATACTTCTTCACATCAGCACTGTAATTGACTGTCACTTTCACATTGGCCAAACGGCACTCTATGTTAACACTCTGATTTACTTTCGGAACAACCGTTACTTCACTTTGCCCCCAGTAATAAGGCTCGTCAAATCCGGCTGTCCCTACATCAACCCCTTTTGAGAAAGCATTAATGGTATAGGAACCTAATGGCAATTCAAGAGGAGTAGATGTCCAGTTATGCCAATCATCAGTCTCCTTTACAACGGTCCCGGCTCTGTCAACTACCTGCAAGGCAATCGGCAACTCTTCTGCTCTTGTTGCCGGAACTAAAATCGTACTTGTATTCTTCTCCACGGAAAACTGGAGAAATCCGGTCTTACCATTGGAAGTCTCCTCTTGTTGGCATGATGCCATCACAAGAGTAAAGACAGAGACGAACAAATATATATATCTTTTCATTGAAAATTCAAATTAGTTTTTCACCACTTTTACTGTCAATTTCTTGGCTAACTCCTTACCATTATTATCAATCAGTTTAATAGTAAAATAGTGTTGCTGAAGCCCAAACGGCGATAACATAGGCATAAAACCGGATACATCAAAGATAAACTCTTTTTTATCTTTAATCGGATCATTCGGGTCAATCAGGCCTATACCGGATCCGTCTTCTAAACTACCTCCAAGTTTATCCTCCAAATCACCAGGATTAGCTAAGTCGAACGTTTCGCCCAACCCCATTTGAGAAATTAAACCTATAAACTCGTTGGAATCTGAAGTTATCGTCACAAGTAAATTCTGAATTCCAGCCGGAGCTTTCATTGTAACCTGAACTGTTGGAGGATTATTGGTATCCACTTCTACCACTTCATCCGCCCCGATAATCTCCGGTCCGTCTACTGTCGGCTGATCGGGATCTGTTGGTTGATCCGGTTCGTCCGGTTTCGATTCTTCAATCAGTTCAGTCGGTACTTTCACTGTAATGCCAGTTTCATCCATGGTCAAGTCAATATCCAACTGTATCCCCAACTTCGGATCAGAAGGAGTTACGTCGGGATTGTTCGGATCTTCACCTTCTTCTACCGGTTTCACCGTGACATTAAAAGAATCACCGCCTTGCAGACCTTCTGCATCGGGCTTCGTCACTGTATAAACAGTCTCAATGTCTCTACCACTGTCCTTCTCCGTTACTTTCGCTACAATTTTAATCGAAGTAGAGCCGTCAGGAATGCTGAGATAAATCGAACTTAAATCTTCCTTCTTTACATAAATGACTCCGCCGATTCCGTTTGAAACGGTGAACACGTAATCATCGGCAAACATATTGAGAAACTCTTCTGATATATTCAAACTAACCTTCACAGTTGCCGATTTACAAAGAACTTCTGCCTTAGACTCCATTCCTTGCTTCACTTCGATAGAAGAACTTCCTTCAAAATAGGGAGTACGCGAAGCATCTTGCAAAACACCGCTTTTAGCCACAATCTTATAGTTTCCTACCGGAACGACCAACGGCAAAGCTTCTTTCAACTTTGCATAGCTGGCAAATGAACGGACCACGGCTTCAGTGGCATTATCAACAATCTCCACCTTATAGGTATTCACATCCAGTTCATCAGTAAGTGATGTACTTTCAGCCTTTGTAGTAGGCGTAGCCTGAGTCTTGTTCACCAGATCCAATGTCAGAAGCCCCTCGTCATTCTTCAAATTATATTTGCCTTCCAATTCATTCTTCATCTCGCAGGAACTCAAACAAAGTGCTATCAATGCCAGCACCGCATATATGTTTTTTATCGCATTCATATATACCAATCTTTTTATATTTACTTACTTGCATTACCCGGCCAATACTCTTCCGGAATCTCGATATTCACATCCTTATCTTCTGTACCGGTATCCACTGTTACGTCCAACGACGCCGTACCCGTGGAAATAGTAATAACTTCCGGATCGACTGTAATAGTAAGGTGTGTTTTGGGAGCCACTTTTTTCTCGGCAACCAAAGCTTCCATTACTACCGGATTGCCTTCTTTATCTCTGAAGCCTCCTACCGTAATCGATACCTTCTCGCCATCGGCATTTGCTTTCAGATAAGCATCCTTGCCGGAATCTTTTTTCATATTCACTTCAAAAGGAGCAGTCAGGTGTGAAGTAGAGAGCGATACGGTACAATCCGAATAATATTTCAGAAAATCTTCGGTATAGACAACCGATACTTTGACATTAGCCGGTTTGCAGTACAAAATAACATTCTTTTGTTCGCCTTCACTGACCGTGAACTCCTGACTACCTTCCACATATAGCTTGTCGAAGCCTGCGTTCACATTCTCGCCATAGAAAGCTTTTACGGTATACCCCTTACCGGCAGTCAGATCAATGGACAAGGGCATGTCTTTGTACAAACCATTGTATAAAGAGGCACCGTCGGCATCCTTGACCGTCACTTGATAATTATCGGCTTTTTTATATTCCGCTTCGTTGACGGAACGGGTTTTCGTGGAAAAAGAAGGATTGGCAGAGAGCCCGAGGCTCAATGTTCCTACACCGCATGAAACAGCATCACTGCCGGAATCACACGAGGCAACACATGAAATTAGCATCGCCATACTAACCATAAAAGAGAGTCTTTTCATAATGATAACTACTAATTATTACTCATAAGTTGTAAAAACCGAACGCAAAGTTATAGTTTTCCTTTATTATAATAAATGCACAACATGCGATTCCTTACAAAATCTGAAAAAAGAGCCACAAAAAGTTGTTTAATCATAAAAACAGACCACAAAAAGGAGGTAAAACAAGAAAGTCCTGCATTTCTTATGAAAAACAGGACTTTTTTTATACAACGTTATTCAATTATTTATCGGGCATAAGGACTACTCCAAGTTTCTTTTTGCCATCCATTTTCACAACAATCGGCCTTTCAAAGCGTACATGACGGAGATATTCGGTTTCAAATACGGCAGGTTGCGCATTCAGGAATTCCTGATTGTATACTCCATCATTCATAAACGCGTTAATCGTGAAATATCCCACACCAAAAGAAGTCAGGTTCTGGAAGAAATGTGTTCCCTGACTGGGATCTACCCGATAGTTAGTAAGTCCGGCCTCCACAATGACACGCGCGGCAGAAATATGTGGCCACTTCACCGGAATACCCAACCAAGTATCACTGCTTCCCCATCGTCCGGGGCCGACAAGCACATAGTTCTTGCCTTCATTCAGAAATTGCTGGTTGATTTTCTCTATTTCCCAAGCTATATTCTGATTGTTCGATGCACTGTAATGATCGGTTTTGACATACACAATATCGTGTATCTCGTTCATAATGCCATGCCCCAAAGAGTTGTTGGAACGAAGCAACACGTCTTCGTCAGGAATAGTCGTAAGATCCTCGTCCAACATATCTTTACTGTCCACAATAGGACGCACCTGAAGCAGATAGAATGTACCGGTCTTATCACGGTCGTGATTGAGCGTCACGGCAAATTCGATCTCTACCGGACGGCGCATCTCCTGCTGACCATAACGAAGCACCCAGCGCAGGATGCGTGCCAACGGAAATACATCGTGCTGCAGGATGTTGGCAAACGTGATCACTTTGCGCCCTCCGGGATACAAACCGTCCCGAATCACCTGATCGTAAGGATCGTAAGTAGAGGCAATATAACGCAACGAACCGTCTTTTTCGGCTTCCTTCACATGTAACTTCAAAAGATTGAAGCCATCGTCAATCGAGAAGTTATCACCGGCATTCTTCAGGTCGAGGGCATAAAAACGGGTCTGCGTCTCTTTCAAGGCAATATCCAATTCACTGGTCTGTAGCACTTTCGAAGGATGGGCAGGCGAGAAACGCAAAGTCATGCCTCCATCTACGATATACTTGCCCAAACCGAGAGCCAGATTTACCGTACCTTCTTCAGCCTTTTCGTCACCAATGGGATAATAATTGAGAGAGCGGGCTACACCGGACATGGAAGGATAATAACGGTCACCATACTGATTGCCGACTACCTGTTGCAGGATAACGGCCATCTTTTCCTGATCGATCACATTCGAAGTGGCTTGCATATATGCCTTACTGTCACGAAAATAGACTGATGCATATACTCCCTTAATAGCATCGGACAACATGCGAAGCATCTCATATTTATCGTCCAGATAAGGAATCATATAAGTGTTATAGATGCCTGCAAAAGGCTGATAATGGGAATCTTCAAGCAGAGAAGAAGAACGGATGGCAATAGGGGACTTCACTACATCGAAGAAAGTAAAAAAGTCCTCAACCAAGCGGTCGGGTAACTTTGCTTTCAGGAAATATCTCAGAATCGTATCGTCATCAGCATCGGAAAGGGCAACCTGATACAGATTATTCATATCCATAAACTCGTCGAATACATCGGTACAGAGCACTACTGTTTTCGGGATAGCTACACGGGCATTCTCAAATTCTTCAAATTCCGGATGGCGCTTCACCATATTGTCAATAAACGCCAGTCCGCGCCCTTTTCCTCCCAACGAACCGTCTCCGATACGGGCAAAGTTTGAATAACGGTCGAAACGGTCGCGCTTGAATACGGCTACCACTCCCTGGTTTTTCATCTTTCGATATTTCACGATGGCCTCAAAGATGATTTTGCGGTGTGCATCGACATCCTGCAGACTATGCCAGGTGATGGGACGAAGAAATTCGGCTACCGGAAACATGGCGCGTGAATACAACCAACGTGAGACATGGTTACGGCTGATATGATAAAGGAAAGATTCGGCAGGAACGGCAAAAAGGATATTTTGCAACTCTTTCAGATTCCGTACGCGGGCTATCTCGACTCCCGTTTCGGGATTACGGAACACAAAGTCACCAAAACCGAAATTATCGGAAACAATCCGGCGAAGATCGACATCCATCTTCTTGGAATTCTTATCGATAAACGTGGCCCCGTATTTTGCCGCATAGGCCGCATTCTCCGTCTCGGACGACTGGATGATTAAAGGAACAAACGGGTCTTTCTTTCTTACCTCGGCACACAACTTGATACCTGCCATACCGTCCTTCTCTCCCTTATCCACACGAGGAAAACGGACATCGGTAATAACTCCCAATATATTGTTAGTATACTTATTATATATATCCATCGCTTCCTCGTAAGTACGAGCCAATACAATTTTGGGACGACCACGCATACGGAGTGTACGTTGATGGGCATTCAAGGCCTCGGTAGAAAACTCCTGACTCTGCTTCAATACAAATTTATAAAGATTGGGAAGTACGGAAGAATAGAAGCGGATACTGTCTTCCACCAACAGAATCAACTGCACGCCTACCTCTTTTACGTCATGCTCCAGATTCATCTTGTCTTCGATCAGCTTAATGATAGACACCAGCAAATCGGTATTTCCCAACCAACAGAACACATAGTCGAATGCACTCAGATCTTCGTTTGCAATCCGTTTGGTAATACCATGACTGAACGGTGTCAGGATGACAATCGGTATCTGTTCATACTTCTCCTTAATATGACGCCCGATATCAAAACTATCGTTATCTCCCGTACCCGGCATGCAAATCACCAGATCGAACGATACACTTTCAAGCTGCCTCAACGCCTCTTCTTCGGTGGAAACTTGTGAAAAACGGGGGGGATAACGGAGAGAAAGTGAGGTATATTCATTGAAAATCTTTTCATCGATACGCCCGTCATCCTCCAGCATAAAAGCATCATAAGGATTAGCTATCAGTAAGACGTTAAAAATTCGCCTTGTCATCAGGTTAGCAAACTGGGTATCTTTAAAATAGAGCTGGTTTAATTTAAATTTGCTGAGCATGGGCTTCCCGTAGTTTTAAAATTCAACAGACAAAAGTCGCTGTTTTTATTGGGAAAAACAAGAAAAAACAATTCACTTTATTGCTGACTATCCATATATGCACAGATTGCTTTCTCGTTTTCAGCTTAAAATCTCTCCTACTCTCATACGTATCGACCACAAGGCCGGACATGGTTCCAACAAAGCCACAACAAAGTTAGTAAAGGAGCAAGCAGACATCTATGCATTTATCATGTATAACCTGGGGATGAAAATGAAATACTGACATAAATATCCGAATAGGTATTTTTGTCATTTTATCATTATTTAATCAAAATAATACGCCATTCCGAATGACATCAGAAAACTTTTCTTATATTTGCATATGAAACAAGTTACATTTTATCAGAATCAACCTTTTTAAAACATACTATTATGAACATCGAAAAAATCATGTCCTCTCTTGAGGCAAAACATCCCGGTGAATCTGAATATCTTCAGGCCGTAAAAGAAGTATTACTCTCTATCGAAGATATCTACAACCAACACCCAGAATTTGAAAAGGCCAAAATCATCGAAAGACTGGTAGAGCCCGACCGTATTTTCACATTCCGTGTAACATGGGTGGATGATAAAGGTGAAGTTCAGACCAACCTGGGATATCGTGTTCAGTTCAACAACGCTATCGGCCCATACAAAGGCGGTATCCGTTTCCACGCTTCTGTCAACCTCTCGATCCTGAAATTCCTGGGATTCGAACAGACTTTCAAAAATGCACTGACAACTTTACCTATGGGCGGTGGCAAAGGAGGTTCCGACTTCTCTCCACGAGGAAAAAGTGATGCGGAAATCATGCGTTTCTGTCAGGCATTCATGCTTGAATTGTGGCGTCATCTAGGACCGGATATGGATGTGCCTGCCGGTGATATCGGTGTAGGAGGACGTGAAGTCGGCTATATGTTCGGTATGTACAAGAAACTGACCCGTGAGTTTACAGGAACTTTCACGGGTAAAGGACTTGAATTTGGCGGTTCACTGATTCGCCCGGAAGCCACTGGATTCGGCGGATTGTATTTCGTCAACCAAATGTTGCAGACCAAGGGTATCGACATAAAAGGTAAAACTGTGGCTATCTCCGGATTCGGAAACGTTGCCTGGGGAGCTGCTACCAAAGCTACCGAACTGGGAGCCAAAGTAGTTACCATCTCCGGACCGGACGGATATATCTATGATCCGAATGGAATCAGTGGAGAGAAGATCGATTATATGCTTGAGTTGCGTGCTTCGGGCAACGATATTGTGGCTCCGTATGCAGATGAATTTCCGGGTTCTACATTCGTAGCCGGTAAACGCCCATGGGAAGTAAAAGCAGACATAGCGCTTCCTTGCGCCACTCAAAACGAATTGAATGGCGAAGATGCCAAGAACCTGATCGACAACAACGTTCTTTGTGTCGGAGAGATCTCCAATATGGGTTGTACACCCGAAGCTATCGATCTCTTTATCGAACACAAAACAATGTACGCTCCCGGCAAAGCTGTCAATGCAGGCGGTGTGGCAACATCCGGACTCGAAATGTCACAAAATGCAATGCACTTGAGCTGGAGTGCAGCCGAGGTAGACGAGAAACTGCATTCTATCATGCACGGCATTCATGCACAATGTGTGAAGTATGGTACAGAGCCCGACGGATATATCAATTATGTAAAAGGTGCCAATATTGCAGGTTTCATGAAAGTAGCCCATGCAATGATGGGACAAGGAATCATCTGATTATTACTTGTCCACTAACATAAAAACTTTGTTTAGTTGTATTTGTATTTATGGTTTGCGTTATCCATCTCCTGAGACAGGACATGGGTAACGCTACTTTTTTATAAAAAGGTTTCATTTTCAACTAAAATCGCCTAACTTTGCATCTCGAAACCAAATAATAATACAAAATGTTACAACCCGAATTAAAGATGCGCCGCGATAAAATTCGTGTGCTTATGGCTCAGCAAAATATTGAAGCCGCACTTATCACTTGTAATGTAAATTTGCTCTATACTTACGGCCGTATCGTCAGCGGATACCTCTACTTACCTCTCCACTCACCGGCTTTATTATTCATCAAACGCCCCAACAATATCACCGGCGAACATGTATTTCCCATCCGTAAACCGGAACAGATTCCAGACTTGATCAAAGAAAACAATCTGCCGATGCCACAAAAGTTGATGTTGGAAGGCGACGAACTTTCGTTTACAGAATACAATCGCCTTGCTGCTATTTTCCCTGAATCGGAAATTGTAAACGGTACTCCTCTGATCCGTGAAGCGCGCAGCGTTAAGACTCCTGTAGAGATAGAATTATTCCGTCGTTCGGGTGTAGCTCATGCCAAAGCCTACGACCAGATTCCTTCGGTATATCGCCCGGGGATGACTGATCTGGAATTCTCCATTGAAATAGAGAGGCTGATGCGTCTGCAAGGTAACTTAGGTATCTTCCGCGTATTCGGTCAAAGTATGGAGATTTTTATGGGTAGCGTACTGACGGGTGACAATGCAGCTTATCCTTCACCTTACGATTTCGCTTTGGGAGGCGAAGGGTTGGATCCGGCTTTGCCAGGCGGACTGAATAAGACTCCTTTAAAAGAAGGACAAAGTGTTATGGTAGATTTAGGCGGAAATTTCAATGGATATATGGGAGATATGAGTCGTGTATTCTCTGTCGGAAAGCTAAGTGACGAGGCTTATACAGCTCATCAGGTCTGTCTTGACATTCAGGAAGCCGTTTCATCGATGGCTCAACCCGGCGTTGTATGCGAAGACTTATATAATGCAGCGATCAACATAGTAACCAAAGCCGGTTTTGCCGACAAATTTATGGGTATCAGTCAACAAGCCAAATTCATTGGCCACGGTATCGGCCTGGAAATCAACGAGGCCCCTGTACTTGCTCCCCGTATGAAACAAGAATTGGAACCGGGAATGGTTTTCGCTCTCGAACCGAAAATCGTCATTCCGGGTGTAGGTCCCGTAGGTATCGAAAACTCTTGGGCAGTAACTCCCGAAGGTGTTGAGAAACTGACTATCTGCAACGAAGAGATTATTGAGTTGCAATAAGACAGCTCTCTCTCTACGGATACTGATAACCGAGGGATGGTTTACACTATTGATGAACCTGAAGTGTAAATTAAAGCCGCAACAATAAAAAGAATCGGGAGAGCACTTTTTTGAAAGTGCTCTCCCGATTCTTTTTTATACCACTACCGGCTGTTATGCTACTAAGGCGTCACAACCGGAGTTTCCAGTTTTATATCTTCCCAGCCTATCCACGTAGGAGAAGCCATACATTGAGGTTCCTGAATCTTATCGATCAATGCGGTTGCACGTTTCACGGCAGCACTGGTTCTGTCAAACAGTTCTTTCATGGAGATATTCCCTTTTGCGTCCCGAATGGTCTTAATCAGGAAGTAAGTATAATATCCCTGTTTCTTTTCATGATAAACGCTTGAAGTCTGGTCACCGCTACTGGACGAGAAGCTCAATGTGTTTCCTTGTGGTAAACCCACCTTTGGTACCACACGCACCCCTTTCTGTGCCAATAACGGAGCAGCACTCTTATAACCACCGCTAAAGCAAGCATCGAGGAATACATAAGCCCCTTTCACCGGATATGTAGCCAGTTTTTTATACAAGTCACTCAACGAGATACCCAAACGAATATTCTTACCGGTAATATCTACCGGCAACAGATAAGGTTCTTTGGTAGCCTCGTCGTTATTTCCATGTCCTGAATAGTAGAATATCAATTCCGCCTGCGGATCCGTACTTGCCATATTCACCAGCCAGTCGAGTTGCTCGTGCATCATACCGGCTGTGGCATTCGGCACTACCTTGATTTGTCCGTCGGGCACCCCGAAAGTACGCACACAATACTCACGGAACAACACAGCGTCATTGACCGCATAAGGTACGTTTATTTCCGCATTAGCCCCTGTCATGCTATAATCCTCATTACCGATAATCAATGCATACCGATGGCGATTGACAGCTCCCACAGGCACATCCTCCATCAGTTCACTCTTAAAGCCGAGTGAGAAGTCTTTCACATTCACTTTACGTGCAGCTACATTTCCACTCAGGTTCATCGAAGCGGAAGCACTCAGGTACTCTCCGACTTTCACCTTATAAGCTTCATTCAGAGAAGCCGAACGAGTAGATTCCGTGACAGCCAGCATAACTGCAATCGAATCTCCATCAAAACGTTTATTCACCAAAAAACCATAGTCGAGTATAGCTACATCTCCCGGGGCAATGCTATCGACAATAATTTCCGGCGTATCAGTCGTATATACATTCTTCGGCAAAGTAAAGTTCACTTTCACCTTGCGTGCAGTCTGCGTACCGAAATTCTGTAAGGCAACAGTCAGCTTACCGTTCTTACCCAAAGTGATGGAAGAACCCTCGGAAGCGAAGAATTGGTGATCGGCAACACGCAGACGAGGCATTGCATATTCCTGAGTGTTCACAATCAGCTCGGAAGGATCCGCATCAAATCCATTCGCCTCGAACGCATAAATATTAATCTTGGCCAGACTTGTCGGCAACTCCTTCTTGGCTATATAACGGAAAGTGTATTCCTTAGACTTCCCGGCAGCAATATTACCACCGTCCAGTTCACGAGGGCCGTCAAAATACTGATCATAGCCCTGCTGTTCAGCCAGGCGAAGCCGTACATTGTAGGCATCTCCCTTACCCTGATTCTCTATGGTGAACCGTATAGCAAAACTTTCGCCGGCATCGATCACCTTATTGTTATTAGCATCCGTAAACTGGTCTACTTTGATAACCAGCATAGCCGGTTCAATAGGCACGGGAACCGCTTGTTGCTCTTGAGCCACATTCTCCGTTTTTTTCAATGCCTCTTTATAGGCCGCAAGACGAGACGGAAAGGCGGTATAAGAAGCCCCATCCTGAACGATTTTGTTCAGCACCTCATATTCCGGTTTCATATCCATATACTGATACACTCCAGCCAGTCCCTGCATATACATTTTGGAAGAAGGATCTTTCTGCAAAATTTTCAGGAAGAGGTCTTTGGCATCCATCAGATAACCCGATGCACGTTGACGTACCAAAGCATATTCCGTATCGTTGGCAATAGTGGCACCATTGTTCACAATCTCCGTAGCACAGTTAAAGTTGGCACGTGCCACTCCCGTCATCAATTCAAAACTCTCAGGGTGCAGTGCATAGAGACGTTTATAAATATCCAATGCCTCCACATTCTTTCCCTGACGCTCCAGGATGCGTGCCTTGATAGGCAACACTTTATCATTATTCGGGTCGACAGCCAGAATACGGTCTATTGCTCCAATCAGCTTCTCCATATTATTGGTAGCAATATGCACATTCACCAGATTGTATAGGAAATCAAGCGAAACGGGATACTTGGCAATAGCCTGTTCCAGCACACGTTCCTGGTCCGCATACTTCTTCTGCTTCTGATAAATCATATTCATATAAACATAGCAGTCTTTCTGCTGGGCCTCCGTACCGGTATTGAGATATTCCTGAAAATATCTCAAAGCTTTTTCGTTCTTCTCCAGATTGAAGGCCGCTACAGCTGCGTAATACACCACCGAAGCATATCGGTTATCTTTCGGCAACAATTCACTACGGAACAGTTTCAGCTGCGGCATATCGATATAAGCAGCAGCAAAATCCAATGCTTTGGACGGTTGTTTCTGTTCCGAATAGTACACTGCCCCGTTCAGCAGATAAGGATACAACGCTCTCAGTCGATTCTTGGCGCCTCCAATATACTGACTGTTATCCGGTGCCTCTACAACCTTCATGAAATTTTCGTAACTATCCATCAAATAATCATACATGGCCGTTACGTTCGTTCCCTTATCCCGCTCACTTTCAAAAAGCACATACTGTTGGTTGGCACGTTTTGAAGCGGAGGCAACTTCTTGTGCCCCCACTTTACCTGTTACAACAACAGTAAGAATGATTGTCAGTAAAAAAAATCTCTTCATTGTTTATTGTTGAAATGCATCCATAATTACAAACTCTACGTTGATCTTGCGGAATTCTCCACCACGCTCTTTGGCTACTTCCACATGATATTCGTATTCGTTCTTTGTATTACCCAATGTTGTCACGTTCTTCTCAATATAAGTCTTTACGCCTGCTGCACGCATCAGGGCCAACTGTTCATTCTGAGTGATTCCTCCGGCCTTGGTGACTGTGATATTATCGAGGTTGCCATCCTTATAATAAGGTTCGTCCACAAATTCTCCATAACGTCCGTCATAAGCCAGACGTCCGCGAATCGGGGCTGCGTCTGCCGATCCCGTAATAATCACCTTCACCTGCTTACCTTCAGAAAGATATTTGGCAAAGTCACCTTCAAACGCATTCTTGATAATCTTCATCAATGACATGGCTGCATTCGAACGTTCGATATTATAACCTCCCGACGGGAAGTCTTCCTTAGCCGAAAACTCTTTATTGATCACTTCATATTGGTAACCCACCTTGTAGTTCAGAATCTTTTTACCATTCGCATCCACTCCCGGGATTACCTCTGTCTTCACATTGATCTGCGTATTATCAGTGATCAGTTTATCTTGTTTTTTCTCCTCGATGACCTGTTCTTTGATCTCGGCCAATTGTGCTTCCTCACGGGTAGCCTGCTGCATAATTTCCAGAGGAACAAAGTTTTCATCTGCTTCCAGAGCAGTCAGTTTTGTACGTCCGATATTATCATAAATATAAACCTTGTTCGTCGTTTCGTTGGTAACTTCAACATAGGCCAACTCAAATTCATCTTTATCATTCAGCACATATACGGCATTCGAGAATTTCATCTTACCATCTTTAAAGTCGCCCGCTTCATTGGAGGGAACTTCCAGTCCGATAGACGGCAGTCCCTTAAAACCGATATTCAACATATTATTCGAAGCATCATAACCATCTATAAAAGGATTATCCATAGAAATACGGTCACCCGCCAATGCCGTAGCAACTTCCTGAGCAAACAGCTGTTGCTGTTTGATACGGGTTTCATCGTTTACACGAATCGCATAATCTTCCATCGATTCTCCCTGCATCATCTTCACCCATTCGTTCATCTTGGCATCCACTTCCCTACCCATAATCTTACCATAGAACGGGTTCAGTCCGTTTGCATCCCAGAAGACCATTTGTTTCGTACGATTGGTCAGCAGAAATACCTCGCTGTTCTGGTTGTTCTTAAAGAAACGCCCACCGGTAACACCGCCTGTAGGATCAACGATATCTTGTTCCACAACACCATTCTTCAGGTTGATGATCTCTATATTCTTTCCATCTTTCACCACACTGATATATTTTCCTTCCGGATGGAATGACGGAGAACTGAGTGTTCCTCCCAGCTTATCAAATATATCTACCTTATCCCAGTTTTTCGTATCGATAATGGTCAAGTGATTGTCATCTGTAGTTACAGCCAGCAATGCAGCATCCGGAGAGAAAGTCACCTCTTTAACGACTGCCGGCATAGGAATCGCTTTTCTCAACTCCTTTGTCTGGAAATTCCAGATATTAATATTCTGTCCTGCCGCGGCGGCGATAAAATAATTGTTCGAGCTCATGGCCAGGGCAGTGGCCGGAGCCTCCCCCTGAATATAAGCTAACGGCATATATTCTTTCGTATCATAAATCACAATTTCTCCCAACGAGTTACCCACAATAAAACTACGGGCGTCAGCAGAATAGCACATCGACACCGGCATCGGTTTAGCCTTCAATTTCTTACGTTTCTCCTTCAGTTCGAAAAGCTTCTTATTCCTGTCGCGAAAAGAGTAAATACTTATCGGATTCTTCGCCCTCAACAGAGCGATGGAGCTTCCCGTCGGGTTAAACACAATACGCTCAATTTTTCGCACATCATTAATAGCGATATCGCGCATGGTATACAGGGCTCCGTCAGACAAATAAGCAGTACAAAAAGTCGTGTTATCAAATGCATTAATCTTTTTCTGAGAGTCGAATCCCCTTTTTTCTACAACCTGTGCCATTGTTTGTCCGCAGAACATCGCGGCTACAAAACAAAAAGCAATACCTCTGTAAGTGTAAAATCCACATTTCATCCTATTCATACCTTAAAATGATTTAGTTTATGTTTAATAGTGTTTTGCAAAATAAGCACTTATTCCGCAATCTATCACTAACAGAAACTCCTTTTTTTTTATTTTCTCGAAAGTTTGGTTGTTTATACACAGAAATGAAAAAAGAATAGACAGAAAGAGTAGATAAAAAAAGCAGTTTTGTAACGGAAAACCGTTACAAAACTGCTCTATGGCATATATAATCCTTTCCGGCATGAATCCCCGGAGATCACTAAAAACAAAAACTTATTGCATCTAAACCTCTTTGTTTTGTACGGGTTTCAATCCCATTTTTTCGGCTTTTTGAAGCATAAATGCATAGGCGGCTTCGTATTCATTGGGAATCACTCCGTCCAAAATAGCGTCTTTTATAGCACTTTTTAACGAGCCCACTTGCCTGCAAGGTCCCAGATTGAACACCTCCATAATCTCTTCCCCACTCACAGGTGGCTGGAAGTTACGGACACGGTCTTTTTCCTCCAGATCTTTCAATTTCTGCCTCACCAATTGAAAATTATTCAGGAAGCGCTGTTTACGTTCCATATTTTTCGAAGTTATATCCGCTTCACAAAGCGTCATCAGATCGTCTATATCATCTCCGGCTTCAAAAAGCAGACGCCGTACAGCCGAATCCGTCACCACATCATCCGCTATCACAATGGGACGCATGTGCAGGCTCACCATCTTCTGTACATACTTCATCTTCTCGTTCATCGGCAGCTTCATCTTCCGGAAGATATTCGGAATCATCTTTTCACCGATGAAATTATGATTATGGAAGGTCCATCCCGCTTTCGGCTCCCAACGTTTAGTCACCGGTTTAGCAATGTCATGCAACAGAGCACTCCAACGGAGCCAAAGGTTATCCGTCACTCTGCTGATATTGTCGAGTACTTCCAGCGTATGATAGAAATTATCCTTATGGGCACGCCCGTTCCGGGTCTCTACTCCCTGTAAAGCCACTAATTCAGGAAAAATCAATTCCAACAGCCCGCTCCTGTCCAGATCGATAAAACCCTTCGAAGGTATAGGTGAAAGCATGATCTTATTCAATTCGTCGGCAATGCGTTCACGTGAAATGATCTCAATCCGTTCTCTGTTACGGCAAAGAGATTCAAATGTATCATCATCGATGTAAAAATTCAGCTGGGTAGCAAAACGGATACAGCGCATCATGCGCAAGGGGTCGTCACTGAACGTTATGTCCGGATCGAGAGGAGTACGAATGATCTTCTCCTTCAAATCATTCATGCCGCCGAACGGATCGACCAGTTCTCCAAACCGCCCTTTGTTCAGGCAGACAGCCAGTGCATTGATCGTAAAGTCCCGGCGATTCTGATCGTCTTCCAACGTCCCGTCCTCCACAATCGGTTTACGGGAATCCCGTTGATACGACTCCTTCCGGGCACCTACAAACTCCACCTCCGTACCGTGACACTTCACCTGGGCCGTACCGAAATTCTTAAAAACAGAGACATGCGCACCGCGTCCCAAACGTTTTCCCAACGCTTCGGCCATCGCAATGCCACTCCCCACCACTACTACATCTATATCTTTAGAAGGACGTTGCAGAAAAATGTCACGGACATAACCGCCTACCACATAACACTCCAATCCCAACGCATCAGCCGTCTCTGAGATCTGACCGAAAATGGGCTCACTGAAATGCTGCTTCAATTCCTCCTGAGTCAACTCTATCATCTTTTATTTATCTTTTTTACAGTTATTGAAAAAGGCCTGCCTAAGCCCTCTGACGCTTTTGGCATACCCTCTTTATAGCTAATCAGTCTGCAAAGGTACAACTTTTCGCTCTTCACTTTCCACTCTTCACTCTAAATTTGTATTTTTGCCCTCTATAACAAAGAACAACAAAATGAAGAAACTGATTGTCCTGACATGTACATTGTCACTACTGACAGCTTGTGGTGACAGCATCGAAAAGAAAGCGGGTGAAAAGCTTGCCGCTGCCCGTGCAGCCTTTGAGCATAACGACTACAACGAAGCCAAGTTGCAGATCGACAGTATTAAAATTCTCTATCCTAAAGCTTTCGACACCCGTAAAGAGGGCATCAAGTTGATGCAACAAGTCGAACTGAAAGAGCAACAGGAAAGCCTGGTTTATCTCGACAGCATGCTTCAGGTCAAACAGGAAGAATTCGAAGCGATCAAGAACAAATATACTTTCGAGAAAAACGAAGAATACCAAAAAATCGGTAACTACTTCTGGCCTACCCAGACCGTAGAGAAGAACCTGCACCGCTCTTTCCTCCGTTTTCAGGTGAACGAACAGGGAGTAATGACACTGACGTCTATCTACTGCGGACCAAGCAACATCCACCACGTAGCCGTCAAAGTGATAGCACCGGACGGAAGTTTTGCCGAAACCCCAGCCTCCAACGACAGCTACGAGACTACCGATCTGGGAGAAAAAATCGAAAAAGCCGACTACAAAATGGGAGAAGACGGCAACGTCCTCAGTTTCCTCTACATGAACCGCGATAAGAAAAATATCCGTGTCGAGTATCTCGGCGAACGGAAATTCTCCACTACCATGACTCCTTCCGACCGTGAAGCACTCGTCGGTACTTACGAGTTGGCCAAATTACTTTCATCCATACGTCAGATTCAGCAAGAGAAAGAAGAAGCCAACCTGAAAATCGAATTTGTGAAAAGAAAAATGGAACAGAAAGCCCAAGAAGAGGCTGCGGAAAAACAAAGATAATAAAGCACCCCAACTGTCTGTTTCACCACGGATTAACGGATCACACAAAATACAGCTCACAAGCTATCGTATTTATTTGTCCCATCCGTCAATCTGTGGTGAACTCTTTCCGTCCTATCTATTTTTATCCCCTCCGAAAAGGCCGTCCCGATTATTCCCCACTATCCTGTCGCTATCAATGATCGACCGCCTCTCCATGCTCTCACTCTTCATCTCATGAATTTCCCCAATAATACGGAGTTCAAATTAAAATAAAGATAGCAATTTTTAGGTATTTTCAGAAACAAGTTCATTATGTGTAGCGATTACACAGACTATTCATAGTATCTATCTTTGTCCCCCGAAACATTTGAGTACATATGATAGAACGCTAATATGAAAGCAGTAATCATTTCTTTTTTTATCACCCTTTCCACCCTTACTAGTCATGCTCAGCAAAGAGATATTGTATTGACAGGAACAGTTACGGATCATCAAAACGGACCGCTTCCCGGTGCCACTATCCGCATTAAGGGTACCCAATTCGGCACAGTAACAGATACCGACGGGCATTATCTGTTACGTGGCAAATGGAAAGAAAACGATCTAATTCTTTTCTCTTTCATAGGAATGAAAGAGATACGTGTGAAATACACCGGTCAGAAGGTACAAGATGCAGCCATGCAAGAAGATCCCAAAGCACTGGATGAAGTGGTCATCGTTGCCCGGCAGAATATCAACGAATTGGATATTCGTGCCAAATCCGGCGTTGTACAACGAGTCGACGTAGAACGTCTCAACAGTAAGCCCATGATCGATATGTCCCTCGCCCTACAAGGAGCCGTACCCGGCCTGATTATTACCAATACCGGCGACCTGGGCTCCAAACCGGAAATTCGTATTCGAGGCAATTCATCTTTCCGTAAAGGAGATATGGCTAACGAACCCCTCTACGTCATGGACGGCAAAGTAATATCATCTGATGCCTTCATGACTCTTAATCCCGCCGATATTCAGGAAATAAAGGTTCTGAAAGATGCTGTGGCTTGTGCCTTATACGGAATAAAAGCAGCCAATGGTGTAATAGAAATCACCTCCCAGCGTGGCAATCCCGACGGAAGACTAACCACCAGTTACAGTTTCAATATAGGTATCACCACCCGTGGACGCAGAGGAGTCAAGATGATGGATAGCGAAGAAAAGTTAGAATTAGAAAGACGTTTACAGAATATATCGACTCCGGGATATCGATACAGTGAAGATTACTATCGGAAATATTATGCTACCGCCCCCAACCTCGACGAGCTGATCGCAGAAGGACAACAAGTACTCGACTCATTAAAGAATATCCATACCGACTGGTTTGATGAACTGATACATCGTAGCATCTACCAGCGTCATAACCTTAGCATAAAAGGAGGAACAGATAAGACATCTTATTATATATCCACCAATTATGCCAAGCAGGGAGGACGAGTACCGGGTAATGACACTCAACGTTTCACCGCCCGTATGAGCCTCGATCAGAAACTGGGAAACTGGGGATATTTTTCCTTAAGCACCGATGCAGGTTATTCGGCAACCGATACTCCCAACGGCAGTACCCATTCCCCTACAGATCTGATTTATCAACTTAACCCTTATGAAACCAAAACCGGTAAATTAATCTCCTACTCCGAAAAATCATCCGAATACACATTAAATGATTTGATGAGCCAATACCATAGTAAATCTACCGATAAACGTGGCGGAGTAAGCGGAAGTTTCAACTTAAGACCATTCAAAGGTTTGGAGATAGATGCAGTGACCGGTATCGATTTCCTTCTGAACGAAGCCCTTACGCTTGTTCCTTCCACGTCTATAGCAGAGCGGGAAATGGGAATCGCGATAGCCGAACGTGGAAAATTAACAAAAGAAAAAAATACAACGACCAATATTTCCTCCAATATACGTATCACTTACAACAAGACATTCGCCGGAAGACACGACCTGACAATCGGTGGGAACATGGACTACTACCTGACCCAGACAGATAACATATCTGCCACCGGATACGGAGTGGGGACACAAATGTCACTAAACGCAATCAACCACTCCATCACCGGAGCCCGGAAGCCGACAGCCAGTTCGCTTCTGGACAAAACGGCTCAGTTAGGATTCGGGGTAGTCATGGGCTACAGTTTCGATTCCACCTATGACCTTTTTGCTACTTACAAAGCCGACGCTTCTTCCGTTCTCCCTCCAGACAAGCGCTGGAATGCAGCATGGGCCGTAGGCTTGGGGTGGACCCTCAGCCGATACCCTTTCCTGAAAAATAATAAGGTCATCACTCTCCTGAACCTGAAAGGTTCCCATGGACGTATGGCAAACCTATCCGGAGTATCTGCCTCCGCCACAATCGGCACCTTCAGCTACTCCACCAATTATTACGGAAATGCCCGTCTGCTACAGTTACTCGGATTTTATAATACCGATCTGAAACCGGAACAGACTTCCACAACAGACTTCAGTCTATCCATCGAATTCTTCAAACGGCTGACATTAGGTCTCAATCTCTACCGCCGCGAAACGAGTGATGCACTGCTGGACGTCCCCATCCCCCTTTCCAACGGTTTCAATACCATGAAACGTAACATCGGTGTATTACGCAATGAAGGCTATGAACTGAACGCCGCAATAAAAGTGCTCGATACACCGGACTGGCGTGTATCTTTACGCGGTTCACTGGCCTACAACCGTAATAAGGTAATCAGCCTGTACTATACCGACCGTTTATACACCAGCGAAACCGCCCTGACTCCCGACTATGAAGTCGGAAAAGCTTATAACATGCTTTATGGGCTGAAGTCATTAGGCATAAACCCTATCACCGGTCTTCCGGTATTTCAAGGAGCCGATGGAAGTGAAATTCCCCCGACACAAAATCCGGCCAGAGAAAACTTCATCGTTTTAGGACATAGCACTCCTCCCTATAGCGGTACATTCAACCTGAATTTCTCCTATCGGAATTTCGATTTGGATATGGACTTTTACTATGTGTTCGGCGGCATTAAACCCTACAATTATTCTTATGTCCGTTCAGCCGACAGTGCCAATAAGAATGCCATTCAAAAGCAATTAGAAAACATGTGGTTCCACCGAGGAGATGAAGGAAAAATATACCATTCTCCATTTTACATATCTCCTGCCAATGCTTCACTCCAACAACCCAATACAGAAACCGTCGGGAAAAGCGATTATCTGAAATTGGCCATGTTGTCGCTACGCTACCGGGTTCCACACACCTTTCTGGAGAAAAATTGTCATTTCATAAAATATGCCAATATCGCCTTTCAGGCATCCAACCTTTTTATGATTACTCCTTATAAAGAGTCCGATCCCGAAACAGGTTCATTGGCCGGAGCTATGCAGCCCGTATTAACCATCAATCTTAGTTTGACCTTCTAAATACAAGTAATATATGAACCTGAACCCAATAATAAATAATTTCCAACGCCCAATACGCAAAGTACAAATCTGTTGCATATTGATATTCAGTTGTGCAGCCTGTTCGCTCAATATCCCCTACGAGAATCAGTATTCAGATCCGGATGCCATTACCACAGTAACTGCCGCACGCGAACTATTGGCATCAGCCTATGATGCAATTCCCAAACCGGAATTCAGTTTATCCGTATTGAGCGACGACTTCCAGCCTACTTTTTTAATAAACTTGAATGCCGACCTGAATAACCTGTATAAATGGCATCCTAAACCGATGGAGGACTTATCGAACTCTCTGTGGGAAAAATATTACTCAGCCATAGCCATAGCCAATACGGTACTGGAGCGCATCCATTATGTATCCCCTATTTCAGACAGTGACAAGCAAGAGTTGCAATGTATCGTTAGCGAAGCGAAAACCCTAAAAGCGTATTGTTACTTCAATCTGCTCAGACTTTTTGCCCCCACCTATCCGGAAGGTCCCGAAAAAGACGGAATCATCTTAAAAGAGCGGTTCGAACTTGCTTTTCTAAAACGCTCGAGCATCAGTGAATGTGTGAATGCTATCCGCCAATTGCTGACCGAAGCAGTTACCGTAGACAACCGTCCTTCACAGGTCTACTGGTTTTCCCGGCAAAGTGCTTATTATCTATTGGCAGCCTTAGAACTCTATGCCGAAAATTACGATAAAGCCGAAGAATATGCCTTAAAAATCCTGTCTTCAACCAATGCATACGATGTCCTGGCCCCCGTACATTATAAAAAACTATGGGAACAAGAACCATGCGAGGAATGTATTTTTTCTCTGCATACCACCAATTCATATTATACCGATATGAATTACGAAAGGAAGAAAGGAGACTACTTCACGATCAACTCCACACTCACCCAATTATATACTGCCAATGACATCCGTTACGAAGCAACGGTCTATCCCCAAGAAATGCCTGGTGAAAGCATCGGCGAGACCTTACCGGTACTATATCTGGGAAAATACAACAAACAGAACTGGAATTATAAGCCTATACAATATATCAACAAACTTCGTGTATCCGGCATCTGTTTTATTCTTGCCGAAGCCTATTGTCAAGACCAGAAAGGTCACGATGCATTGGCCCTGGAAGTAATAAACAACTACCTGGCCCAACGTGAAGCTCCCTTGCTTGACACATCACTTTCCGGCGCTCCCCTATTGAAAGCTATCCTTCAGGAAAAGTGGAAAGAATTTGCCGGTGAAGGTGAACGTTACTTTGATTTAAAGCGCTATCGGAAAAGCCTGCTTTCCGATTGGAATCTCTCTGCCACAATGAAAAATAAACCAATCAAACCAGATGATTACCGCTGGCTTTTCCCCATTCCGAAAGGCGAATATCTATATAATGAAAATATATCGCAAAATGCAGGATGGACCAAAATCGAAAAATAAACAAAATACTAAACTAAATGAAAACTAGAATGAAAAAACTGTTTATCTACACAGTAGGCATCTGCCTACTGCCTGCTTTCACGTCATGCAAAGACGATAGAGAAGAAAATAAATATACAGGAATCAACAAAATCTACCTGTCTGCCGACCCCCCGGTTATTACCGAGTCCGAAAACATTCCATTAACAGTAAATGTAGATTTAACATTGACCTGTGAACAGGACCTCGTACTCAACTTTGAATTGCCCGATGATAAAAACGGAGTTCTAAAATTAGAGAACAATCCCGTCACGATTAAAGCCGGAAAACGTTCTGCAACATTCGAAGTAGTTTCCAACCAAAAGAATTTATTAACCGAGGATACATACTTTCAGGTCGGAATTTCTCAATTCCCCACCGATAATTTAATGTTAAACGAAACATTGCAGGTACGTGTCAAGCCTAACCCTAAAATTCCGGAATTGTCCCCTCAGCAAAAAGCGTTAATCAAAGGTTATAAGACCAAATACGGCATTGACCTGAATAAATGGCTCGGAGTCCTCTCTTGCCATACCACTGTGCAAAGCCCTGCAGATGGGTATCTCCAACCCTTTGCAGCAGCATTTACGAAAGAATATGATGGCAAGACCGTCATCACTCTCAGTGAGCAGGCCACAGAAGACATGCCGGTATTAAAAATGACAGACAATCCATTCGGACTGACCGAATATTTATACTTTGTACTCCGTTCCGAGACCGTAGCAGATCCGGAATTCTGGACTCAACAGCCGGAACCGCAAAAACTGATGAAACTACTCAACTGGAATAAAGAAAGTAAAGAGACATTTGCCGTATCATTGGATGCAATCAGACTCAAAGACATCACTTCCACTTCAACCCGGCTGGAATATCTGGGTCCGGGAAAAAACTATTATGGAGCTCCTATTACCATCGTTCCATTTACCTACCAATTCAGTGCTTTAGACCGTCAAAACAAGCTCCTGGAAAGTGGAAACGCAGAAATTAAAGAGATCAATGACCAGGGAGCTTCCGCAGATCCGGCTTACTACCTCAACTGCTACGATCTTGTCAATTCCGACTACTATGATACCCCCGAAAACTTTATCAAATCCACCGGAAACATAGACTTTGCCACAGATAAAATGACTTATCAATTTCTCCTGAGCCATGCTAACGCCGGAGGATATACACGCATAACCGTAGTTTATGAAAAGAAATAATAAAAACAGATATTTATACATAGCAGCTATATTCATAGCTGCTATGCTCCCATATACAGCCTGCCCGCAATCCACTCCAATCCTTCTTCCACCCGGAACGGTAGAGGGACGCCTTCCCAACGGACTGCACTATCTTATCCTGCACAATGCTTCTCCGGCATCCAGAGTAGAGTTCAGGCTGATCATGCGGGTAGGTTCCGTACAAGAAACAGAGCAAGAGAAAGGTTGTGCCCACTTCCTCGAACACATCACTTTCGGCGGTACCCGTCATTTTCCTAAACGCTCTTTAGTAGAGTACCTCGAGTCCTTAGGAATGAAGTACGGACAAGATATCAACGCTTTCACCGGTTTCGACCGTACAATCTATATGTTCGCAGTTCCCACCGATTTTGCCAAAGACGAAGCTCTCGATCGTTCATTACTAATCCTGCACGATTGGTTGGACGGTGTCACTATAGATCCGGAAAAAGTAGAGAATGAAAAAGGAATCATTCTTGAAGAACTACGCGGATTCGACCCGGAAGACGATTTCTATCCGCTCAAAATCGGACAAGGCATATTCAGTCACCGTATGCCTTTGGGCACAACAGACGATATCCGCAAGGTCACCCCGCAGGTGCTCAAAAATTATTATCATAAATGGTATGTGCCCTCTTTGGCAACATTGGTCATTGTAGGCGACATATCTCCCCTGGAGATCGAATCTAAAATCAAAGAACGTTTCAAATCCTTGCCCGGACGTCCGGTCAATGACTTCCGGAACTACCCGTTAGAGTACACCCGGGGAATTCATTTGGCCTCCATACGAGACTCTCTGCAACCCCGTACAAAGGTCGAACTAATGATTCCACACCCTTGCACAGTAGAGCGTACCATGGAAGACGCCATAGCAAAGGAGAAAGGGCGCCTGCTCGTCAGTGCCATTTCTTCACGATTCCGTGCACGAAAACTAAAGACCGATGTTACAGACCAATGGTATTTAAGTGACAAGAACCATTTTGTTCTGACAGTGGAAGGAGAAAACAGAAAAGAAATACTTACATCTATTTCTACAACCGTATCTCTGTTGAATGATCTGATACGCAACGGATGGCAAGAGGACGAATTACAAGATATTAAAAACAATTTTTGCCGCCGGATGAAATTGTCCACCGATGCCCCGTCACGTCCTTCCTCCATGTGGTGTGACGATTTTGCCGATTACGTTATATCGGGAGACCGCTATCTGACCGATCCATCCCAACAGCAGCAACTCAAAGAAGCCATGTCCCGTGTCTCCGGCCAATCTTTGCAAACATTGCTCAAGGAGTGGATGTCTTACCGTGAAGAAACTCTATTAGTAGCCTGTTCAACCCATCCGGGACTGGGAGCCCCGTTATCGGAAACCGAAATAGCGTCGGCATGGGCCCAAGGCGAGCAAGTCGAATGCACTCCCTTTCTTTATTTCCGTCCTGAAAAACAAGAAGAGATCGACATTGAGACTCCTCCATGTCTGGCAGCCCGTTTTCCTTTCGATCCTGCATCCGTATTACGACAAACAGAATATCCGCAAAACAGGATTCGTGAAGTAGAACTGAAGAACGGCATACGGTTAGTCCTCAAACCTACCCTCGAAGCAGATTCCACCCTGCTGATCACTTCTTTTGCCCCTTTCGGCACTTCTTCCCTATCCGATGAAGAATATCCTTTATTAGAGGGATTTGCCGGATACATAGATATGGGAGATATCGCAAAAGTAGATGGACAAGTTTTGTCCGATTACCTCTTCCGGAAAGAAATCTCACTTTCCATGGCAGTCGAAAATCACTGGCATGGCTTCATAGGCATGTCTCCCACTGCAAATGCTCCCGAGCTATTCAATCTGATTTATGAAAAGATATTCGATCCCGAATTAAAATATGACGAATTTGAGGAAATACGCCAGGACCTTTTAGAAAATCAAGACAAAGAAACGATATTGGAGAAAATGCTTCAACGAAGTCCTGACCGGTTATTATCTGCCCGCATAAACGAGTTGACCGGAACCGGTTTCGCCCGCTCTTCCCAAAAGCTTTCGTCCGAACAAATCAAAAATCTGAATCTGGATTCCATCGCAGCTTTTTATAAAAAGCTCTATACGAATCCCCAAGGAACCACCTATGTCATTTGCGGCAATTTCAATGCGGACACTCTCATGCAGCAGTTTGTCTCCGTTTTCGGACGTATTCCTGTTTCGTCACATTTGTCCCGATTTTCTTATCCGCATTTCAATTTTCCAGTCAGAAAGCATATAGAAGGCTTTCCCAATGATAATGACACTCAGACACTGTTCGACTATCTTCTCCCCGGCCACTATCAACCGGGATTAAAAAACACACTCACTTTAAAATTGATGCGTGACCTTATTCGCAACCGTTTGATCTCCGTCCTCAGAGAACAAAAATCCCTTGTCTACTCTCCTTACATTTCATTAATGTATGAAGGCATCCCACAAGGAATTTTCTACTTTGACATCAATGCATCCGCCGATAACGATAACATGCCTCAAATAGAACAGTTGCTGAAAGAGATTCTCCACCAATTAAAACAGCAAGAAGTGGATAATGAAGAACTGAATACCCTTAAACGTTCATTTCTGATAGCCAAACGCGAAGCGTTAAACGAAGAATCACCTTCTGCCTGGCGAACCGCCCTGGTCGGTTTACTAAAAAACGGTGAAACCATCAGCGACTTCGATCACTACGAACAATGTCTCGACAGCATCACTCCCGCCATGCTCCGCGAAGCATTCCGTCGCTATCTGGATACCGAGAATTATATCCTTTTATATTTAAGCAAAAACAAACTGAAAAATGATACTTCAAACCATTAAACAGATTTCATGCCTGCTCTGCCTGTGCTGTTTCCTTCAGCAGTCAGCCTTCTCTCAGGATGATAAGGACAAACCGGCCTATACCCTGTTCGACAACACAGGAAAACAAATCAGCTACGGAGAATTAATCAAACGACTCTCCGGCTATGATGTTATCTTCCTCGGGGAACTGCATAACTGCCCCATCACCCATTGGCTGGAATTCGAAATAACCCGTTCCATCTATAACATTCATAAAGATCAACTGATGCTGGGAGCCGAAATGTTCGAAAGTGACAATCAACTGATTTTTGACGAATACATGCAGCAAAAGATCTCTTACGACCGCTTTGAGGCCGAAGCCCGTCTATGGGATAATTACCGGACTGACTATTATCCGGTTGTTTTCTTTGCCAAAGAACATCACATTCCGTTCATTGCAACCAATATCCCGAGACGCTACGCCAACATTGTAAAAAATAAAGGGTTCGAAGCACTCGACTCGTTATCCGAGGAAGCCAAACGATATATAGCTCCTTTACCGATCGATTTCGAATATGATGAAGCCCAAAGCGCAGCAGCTTTCAGTATGATGAATATGATGGGAGGACGCCGGGCCGGCGACAATCGGAAGTTGGCACAGGCACAAGCCATAAAAGATGCTACAATGGGATGGTTCATAGCCCGTAATATCAAAAATAAATTCCTGCATATCAACGGCAGTTATCATTCCAACCGACAGGGAGGCATCATCCCTTATCTGCTCCGTTACCGCCCCAATACGAGTATAGTGACGGTAACCTCGGTACGTCAAGAGTCCATCCGGAAACTGGATGACGACCATAAAGGCTTGGCAGACTTTTACATCTGCGTACCCGAAGACATGGTAAACAGTTACTAACTACCGAAGCCTTCGTCCCCCCCTGGATAAAATATCTGCCTCTTCTTCGGCATCAATATCGTTTTTTAAATCACTATATCGATACCGGAGAAGAGGATCATCGCTTTGGTATTTCATTTTTTGTATAACCTAAGTTCAAACAAAATTCTTATAAAGCGTTCATTTCAAGCAAAATTCAACATCAAGGTGCGATTTTGGTCTGGAAATAAAGCTACGGAAAGTTCTTGCTATTCAGTCACTATTGATATTCGTACAGCGTTCATTCCACGCATACCGCGCTCTATTTCAAATGTCACTCTATCACCTTCCGCAATTGTCGTAGGGGCAGAAGAGATATGGAAGAAATACTTTTCGCCATTATCCGCATCCTTCACAAAGCCATAGCCTTTCGCGGCATTAAAATACTCGATACGTCCCATAAGGGGAGCCACTTCCACATCCTCTTGTTTGGGTACAGAAACCTCGATATGAGAGGCATCCACTTCTTCCTCAAGCCTTTCCTGCGGCACTGAATGCAAAACACCGAACTGGTCGACATATGCAATCATATCCTCAAAAGAACTCGGACCGTTACTTTGGCGTTCCTCTTTACGTTGTTGCTTCTCCTTACGTTTCTGCTCCTTTAGCTTCTCCCGGTCACGTTTACTTGTTGTTATTTTTTTTACCATTCAATAATTTTATGTCTGAATCAATACCGCCTGTTCTTTTACATGTTGATTGCCGGATAGGCAGTTTTATGTCACACACACCAATAAACAAACGATTTCATCATTATATCCAGATCATACGCTACGCCGAATGCCAGCAGCACATAGGCGCGATGCTTTTATCCTGAACAAAGCAGCAAATAATGATGTCGATTGGGGAATGCCATAAGCCGCAGAATGAAGCGGAAAACAATCACGCACAAAGAAGATTTCAGTATAAACCCAATGTTAGTAACGGCAAATATACACATATTATTCGGTTATTCCTAATTCTCCGGTCCCAATCGTGATGGAACCGGAATTGCCAGATAGCGCAATCACTTAACGGCACTATCCAGATCGACCTTCTCTATCAGTTCCTGATCCTGCCAATAAGGTATTACCTTTAAATGTTACAACCTTCCTACTATTATGGCAGGGTGAGTACAGAACTTCTCAGCAAAGTAACGGATATTTCCCATGATAATTACTTATCGCAACTATATACTTTATTATACCAACGATTGTGTATAATGATTAGTTGTACCAATAATAAAGAGTTCATCCAAAGGTTTACTTTTACTCGCCGTACTTATTCTCTTGATTTAGCAGAAGAAACACAAAACACGCCACAATATCTGCCAAACTGACAGACATTGTGGCATTAAAGATTATTCATATTAATTGGCACTGTTTTTGAAAGTTTTATCAGTGTCATCGGCATTCCGTTTTGCTTAAAATTCATTTTTGGGATATAACGGCAGTTTACACCTATCTTTCTGAAATCAAGATGGCGGAGTTCCTTCCGTTGAAAAGGAAAATTCACATGTTTAACTAAGGAAAAATGTTATTATGGGTATCAAAACAGGTCCAAAAAGAATTGCTATTTCCACAGGAAAACCTGACCGTCGTCAAAGAGACAACAAGCAGACCCCAGGAAATACACCATCTTTGAAACCCCATATTCATAAAAAGGGGGATTAAACTCCAAATAAAAACGGATGCCTTTGTCTGACATCCGTGGAGTAAAGTGTAAATGTTTTCATCCTTATCGTGTATTAGCACGATTTTGAGGTCTATCAAAGCCACTGTCATTTTGGCACTATGACGGTGGTTTTTTTTCATAATGGTACAAATGTAACGTATCAAGATGAAATAGGTTGTGTTACTCTGAAAAAAATAAGATTTATTGTTATTAAATTATGCCATTCTACAACATCTGATTTCAACCAATTTTCGAGAAAACTTAATCGTTTTCTTCATTTGTTGTTTCTTCTTGTTTCTCTTCTGATTAGTTGTCTGCCAATTTAGCAATTTCTATCTGCAACGCATTTTCTAACATTTCATTCAGGGTTTCTGTAAATGTTTCCATTTCAATACAATTTTGATTTGATAGAATATGTATTTACTCTCATAAAACAAATAAAAACTGATATTTCAGTACATCTAATCACATGATAATCTGGAGTTATAAAGTTTTCTTGTGAAAATTCTTAAGATTCTTCTCTAAAACTGAAATTATCCTCCCATTGCATGTATAATTTCTCTATTAATCAATAATTGTACACATGGAAACATTCCATTCATTACTTGATATTATAGAAACTCTTGATGCCGAAGAGCTATGTTTGAGGATTCCAATCTTCCGTTGAAGAAATGGTTCTATGCTATTAGTGTGTTTTTGACCTACAAAAGATGAATTAGTAGTGCTCAATTAACATGTAACTCAAAAGACATCATGGTTTATGTTACATCGCATCCTTCATAACATAAAGGACGATGATGCGACTTTTGAAGAACATACGCAAGTTGGTGAAAACTATGCCGGTGGCAGAACCAGCGAGAAAGACCAAAGGCGCAAGAATCATAAAAGCGGTAAAAAGAGTATGGGACATTCTTTGGCACAGAAAACCATTGTTATGGGTTTATTGTCCAAAGGAAAAGTTTATGCATAAGTTATTGAAGATGCAAATGCTAAAGACTTAAGGGGTATTATAGACCGATTGGTCAAAAAAGGTTCTACTGTTATTTCTGATAGCTGGAGCGGTTACCACAGTGTAAAGGATAGTTATACACATGAGGTTGTACAACATAGCTTAGGTATCTATGTAAACAAGAAAGGTTTCCATACTAACTCAATCGGAGGATTCCGGGGCCATCTTAAAAGGATGATTACAGGGGTTTATTATGTAATGAGCCCCAAACATCTACCGAAGTATTGTAAAGAATCAGCATTTAGATACAGTACCTACAAAATTTCCGACGGAGAACGCTTAAGCTATTCTTACAGCAACCAACGGAACGCTTGTACTATGGAGAGTTGCTGATGAAACCAGAATAGACGTGGGAATAAAATGGAAAACAATTATATAAGTAGTCTGTGATATTGTCTTTGAGATGTTTGTCTGTTTCCTCCTTTTTCATTTACTTTTTACACTAATTAAAAAAGGAAGTATAAGAACAGATATAATTTCCAAAAGACATATTGCATAACTTGCAGACAATTATTTGATTTGGTAAAATCTGAAAAATTTTAAAATGAAATTCAAAATAATGAGTCTAAGCATAGTTTGTATCCTTAACTGAGGATGCAGACTGCTTTTTCTTATTTGAACTTCGGGCTTGCCAGAGCCCTACCAATCAAAGAGAAAGAGCATATTTGTACCCTTTTCTTGTATCTACTCATTTGATGCTCCCCTAAAGGCAAAATTTCAAAAACTCTTCTCAAAAAGTCCATAATACATATATCAAATATTAATTATTAAAGAAAGGAGAAACCTATGGGTAAAATCTCAACACGAGCGTTTTGTAATACACTCAAAGCCGGTGCATTTCGTTCGGAACTAACCCGATGTCCGACAAGAAGTGAAATTGAGAATGCGGGACTAAAGGTTGTTAGTACATATGCCACAAGGCAGTTAGTGATGGAAGAAAGTTTCATTAGTCCCAATTATGTAATAATAGCGAGAAATGCTGGTTACATAGAAAAAGTAGAAATCTAAAATAGAAGGAGAAAATGCCAAAGGTACAACTCGTTTTCTTCATATAATCTCATCCCAGTAGTTGCGGGATAATTCATCAAAATATGAAAACAAAAAACTTTTATGTGATGGTGATTTGCACCAATTTATCGTTAATTGGATGCGACAAGGAAGAAATAGATGAACCAGTAACACCTCCCATTGAAAAACCAGATGAAACTATTGCTTCACCATCTGCCAATGACATTATTAAAATTAAAACAGGAGATATAAATATAATAATAGGAACAATTAATTGGCAAAATATTACTTATGGTAATGGAAGATATGTAGCTGTGGGACGTAGTGGATATATTGCATACTTCATAGATGAAATGAACTGGACATCTAAGCAAGTAAGTAGTAACTGTGCGTGAAATGATATTACTTATGTCAATGGGAAATATGTAGCAGTTAGTGGCGATAATTCTATTGGGTATTCGTCCGATGGTGTAAACTGGACAGCCAAACAAGTAATAGGTATGTATTTATATGGAATGACATATGGCAACGAAAAATATATAGCAGTAGGTGGCAGTAGTAGTATTAGTTATATTTGTTATTCCACAGACGGTGTAAACTGGACGACAAAACAAGTTTCTTGTCGTTATTTATATGGTGCTACATATGGCAATGGTAAATATATAGTAGTGGGTGATGGAAGATATATTGCTTATTCTACTGATGGAATTAATCGGACATCTAAGACCGTGGGATCAAGTTCGTGGCAGAGTACTGTTTATGGTAATGACAAATATGTAATGGTTGGTAATAATGGCTATATTGTATATTCTACAGATGGCATAAATTGGGCAACAAAAATATTTTCAAGTAATAGTGAATTGTGGGAAAGCGTCGCTTATAGTAATGGGAAATATATTGCTGTAGGGTATAATGGTTATATTGCTAGTTCTGCTAATGCTGTAAACTGAACAATAAATAAAAAAGAAAGTGTACGCTTAAACGGAGTCTGCATTTATCAATAGAATCTTTGCGATATGCCATAGTTCTCGAATAACATATCAAAGTATTAGTAGGGTATGCTGGAAAACTGGCATGCCCTTCGTATTGTCTTGAAAGAAAACTGTAACAGTTAATTAAGCAATTTACGGAAGAGAATTATGAAAATATAAACTCAATATTCTATTTTTAATAAAATTATTCATATATTTGCTACCATCAAATAATGAAGATGAATAATAAGATTAAAATAGCAATTGGTATTATCATGGTTTTTACATTATGCATGATAACTTACTGCTATAGAGATAAACTCAATATTATCACATATATTTCAATAGTTGGTAGTTATGCTTCTCTATTTGGTATATGGATTTCTTATTTGCAGATAAGATCTGTCAAAGAAATAGCCGAGATTACGCAACAATCTATTGAACAAAACATCTCAGAGGTGAATCAGTATTTATCCTATTCTGATATTTCTAAAACCATTAAAATAATTTGCGAAATAGAAAATTATATTCTTATTTCCAAGTTAGAACCTGCGTTGATAAGAATGAGAGACTTAAAATTGGCATTAATACAAATAAGTCAAAATGGAAGATTAATCAAAGAAATAGAGAAACAAAAAATATTAAAAAACCATATCACTAATTTAGGTATTGATATTGCGAATATTAATGAATATATAATGAATCAACATCAACTTGATTTTAAAGTGATTCATCAGAATTTAGAAAATGCGACAACGTATTTAGCCGAATTAGAAAGTAAACTAAAATATCAAAAATTATGATCCCACAAAATTATCAAGCCCTGATAGATAAATTGATACTGGGCACAAATATGAAGAAAATATCATGGAAGAAGACAAGTAGACAGACTGAATTCCAAACATCAGTTGGTTCTGGTACAATTACAACAGATAATTGGAAGGATGATACAACTGATATGACATATGTGGATTTTGTTATTTGGAATGATGAAGGAGAAGCCATTGATAGTATATCCGCATTTAAAGGAGATGAAGATTATGATTCGATAATGCAACTCCATGAATGTGCAAGAAGAGCATATTTGAAAATCGATGAAACTATCAATGATATAATGAATCATCTTGATTTTTAACATACAATATTAAAACGGGATATTGATTGAAGTGATAAAAGGATGTGTCAAGTTCTAAATGAAATAACTCTGGAATATTGAACTATCCTTTATTTTTTTTATGAAGTTCAACCAGTCATTATACACAATCGTTGGTACAATAAAGTATATAGTTGCGTTAATTTATACCTGAGCATATCAGTAGATATTGATTCCTCAAGAGGCTCAAAGATATTATATAAAAACAGCCGGAATCACCTGTTACGGTAATCCCGGCTGCCGCCTAAAACACGAATAACCGCCGTTACCCGTTTTCCGTAGCAGACCACAACAGCCTGCTGTTTCTTTCTATCTCCTGCAATTTCATCGCCAAATCATCATCATCCTCTATCGAAAACGATTCACCATAGCGCATCACTTTCGTATCCTCCCTACCCGAACAGAGATATGTATACCACTCCTTTCTCAACAACATACGGCTGTAATTCAACGCTCCGTCACCATTGTAACCGAACAAGGAATATAGATTCAGCATCAGCCTGCATCCCGATTCCCGCAAGTGCAGATAGTCTTCCGTTCCCCAATAAAGCGAACGTTCCGGTTGCATCAGGACAGGAATATAACCCGACTGGCAGATGGCATGAATCATCTCACTGAGTCCTTCCGGCTGTTGTAAAGGAGACACATCTACCAGCAACTCCTTCCACCCTCCTATCGTCAACAAATCTCCCTTCTCCAACAAAGCCGGAAATCCTTCATCCAAACGATATCTTGCCGACAAACGCAGAGAGATATTACCGGAGTATTGCTGCTGTAAATATTGAAAGGCATCTTTCAGAAAAGAAAAAACATTCCCTTCATTTTCCACCTTTACCGGAGGTACACAGTAGATCTGCCTGACACCTTGCTGTTCAAGATAAACCAACAATTCCAACGCCTTATCCCCAGGCAAAGCCCATGCATCCGTATTAGGAAGTAAATAAGGCTGAAAATCGGTATGTACCAAAGAAGAGAGAATCATAAATTTAAATCTTTCAACCGGGGATGCCTGCTGTCCTTCTCCGAGAGAATCACACGATCTGCCGGAATACGCCAGTCAATACCCAAATCCGGATCATCCCAGGTAATGGCACCCTCACTATGCGGAGCATAAAAATTATCACACTTATACTGAAAAACGACTTCCTCGCTCAATACACTGAATCCATGTGCCAACCCACGGGGAATGAAAAATTGACGATGATTATCCTCCGTCAACTCTACTGCCACATGTTGTCCAAATGTAGGAGATCCTTTACGGATATCAACAGCTACATCCAATACCGCTCCTTTCACTACACGCACCAATTTACTCTGAGCAAAAGGGGCCTGTTGAAAATGTAAACCACGAAGTACACCATAACTCGATTTACTTTCATTATCTTGGACAAATGTAGTCTTGCATACTTTTTCCTCAAACTCCCTCTGATTAAAAGATTCAAAGAAATACCCCCGGTCATCTTTAAAAATACGGGGTTCGAGGATAACAACCCCATCGATAGCAGTCTTTATTACATTCATTTCAAACCAAGTTCCTGTATCACTTTCAACAAATACTGTCCGTACTGGTTCTTCAGCATGGGCTTTGCCAATTCACGCATCTTATCGGCACTGATCCAACCTTGTCTCAAAGCAATTCCTTCCAAACAAGCTACTTTCAATCCCTGACGTTTTTCTATCACTTCAATAAAAGTAGATGCTTCACTTAAAGAATCATGCGTACCGGTATCCAACCAGGCAAAACCACGACCTAGCAACTGGACTTTCAGTTCCTGATCTTTGAGAAATTCCTGATTCACTGTCGTTATCTCCAATTCTCCGCGTGCAGAGGGCTCTATTTTTTTTGCTATTTCCACCACCTTATTCGGATAGAAATAAAGCCCTACCACTGCATAATTAGACTTCGGTTCCTCAGGCTTCTCTTCCAGACTCAAGACATTTCCTTCTTTGTCAAATTCAGCCACTCCATAACGTTCCGGATCACTTACCCAATAACCGAACACCGTTGCCTTTTGCTCCACCTCTGCCATACGTACAGCTTCATTCAGCATACGGGTAAAACTCTGCCCATAGAAGATATTATCTCCAAGCACCAAACAGACCGAATCACTCCCAATGAATTCCTCACCAATAATGAATGCCTGAGCCAAACCATCCGGAGAAGGTTGTTCCGCATACTCTAAACGTATTCCGTAATCAGAACCATCTCCCAGTAAACGTCGGAAAGCAGGAAGATCATCCGGAGTAGATATAATCAAGATTTCACGGATACCGGCAAGCATCAACACCGAAATCGGATAATAAATCATCGGTTTATCAAAAATGGGAAGAAGCTGCTTACTAACTCCTTTGGTGATGGGGTACAGACGAGTACCGGAACCACCGGCTAAAACAATGCCTTTCATAAGTGCACTACTATTATTTTATAAAGAATTCGGTTATTTTATATAAATATCTGATTGACAACATAAAAACATTACTTTTCACACCATTTTCTCTAAAAGAGCGTAAATGTTCTTTCATTATTCGTATATGACTACCAATGCCATTTGTACTAACTCCACCTAAACGCATTGTTACCATATCCAAAGGAATATATTTAATAGAAATTTTATTAACATATATATATCTTAACAATAAGTCGAAGTCAGCACAGATTTTATAATCTATTTTATATAGTCCATATTTAAAGAAACAATATTTTCGGCAATAGAAACTTGGATGAGCTGGCATAAATCCATATTTCATTAAAACAGGTTTAAATATTCTAGATGAATAATAGCGTACAAACTTATTTAAGTTATCTGCTTTGACAAAATGTACATCACCGTACACCGCATCCAAAGATTTATTCTCAAATTCAGCAACCACACGACTTAAAACAGTTTGTGACGTATAAAAATCATCAGAATTAAGAACTCCAATTATATCCCCTGTTGCCAACTGAATACCTTTATTCATTGCATCATATAACCCCCTATCTGTTTCACTTATCCACTTTAAATTTCCATTAAACCGACATTCGAACATCTTTATTATCTCAATCGTATTATCTTGAGATCCACCATCTACAATTATATATTCTACATTGGAATAAGACTGAGATAAGACAGAAAGTACGGTATCAGTCAGAGTATTTCCACTATTATATGTCGCTGTTATAATCGAAACTCTAATTTTCTCTTGAGTAAGTGCCATATTAAATATATGCGATATTTCATTTTAAAGTACAACGATGTATTATTTTTCAATCCACCAGTAGAGGTATTCCCCAAATGTCGCCTGTAACATATTAACTTTTCTGGAATAATCTTATAAGAAAAGCTTGAAGCAGCTATTAAAAAAATCCAATTATCATGTGTACACAATTTATGATTAGGAGGAAAAGGGATAGCAATATCTAATATTTTTCTTTTAAAAGCATAACAACATCCTAAAAAACTAAATTTATATACATTAGCCCAAAATGAAACATAAGAATTTCGCTGTTTTATATAAGATTCAAACATAAAATTTCCTGAATTATCTATGATACAAGCATCTGAAACAATAAAATCATATTTCTTTAAATAATTTAAGCTTATATCAACTTTATCTTTTTTCCAAATATCATCCTGATCTGCTATAAATATTATTTCTCCAGTCGCTTTCTTCAAAGCATTCTCAAAGTTCGATGTATATCCCTTATCATTTTCATTTAAATAAATTTTTATCCTTGGATCTCGAAAAGAACGTATCAAACTCAGTGTACAGTCAGAGGAATGATCATCTGAAATTATTATCTCATCAAAATCAGTCAGTTGAGATAATATAGTTTTAAGTTGCTCTACAATAAACTTTTCACCATTGTAAGTAGCAATACAAACAGAAATTAAAGGGCGAATCATAAAAATATAAGCTCTTTGTGATATACATTTACAGACATCAGCAAAGAATAATATAGGAAGATTACTAATAAAGATTGTTTGTGAGTTCTAAAAAGAAAACACGCTATCGGAAATAAGAAAATCTCAATAATGCCAAACAGTTCTGAAATTCGGTACCCCAATAAAGGAGTTATTGAAGATAATGCGGGAAATAAGAACAAAGATAAGCCAAAAATCTTCAAATAAATAGTAAAATATTTATCTTTTCTTTCAAAAAAAGTATATTTTGTCAAAAAGAAATAATATATCCCTAACTTAAACAAGTAATAAGGATTAAATAAATTAACTTGAGAAAACCCATCTTCTCCCATCTCTTCCAACGCCTTATACATTTGCATCTTTTCTCTGATAACATCAATAGGAATCATAGAAATAACATTGATATTAAATACATGTAGAAACAAACCTAACATAGGAAACAATCCCCACAAAACAATCCTTTTTTGTGTTAGACCAGTATTTGTCACAGGTAATAATAGTAGTGCAAATAAACTTGAAAAATGAAATAAAGCTGCCACAAAAACGAAAAGCAAAAATTGTTTATAACACTTGTTTGCCAATACAGGAAAAGATAATAGTAATAATCCAGATGCTACGCCTGCCCTGATCTGGGTTATCTCGTGTAATAATAAAAAATTAGAAAAATAAATCAACAAAGCGACGAGCTGAAAACTACTATATTTTCTAATAGCCCAAAATTTAAGCCCAATTCCTAATGTCGCATATAGTAAAAATAAAAAAGCAGGAGGCAAACTAAAGTTTCTTATCACCAAACTAAAAAAAAGAAAAGTAGGTTCACTTATAGTAGTATTATCATATATTGCATTAAAATAATTCTGATAATCATGGTCTACATTTTCTGCACGAAATCCTACAACAAGCACCAGAATACAGCAAAAAAATAAATAGGAAACAGTGGAATATTTATAATTTAAAGAAGAAGTGTATATTTTAACACAAACAAAAAATGAAATTACATTAATCAATATAAATATAAACATAAACCAAGCTCTACACGAAAACCTTTATAGCAGCAACGAATTTTTCAAATGATCTTTCCCAAGTATAGGAACGTGCCCTGTTCCATCCAGCTTCTGCTATCTTCAATCTCAGTAAATCATCCTCTACTAATTTTATTATATTATTTGCCAATCCTTCTGCGTCACCAACTTCTGATAATAAAGCCGTCACATTATTCTCTGCCAAAATTGTGTACCCTGGATTATTGGTACAAGCGATAGCACAACCGCACAACATTCCTTCGCCAAGAGTTAACCCCCAACCTTCAGAATAGCTTGTACCAATAAAAATAGCAGACTGGTTATATAATTTTCTATGTAAGTCCTTTTGAGGCATTCTATAATAAGTAACCCAAGGAGGCAAATGCACAGGTTTCTCTGGCACTCCGAATAATTTTACTGAGAAATCAGGAAAACGCTTAAGTACAATTTCTAAAGCTTTCAATCCAATTGAACAACCTTTAAACGGATTATCATGCCAAAGCATAATAGCCGTATATTTATTTCTATCAGCAATTGGATTTGATAAATAAAATTCATCCTGATTAAAAGCATTTTCAACCAAAACGCTCTTCTCCCCCATATTACAAGCAATATCTTGTAGCCATGGAGCTATTACAATCTTGTTTAAGTTCATTTTCCATGTAGTGATCACCTTATCTTTACCAGCATGCCAATCCTCAAAATGCTGAATAAAATAATATTTACCACTAGGTTCTATACAACAATAATCATTTAACCAAAAAGCTGTAGCCCATGACGTTGCAATAATTATATCACTTTTAGGTATATTCCTTTCAGACAAACTATATACCAATTTATGGGAAATTTCAGGGTTGGTTTTAAACCATACAGTAGGTTTGTAATCTACAAAATACTTATATTTAATGAAACGAAAGAATCGAAATACCCTATAAAAGAAAGAAAGAAGAAAAGATAAATCTTTTCTCGAAACAATTCCATAGACAAAAGTCACCTGAACATTTCTTTGGGCTAGCCTATTTCCATACTCATATACGATTTTAAAACCACCGATAGGTACTTCACCTGTACGAGGTAAAAGAAATGTTACTTTTTTCATATAAGGATATACCATAAAAACATAACAGATTTCATTTTATTAAGAAAGATTAGAGATTGTACTATGAATTGAGGTATCATTGAGATCAAATACATATACAATATAGGAACATCCGTCACAAAAGGGATATATATACTATATTTTTTTATATCTTTATATTTAACATAGCCAAAGCCTCTCAAATACAATAAACGTTTCAGTCTAAAAACGCCTGTATATATATCATGTTTTTTAGTGCACTGGAGTTTACTATCAATTGATAGTGTCGCTGGCAAAGATAATATGGTCAGCATCCAAGTTTTCGCAAATATTTCAAACATATCTTTATACCATGACACTTTTGTTTTATCTAAATTAGTATGGTACAAAACCTGTTCTCTTAAAAAATAACATTTTAGAGAATCTAAAGAAGATAAATAATTAAACACCATACCAACATGTATAAAATTACTCCACAAATATGGTACATAATTTTCCTCCAAAACAGCTTTTTTATTTACAACAATAGAACCTATCAAATCCATTCCACCTCCTAAATCAGACAATATCTCATCGGCACTATAATAATAACGTGAATGAATTCCACTAAATTCGCACTCTCGATTTAGAACTAACAAATTCAAATCACAAGGCAACAATAAATCCATTATTGAATCAAGTCTATTCTTAAAACGATACGAATCACCTAAAACACAAATATATTCGGAGGTTTGAGACGCTATTTGATAAGCTTTCAAAATATTCATATCCCCTCCAATATTTTTTTCATTTCTTATATAAATAATATCACTATATTCATTAGCAATTAATACTGTATCATCTGTTGAATTATTATCTATTACATAAACCTTTATATCTAAACCTTTTATCTGCGGAAGCAATATATTAAGCCCTTCTCTTAATATTTCATATCTGTTATAGGTAGGAATACATATAGATAACAATGTATATTTATCTTTTTTTATGCCATTCATTTTTTTTACATTTAAAAATCCAATATCCCCAAAAAGTTAATATCAATGTAATACAACAGTATCCTCCAGTAATACCTAATATTCCATAATATATCCCCATAAAAATTGTAGATAAGCAACATAAAATCCCCCCCACTATTGAATTTATTAAAAAGGGTTCTCTTTTATGACACCTCAAATATATAGCCCATGAATTAACAAATTGATTAGCAAATAAGGATATCATCATTAGAGTCATAGGCCAGCACTTCAAAAAACGATCTCCTAAATTTATATCTCCTACAACAATATGATAGTGCTCTACAAAATATATAAATATAAACATAATAATTAATGCAGATCCATTTATAAAAACAGACTGCTTCAATGTTCTATTAAAAACAATATCTAACCGTTGATATTCCTTCTGCGCTATTAGTCCAGAGTAAAGTGGAATCTTCGTAGTCATCCAACTTAAAGACAGAGATTGTATACCATTTAATGCTGCTAAAGTCATTCCCATTTGCCCTGCTACAACAGCTCCTTCAGTTGCGAACAATACCGGATTAAAAAGCTGAAAAATGAAATAGCCACTAATCCAACTTAAAGCAATTTTCCATTGGTAAGGAAATATTTCTTTCCGATAATTCACCTTTTCTTTAATAGTTATCTGCCATATATTTTGTATAATATTTCCAAAATCAGTTTTTACAATAAAAATTACTATTAAAGTAATACCAACCAACCAATTTACTCCCAAGACATATAGTTTTGCTCCAATAATCAGTCCTCCCCAAACAACAAGAAGCCCAATCATTTGCTGCCATAAACGCATTTTAGCAACCTCTTGCACTTTGCCCAACCCCTCTAAAAAAGCCGAAACAGGGGCAAGCAATAAATTCAAAGCTGTTCCAAAAGCTAAAAGTAACCAAGGTAAGTGCCAATCAATATCATTATGATTACCATATCTATTAAAGAAAGAATAACCAACTATAATCAAGGTAATTAATAATATTCCAGCAAAACCCAAATACCACTTCACACAGAAGTGTAAGAGCGAAGCCAAACGAGATTTATACTTTTCTTCACCAGATAACTCTACAGGAGTTTTCCAACTAAGATAAGAAACTTCATGAGCAACATATTGAGTTATAATACTATTAAGTCCTAATTCAAAAAAGACCTGAATCGCAACAATACTGCCAAAAGTATAATAGAATCCCTGCTCTATACCTGTTAAATATTTGGCTACAAAAAAAACTGAAATAACTCCACCAAACGCCTGCAATATACGTGCTACAGAAGTATAAAAAATAGCTCTGTCAATTCCTAAATACCTTTGTATAGTTCTTATAAATGAAGAATCCAACCTATTAATTATATTAAATACAACAATCTTCCTTCAAGCAATATATACAATCAAACCTCTGATAGCATATTCTCCTTATATTCTTCTTCTGGCAATAAAGGTAAAGGCTTGGAAATAGGCTTATCATATTCCAATTTCGGAGAAACACTAGTCAAGCCTTCTACCACACATTCAATAATACAGTTGTGGGCTGCCTGCATCTCTTCCCGCAAATCAGGATCATCCAACCGATCAACAGTCAATCTAAAATAAGGTAAGCCATAAGCCGTAGAAAGAGATTTAATATCCGGCACTCTGTAGCCTCCATTCAAAGTAGTTCCACACATTCGATCATCAAAATACAAATGTTGAAATTGAGTAATCATACCTAAAGAAGCATTATTCAATATTATTACCTTAATAGGAAGATTATATTGAGAAATAAGCATCAAAGACTGGATAGCCATATGAAAACCTCCATCACCATTTATGGAAAAAACTTTTTTATTTGGATTGGCAAACGAACACCCGATGGCTACCGGTAATGAAAAGCCCATTGGGGCAAGTCCTCCACTTGTTACAAATTTTTGCCCGGATTTTAACCGTAAGGTTTGAGCCGCCCACATTTGATTCTGACCTATATCCGCACATATAACATCGTCGGTTTGAGTCAAAGAATCAAAATACTGCATGAAGCGATATGGAGATTTGTTTTCAACAAAACGCTCTATTTCTGCATCCTGACCATATCGTTGCTTGAGCCCATGCAGGAAAAAATTCCACTCTGAAATGTCCCCTAAAGAAATCGGCATTTCTTTTTCCTTCTGTAGAAAGCAATCAATGGTACAATTCACTTTTTTACGATTCAATAAACGATGATATTCCAGTTCGTTGTCATCAATATCAACATGAATGATGTGCCCATTTGATAAAAATTGATCCAACCGGGCACCGGTCTGTCGAGTATCCAATCTGGTTCCTAATGCAATCAACAAATCGGCATTGGCAACTCCCATGTTAGCACAACGGTTACCATAACTGCCTATCATCCCAATGTAATTATCGTATGTTTCATCAATAGCCCCTCTACCCATTAAAGAAGTAATAACCGGGAAATGGTGCCGTCTTATGAAATCATTCAGCAAAACCATATCCGAATTGCAACATCCTGCCCCTAAAAGCAACATGGGACGATGGGACGACTCCATTAATAACCTGATTTCCTCCCAGGCTATCAAAGGATTATTTAAAATACTCTCACCGGAATATCCGATCAATGTTTCCGGATTAATTTCCTCCCGTTGGATATCCATTGGCAGATCCAGCAGTACAGGCCCTTTTCTACCCGACAAAGCAATATATAAGGCTTTATCCAGTTCATATTTAATATCTTCAGCCTTATCTATCAATTTGGCATATTTAGTGACGGACTTAACCATACTTACAATATCCGTCTCCTGAAAACCTTGCTGACGGACAGGCTTATCATATTTGTATTCATATGTATTCACCTGACCCGTTATATAAAGAACCGGAATAGAGTCAAAATATGCGTCAGCAATACCCGTCATCATATTAGTAGCTCCAGGACCACTGGTCGAAATAGCAACTCCAAAAAGTCCGGATTCTTTCGCAAAGCCTTCTGCAGCGATAGCAGCGGTCTGTTCGTGGTAAGTTTGAATAAATTGCATATTCGGATTCTGAGAAACAGAATCGACCAGATGGGTGATCATTCCACCTATATATCCGAATATGACATGTACTCCCCGGGACTCGATATACGATATTATATAGTCAGATACTTTCATGTTGTTTTTTATAATAAGTGATAGTATACTCCAAACCGGCATTTAACGGTGTATTCTCAAAGTGCCCAAACGACTTTACAAATTTCGATACATCACCTTGCACCAACATTGGTTGACCGGCACGATAGGGCAACGCACCAAAACGCAACTCAAAAGCCGGATTTAATCTATCTCTCAAATGTTCAAGAAGTACTCTTAATTCGATCGCAGTAGAAGATGATAAATTATAGACACCGCAGGGAGCTTTCCCTGAACATACTTTCATTACGGCATTGGCAAAGTCCTTCACATATAAATAAGCGTAGCGTTGTAGCCCTAAAGTCAGATCCATACCAGCCATATTGTCAAGCATATTAGTCAAAAGACCGGGGATCAGCCATTGGTTTGACTCCCGCTCTCCGTATACGGAAAAAACTCTTAACCAGTACCAATCAATCCCACGTAAATCACAGAAAGAACCAACCATCCGGGAAACCATGGACTTCACGTATCCATAGCTATTGACAGGAAACAAGCCGGCATTTTCAGAGACTATCCCATCAAAATCCCCATATTCGGCCTGACTACCCAAAGCTATAAATTTAGAAACGTTACTTTTCTCTGCTATATAAAGCAAAGAATTCATAAAGTCAATATTAGACAGTTGGACCGGCCAATCGTATCTATTGCCAGACAGGACCCCCGTCCAGGCTGAATGAATAATAATATCAGGGCTAAAAGAGCAAGCTTGGGATATCCAGATAGGGTTATCCGAGTTTATGACTTGTACATGATCAATGAAAGAGGTACAATTGTTCAACGAAGACATTGACCGTTTAGTTATCATCAGGTTAACATCGTTTGCCAGCAAGGCTTCTGCAATATGCGATCCTAAAAAACCAGTCGCCCCCGTCAATAATATCTTCATTTCAATAAATAATCTTTTATCTGGTCAACACAAACATCATATACCTCTTCTTCCCGGTATCTCTTATACCAGTCCACCGTCAATCCGACCGTCTGCCCGATATTCATCCTAGGCTCCCAGCCCAGACAGAACCGAGCCTTGGAGATATCCAACATCAAAAGCCGGGCTTCATGCAATGTATCCGGAGTAGAAAGGTCACGCAGTTCACCCCGCCCATACTCGGACACAACCCGGGTGGCCACATCCCAAACTGTCGAGATGGACTCGGAACGGGGACCGAAGTTCCAGCCCTCACAATAGTCCGTAGGGGCGTCCCACATCTTTTGTGCGAGCAGCATATAACCGCTCAACGGTTCAAGCACATGCTGCCAGGGACGGACAGCCTTCGGGCTGCGGATATCGATTGTCCGTCCCGATTCCAAAGCCTTGATGCAGTCCGGAATGATACGGTCCAAGGCCCAGTCTCCACCACCGATAACGTTACCAGCTCTTACACTGGCGATGGATTTTCCGTGTTTATCGTATTGCTCGGGGTTGAAGAAAGAACGACGCCATGAAGCAATAGCAATCTCAGCGGCTCCCTTGCTACTGGAATAAGGGTCATAACCACCCATAGGCTCGTTTTCACGATAGCCCCAGATTTGCTCTTTATTCTCGTAACATTTATCTGTGGTAATCATCACACCTACCTTCACGCTATCCGTAGAACGGACTGCCTCAAGAACATGGATTGTTCCCATTACATTGGTTTCGTAGGTTTCAACAGGGATGTCATAACTCAAGCGAACCAGAGGTTGGGCAGCAAGATGAAAAACAATCTCAGGTTGATATTCCTGAAAGATAGCCTTTATACGCTCACCATCGCGGATATCGGCACGAAGGTCGGCCTTAATTTTCTCGCCGATACCGGAAAGTACGAAATTGTCTCGAGCCGTAAAAGGGTCTTGAGCCACACCAATCACCTCGGCCCCCAATTCATGCAACCAGATGGAGAGCCAGCTACCTTTAAAACCCGTATGACCGGTGACAAGGACACGTTTGCCCCGATAAAAATTATCAAATATATCAATTCCCATACGGCTTACCACACTTTCCAGGGAGCGACTCCCTGATCCCACATTTCATTCAATTCTGTATTGTCTCTCAGAGTATCCATCGGTTTCCAGAAACCCGTATGGCGGAAAGCGTGCATCCGGCCCGCCTTGGCTATAGACTCGAGGGGTTGCCGCTCAAAGATGGTGGAGTCACCCTCAGGGATATAATCGAACACTTCGGGTTCACACACAAAATAGCCCGCATTGATCCAGTTACGGTCCCCGTCGGGCTTCTCCTGGAAAGAGAGGACCTTGTCCGTATCGAGATCGAGCTGCAGGGCGCCGAACTTACCACCGGGTTTGTAGGCCGTAAGGGAAAGGAGGCAGCCCGAAGACTCGTGAGCCTTCAGGGTATCACCGATGTTCAGGTCGGTGACACCGTCACCATAGGTCAGCAGGAAACGTTCGTTCCCGAGATATTTCTGTACACGCCGGATACGCCCGCCCGTTTGGGTGTTCAGCCCGGTATCAACCATCGTGACTTTCCAGTTCTCGGAATGGTTGTCCAGAATGGTGGTCGTATTGTTGGAAAGGTCCACGGTCATATCGCTGTTATGACGGAAATAGTTGGCGAAATACTCCTTGATGATATATTGTTTATAACCGCAGCAGATCACGAAATCGTTGATGCCGTAATGGCTGTAGGTTTTCATGATATGCCAGAGGATGGGTTTACCACCGATCTCCACCATAGGTTTGGGGATCAGGTTAGTGGCTTCGCTCAGGCGGGTGCCGAAACCACCGGCTAAAATGACGGCTTTCATTATGCTTGACAGATTACTGAAGGTTAATAACCGGAAATTACTTATGGGAAGAGACAAAGTCACGGATCGTACCGATCATGTGGTCGAGCATGGCACGGGTCATGCCCGGATAGACACCGATCCAGAGGGTATGATTCATAACGTAATCAGTACCTTCCAGATTGCCGATTACGCGGTATCCCTCACCCGTGGAACGCATTTCATCAAAGGCGGGATGCTTCAGTAGGTTGCCCGCAAACAGGTTGCGTGTCTGGATCTTCCTGCTCTCCAGGTGTTGGGAAAGGTCGTTACGGGTGAAGCCCGCATCTTCCTTCACCGAAATAAGGAAGCCGAACCAGCTCGGGTCGGAGTTCTTCTGCGCTTCGGGAAGGATAAGGCCAGATGTACCCGCAAGGCCTTCTTTCAGGTAGGCGAAGTTCGACCGCCGGGCTTCGACAATGGAGTCCAGCTTCTCAAGCTGGGCACAGCCGATGGCGGCCTGCATATCGGTCACTTTCAGGTTATACCCGAAATGGGAATAGACATATTTATGGTCGTAACCTACCGGGAGGTCGCCGAACTGTTTGCTGAAACGGTATTTGCACGTGTTGTCAACACCCCCGATGCACCAGCAGTCACGGCCCCAGTCACGGAAAGAGTTGACCAGTTTGTGCAGCAGAGGATCATCGGTATAGACAGCACCGCCCTCTCCCATCGTCATGTGGTGTGGAGGATAAAAGCTACTTGTGCCGATATGGCCGATCGTACCTGTTTTCTTTTCTACACCGTCGATTGTATAAGTAGAGCCAAGGGCATCACAATTATCCTCTACCAACCAGAGGTTATGTTTATCACAGAAATCTTTGACAGCCTGCAAATCAAACGGGTTACCCAAAGAGTGGGCAATCATTACCGCTTTAGTTTTGGGAGATAATGCGGCTTCCAGTTGAGTCACGTCGATATTGTACTCGGGGATGGTGACATCCACAAAAACAGGGACCGCACCATACTGGATGCAGGGGGTCACGGTTGTGGGAAAGCCGCAGGCTACCGTGATCACTTCATCACCCCGCCTGATTCTGCGCTCACCCAACTGCGGCGAGGTCAGGGCCATAAAGGCAAGAAGGTTAGCCGAAGAGCCCGAATTGGTCAGGGAGCAATATTTAACACCCAACCATTCGGAAAAACGGATTTCAAACTTCCGGGCCCACGGACCGGCAGTCAGCCAGAAATCAAGGGATGAGTCAACCAGGTTCACCAGTTCGCGGTCATCAAAATAACGGCCGCCGTAGTTGACAAAACTCTTACCGGGTTCGAAGGAGCGGGAGGACCCGTGAACCTCTTTGTAGTATTCCCGGGTTAAATCGAGAATTTGTTGCTTCAATAGATCTTTTTGGGACATATCGTATAATTATTTTTCTTATTTCTGTTTTTTATCTCTTACCCTGTCGAACCATAAATTCAGTCCCACCCACACAGCAATATCCGCCAAAAGCATCACCGTGTTGTCAATCACCGGAACCAACAGAATATTCACCGCACTAAACGCACAAGAAATCAGCAAGATCGTTATCATCGCCTTTCTTGGTGTGAAACCCATTGCCAGGAACTTATGATGAATATGGTTCTTGTCCGGTTCGAAAGGGCTCTTGCCACTGCGAACACGAACCATCACCACACGGATCACATCGAACGCAGGGACAATCAGCGTACTGAAAGCAATCACGAAAGCACCTTCGGTATACGGGGTGACATCCGGATTGTACTGGCTGTATTTGATGGCAAGGAAAGAGAGCACATAGCCCAAAGTCAGGCTGCCCGTATCACCCATAAAAATCTTACGGGCACGTTCCGCACTGCCGAAGACGTTATAGTAAAAGAAAGGGACCAGCACACCGAACGTGGCAAAGGCGAGCATGCTGTACGTCCAAAGTTCTTTCTGCATGAACAGGAAGCCGAAGACAAGCAGGGCAACGCTGCTCAGACCGGAGGCAAGACCGTCGATACCGTCAATCAGATTGATGGCATTGGTGACAAAGACAACCAGAAGAACCGTAAAAGGCATACCTATCCAGGCAGGAAGGGCATACAGGCCGAAAAGACCGTAGAAGTTATTGATCCAAAGGCCGGCCAGGGGAAAAAACGAAGCACAGATGATCTGGATCACAAATTTCTGACGGTAGCGCACTCCGACAAGGTCATCGGCAATACCCGTCAGGTAGAGCAAAGTCATCCCGCAGACCAGAAACAAGCACTCGGGCAACAAGTACACCGCACGGAGGGCGGGAACATCATAACCCATCAGGATGCGAAGGGCGAACACGCCACAGGAGGAAAGCAGGATGGTGGGAAAGAAAGAGACACCGCCCAAACGGGGAATGGCACGTTTATGAACCTTGCGCTCACTCGGCATATCGAAAAGCTTCTTCCGCAAAGAGATAAGCAGGATGCGGGGAATGATAAGCCGGGCAACCGAAGCAGAGATGACAAAAGCCAATATGATGAAAAGGATATTCAAGGCAAAGGGGATTTAGGTTATATACAGTGTTGTGTCGAAAAAGAAAAGAGTTTACTCCTCTACTTCCCAGTTGGGATAAGGATTCTCTTCAAGACTGCGGAGTTGTTCGGCAATCTCACATTCATCGCCGGAAAGGGCACGCTCTCCCCAGCTGTCGATGATGCTATGCGCCTCACGGGAGAGGTCGTCGTCAAAGACTTCACCATAGCAATAAGTCAGAAGGCGCACCTTCAGCAAGGAAGCGGGCAAGCGGTCGAGCACTTCCCAACAACGGTTCAGGATCTGCTGGATGCGGACTTCCTTGTCACCGTTATTGTAGATCGTCGCGTTATAACCCATCAGAAGCGAAAGGCACAAACGGGCTTCTTCCTCGTCGGTGGAGCCATGATGGGGATATAAAGTATTGGCACGACTGAGTACATCACCGTTCAACCGGCTGAAGTGGTCGCTGTAGATGGGGCTGCCATCGGAACCGAGATAAAGAAGTTCGTGCGCCAAGGTGTACAAAGCGGTAATTTGAGAATCTAAAGAGTTCATGGAAATATTTACAATTTACGATTTATTGTCTGCTATTTTACTGTTTAAAGATCGAGCGGCTCGATTAGAGAGGGATGGATGTAGGTGGTGGCAACGGCCATGACACCCTGGATGGAAACCATCACACGCCGATCGTTTTTCACACGGATAAACTCACCCTCGACGCCGGCAAAGATGCCTCCTGTCACACGCACACGCTGCCCTTTACGGAAAGCTACGGCTGAGGGTTCGAGATAGACCAGTTGCTGGTCGTAACTGCCGGCAACCGCCATGAAGCTGCGCATCTGGGAAGTGGGAACAACAATGGGCTGGCGGCTTTCACGATCCATGATATAACGGATCGGAAGGGTCATGCCCATCTCGTCTTTGATACGATCGATACGTTCACGGCTCGAACGGATAAACACCAGGTTGTGGACCGCAGGAACTAATTTACGCACGCGGCGCTCGTTCTTGACGATGTATTCGTAGTGCATGGGGATAAAATTCTCGATACATTCGCCATCGAGATACTCTTTTAAAGCAAGCTCACGGCTGTAAGTGACACGAACGGCATACCAAAACAGCTCTGGGGATTCCTTCACAAAAGGATGTTCTTTGGGGACACCGGAGTACGAAAGTACCTCCCGGTCAGGTGATGTAATGCGAATATCAGTCTTGCTTGCATTCATGTGATCTCAAAACCCTCCCCTATCACAGTAGAAGGATGCTGAAATGTTATGTGACCGCCTCAAAAAACAGCCGATTTCGTAAAAACGCTGATTTTAAAGACTAATTAGCTATGAACGAAGATATTAGATACGGTTTATGTTTCAAAAAACGTTCGTCTTTTGAAACATCATTTTTGATGAAATTCAGAACCGGACAAAAAGAAAAATTCAAAAAGAAAATCTATTTTTTTTAGATTCCAATAATTCATTGATTTACAGTATCATGAAGAAGATAAAAATAGAATAAATGAATTTATTTATAAAAATATTTTGCTATAGTAAAAATACTGTTTACCTTTGTTCCATTGAACGAACGTTTTTTGAAACACGCCTTCTTTTCTTTACAATTCGATTTTCCTGAAGCTTAATATATTATATATAATCGCGCGTACGCCCATGCGCATAATCTTTTCTTTTTTAATCTATTTCACCCCGTTAAGTAAATAGGTCAGGTATACCTTACCTATTTGTTTGACGGAGCGAAACATCAATATAAAATAAACAATATACGCGTATATATAGAAATATCCATATAAGAACCACTAATTTTGCATTCGTAATAAAAAAACTTATTAGACGAAATGAGCAAAAAAAACCGAATGAAGGAGTGGTATTAAACATGGGAAATACCCCTTACGTAGTAATCGTCAATGAAAAAAGTGACGAAGGACAGAAAGTGTTGGAAGCACTGGAAGAAAACATAGAAAAGATGGATATAGGCTCGCATAGGGAGCTTGTCATCTTCTTTTTCGTATGGCTGAACCATCAGCAGAAAGATCCCAAAAAGAGAAAAAACATACGGGAACTGGCAAAGATCATGCACCGGTCACTGTTCTTCGGACAAAAACACAACAGCAACGAGGAGATGAAGCCGGATTCCATTGAAACTGAGATATTTAAGATACTAAGGATATTAAAAAGCATGAAAAAAGCGGAAGATAAAGACTTGATTATAAATCTATTAGACGATATCAGCCTGTTTCTGGATGAAAACGTCTAACAGGGGTACAAAAAAGCCCCGTACTTTTGCAATCAAAGATTTATGTTAAACTTAAAAAATGAAAGATGAAAAGCATTAGTATTACCACTTACAGGGGTTTCAGCAAAGTGAAAGGGAAATGTTCACTGCAGGAATTGATCGGATGGGTACGGAGCAGACAATACGCCAACCTGATAGAGAAAATAGGAAGGCTGGTCAGTGAAGGAAAAACCAAGGAGGCGGAGAATGTGAAGCGGCAACTGGACTACTTCACCGTCACGGCAAACTATCATGAATGCAGGCTGGCGCACAGCATAGCCGCATACAACGACACCAGCACCATCGACATCGACAAGCTGCGGGAAGAGGAACTGGAACGCATACGGGCCCTGATAGAAGCCGACGAAGCGACGCTCGCCTGTTTCCTCACCGCCAAGCAGCACGGTTTCAAAATTCTGGCTTACCTGACAGACCTTGAGGCGGAGGCGTGGAGAAACTCGTTCTTCAAGACAGCAACCATCACCTACGACAGACTGGAACAGTATCACGCAGGCATCTACGAACTGACCCGGAAACACTACGAGAAACTGCTGCAAACAGAGGTGGACACCAGCGGAAAAGACTTGTCGAGAGGTGTCTTCGCCTCGTATGACCCGAAGGCGTTTTACTCTGCCGAAAGGGTGGCACGCATCCCCGAACGGACACTCACCATCGAAGCTCCCGAACCTGCACAAAGGGGAAGGAAGAAAAAGAAAGAACCCGAAACGGGACAGACGGGAGATATCAGCGCCTATACGTGTATGGAATTCAACAAATGCCTCTGCTCCACGCAAAGGCTGATGAAATATACGGAAGGAAGCCGCAATTCGTTCCTCTTCACCCTGGGAAACAAATGTTTCCGAAAAGGGCTCGAAGAGTCGGAAGTGAAGCGCCTGGCGGCGGAAAGGCTGGGAGACGGAGGAGGGATGGACACGGACACACCCATCGGAAACGCCTACACATATACCGACAGGACGGAACGGGCAGAGGAGAAGAAAAAGATACCACTCGTGGAACAGGTGATAGATTATCTGAACAAGAATTATGCTTTCAGGCGAAACACGGTGCTCGACCGCCTCGAGATGTGCGACTTATCCCAAACGGAAGAGAAATCTTTCTATGCCATGCGGAACAAGGATTTCAACTCCATCTTCCTGAACATCAGCAGACAGGGCATAGCTTATCCGCTCAACAGCCTGAAATCGGTCATCGACTCGGACTATTCACCGGAGTTCAACCCCTTCACGCACTACTTCGAAGGAAATGCCCGGTGGGACAGGAAGACTGACCACATCAGAAAACTGGCGGACACCATACAGGCGGAAGATCAGGAGTTCTGGAGGGAGGGATTCCGGCGGTGGATCGTGGCCATGGTGGCCTCGGCCCTCCGACCGGGCAAAGCAAACCAAGAAGCACTGGTGTTGCACGGAGCACAGGGAAAAGGAAAAAGTACCTGGATAAGGCATCTGCTGCCTCCGGAACTGGCAGAATATTACCGAAACGGAATGATAGATCCGGCAAACAAGGACGACCTCTTACTGCTGTCCACCCGCCTGCTGATCAACATGGAAGAGTTTGAGGGTGTGAAAACGGGGGACATCGCCGAACTAAAACGAATCATCGGGCAAGAAAACGTCACCATCCGGAAAGTGTATGACACCCAGGCACAACTGTATCCACGCAGGGCATCGTTCATCGGAAGCACCAACAACATGCAGTTCCTCAAGGATTACGGAGGAAACCGACGCTTCCTGGTCATTCCTGTAAAGACCATCGACTACCGCACCCCGGTAGACCACAAAGGGGTGTACGCGCAGGCGGTGCAACTGATAGAGGACGGTTTCCGCTATTGGTTTGAAGGAAACGAGATAGACGACATCAACACCCGAAACGAACGCCACCGCATGAAAGACCCACTGGAAGAGAACCTGTATGTTTACTTCCGTCCGGCAGGAGAAAAGGACTTTGAGGTGAAATGGAAACCCGCCGCCGCAATACTGGCTACTCTATCTGTATACGGACGGACACAGGCCAACGCGCAAACGCAACAAGTGTTGGTACAGATTCTGGAAAGGGATGCCTTCGGCAAGCGTGTAAACATCCATGGCATCACGGAGTATGCCGTAGTGGAACTCACACAACAGGAGGTGAGCGAAAACTTCAGGAAAAGGGAGAAGGGAAAGGAAATGGATGAACTCCCGTTTTAAAAGTACCGGAGGGAAGGAAATAGAAGAGAAATGCCCCGTAAGAATATATGTAATCGAAATAACATATATTCTTACGGGGCAGGACATATATTGGCGTTTTATTGACAAAAAGATATTAGCTATTTTAATTAGACTCCACACCTACTACAAACGACATACATATCAACAATTTTATCCTTATAGGCTTGACATATGAACAACACAACAACTCCCAATTCAAACCTTGTAATGGATTCTAATGATTCAGTTAAATATATTCAGATAGTATTATTCTATTAAAAACAACATATTTAAGAACAATGTAGAATAATCCAATAATTGTATTTTTCAAAAACAACTTTCATCTGGGCCGCAACTACCT